>Ga0187893_10011671_pt1 | contig 12691 bp, 6 predicted proteins | sample MA1701074metaG_FD_139574 | JGI IMG/M metagenome (GOLD analysis project Ga0187893, IMG submission 139574) | White microbial mat communities from a basaltic lava cave in the Kipuka Kanohina Cave System on the Island of Hawaii, USA - MA170107-4 metaG ...
GATGGTTCCGCTTCCCGCCGTGCTCCCGGAGGCGTTGAAACTCACCGTGGCGCTCCCGTTCACCGGCACGGTCAGGTTCAGGGTCCCGTTGTTGCCCGCCGTCTGGCCCTGCGAACTCATCGAAATCACCGGCGTCGGCGCCGCCGTGATGGATACGTTCACCTGGGCCGTGGCCGTCGCCGACTGCCCGCCGCTGTTGGTCACCTTCAGGGTGATGGTGTTGCTCGGGGTCCCGAACGGATAGCTGAAGCTGGCCTGGTTGCTGATCACCGTCCCGTTGCTGGCCCATTCGTACCCGGTGATGGTTCCGCTTCCCGCCGTGCTCCCGGAGGCGTTGAAGCTCACCGTGGCGCTCCCGTTCACCGGCACGGTCAGGTTCAGGGTCCCGTTGTTGCCCGCCGTCTGGCCCTGCGAACTCATGGAGATCACCGGCGTCGGCGCCGTCCCCTGTATCGTGAATGCCGCCGAGCGCGCAGACTGCCCCCCCGAGGTCTGCGCATAGATCTGCCACGATCCACTGCCCAGGTTAACGTTGCTCACGCTCAAGCTGGTCGGGCTGTTCACCGTCACGCCAGCCCCCGGATGCAGATGGCAGGTGCTGGTGCCGCTTACGCAGAAAAATACCTGAATGCCGGAAATGAATCCTGTCCCCGTGATGGTGCCGCTGAAAGGCTGGTTCGGGATGGGCGTCGAATTCCAGGTGTAGTTGGAAATCGTCGGCGACGGCGCACCAGTTGGGGAGGTATTAGTCGAAGCGTAATAGATAGGCTGACTAGCCGAACCAGCCTTATAATCGATGATCTTTCGACCATCGACCAGAATCTGTTCGAGAAGAGCTTTTTCCATCTCCCCCTCGTCCCTATAGCGAATTTCAAAGTGGATATGGATGCCAGTACTGTCACCTAAAGTACCCATCACTCCCAGCTTCTGGCCAGATTGGACGGTTCGGCCCGGGACTATCTCCGAAGGAATAGACCCGTCCTTCAAGTGAGCGTAACGGGTCGTGTAGCCGTTGCCATGATCAAGTACCACGTAATTGCCATAACAACGACAGCCTATCCGTTGTCCAGGATCAACTGTGACCTGTGAAACTACCCCACTCGCGGCTGCCAGAATATCGACATCAACCTGGCCCGTTAACTCACCCTGTTGGCGATTATTGTCCAAGAAATCCAGGGAATACCTTGACCTTGCGGAGTGTAAACAATCAAACCCACCGCCATAGAATCGTCCTCCGACGCCACCCGTGCAAGCAGTCGTCGGAGTTCCCGTTTCCACGCTCAACAACCAGTCTTTACCACCTGGGAGCGGTAACCTAAGGTTCGGTGCTGAACTCGGCCCGAGCCCCTGAATGGTGAAGGCCGGGGAACGCGCCGATTGCCCCGCCGAGGTCTGCACGTAGAAGTCGTAGGACCCCGCGCTGGTCAGGTTCACGTTCGTCAACGTCAGGCTGTTGGCGTTGTTCACCGTCGTCCCCGCCGCGGGGTGCAGGTTGCAGCTGTTGGTCCCCGCAGTGCAGAAGTACACCTGGGTGCCACCCACGTCGAAACCCGCCCCACTGACAGTTCCGCTGAAATTCTGGCCGGCCGTCGGCGTCGCCCGGTTCCAGGTGTAGCTTTGCACGGTCGGAATGCCTGGGCCGATTGCACCGCGATTAGCTGCAATGAAAAGATCAGGATCTATCTGTCCTTGCGGGCCAGACGTGACAACGGTTTGGGTGTATCCGGGACCTGCGCTGGTGCTGCTACCCACGCGAAGTTCGAAATGCAAGTGGTAGGGGTACAAGCCATTGCCGTTCCCAATTTTCGCGATCTGCTGTCCTTTTGTAACTACTTGACCGACCGACGGAGGACCGCTATCCGCCCAGTTGACGTGCGCGTACATAGACGTGTATGGCCCGGAGGGCGTACTGTGCACCACAAATATGAGGTTGCCCCATCCACTAACGTTTGACTGCACACTGCTTACGGTTCCATCAGCAGCCGCGTAAACTGGCAGATTGGCATCGTCACTGCCGGATCCAAGGTTCCAATCGGCACCCAAGTGATAGCCAAAGCCAGAGTACAAGTGCTTTTGAAACGGCTGTACATCTCGCCATCCGCCAGCGCTGATCCAATAACAACCTTGAGGATCACCGGGCCAGTCTGCGCAACTCGCGTAAGATCCATTGCTCGCATTATCCGGGTTCACTGGCCAAGTGAAAGTGTTCGCCAACCTGCCGGTTGCCGCCTGCACCGTGAACGCCGTCGAGCGGCCGGACCGCGCCGCCGACGTCAGCACGTAAAAGTCGTAGGACCCAGCGCTGGTGAGATTCACGTTCGTCAGTGTCAGACTGTTGGCGTTGTTCACCGTCACTCCCGCCGACGAATGCTCAAAGCAGTTACTGGTCCCAGCTCCGCAAAAGAACACCCGCGTACCGCCCACCACAAACCCGGTCCCGCTGACGGTTCCGCTGAAATTCTGGGCGGCCGTCGGCATCGTCGGGTTCCAGGTGTAGTTCCCAATGGTCGGCGCTGTACCTTGAATGGTGAATTCGGCAGAGCGCGCCGACTGGCCCGCGGAGGTCTGCACATGAATCTGCCACGATCCACTTCCCAGATTTACGTCGCTCACGCTCAGGCTATTCAGGCTGGTGACCATCACCCCTGCCGCCGGATGCTGGTGGCAGACGCTGGACCCGCTCACGCAGAACCGAACCGCCGTCGAAGAAACAAAACCCGTCCCCCTGATCGTGCCGCTGAATGGCTGATTGGCTCTCGGCGTCGAGTTCCAGGAGTACCCCGAAACCGTCGGTGCCTCCGCCGTCAGTGATTCCCACGACAATTGAGCCACGGCGCCACCACCCCCCTGGTAATACTCGACCACTATGGTGTGATTGCCGGCCGTGAGGGAAACGTCGACCACAAAAGTCCTTGGAGCTTGGTCTCTCCATTCATCCAGTAGGTTGGTGCCGTCAACAAGCAGCCGTATGCCATCATCCCCGACAACTGTGAAACGCCAAGTCCCCGCAGCAAAGCCCACCGTGCGGGTCCAGCGAACAGAATAGTTCTCATTACCGATCCCACACCCACTCGGGACGCTCTGATAACCGTTAAAGTTCAGGGTTCCGGGACCGTCATCATTGACTGCCGCGGCTGGTGGAGCCAGGTCGACGTTGTTGAAATATTCGCCTTTCCAACGATTCGGGGAAATATTGCTGTTCGTGCAACTGGCGGTCTGCTGCACGTCTTCTTGAGAGGCTAACTGTAACAAGTCACCGGTCACCGAATCGAAGAGATTCAGGCCCGAGCAAAGGCCTCCCGTGCCCTCGAGCATGTCCAGGTGATCGCTATCCACGCACTGAATCGTTTTGGCAGTGCTAGCGTCATCGAACCGGGCACTTTGCACTGGCACGAATCCATCGTTATTTAAGCTACGAACACCCAGCGTCGATTCGAAATTCCAGTAGTAAACACGCTCCAGAAATACACCGGCAGCTCGCAAACGATCGTGGTTATTGCTTCTGAATATTAGCTCAGCCTTTAGCGGCGCTGGCCCTAAAGCTAGCAGGCCGTCCAATTGGAGCGATGAGCCAATAAAGCCGTAATATGCGGTGATGCGGGAATCGTAAGTGTGGGAGATCCCTCGCAGCCAGTCGTTTCTTTCACTATCATCGTCGGCGTACTGGTCAGGAATCCCGTCCCACATCCCGTTAAAATTGTCCCACCGCAGATCGGAACGATTAGCATGACCTGGATCGGAAATGCAATGTGAGCAGCCGTGGTAACCCCAATACAAAACATCAAAAGCTTCCAGAGCCGAATCCCAAACGGGATCAAGATAACCAAGCGCCCGCGGCTCATCGTTCGCACCCGGCGTGCCGTGGTGCGGAGTAGCGAGCGTGATCAGCCCTAAAATTCGTTCACCAGCCCGCCGGCCCCGCCCGTAATTGCCGGTATTATGATCGTGCTGCTCCATGTAAGATCGCGCGACCAGGCCACCCATGCTGTGAGCAAGGATCACGAACGGCCCATCGCGAATGGACTTTGCGTCGATGGTATCGTCAATGTGATTTCGCAGGCTCCGAGCAATTTGCCAAACCGCGTGAATGTCACTGAGGTAGTGGAATCGGTAAATCTTATAACGCTCACGAAGAAGCGTAGTGGTTCGGTAGTGTTCAAGAAATCGGCTCCAGCCAGAGACGTCGACCTGCTCAACCGCCTCCCATTCTTGTAACTCGCGATCGCCGTTGAAATCTTTGGTGCCATGAATCCCATGGATCAGGATCAGTGGAATCCTGCGGTCACCCGGATCGTGCGGAATCGAATAATCGTCTGGGACCAGCCTGCTTATGGTATCGGCAGGTCCGGGGTCGTAGCCGGCGGCCAGCAGAAGGGCGCGGAAACCGACCGTCAGAAGAACCAAGACTCCGGGTCTCATATTCGTCCTTTCTGCTGGCGCCACAATTCTGGGCGCATCAGCCAACGGCAAATCGGTCTAATCCGGTCGTAGCTAGGAATCGTAAATCACTAGTCGATTGCGCGCTAGGAATTTTTCGCCTCGTGGTAAATTTTCTTTTGCGACTCCCCGGTGCCTTTGAGAGTACTGGTACCGGCGTTCCAGATTCGATACCTTAACAGTTCGCTTGGCAAATGTGAATGCCCGAAAACGACCGAGAACTGATTCGTCGAATACTCGCTGGGGACGTTGCGGCGGTTCAGGAGTTCGATTCGAGGTATCGTCCCCGCTTCGAGCTGATCGCACGATCGCTGGGCGCCAGGTATCCAGATGACCAAGACGTGGCCCAGGAAGGCATCATTGACGCTCTGAGGCAGCTCCCGAATTTCCGATGGCAGTGCTCACTCGGCACTTGGCTGGAACGCATTCTGCGTGGGAAGCTTGTGGACAGCCGGCGGAAGCTCCCGCCAGCGTCCGTCCCAGTTGAAGCTGCTTCCGAAACAGAAAAAGGCGAGCACCGGATGCAGTTGATTCACGTCCCTGTCATAAACCCGAATCAGGAGGCTGTATTGCTAGTCCGTCAGGTGCTGGATGCGATGCCGCCGAGGTATCGAGCGCTCCTCAAACTGAATCTTTGGGGTGGTTTGACCGGGGAACAAATCGGGGCGAGATTGGGCTGGCCTAAGGGAACAGCGGGACGAAACCTCACGAAGGCAAAGGAAGTGTTTAGGTCTATTCTCATGACCGGTGAAAAGTTTTCCCAAAATCCACGACTAAAGAAAGGTGGGCGGGAATGAGCAACGGATCGATATCTCGGTACGGGAGCTGTAGCTCGCCAGCATTGAACCGGCGTCTAGCTGCCTACTGCTTCGAGGATGTAGCGGAGGACGAGCGAGAGTCCATTCACGCCCATCTGCTCGACTGCGACCCTTGCTGGGAAGAAGCAAAGCGGCTGATGGAGGCGGTGGAGGCTCTACGAGCCGAGAAAGCAGTAGCGGGGTCGCTTTCGGCTCAAGAAATGGCATCGCTGTTTGGCATATCGGGCAAGATCGATTGGCCCCTTGGCGGCCACCGCACGTATGTGCTGCTTTCGTCCGGCCTTTATGCCATGGCCTATTTCTTCATACTCTTGTCGGAAGTGTCGTATGCGTTTGATCGCTTAGGCCTTGTCGCCATGATTCTGGCTCCGCTGGTTTTCTGTTGGGTGTTCTCGACCTCGATCGCCGCTCTCTTCGTGGATTGGAAGGGGGCGATGAATGGCAAAGCTCACGGACTTCCTGTCTCTATCGGGATTGTTATTGCTTCTGCATTTGCCCTGTTCGGCGCATTGTGCCTTTTTCTTCCAGACGTCCCAATAACTGTCTTAACGAAACCAGCTCAGACAGCGAGGGGCGCCTATCTGAAGGGAATGGGCTACATCCTTCCCATTGCGATTTTTTATCAGTTGATGCCGTTCCACTTCACAGTGGCTATGCAGCGGGAATTGCGGGACGGGCGGCACAGGATGGCACTAGCCTTTCTAACAGGCGATAAACGAGCTGTGGCACCCGCAGGCGCCGTGTATATCAGTTTCCGTTCCTTGGCGGCGTTGCTAGCAATTGCATTCCTGGCTTCGGTTCGGATGAATCTCAGCCTGTTCAGTGAGACGACGCCCAGCCCTTACTTGGGTCTGTTCACAATCTTCGTCTACCTTAGATGGTTCGCCTATTTCGGCTTTGGCCTCGTATGCTTGCTCTGGTACAATCGCCAACTGAACGAACTCAAGCGTGAGTGTTTGGCTGCTGAGAATATCAGCTTCTGAGCGAAATCGCCCAGTGTCCAGGCTGCCATTTGCGGTCTGAGTCCCGAACTTGGGTCTATCCAGATCGTGCGTGAGCAATGTGAGTTCGGTTCGTATCTCGCTTTTGTCGCTTCGCCGTTAGATTCGGAACGGCCCGCAGCGGGTCAAGGGCGCAGGAAACGGTAAAGCTTTTACGCTCAATGGCGAGGGAGGACCGTTCAGGAACCTTAATCGACGGCGAAAGGGCGCGCGTCGCGGGGGCGTAAGGCCCAAGGATTCGGAGCTGCTGAACCAAAGGCGGCACCGGTTCAGTTGCACCTGAACCTCGATCAGCGAGCACTTCATCGAAAGTCGCCGATATCGCCATGCTAGACAGACCTCGTGTGCGGACGGTGTGCCACTCTAGCGGAATACTACTGAACGCCGATCGGCCTTCGAAATCCTAAGTTCCATTACAACAACCAATAGCGCCACCTCGTGTGCCATGCGTGTGCCGCGCTTCACCGGAGGTGTGTCTGTGGCACGAAAAGTCGGTCAGATTGTCCGGCGCGGCGACCGCACATGGATGGTGCGCGTGTATAACGGCCGGGATCCGGAATTGAAAAAGCGAAGATATGTCCGGCGTCAACTACTTTTTCCGGTCGTGCCGGCAGTTCTAATTGTCGCCGGACAAAGATACCTGAACAGAAACATCCATGGCGGATTGCGGGATGCACAGGCTCACCTCAATAAACTGCTCGGTGAACGAGACCGCGGCAGGAGTCTGGATTCATCGAAACAGACACTGAACCAGTATCTGGATCGGTGGCTGGAGGTTTGTGCTCAACCGAAGCTGCGGGCGAGAGCCTTCGTGATTACGAAGGACTTCTGCGCCGCCACGTGCGCCCTGCAATTCCCGAAACGTCTTCCACGCCTCCCGGCCGCTGACAATTTTGTTCTTTTCAATCTCCGCGATCTTCACCACGGGATCAAAGCCAGCCTGCCAGCTTTTGCAGCTCACAGCCCACACGCGGTCGGGGCCGTCGATAAGCGGGTTGTAACCAAGAACATCAATATCGCTATGGTTTGAATCCAACCTACTGCTGAATTCAGCATGGTCCTTCCGGGGAAGGAACTTGACGTTGTGGCGAACAAAATAGCCGCGATGAATGAGGAATTCCTCGACAAGCTGCTCTAGTATGTCCTCTTTCGTCGCCATCGACTGCCTCAAGTCCAAATGTGGTTAGCGAGACGCAAACATTCTGCAATTAATCCTTCGGCGATCCGCCCAATTGTTCCGGGGGAGCGGCTGTCTGACGTTTCGCAGCCCTAGCCCGCCGACGTTCGCCCTTTTGCTTCCACCATTCGTGGATCGACTCCATTCCAAGATGGGCCTGAAGACTGAAATCGCAAATCTCTTGAATGTCGCCTCGCGCGAACATGTTGGGGACATATTGCCGGAAACGCTCCGGAAGCCGCTCCGCGACGCGGCGCGGTCCCCCGCGGCCCAACAGTTCGGCTCCCGTTAGCACCAAGACCGGGTTCACCTGCTGACCCGTGCGAAGACTCTGGCGCCCCTTGCGGGCAAGGCGAGTGATGCTCTTCTTCTCCTCCGGAGTAAGCTCCTGATCTAGGGTCGCAAAACACAATACGGCACCTGGAAACCGTTTGGCAATCTGTTCCATCCGGCTGATGTCTTTGGCCTTGAAGCGGTCGAACGTCTTGCACTCAGCGAACACCACGAAGGGCTCCGCGATCTCACTGAACCGTCGAGGCCGCAGAAACATTGCGAAATCTGCCTCGAGCTCATTGCCGTCCGGGTCTTTCATGGAAATATTGGGAACCCAACTGCTCCCGTCCGCAAGCTGCTCTTCGATGAAGTGGAGCGCCAGGGCGACGCAGTACGCCCCGTGCGCAAAATTCTCGATGGCGAACGGCCCGTTGGCACGATAGGCCCAAAGGTCGCGCGGCGGGTCCGCCGCAGGAAAGTCGAACGTCTGTAGGCAGCGTTCGCATCGGAGACTGGCATCGAGGTCGCCCAGCCGGTACCAGGTAGTCTGCCAGCACTCCGGGCATTGCAGGCGAAGCCCCACTGTGAGTACCTTGAAATGCACGAGTGACGCCAGAAGATTGCCGCCGATTTCGCTGGAACCACAAGAGCGGCTCAGGATTCCGAGCATCTGGGGGCGCGGGACGGCGTACGCTCGAACGGTTCTCTTGCGCTCGGGATCGTCGGTGTCGATCTCGATTTCGACCTCCCCGTGCGCCATCTTGTTAAGGAGCCGCATAAGGTCTTCATTGGCAAGCATCTGCATCGTCCGCAGACCGCCCAGCGTTTGAATAATCTGGTTAGCAATCCTCCCGCTTGACGACAGTTCGGCTTTGAAGCCGTAGCGGGAAAGCCACGCACTGAAAACCGCTAGCGGACTCGGCTTTTTCCACATGCGCGTTTGATTGTAGAGGCCGCGCACGGCGATGATTCCTTCGCGCCCAGGCCATACCGTATTGGTGTCGAATTCCAGAAGCGTGTTCTGAAATTCCGGAATGCGCAACGGCATCACCTCGGCCGCGCCCGGCAAGGATTCAACCACGTTGATGCAGGCAAAGTCCGGCAGATCAGCGGACTCGCGCGCGAACTCCGGAAGCATCGTGGTTACGGATACATGCTCGCCGTAGTCAGTAGCAGCGACGGTCTCGGTACTGCAGCTCACCTCCTGGCGCGCAGCATGATCGGCATTACGCCCCCATTCCTCCCATAGGCGCGGAAAGCGATGATCAATCGTGACGCCTGGTTCGGGTGCCTCGCGCTTTAATGTGCTGACGAACTTCTGAAGATCATCGACCGAGCAGGATTTCGAACACAAGAAACAGCCATGCTGCGCAGCGTTCGAGGGTGGCGGATACGGTCTGTACGATTCCCGAATGAACTTCTCGCACTCGTCCTTCATCTCGTGTGCCCATGAACAGGGTAGCGGCTTCACGCGCCAGCCCAGCGCACGGAAATTCCAGAACTCGATAATGTCGATGGGCGAGGACTCGTCCATGTAGAAAAGCATGGGATCGGGTGACCATCGCCGGTGCGGCTGGCGGGAGAGTGCGTGCGCACCCACCCGCAACGGAAACAGAACATTCGACTGAAATAAGCCGTAGAACGTCTTACGCGTGATCTTTTCGTCCTTCGCCTCCAGAGCGTCGGTAAAGTGGCGATGGAACGTAGAGACCGGCTCTTTGATTGGAAATGCGCCGAAGGTCGCGGCCAGGAGCAGATCGTGGCTGCGCTCCGCTGGCTGTGGAACGATCACCCTAGGAGGATGCCTTTGAACAAACCGGAACGTATCTTCATAGAGTGCCTCGCATACATCCAGGAGCGTTAGCCCATATCCTCCGCGGCCGTGTTCGTCGCGCCGGAAAATGTCGTCTATTCCGATGATCCGCTCCTCGGGGAAGGCGAGCCCGGAAGCTAAACCGGGTTCAGTCTCCACAAGGAAGTCGGGTTCAAACGCCTCAAGCAGGCCTGCCACGAATTCCTTCGCGGTCGGCCCCCGGAATGGCCGGTCGAGGTAGCGGGGCGGCGTCCTGTGAAACAGCGGGATGATGAAGTTAAAGACTCCGCCCCACAGGCAGGTGTTAGTCTCAATGACACGCCGAAGGGCTGCGCGGTCGTTGGGTTTGATCAGAAACCCGAGCCGCAAGGGCCTGACCCGAATTCTTGCTTCGATCGATCCGCCGCCCATACGAATACTCAGCTCTTGTCCGGTGCTGCCTTTGCTGTTTTTGCCTGCGGCTCAGGAGGCTCCGCCCACGGCAGAAACGCCATCTCGGCCTTGTTCTGAAGGTTGATGTCACCAGTGACGAAAACGACGACGGCCAGCAGATGGGAGCACTGGATTTCCAGCGCGGTCCCGATCAGCCGGTCATCCTTGTTATCCGCGTCAAGCCACGACGGAAGCTTCGACATGCGCGGTTCGGTCGGAATCATCTTAACGGTAATGGTTTTCGCCACGGTGACTCCTTCGAGGACCGAGCCCTGATTGCGCCAGCCTTTTATCAAACGAATGGCTTTTTCCGCCTTCTCTCCGACCGGCTGATGCCCGCGCAGGTGTTTGATTTGGTCCAGCTCAGAAAGTGCGGTCGGGGCAAGAGCGAATGTGAAGGACTTGGTGCCGACGACATCTGCGTAATGGGCGGGATCGGCCGATTGCAGAAGCGCATTCGTATCGGGCACCAGCACCAACTCCGGCGTCCCAGATACGGGATGCGCTAGCAGTTGACGGTAGACTATCAACCGTTTGGCCAGGTACGCCGCGTTCTCATCGACGGTCGCCTCGGTGGCCCAGCTCGTCTGAAGCTGAATCGCGCTGATGACGTAGGAATCTGTCTCCCTAATCTCGTCCCGCACGTCGCTGCTATGCTGCGCATGACAGCGGTCGAACAGTTCAAACCAGTGTTTATATGTGCCCAGGATCTTCGCCTGAAGGCCGCGATGCTCGGCTGGCAGGGATTTCCAGTGGTAGCGGTGGGTAATGACGACAATCCCGCTGTACGGATCATTGCGAAACTCTTCGATGCTGCTCTTCCGCCACAAATCGACAATATTGGCCTCGATCTTGTCTAGCTCGTCTGTCAGCCGCTGTTGAAAGGACCGAAACGGTATCATGATCACGCCTCTAAGGTCATAGTCCCAATTCCTCGGCGGAGAAGCAGTTCTGGCAGGCGCGTTCATACAAGCCGTCTAGCGTTGCGTGCAGTCGCAGGACGGCTGCGAGGCGCTGAACCATGCCACGCAGATGCGCGGATTCCTGCACTGAGAGAGGAACATCGGGCCTTCGCCCGCGGTCTCGGTATCCGAGCCACTTCTTTATGACCGGATAGCCCCCGAGTTCATAGCGCCACACACGCTCCGGCACATGCCGGAACATCACCTCGTCGTTGATGTACAGGTCCCCTGTGGTCTCGCCCCACTCCTCATGCATCGGTTCGTTTTTGGCGCTGGACCGCGTGCGCCATCCGCCCTGCGCACCTCCGAAGAAGGAATACTCCACAAGCAGATCCCCCTCCCCCACGTTCCCTCCGCCGACCTTGCAGGGCACGGCGAGGTGTTTGGCTTCCTCGGCGAGGATGCTCTTGAGTGCCTTCGCTGCGTTAGCAACCGGGTTGACCAAAACGGCAAGCTGTTCACCGGCGGCAACCAGTTCATCAAAAAGTTCGCGGGACTTTGGGATCGGCACATGCGCCCAGTCCTGCGCGAGTGATTCCTTGTGCTCGGACTGATATTGCGGGGCATGGCAGAGCGCAAGGGAAACGCGCGCGACGCTCCGCGCCAAGGTGCGGGCATCCTTGCCGGACAAATCGCCTTTCAGGGCGAATGCCTGTTTCATGCACTTCCAGACGTTGGGATCAAGGTTCGACTGTCGATGGGGGCCGCCCTCATCCGCAAACAGAGTGCCCGCCAAGGATTGCCCGACCGTGATTTCAACCGGGAAGCTGACGGAGCCACGGTCATGCAAATGAAGATCGAATGCCGTCGTCAACAGGACCGGCCGGGTTTCGGATTCCTTGCGCGGTTCGGGGACGGTCGCAAGGAATTCGTTGTCTTTCAGGTTATTGAACAGGTCGGCGCGTGCCTCGTTCAGGAATTTGTGTTCTGTTTCGTAATACAGCCAGCGCTGATCCAGCGGAAAAACCACATAAAGCAAGGCTTTGTCTTCGCTGAAGCCGATCTCTTTCTTAAGCTTTGCCCGCACCTCCGCGGCGTCGTATCGGGCGCGGTCCTGCATCAGGACGGGATGGCGTTCGCGCAACCGGTCCGGCGTCATGTTCGAGAAGTAATCGCGCATCCTGGTGACGAGAACATCCCGGTTCATTTCCACGACGCTTCCGTCTAGACCGCGGTTTGGATTCACTCCCTGAAGTTTGGTCTTGAAGAGCTGGTCGAGGGCCGGCCAGTCATCAAATCCCCCCTGTGCCGCGAACGGAACGAGTTTCCAACGTGACTGCTCGGTGGGCTCGAACTTCTCGAACGACCTCGGCCCCTCCGGACGGCGCGACGCGGCGGCTTTCTTCCCCGAGGTCCACTCATCCATTCCGAAAGAAGCGAGCAAGGCTTCACGTTTGCCCTGCGAACGACCCCAATAGTTCCGGTAGTGAACCGTCGGTGTCTTTTTGCTTCGCGCCCCCTGCCCTCGTTTCAGCAGCGTTGTGATTCCCGTCCCGACCTGGATTCCGCGCGGATCGTGTTCTGTCGTAAATACGCTTTGATCCGTTGTGCCCTCGCCCGGCAGGCCCTTGGGGATCACCTTCCCGGTTTTGTACTTGTCGCCGTTGAGGCAATCAATCCAGATCTCGTCGAATGACTTAAGCAGGGACGAGCGCATGATGGGATGCGAGCGCCCGGTGTAGAAACTGTAGTTCGAGATGAAGCTCACGCCGCCGTATTCGGCGCGCTCCCCAATGCAGCGCTCGGCAAGCCTGAAGAAGCGTATATAGAGGTCATCA
>Ga0187893_10011672_pt1 | contig 12689 bp, 15 predicted proteins | sample MA1701074metaG_FD_139574 | JGI IMG/M metagenome (GOLD analysis project Ga0187893, IMG submission 139574) | White microbial mat communities from a basaltic lava cave in the Kipuka Kanohina Cave System on the Island of Hawaii, USA - MA170107-4 metaG ...
TAAAAACTTTGTGAGCTTTGTGTCTTAGTGGGAAACTGCAACACGACATATTATTGGCACATTGCTGTCCTCATTGAAAGTTGTTTTATTTTTGAAAGAAAAAGATTACGCCGGTAACAACTTGTACGGACAAAATCCAAAACAACTTACACCAATGCCAATTACATTGCACAATCCTGATGGGGTATTTCCCCGCTATCGCAACTATAGTCATGCTGTAGAAGTGAAAGGCGATTCAAGCATTTTATTTATCAGCGGCCTGAATGGTTATTTATCCAATGGCATTGATATGCCTGAAAGTTTTGAAGAGCAAGCTGAATTGATCTGGCAGCATATCGGCACTATTCTTAAATCAGCTGATATGACTTATCAAAATATTGTATCGCTCCGTTTTTATTTAGCCGATCCATCCTATGATGAGGCCAATGTGAAAATATTGATGAAATATTTAGGTGGGCATGCTCCGGCCCGTACTGTGTTTTGTTGCCAGTTGCTTGAAAAGAAATGGAAGTTGGAAGTGGAAGCTGTTGCAGCGAAATAAACTTTAAAAAGGAAGTGATGATTTATATTTTACAATTTAATCTACATTAAGTAAGGCCAGGAAAAAGTTTTTCAGCAGTTTGAAGACGTTGGTATACCGATTAATTCAAAACACAACGGCCGGCTAGTGAATGAAAAGTTCATTTTTATAAATAGCAATTCTTCTTTCTTATAGAATTATCCCTGCGGGAAACAATATCTTTTTAAAAGCCGCCGCTGCATGATGCACCTGCACTGCCCAGTCTTCTGCTGCAGTGCCATCTGCTCCATCAGAAATATATTTTAAACAAAGAAAAGGTATCTGCTCCTTCATGGCCACCCAGGCAAGTGAATAGGCTTCCATATCAATCACATTGTAATCTGCAGAAAAATGATTCATTTCAAAACTATCGCCTGTGCCACAGATACCGTCGGGAATATCTTTCAGTTGCATACCATATTCCAATTCAGGAGCAATGCCAGAAAGGGGCGTTTCATATAGTTGAAAGCCTAATCCTCTCACATCCATATCCCGCTGAATAAACCGTGTGCAGCAAACCACGTCGCCTTTTTTAAAAACATTGCTGCCCGCCGAACCGAGATTAATGATCAGGCCAGGCTTGACTTTACTAATTTGTTTGGTGAGTTCATAGGCGGCGCTAACTTTTCCTATTCCTGTTATCAGTTTATTGCAGTGTTCAAATTCATCGGATGCTTCGGATGGTAATGCAAAAACAAAAAGAGCATCATTTATTGAAGGATCGCCAGGCAGAAGAGTATTTGTCATGGCGCAAATTAAGAGAAATGCGATTAAATAATGATAGCATAATTCCCATCGCTATCATTTGCCGCATGAAAAAAATCTTCACCTAAATAAGTTCCTAACTTTGAAAACAGAAACTGCCGGCGATGAAAATGTCTTTGATCACAGTCTGTGCCTGTCTGTTTTCTTCCAGTACGCTTTTTGCGCAAAGCCAGCCACAAACAAAAATATCAGTGACTAATAAAGAATCGCTGTATTTTACTTTCGGTTGGCACCGGGTTCACTATACCAACAGCACCATTCATTTCAGAGATGGCAAGAACTATGACTTTCGTCTTATCAAAGCCGGGGCTATAGATGATAATGATATTTATATCGCCAACTCAGTTGAAACGCCACAATACTCGGCACGTATCGGTTATTTCTTTAAACCCGATATTGGCATAGAAATAAATTTTGATCATACCAAATACATCCTCAAACAAGGGCAGCGGGTTCGCCTTCGCGGTTCTATTGATGGAGTTCATTATGATAAAGACACGATGCTTACTCCCTCATTTATTTCTTATGAACATACCGATGGCGCCAATTATTGGATGATCAACTTTGTAAAAAGAAAACAACTGGTGAAAAGCAAGAATGGGAAACATGAACTAAGCCTTGTAATAAAACCCGGCGCCGGCCTGGTGACACCACGCACAGAAAGTACTATTATGGGTAAGCATCGTAACGACCGCTATCATGTATCAGGTTATGTGGCTGGTGTTGAAACCGGTTTGCGCCAGTCATTCTTTAAAAACTTTTTGGCAGAACTGACCATTAAAGGGGTATATGCAAATTATAGTGATGTTTTATTGTATGGATCGGGCCGTGCCAACCAGCAGTGGTGGTCGTTTCAATATCTTTTTCTGATCGGGTATCAACTGAATGTGGGAAATAAAAAATGATCTTTAACAGCTGCTTTCTATTTCAGCAAAAAACTAAATGCCTGAAAGCGATGGAGAAATGAATGTTAAATTGACATGGAAAAGCAAAAGTTGCTGATCTTTTTTCTGAAAAAACTCCAATTTCCGATAAAACAGAAGCCATTGTTTCAGAAACATGGGTCTCCGGCATTATGTTTTCTGCTCGCGATGTTTTGGCGGGAAATGGCAAAGATCAATATATTTCATCCGGTTTATTAAAGAAAACAAAGATGACTGGGGTTTTTAAAATACCAGATACTCCTTCTAATAAATGACTGCGTTTTTGTTTTGATGAATTTTTGCTATTGATTTTATGATGAAAAAAAACAAATAATAAATTGTATCGCTTTACGAACGTAAACTAAAATAATAAGAGACTTAACATTTTGTTGAATAGAATTACCGAATGATGAAGAGTGTCCCTGCTGCAATAGCAGGGACAACTGACGATAGTACTGCAGCCAGACCCATAAAACAATCAATAACGAATGACAAAATGAATCCAGCTTCAGACCTCAGATCTCTTACTTCTGTCTTCTCGCCTATCTTTGCCCACTAACGATCCGAATTATATGAATATTGAATTCAATCGCAATGAAGATAAAATGAAACAATCGCTGGGCGAGATGAACCGGCGGCTGGAAAAAATATTTGAAGGAGGCGGTAAAAAGGCCATCGAAAAGCAACGAGAAAAAAATAAACTGACGCCGCGGGAACGCATTGCTTACCTGGTGGACGAAAGCCAACCTTTTATTGAGATCGGCGCCTTTGCAGGTTATGATATGTATGCTGAACAAGGCGGCTGCCCGGCAGGTGGTACTGTAGCAGGTGTGGGCTATGTAAGCGGCAGGCAAGCTGTGATAGTAGCAAATGACCAAACGGTGAAGGCGGGTGCATGGTTTCCCATTACTGGCAAAAAGAATTTACGTCTTCAAGAGATAGCAATGGAAAACCGGTTGCCGATTATTTATTTAGTAGATAGTGCCGGTGTGTTTTTGCCGATGCAGGATGAGATATTTCCCGATAAAGAACATTTTGGCCGCATCTTTCGCAACAATGCAAGAATGAGTGCAATGGGCATTACACAAATTGCTGCGGTGATGGGCGCCTGTGTGGCGGGTGGTGCATATTTACCAATCATGAGTGATGAAACATTGATGGTGGAAGGCAATGGTTCTATTTATTTAGCCGGGCCTTATTTGGTAAAAGCTGCTATTGGAGAAGATATAGATAATGAAACACTGGGCGGGGCCGTGACGCATACAGAGATCAGCGGTATTGCAGATTATAAATTCAAAACGGAGCAGGAATGTATGGATCATGTAAAACGCATGATGAGCATGCTTGGTGATCAACCAAAGGCAGGTTTTGATCGCATAGCTCCAAAGGCTCCCGCTAAAAAACCTGAAGAATTGTATGGACTATTTCCACAGGATGGTAAACCGTATGATGTGTTAGAGATTATTGAGCGCATTGTTGATGACTCTGCATTTGAACAATTCAAAGAAGATTATGGTAAAACGATAGTTTGCGGCTACGGAAGAATTGACGGATGGGCGGTTGGCATTGTGGCCAATCAGCGATTGGTAGTGAAGGCAAAGAAAAGTGTCAGACCCGGAGGGTCAGACACATGGGAGATGCAGATGGGCGGCGTTATTTATAATGATAGTGCGGATAAAGCTGCACGATTTATTTTGAATTGCAATCAGAAGAAAATTCCGTTGGTGTTTTTACAGGATGTAACAGGTTTTATGGTAGGCAGCCGCAGCGAACATGCGGGTATCATCAAAGACGGTGCGAAGATGGTGAATGCTGTTGCAAATTCTGTGGTGCCGAAGATCACTATTGTTATCGGCAATTCGTATGGAGCCGGTAACTATGCCATGTGTGGTAAGGCTTATGATCCGCGATTTATTTATGCATGGCCCACAGCAAAGATTGCTGTAATGAGTGGTGATTCGGCAGCAAAAACTTTACTGCAAATAGAAGTGGCATCATTGAAAGCAAAGGGACAAACTATAACACCGGAGAATGAAAAGAAACTGCTGGATGAAATAAAGGGAAGGTATGACAAACAGACTTCGCCATACTATGCGGCGGCAAGACTTTGGGTAGATGCGATTATTGACCCGGCAGAGACGAGAAGAGTGATATCTGAAGGAATAGCGGCGGCAAATTGCAATGCAGAGATTGGGGTATTGAAAGTGGGGGTATTTCAGGTTTAAAGGAGAAAAATTTGGATCACCGGACAAATGGCCGTACCTTACGGACAAATTTCTGGCATGGCGCATAAAAAAACAAAACAATCACCACCCAAAGCTTATACTGTTGATGATACTTTAAGCACTGTTGAGGAACCCGAAGCAGCCTATGCTATGTCTTCAAATTCGCTTTCGTGGATAAAAGGAAGCAGTGCTAAAAAAAATTTTATCAAAAGATCATTGGAATTGATGGATGTAGTAAATGTGCCGCCTTTTAATAAAGTAGAGAGTGTCACTGATTTTATTAATTGCATTCGCGAAGGTGTTCCTAAAAAAGCATTGGATAATTTGATTAGTGTTACAGGCATAAACGCAGTAGAAATGGCCGGCATAATAAGAACATCCGACAGAACACTTCGCCGTTACTCTCCCAAACAAAGATTGAATGCCGAACAGTCAGAAAGAGTGATTGAACTTGCCAAAGTTTATAGCCGGGGTGAAGAAGTATTCGGTAACCTGGATAATTTCAAAGAATGGATGAACAGCACTGTGATGGCATTAGGCAATAAGAAACCCAAAGAATTTTTGGATACATCGCTCGGTATTGAAATGCTGATGGATGAACTTGGCAGGATAGAACACGGAATATTTGCCTGATGAAAGTTTACCGGATCAGCAGATGCGAATATATTACTGACCTGCAGGGAACAGGCGCTGCCATGTATCCCGGCAGATGGCACAGCAAGGGAATATACGTACTTTATACAGCCGCCACTCCTTCCCTTTCACTTTTGGAAAGCGTAGTGCATATCTCGAATATTGCCGTTGATGCTTATTGCATGATCTGCCTGTCTGTGCCTGAAGATAAAATACAGGTTATTACAGCAGCAAAGCTGCCTGACAATTGGTTTGTGAATCCTCCGCCTGATGTACTCAAATCTATTGGCGATACATTTGCCAGGGAAAATAAATTTCTTGCACTTAGGTTACCTTCGGCCATTATGCCTGAAGAAAGTAATTTCTTATTGAATCCTAATCATAGCGATTTTAAAAAAATTTCAGTTGTTTATACACGATCAGTTCCGATTGACGAACGATTTTTAAAGAAATAATTATGACTGCAGCAAAAGAAATCACCATATACACAGACGGAGCATCAAGAGGAAATCCTGGGAAAGGTGGTTATGGCGTAATATTAATGAGCGGTGATCATCGAAAAGAACTTTCGCAGGGATATAAGCTTACAACCAATAACAGGATGGAACTAATGGCTGTAATAGCAGGATTGGAAGCGTTAAAAAAACAAGGACAGCAGATAAAAATTTATTCGGATAGTCAATACGTGGTAAATGCTGTAGAGAAAGGTTGGCTGAATACATGGATCGCAACCGATTTTAAAGGCGGTAAGAAAAATAAAGATCTGTGGCTGCGTTATTATCATTTGGCAAAAACACAGTTTGTTCGTTTTATTTGGGTAAGAGGACATGCTGACAATTCTTTCAATAATCGTTGCGATCAATTGGCAACAGCGGCTGCCGATGGCGGCAATTTATTGGTGGATGAAGGATATGAACAGGAAAAGAATTCTTTGTTTGGATAAACCCTCAACATCTAAAGAAAAGTAAAAAAATCCTTTTACTAATACAGTAGTTAATATGCAAAAGAACTCTCTCTGTTCATGGAGTGGTGGCAAAGACAGTTGCTATGCTCTGATGCAGGCGATCACTCTTGGCTATGTTCCAAAAGTTTTACTGAATGTATTGAATGAAGAAGGAAAGATTTCAAGATCGCATGGAATACCTGCTGCCATTTTACAGCAACAAGCAAATGCTGCAGGATTGCCAGTACATCTTATCAGCAGCTCATGGCAGGAGTATGAAATGCATTTTACTAACGCTTTAAAAGAATTGAAAGACAAGTTTGATTTGACCCATGCTGTGTTTGGAGATATAGACTTACAAGCTCATCGGGATTGGGAAGAAAAAGTTTGTTCGAATGCCGGGCTTACGGCTGTACTTCCAATATGGAAACAAGACAGGAAACAACTGGTAATGCAAATGCTGGAAGCGGGGATTGAAGCGATGATCGTTAGTTGCAACGAAACAATGGGAGAAAGGTTTATTGGTAAGGTCATCACTCCATCATTGATTGACGAGTTGGAAGTAATAAGGATTGATCCTTGCGGAGAAAATGGTGAGTATCATACATTGGTGATAGATTGCCCGTTGTTTTCATCGCCTGTCAATGCAAACATTATAGAAAAGGTATTACATGATAAGTATTGGTTTGCAAGGCTCGTTTAGTTTGACCTTTTATCATTAAAAAGAAAACCCATCCTCTAATGAAAATGGGTTTGAAACATTCACTAATATATTTTAAGCAACAGTAAGTGCTGCTTTATTCCTTGTAAGATAATTATACAATAACAAAATGCCAGGAAGGAATACCAATGTTGCGATCAATGCATTTTTATAAAACGGTAAGCCAGCAGCGTAGCATGTTATTAACCCGCTGAAATCCCTGGAATATGTTACTTCGGCACTCAGCCAAACATTGAAATTGGAAATCAGGAAGAACACAGTGGGTGCTGCAATGGCGCCAACCAACAGGCTGGAGTAGTATCTTCCTTTGAACAGCCAGCCAATCACTGTTGCCGAAAGCAGGATAAGATAATTTTTCCATTGACCGCCATAAAAGCCTGGGTATTTGAATTGACCTTGCACATATAAAAATTGTATTACAACATCACTAATAAACAAAGCCAGCAATGGCAGCAGGAATGATGTATCTCTTTGTTTGATAATAAAACCAGAGAAAAGGGCAATGGCAATCACAGGTGAAAAACCTGACCATTCAAGGCTGGGGCCAAAATAATATTTACAAACTGAAGCCAATACTATTAACAACAGGGTGAAAACAATTAATCTTGCGTTGATCTTCATAATAAGCAATTAAAAACTTTAAAACTTTTTCTTAATTCCGCCACAAAAATAGTTGAATTGGACTGAATTGTTTATTTAAGCTTAGTTAACAGGAACAGTTGCTTTAAAAAGCCATAAAGGTTCTTTAGCAGTCACTTTTATTTCATGGCCGGGAAACACTATGGCAGATGGCTGACCCTTTTGTAAAACAACTTTACTATCCTCGTTTGAAATTTCTGCCTGCCCGTCAATCAGCAACAACACTTCGGCTGTATGCGGTATGAAAGAAATACTGTCGCCATTGTGCAGAGCGAAACTGCTTAGCTCAAAATCCGGAGCCGGGGTTTTATAAGTTAGTTCAAACCCGTTTTTGACTCCTTTCAATATTTCCGGATGTGTGGGTTCACATTTTACATGTTTCAATAACTCTGGTACATCAATATGTTTATTGGTCAGCCCGCCCCGCAATACATTATCTGAACTGGCCATGATCTCCACATTCTGTCCTTCAAGGTATGCATGTGGCACACCGGCGTCCTGAAAGATAGCTTCTCCCCTTTTCAATTCAACCAGGTTAAAAAGATAAACAGAAAAAATACCACGGTCAATTTTTCCAGGTTGAGAAAAACTAAGAGTTCCTTTCGCTGCCCAATAATCAGCCTGCGATCTGTTTAATTTACCCTCCTTATATAAGGGAATAATGCGTTCCAGCAAAGGTTGCAATTGAGCATTCACTTGTTCCTGCGGCAATTCCATCAGCTTTTTGTAAAGACCTTTATAACCAGATTGTTCAAAGGCCGGCAGTAACGAACCCAATTCAGGAACACTCTTTAATGTTTTCTTTATTTTATCTTCTGATTTGAAGCCATGCAGCAGCCAAAAATCTCCCATGGCTACCATCAACTCCGGTTTGTGATTTTCATCTTTATAATTACGCTTCGGGGAGTCCAATGGAATTCCTTTCAGTGTTTCCTCTTTAAAGTCCCTTTCGGCATCAGCTTTGGAAGGATGCACCTGTATGGAAAGCATATCTTTTACATCCAATGCTTTCAACAAATAGGGCATGGTACCAAAATGTCTTGCCACGTATTCACCCATTGACGTTGGTGAGTCGGTAGTAAAATAATCATGCAGCATTCGAACATCTCCATCCGGCAGCAATACTTTACATTCAGCCTGCGGATGAATACCAAGCCAATATTCTGCAAAAGGGAGTTTTTGATCATTTGACTGTTTCAACAGAGACGGAATAAAATTATATCCACCCCAATCGTAATGCTTAACAGTTCCGGCTAATGGAGCAATAACGTACATAAAAAATACTTATCTTATGGCAAAGATAGTATAGTGAATGGCTACACATTTAAAATTTGGTAGTGATGGTGAAGACTTGGCCGATAAATGGTTAACTGAAAAAGGCTATCAAATATTACACCGCAATTGGCGATACCGGCAATACGAAATTGATATTGTAGCGCAAAAAAATAATAAGCTGCATTTTGTAGAAGTAAAATCAAGAAATGCATCGCCATTCGGTTATCCTGAGGACAGTGTAAAAAAGAAAAAATTCAAAAGCCTGCAGCGGGCCGCCGATCAGTACCTGTTTTTAAATCCGGGTTATAAATGGATACAATACGATATACTGGCCATCACGCTTTATAAGGATAAGGAACCTGAATATTTTTTGCTGGAAGATGTGTTTTTGTAGTGAATAGTGAATGGTCAATAGTGAATAACAGAAAGCAAAAAATACTAACAAAGCAATTCTATTTTTTTCCATTAAGATTAATAGTCGCCATCATTTTCTCCACCAGTCTGTGCGTAGCGGGACAATATTCAATATTCTGTTTGTGCACATGCACATAGTCCTTTAATTTTTTTGGCAAATGCGGAAAACCGGCGCAATCTGCAGGTCTTATTTCATAGATAGAGCACTTATTATCTTTCAAATTTAAAAACTGGCAGGGCTCTGTTTTATTGATCCAGTCGCCATCCTTTCCTTTTTCTTTACGAAGCCATTTTTCTTTGAACTCGTCAACCGTTTGCCCAAAATGAGCCGATATTCTTTTCAGATCGGCAGCATTGAATGTTGGCGTCATAGTTTTGCAACAATTAGCGCAGGAAAGACAATCTATTTCATTCCATACTTCTTTTTCCAAACCGGCAGTAATTTTTTCTAAACCACGGGGTGGATTTTTTTCCAACTTTGTTAAGAAACGTTTGAAGCTTCTATTGGTTTGTTTTGCTTTTTTCTTGAAGAGTCGGAGGTTTACTGGCTTGAGTTCATTCATGCCGCGAAGGTAGATTGAAATGTGCTTTATTGATCCTCATATCTTCAATTACCCCAATAAATTTTTTCTGATAAAATTGCATTGGCTATTTTTGTTTGCATGCAAAACCAATAATATGAGATTACTTTTCATTCCCTTTGTTGCTATTCTTTTATTAACATGGGCTTTTAATTCCTGCAAATCCGAATCAGCGCCTGCTACTTTTTGTGATACCGTTTGTTTGAGAGATTCTATCAAGTTTATCAAAGAAGATCACCCTTTAAAGCCATATGTCTATATCAGTGCTGATGATTGTATGGCTGATACGCTTACGTGGAGCTATATTGATATGGGCATTAACCGGAAGATGGCTATTAAGGATTTAACAAGCACTACTGTTTATTTAAACAAAGATTATGTGGGTTGTTTTATAAAAGATACCAGCTATGCCTGGCTGCGATTTAATGATTGCAGCAATGGCCGTGGCTATTTATTAAAAATTCCGTTTAATAAAAAAGCCAACATTGGAAGAAAAAGCAGTGGCCTTAATTCATTTGATCCAAAGTTTGCGGTGGCAGAAGGTTTGATAGCTTATTCTGACAGGGGAAATCTTTTTGCAGAAGATATGGCTACGGGCAAAACGGCGATGATGACATTTGGCGAACGAATAGATATAGATTACGATGCAATACATGAAAAGATTGATTCGGTAAATATTACGCCAACAAGAATATGGGCAAAAGCGTTTGTTGGCAATGAATGGAAAACATTCGAAAAGAATATCACACTAAAGTAAATCTCAAATATCAAATTCCACGTGTGGGAAGTATATAAAAAAGGATTCAAAGCTTTTCTGCAATTAGAAAAATCGCTTGCTGATAATTCAGTAGAAGCTTATCTGCGTGATATTGATAAACTGACGCAATACCTGCTGGAAGCTTCATCTTTAAAAACACCTGCCGATATTGAACTAACAGATCTGCAGCAATTCATTAAATGGATAGCAGAACTGGGCATGACGCCAACTTCGCAGGCAAGGATCATTTCGGGGATTAAGGCTTTTTATAAATATTGTTTGCTGGAAAATATTTCAAAAAGCGATCCTACTGCTTTATTAGAAGCGCCAAAGCTAAAAAGGGCATTGCCGGATGTATTGAGCTTTGATGAAATAGAAATGATGATTGCGCAAATTGATCTAAGCAAACCCGAAGGCGGACGCAATAAAGCCATACTGGAAACCATGTATAGCTGTGGTCTGCGGGTGAGTGAAACAGTTAATCTTAAAATATCTCAATTGTATTTGGATGTAGGTTTTATCAGGGTGATCGGCAAAGGTGATAAGGAAAGACTGGTACCGATTGGCAGCAGTGCTGCCCATTATATCAATATTTATAAAAACGATATAAGGGTTCATACACAAACCAAGCCAGGCAATGAGGATATTCTTTTTCTCAATGGCCGTGGCTCCAAACTTTCAAGGGTGATGATTTTCCTGATCATTAAAGACCTGGTTAAAAAAGCTGGTATTAAAAAAACAGTTTCGCCGCATACTATCCGTCATTCTTTTGCCACACATCTTGTAGAAGGCGGCGCTGATCTAAGAGCCGTGCAGGAAATGCTGGGGCATGAAAGCATTACTACTACTGAAATATATACGCATCTTGACAGGGAGTTTTTGAGAAAGACATTGGAGCTGTTTCATCCCGCCTTTAGAGAATAGAATTCTATTCCACGATAATTTTCTCTGTGTACTTCTTTCCAGATTGCTTATTTGCTATTTGTAAAATATATGTCCCGGAAGGTATAGCTGGAATATTAAGCTTTGCAACGGTTTCGCTATTATTGATCCCCGCTTCTTTGTTCAACACAACTTGCCCGCTTAATGAAATTAATTGCAAAGAGTAATTACCGTCATCAGCATTTTTTATATCAATGGTGACAAAACTATTTTTTCTGACGGGATTTGGGTATAGCTTTATAAACTTCGTAGATGAAAAAATTGTGTCACGTATCACATCAAAGAAAGTTCTCGTTGTAATTATACTCATTGCTCCGCTTACTACTCTTCCTTTTGCCTCTCCTATATTACTTACAATCACAACTTCTCCCAAAGTATCCATAGTCTTTAAGAAGATACAAACAGCTTGTTGCATTTCGCTTAGGTTTATCATTGTTTCCGTGCTTTTAAAACCTACACACGAACTCATTAGTTCGACACTATCGTCATTTCCTTTGTAGCTCAGACTAAAATTGCCGGTTGTATCGGTTGCAGTGCCTATCGTCGTTCCTTTGATAAACACCGAAGCATACGAAATTCCTTCACCGTTTTCATCCGTTACTTTTCCTTGTATGTTTTTGATTGTCTCTTTAACTGATTTCTTTATTTTATCGCTTTTAGAATCGGCAACAATAACTGTGTCGCCAGTAAGCATAACCAGTCCCTGCGCCGCCGCCTTTGACGATGCAAGAAATGCAGGCAATGCAAACTGGAAAAAATATTTCACCCAGGGTATTCTTTTCTTTGGTATTTCAATATCCCGTTCAAGCTGATCCTGCATAAATCTACCGCAGACAGATCCATTTGAAGGCTTTTTAAAAAAAGCAGCCAGTTGCGCATCATTCATCGTAGTAAAGTCAATAACATTCTTCTGGCATGCATTGCAAAACTTTCCTTTTTCTGCTTGCAACATCTTATCCCAGTTCTCATGACACGGCTCCGGAATATTCAATTGTATTTTCTTTCTCATAAAAATGTTTTGGTAATTAAATAATAATAGCGAATGAAAAATTTTATCTCATTAATCCAACTAATCATATAAATCCCCGTTCAGACAAAGAGGGGCAAGTAGACACCCGCCCCGTATCATTAACCGGCTGTTAAATGATTACTTTTATGACGACTGTCAAAAAAATATTGTTACAAATAATCATTGCTGTCCGACTAAAATTTATCATGTTGGGCTAAAGCCCTTATCGGATGCGGTTTTTATTGCCCCATCCTTAAGGGTGGGGCAATAATACAGAACACAAGCCCAATGGGCTTTAGCCCA
>Ga0187893_10011673_pt1 | contig 12687 bp, 12 predicted proteins | sample MA1701074metaG_FD_139574 | JGI IMG/M metagenome (GOLD analysis project Ga0187893, IMG submission 139574) | White microbial mat communities from a basaltic lava cave in the Kipuka Kanohina Cave System on the Island of Hawaii, USA - MA170107-4 metaG ...
CCCAGCTCGCCCTCCGTGCCCACCTCGCGCGCGACGCGCGTCACTTCGGCGGCGAACGACGAGAGCTGGTCCACCATCGTGTTGATGGTGTTCTTCAGCTCGAGGATCTCCCCCTTCACGTCGACCGTGATCTTCTGCGTGAGGTCACCGGCGGCGACGGCCTTCGTCACGTCAGCGATGTTGCGCACCTGCGCCGTCAGGTTGCCGGCCATCGAGTTCACGCTCTCGGTCAGGTCCTTCCACGTGCCCGCGACGCCCTGCACGTCGGCCTGGCCGCCCAGCTCGCCCTCCGTGCCCACTTCGCGGGCGACACGCGTCACTTCGGCGGCGAACGAGCGCAGCTGGTCCACCATCGTGTTGATGGTGTTCTTCAGCTCGAGGATCTCGCCCTTCACGTCGACCGTGATCTTCTTCGAGAGATCGCCGGCGGCCACCGCGGTGGTCACGTCGGCGATGTTGCGCACCTGGGACGTCAGGTTGCCGGCCATGAAGTTCACGCTCTCGGTCAGGTCCTTCCACGTGCCGGCAACGCCCTGCACGTCGGCCTGCCCGCCGAGCTTGCCTTCGGTGCCGACCTCGCGGGCCACGCGCGTCACCTCGGCGGCGAACGACGAGAGCTGGTCCACCATCGTGTTGACGGTGGCCTTCAGCTCGAGGATCTCGCCCTTCACGTCGACCGTGACCTTCTTCGACAGATCACCCGCGGCCACGGCCTTCGTCACGTCGGCAATGTTGCGCACCTGCGCCGTCAGGTTGCCGGCCATCGAGTTCACGCTCTCGGTCAGGTCCTTCCACGTGCCCGCGACGCCTTGCACGTCTGCCTGGCCACCCAGCCGGCCCTCGGTGCCGACCTCGCGCGCGACGCGCGTCACCTCGGCCGCGAACGACCGCAGCTGATCCACCATGGTGTTGATGGTGTTCTTCAGCTCGGAGAGCTCGCCTTTCACGTCGACGGTGATCTTGCGCGAGAGGTCGCCGGCGGCCACGGCCTTCGTCACGTCGGCGATGTTGCGGACCTGCGCCGTCAGGTTGCCGGCCATGAAGTTCACGCTCTCCGTCAGGTCCTTCCACGTGCCCGCGACGCCCTGCACGTCCGCCTGTCCGCCGAGCTTGCCTTCGGTGCCGACCTCGCGAGCCACGCGCGTGACCTCGGCGGCGAACGAGCGCAGCTGGTCCACCATCGTGTTGACGGTGTTCTTCAGCTCGAGGAGCTCGCCCTTCACGTCGACCGTGATCTTCTTCGACAGGTCGCCGGCGGCGACGGCCTTGGTGACGTCGGCGATGTTCCGCACCTGGGAGGTGAGGTTGCCGGCCATCGAGTTCACCGAATCCGTCAGGTCGCGCCAGGTGCCGGACACGCCCTCGACGCGGGCCTGCCCGCCGAGGCTGCCCTCGGTCCCCACTTCGCGGGCGACGCGGGTCACTTCTGCGGCGAACGAGCGCAGCTGGTCCACCATCGTGTTCATGGTGTTGTTCAGCGTCAGGAACTCGCCCTTGACGTCGACCGTGATCTTCCGCGTGAGGTCGCCGTTGGCGACGGCCGTGGTGACCTCGGCGATGCTCCGCACGCGATCGGTCAGGTTCGCGGCCATCGAGTTCACCGAGTCGGTCAGGTCCTTCCAGGTGCCGGCCACCCCCTTCACCTTCGCCTGGCCGCCGAACTTGCCCTCGGTGCCCACCTCGCGGGCGACGCGCGTCACCTCGGCCGAGAATGTCCCCAGTTGCTCCACCATGGTGTTGATGATGCGGGCCGTGCGCAGGAACTCGCCCTCGAGAGGGCGGCCTTCGACGTCGAGGGCCATGCTCTTCGAGAGATCGCCCTGGGCCACCGCGCCGATGACGCGCGCCACCTCGCTCGTGGGATAGACCAGGTCGTCGAGCAGCGAATTGATCGATTCGATCGAGTCGTTCCACGACCCCTGCGCGTGCCCCAGAGTGGCCCGCTGCCGGAGCTTGCCTTCCTTGCCGACGACGCGGCTCAATCGCGCCAGCTCGGCGTTCAGGCGCGAGTTCAGCTCGGCCACGTCGTTGAACGCATCGGCGATGCGCCCCTCCATGCCCGTCCACTCGGGCGGCAGGCGATGACGAAAATCGCCACGCTTGAGTGCGTTGAGCGCCTGGAGAATGTCGCGCGCCTCGCGTACGGCAGGCGTCGAGCCGGGGGCGTCCTCGCGTACGGTTTCGTGGCCGTTGCGCGGCGCGGACTTGCCCTCGCCGTCGCGCGCGCGAGCCCCTGTGTCCACCGCCCGCCCCGGCTGCTCGACCTCCCGCATCTGGCACCCCCGAGGATCCGTCTACGCTGAACCCGGGAGCGCGTTAATAGATTTTCTTCAGGAAACGCGGGCTGGGTCTCGGGTCGAACTGATTCGCGCCCGACCGGCTTCCCGCGCGCGTCTAGAGCTTCGCCCAGTCCGGGCGTAAGCCCCCGCAGGGATTGAGGGTTCGGCCGGCCGCGGCCGTCAGCCCGGGCCGAGGCCGCAGAAGACTTCGTAGTCGATCAGCTTGGTGACCGTCGGCTTCTCGCCGCACACGACGCACTTGGGATCGCGCCGGAGCTTCAGCACGCGGACGTCGCCCGAGAGGGTGTCGAAGTGCATCAGCCGGCCGTAGAGCGGCTTGCCCTGGCCGAGCACCAGCTTGATCGCTTCCAGCGCCTGGAAGCAGCCGACGATGCCGGGCAGCACGCCGAGCACGCCGGCTTCCGCGCACGACGGGACGGCACCCGGCGGCGGCGGCTCGGGGAACATGCAGCGGTAGCAAGGCCCATGCGGCGGATGGAACACGGTGGTCTGGCCTTCGAACTGCCAGATCGCGCCGTCGACCAGCGGCTTCTTCAGGAAGACGCAGGCATCGTTCGCGAGATAGCGCGTGGGGAAGTTGTCGCAGCCGTTGACGATCACGTCGAACTGCTTGAAGATCTCGAGCGCATTCTCCGAGGACAGGCGCTCGCGGAACTCGACGATCTTCACGTCCGGATTGAGCGCTTGCAGCGTGAGCTTCGCGGACTCGACCTTCGGCATGCCGATGCGATCGTTGGTGTGCAGGATCTGACGCTGGAGGTTCGAGAGGTCGACCACGTCCATGTCGACAAGCCCGAGCGTTCCGACGCCGGCCGCGGCCAGGTAGAACGCCGCGGGCGAGCCGAGACCGCCGGCCCCGATGCACAGGATCTTGGCATCGAGGAGCTTCGCCTGGCCTTCCTCGCCCACCTCGGGCAGCAGGAAGTGGCGGCTGTACCGGATCTGTTGCTCCGCGGTGAACTGCCGGTCTTCCTTGATGGTGAGACCCTGGTTCTTCCAGGCGCCGAAGCCCCCGCGCATCGAGACGACGTCCTTGTAGCCGAGCTCCTTCAGGATGCGCCCCGCGAGCAGCGACCGCGTGCCGCCCTGACAGTAGGCGACGACGGGGGCGCTCTTGTCGGGGAGGGCCTCTTCGACCCGCATCTCGAGGAATCCGCGCGGCAGGGAGATCGCGCCGGGGATGTAGCCCTGCCGGAACTCCTCCCGCTCGCGCACGTCGATCACCGCCGGCGGCTTGCCGGCGGCGAGCCGGGCCTTCACCTCGTCCGGCGACACCTCGGGCACGACCTTGCGCGCCTCGTCCATGATCTCCTGGTAGCTCTTCGCCATGGCCCTACCCTTCAACCCCATCGAAGAGGTTGAGTCGATACTCGAGCCAGCGCGCGACGGCGCCGGCGTACGCCGGAGACACGAGCAGCCGCATCATCCCGAGCGCGCGCCACATCGGATACCGGCGCGAGAGCACGAGCGGGTCGGGTCGCACCCCGAAGAACTGGCGGAGAACCTCGGCGTTGGCACGCGCCAGCAGGCCGCGGCGCCAGAGTGCCAAGACGATCACCGGCCCTCCGCGGCCGCCACCTCGTCCTCCCGGTACTCGTGCAACATGTCCTGCATGAGGGCGTCGCGGCCCCGCTCGGCCAGCACGCGCGAGCGGGCCATCAAGACCTGCTTGGTCTCGATGAAATCCTCGCGCGCGTAACCCCAGATCTTGGGGTGCACGTATGTGTCCATGCGGATCGCGTCGCAGGGGCAGGCTTCGACACACATGCCGCAGTAGATGCACTGGAGCGTGTCGATCTCGTAGCGAAGGGGAAACTTCTCGACCTCCGCGTCGGGATGCTCCCCCGCCTCGATGTTGATGCACTTGGCCGGACACGCCGTGGCGCACAGAAAGCAGGCCGTGCAGCGCACGGCCCCGTCGGGCTTGAGCGTCAACCGGTGGGCGCCGCGGTAGCCGTCGGAGTAGACCTTGCGCTCCTCGGGGTACTGCGTGGTCACGGCCGCCTGCCGGTCCTTCGCCAGGCCGAAGAGATGCAGGGTGTGGAGCGTCAGGTTCCGAACGAAGTGCCGCGTCGTCACACCGATGCCGCGCAGCACCTCGGGGAGGTAGATCCGCTCGGCAAACGTGAGACGAGGAGGCGTACCGGACATGCGGCCGAACCTACCACCCACCCCCGGCCCTCGCCAGCAGGCGGCCGCCACTCGTGGACGTTTCCGTCACTGTGGGCGCGCCGTCGCCAGCGAGCCGGCGCGCAGCGCTTCGAGCTGAAACTCCAGCCCCTCGATCAGGCGCCGCGCCCGCTGCTCGAGCGTCGGCGCTTCCAGCAAGGCCTGTCGCTCGATGGGCGGCAGATCGAGCTGTTGCGCGATGAAGTTCACGAACAGCTCGTCGTCGGCCGGGAGTGCTACCGGCTGCGCCGCGGCGGCACCACCGCTGCGCCGCCGCACGTACTCCTGGACGTGCGCGGCGATGCGGCTGCGGGTGGCCTCGTCGAGGCTCGCGGCCGCCGCGTTGCGCCACTCGACGCGGGCCTCGCGGTACGATGCGCGACGCAGCTCGTCGACGATGCGAAACTCGCACGTGCCGCGCAGCACGATGTCGAACCGGCCGTCGTCGAGCTCTTGGGAGCGGACGATCTCACCCGCGGTCCCCACGGCGAAGATGGACGGCGTGCCGAGATAGTCCGCCTGCCAATCGCCGCGGAGCAGCACCATGCCGATGAGCCGCGGGCCGCGCAGCGCGTCGCGCACCATGGCACGATACCGCGGCTCGAAGATGTGCAGCGGCAGCAGGACGCGAGGAAAGTGGACGACGTTCGGAAGCGGGAACAGCGGGATCACGTCTGGCAAGCTGCGTGCCATCCCCGCTTCCGATCGCTCAGAGTCCGAGGCTGGACACGCTCGGGCGGGTGCGAATGCGGTCCACCCACTGTTGGACCGGCGCCAACGCCGGCTCGAACTCGAAGCCGAGCCGTCCCAGCACGATCATGCGGGGAGCGAAGGCCGCGTCCGCGAGTGTGAACTGGTTGCCGACCAGATACTGGTTGCCGTCGAGCTTCTCGCGCAGGAAGTAGAGGCAGCGGCGGAGCTCTTCGCGAGCCTGCTCGACCCGCTGGCCGTCGCGCTCACCCTCGGGCTTGAGCGCCTGTGCCAGGAGCACCGTCGTGGGCGGGATGAAGGAGTTGTCGCAGTAGTCCTCGAGCGTGCGCACCTGTGCCCGGGCCTGCGAATCTTCGGGCATGAGGGCCGGGATGGGGTACTCCTCGTCGAGGTACTCGTTGATGATCGTGGAGTCGTAGACGACCGTGTCCTCGTCGACCAGGACGGGGACCTTTCCGTACGGGTTGAGCTGCAGGAACTCCGGCGTCTTCTGGTCCTGCTTGCGCAGGTCGACCAGCGTCTTTTCGTATTCCAGGTCTTTCTCGGCCAGGACCACCCGGACCTTCTGGCAGAACGGGCAGTCCGGGTAGTTGTACAGCTTGAGCATCGTCACAATCCTCCGAAAGTTGCAGAACGGTATGCCGAACCCGGCATCCATGCAATATCGGGGACCGAAAAAACTCGACTTTTTTCACTCGTTACGTGACGTGAGCCCACGCATGATAGGAGCTACGCACGAGCGGCCCAGACTCCACATGGCGGAAGCCCATTTTCGAGGCATCCTCTCGTAGGACCTCGAATTCCTGGGGGGTGACGTAGCGCTCGATCGGCAGGTGGTCGCGTGACGGCTGCAGGTACTGACCGAGGGTCAGGATGGAGCAGCCGACGCTCCGCAGGTCGTGGAGGACGTCCAGCAGCTCGGATCGCTCTTCGCCCAGACCGAGCATGAGACCTGCCTTCGTCAGTCTGGTACCCGAAGCGTCCCGAGCGGCCTCCAGCACCGACAACGAACGATCGTAGCGGGCCCCCGGGCGGACGCGGCGGTAGAGCCGGGGGACCGTCTCGACGTTGTGGTTGAAGACGTCGACCGGAGCCGCGACCACGGCGGCGACCGCCTCCAGGTTTCCCTGGAAGTCCGGCACGAGCACCTCGATGCGGCACTCGGGGTGCTCGCGCCGAATGGCGCGCACCGTCGTCGCGAAATGCGTGGCGCCGCCGTCGGGCAAGTCGTCGCGGTTGACGGACGTCACGACCACGTGCTGCAGCCCGAGCCTGCCGACCGCCACCGCAACCCGATCGGGCTCGTGCGGATCGACGGTGAGCGGCCGCCCATGCGACACGGCGCAGAAGGCGCAGTTCCGCGTGCACGTGTCGCCCAGCAGCATGAAGGTCGCCGTCTTGTGGCTCCAGCACTCGGCCAGGTTCGGGCAGTGTGCCTCCTCGCACACCGTGTGCAGATCGAGGCTGCGCACGATCCCGAGGGTCTCGGTGAAGCCCGGCCCCCCCGGCGCGCGCACCGTGAGCCACGGCGGATGCCGCCGCACCAGCGCCACGGCACTCACGGCGCAGCCTCCAGCGACGTGCTCGGCACGATCCCGCGGCCCGCCGACCAGCGCTCGTAGCCGAACGTCAGCGCGAACTGCTCGACCACGACCCGGCTGACCTCGTCGAGCGTCGCCGTCACGCCCTCGCGGGCGAGTGACGTCATGCGCACGCCCGCCAGCCCGCACGGCGTGATTCGATCGAAGGCATCCAGGTCCGCGCCGACGTTGAGCGCGAAGCCATGCCACGTCACCCAGCGCCGAATCGCGATGCCGATCGACGCGATCTTGTGCTCGCCGATCCAGATGCCCGGCGCCCCTTCCATCCGCCGGCCGGCGAGCCCATGCACGTCGAGCACTCCGAGCAGCATCACTTCGAGCTGGCGCACGTACCACCGCACGTCGAGCCGATGCTCTCGGAGATGGACGATGGGATAGCCCACGAGCTGCCCCGGGCCGTGGTACGTCACCTGGCCCCCGCGGCTGCTGCGCACCACCGGGACGTCTCCGGAGGACGCCGTCCCCAGGAACACCGGATCGGCGCCGCGCCCCAGCGTGTAGACCGGATCGTGCTCGAGCAAGAGCAGCGTGTCGTCGCCGCCCCGCACGCGTTGCTCGACGAGCGACTCCTGCCACGCGAGCGCGCGCGTGTAGCCCACGCGACCCGGGCGCACCACGGCGAGCTGCATGCCCCCGTCCTAGCCCGCGCTCACTCGAGAAGCGAGTGGGGATCCTCGAGACGGGCCTTCAGCGCCTGCAAGAAGCGGCCTGCGATGACACCGTCGACGACCCGATGGTCGCACGAGAGCGTCACCGTCATCACGTGCCCGGGCACGATCTGTCCGGGGCGCACGACCGGAACGTTGCGGACGGCGCCCACCGCGAGGATGCCCGCATTGGGCGGGTTCACGACCGCCGCGAAGTGATCCACGGGGTACATGCCCAGGTTCGAGATGGTGAACGTCGACCCGATCAGATCGTCGCCGGCGAACCGTCCGGCGCGGGCCCGCGCCACCAGCTCGCTCGCCTGCTTCACGAGCGCCGCCAGCGGCTGCGTGTCGCAGCGACGCACCACGGGCACGACCAACCCGTCGTCGATCGATACGGCGAGCCCGACGTTCACCTCGTCGTGCAGCACGAGCGCGCCGTCGTCCCACGAGGCATTCAGCTCCGGAACTTCGCGCAGTGCCAGACCGACCGCCTTCAGCAGGATGTGGGTGACCGTGACCGACGACCATTCGCCGCCCCGGCCGCGCAGGTCGTTCTTCAGCGTGACCAGGCCTTCCGCGTCGAAATCGCTCGACGCGTAGAAGTGCGGCACGTCGCGCTTGGCCGCGCTCATGCGGGTTGCCGTGGTCCGGCGGATCTTGCTGAGCTCGATCCGCCGCGATCCCGCCCCGGCCTTGGTCGGCTGCTCGCCGCGCGACGCCGGCGGCGCAGCCTGGCGGTCACCGGCGGGAGCCGTCTCGAGATCCTGCTCGAGGATGCGCCCGCCCGGTCCCGTGCCCTGCACGCGCGCCAGGTCGATGCCCCGCTCGCTCGCGATGCGGCGTGCCCGTGGGGAAGCACGCACCCGGTCGTCGGCCGCGGAGGGAGCCGGGTCCCCAGCGGTCTTCGGCGCCGCCGCCGTCGGCCTGGCCGCGGTCGCGCCAGTCGGCTTGGACGCCGGTGCGGGCCGTGCGGACGACGCGGGCTTTGCCGGTGCGGCCTTCGCGGCCGCAGCCGGGTTCGGTGCCGCCTCTGGCGTCGGTGCGGCGGGCTCCTTGTCGTCCGCCTCCGGCTCCGCGACCTCGTTCGCGGGAGGCTTCTGCGGAGCAGCCTTGCCAGCGGTCTTGGCCTCACCCCCCAGGACCGCGATGACGGCCCCCACAGGTGCCGCGTCGCCCTCGGCGACACGGATCTCGCTCAACACGCCGGCATCGAAGGCTTCGAGCTCCATGTTGGCCTTGTCGGTCTCGACTTCGGCGAGCACGTCGCCTATCGCCACTGCGTCGCCGACGTTCTTCAGCCACTTGAGGATCTTGCCCTCCTCCATCGTGTCGGAGAGCCGCGGCATCGTGACCTCGGTCGCCATGCTACCGGCTCGGGACGACCGCTCGTACCGCTTCGACGATGCGGCCGGCGTTGGGCAGGACGAGCGCTTCGAGGTTCTTCGCGTACGGGTGTGGCACGTCGAGATTGGTCACCCGCGCCGGAGGGGCATCAAGGTCGTCGAACGTCTCTTCCGTCACGCGTGCCGACAGCTCCGCACCCACGCCGGCGAAGGGCCACCCCTCCTGCACGATCACGCAGCGGTGCGTGCGGCGGACGGATGCGCAGATCGTCTCGACGTCGAGCGGACGCACGGTGCGAAGATCGACCACCTCCGCCTCGATGCCCTGCTCCGCCAGGGACCCGGCGGCCTCGAGGCAGGCATGCACGAGCTTGCCCCAGCTGATGACCGTGACGTCGCGCCCCGGCCGCTTCACGTCCGCGGACCCGAGCGCCACGGTGTGCTCGCCCTCGGGAACCGGGCCCTTCAATCCGTACATGACCTCGCTTTCGATGAAGACGACCGGATTGTCGTCCCGAATCGCCGACTTGAGAAGGCCTTTCGCGTCGGCGGGAGTGGAGGGCACCACCACCTTCAGCCCCGGCACGTGCGCGTACATCGACTCGAGCGCCTGCGAGTGCTGGGCGCCCACGCCGATCGCCGCGCCCCCCGGCCCCCGAAAGACGATCGGCAAGGTGAACTGGCCGTCCGTCATGTAGCGGAGCTTGGCGGCATTGTTGACGAGCTGATCGTAGGCGACGAGCGAGAAGTTCCACGTCATGAACTCGATGATCGGGCGCAGGCCGACCATCGCGGCGCCGATCCCGACGCCGGCAAAGCCACACTCGGCGATGGGCGCATCGACCACCCGCCGCTCGCCGAAGCGCTCCAGCATGCCCTCGGACACCTTGTACGCGCCGTTGTAGCTCCCGACCTCCTCGCCCATGAGGAAGATCGAGCCGTCGCGCTCCATCTCTTCGACCATGGCCTCGCGCAGCGCTTCGCGAAACGCGATCACCCGCGGCTCACTCGACATACACGTCCCGGAAGACGGTCGACGGATCGGGCTCGGGCGAGCCCTCCGCGAACGCGACGGCGTCCTGCACCTCGGCCGTCGCCTCGGCGTCGAGCTGGGTCAAGCGCTCCGGCGTGGCGATGCCGAGCGCCGCGATGCGCTGGCCGAGCAGCGCGATCGGGTCGCGGGTCTTCCAGTGCGAGACCTCCTCCTTCGTGCGGTACTTCGCGGGGTCGGCCATCGAGTGCCCGCGGAAGCGATAGGTCTTCGCTTCGAGGAAGAAGGGGACGCCGCCCTTGCGTGCGCGGTCGATCGCGTGCCGCGTGGCCTCGCGCATCTCCATGACGTCGTCACCGTTCACGATCTCGCATTCCATCGGATAGCCGCGCGCGCGTACGGCGACGTCCTCGACGGCGAGCGTCCGATAGAGCGGCGTGCCCATCGCGTACTGATTGTTCTCGCAGATGAAGACGACGGGCAGCCGCCACACCGACGCCAGCGCCAGGCCTTCGTGAAAGGCCCCCTGATTCGCCGTGCCGTCGCCGAAGAAGCACAGCGTGACGTCGGGCTCGCCGCGATACTTGGACGCGAACGCCACGCCGGCCGCGATCGGTACGTGCCCCCCGACGATTGCCCACCCGCCGAGGAACCGCTGATCCGCGGCGAAGAGGTGCATCGACCCGCCCCGTCCGCCGACGCAGCCGGTGGCCCGGCCGAACAGCTCCGCCATCGCGCCGCGCGTGTCGCCGGTGCGCGCCAGGTAGTGCGCATGCTCCCGATACGTGGCGACGACGTAGTCGGTCTTCTCCGCCGCGGAGAGCGCGCCGATCGCGACGGCCTCCTGACCGATGTAGAGGTGCAGAAAGCCGCGGATCTTGCCCTGCGTGTAGGCCTTGGCCGCCGCTTCCTCGAAGCGGCGGCAGAGCGCCATCTGCCGGTAGAGGTTGAGAAGGAGGTCCCCGTCCATGGTTCGGCGGGACGATTATAGGGCAACGCGCCCGGCGTGGAAGCGCACGGCCACCCTGCTAGTCCAGGAACCGACCCAGACGCAGCTGTCGCGGCGCGATCGCGTCGACCGGCGCGAACGACCGCCGGTGCTCCGGGGACGGCCCGTGGCGGCGAAGCGCCACGAGGTGCGCGGCCGTGCCGTAGCCCATGTGCCGCTCGAAACCGTAGGCCGGATAGCGCTGCCCGAGGTCACGCATGATCGCGTCGCGCCGCTCCTTGGCCACGATGGACGCCGCGGCGATCGAGGCCACGAACGAGTCGCCCTTCGGATACGCGCTCTGCGGAATCCCGAGGCGGGGCACCTCCCTGCCGTCCACCAGCAGATAGTCCGGCGCCGTGGGCTCGAGCGCCCCCAGCGCTCGGCGCATCGCTTCCTGCCCCGCCCGATAGACGTTCAACCGGTCCACGTCGGCCACCTCGACGATGCCGATGCCGACGGCCAGCGCATGCGCTTGGATCCGCTCCACCAAGCGCCCGCGTGCCGCCCGGGTCAGCTGCTTCGAGTCGGCAAGCCCGTCCACCTGGGTGTCGGGAGGAAAGACCACCGCCGCCGCCACGACCGGACCGGCCAGCGGCCCCATGCCCACCTCGTCGAGACCGGCCACACAGCGGTGTCCGAGCCCCCAGAGCAGCTGCTCCACGTGGAAGGCGGCGTGCTTCATGCCGCCGCCCGCCCCGGCGCCGACGCGAGCGCCCGCAGCAGCGCCAGCCGGCCGCGGCCCGCCCACGGCGCCGTCCCGTTGTACCAGTCCAACGCCAGACGCTGCAGCCGGTGGCTCGATCGCGCCGCGCGCAACCACCAGCGCCAGCGCGGGCCGTAGCACCGCTCGACGGCCCACACGAGCCGCCCGAGCTTGCGGCCGAGCGGGCCGTCGTGGATCGCCCGCTCGTAGCCGCCGAGGCTCCAGTCGTTGCGGCGGTGCGCATCGACGATCGCGTCGGCGGCGTGCACGCCGTACTCGAGCGCGAACGAGATGCCTTCACCCATCAGCGGATCGACGCCCGCCGCGTCGCCGACGAGGAGCGCGTGGGGAGCCGCCAGCCGCGCGTTCGGGTGGTACGTCTGGATGGGAAACGCCTTCCATGCCGGAATGCGGGCGACCCCGATTGCTGCCAGGAGCCGCTGCAGCTCGCTGCGCATCGCCGTGGCGTCGTACGGCGGGAGGCCGTACACGCCGACGTTGGCATGGGGGACGCCGTCGACGAGCACCGGGAAGATCCAGCCGTAGCCGCGCACGCCCCCCGCCAGCACGAGGAAATCGAAGTCGTAGCGCCGTTCGGCGTACCCGTCCCACCGCGTCGCGGCCACCGGCACGTCGCACATGATCGCGCGCGCGACCGGACCCGACGGTCCCCCGACCACGCGCCGCCGCACGAGGCTGCCGCTGCCGTCGGCTCCGACGACCACGGGCGCCCAATACGTCCCCGATTCCGACTCGACGCGGATGCCACCGGCGTCGTGCGTGAGGGAGACGACGCGCGCGCGCTGCTCGAGCGTCACGCCGCGCGCCACCGCCGCGCGCGCGAGCGCGCCATCGAACTCGCGCCGGCGGACGATCCGGCAGAGATCGCGCCCGCCGATCCGCACGCGCCGGCCCGGGATGACGATCGCCGCGCGATCGACCCGGACGGCAGGCACGTCCGGCTCGACGCCGAGCGAGTGCAGGACGGCGTGCGTGCGCGGGATCAGGCCTCCCGCACACGTCTTGTCGCGTGGATGCTTCGCCTTCTCGAGCACGAGCGCGCGTGCCGCGAGCGCGGCGTCGCGACGGGCGAGCGCCAGCGCAGTGCCGATGCCCGCCGGCCCGGCGCCGACGACGATCACCTCGTAGCGCTGCACCCCACCACCCACCGTCGTCGCTCCTAGCGCATGCCGCGCCCGGGCGCCATCGTCACGCGAGCAACCCGCGG
>Ga0187893_10011674_pt1 | contig 12686 bp, 10 predicted proteins | sample MA1701074metaG_FD_139574 | JGI IMG/M metagenome (GOLD analysis project Ga0187893, IMG submission 139574) | White microbial mat communities from a basaltic lava cave in the Kipuka Kanohina Cave System on the Island of Hawaii, USA - MA170107-4 metaG ...
AGCACCCACTAGAACCCCAGCACTCGACATCATCTATTATCGTCGCTGGGCGGTCGCAGATGGTGGATGGGCCCTTGCACGACAAGGGCTTCAGCGACCTATGTCAGGAGTCCTGGAATCACCCGCAGGCGGTCCGACGATGCTCGCCCGGCCACCTCGGAGGAGCCGGCGGTGATTGCCGACCAGGTGGAGCGCCACCACGGCCACCGCGCACAGCAGATAGGTGACCGCCTGGAGGGCGGTGACGAGCACGAGGCCGATGGATGCCCCGCGGACCTCGGCCACCACCACCCAGGCAGGGACGGCGCCGAGGACCAGGCAGGGCGCGACCGCACGGACGGACAGCGCCTTGAGCTGACCGTCCGTCTTGGGCGTGACCTTGAACGTGACCACCCGGGAACGAACACCGGCGTAGGCGCCCTCGACGATGCCCACCAGCACCCAGGGCCAGCGCACGAGCTGGAACAGCAACAGCTCCCACGACCACAGCTTCGCCCGGCGCGGGCGCAGGAGATGGCGACGGCGGAGGTAGGCGATCGTGGCGACGGTGACCACCGAGCTCGGCCACAGGTGCAGGTAGAAGCCGGCGAGGCTGGTCTGGCCCCACGACGTCGCAAAAACCACGCCGGCGATGGGCGCCACGGTGGCCCCGAGCAGCGCGGCGGTTTGCAGCGGGTAGAAAAGGAGCGCGAACCCGAGGCGCACCCGCGCCCGCAGCGGTGCCCGCCGGAGCCGCCCCGGGGCCCAACGGACGAGGATCGTGGACAGGCTGCGTGCCCATTGCCGTTCCTGGAGGAGCATCTCCTCCACCGTCGGCGGCCCCTCTCCATGGGCCTCGGCGTCGATGCTGAACACCCCGGCCCAGCCGCCCGACTGCAGCCACAGAGTGGTCGAGTAGTCCTCGGCCAGTTCGGGACCGAGCCCGCCGACCGCCCGCAACGCCGCCGTGCGCACCGCGTAGTGCGACCCGATGCACACCGGGGCCCATCCCCCGTTGCAGCCAGCCTGGACCGGACCGTGCATCGACGCCTCCCGGTACAGCCGGCCCCGGACCGTCCAGCCCTCCTCGACGTTGCTGTCACAGATGCTCGGCCCGGCCACGTAGCCGACCTTGGGGTCTGCGAACGGGCGCAGCATGGCTTCGAGATAGCCGGGGGCGGGGACGTGGTCGGCGTCGAGCTGCACGACGACGTCATAGGACCGGTAGCCCACCGTGTCGTAGAAATAGGCGAGGTTGCCCTCCTTCGACCTCGTCCGTCGGGGCCAACAAGGCTGGTGGTACTCCGCCACCCCGAACCGGCTGGACACCTTGACCCCATGCTCGAGGCACCAACGCAGCGTCGTCTCCGACGGGCACTCGTCGGCCAGCCACGTGTCATGCGCCCTCGTCGTGGTCGGCGCGCCGCCCGGGGCACCTCCCGGGGCCCGGCCGCGGGCGCGGCCCTGGGCCCGGCGCGTCCGGTGCCGGGGCGCGGCGCCGTCCGCCAGCTCCTGGGCGAGCATGGCCTCGAGCGTGGCCCGTACCAACGGCCACGGCTCCGCGGGCACCTTCGTCACGACCATCGCCGCTCGCAAGGCCGGCACCGGGCGCGCCGGGTTGGGCCTCGTCATCCGGCAGATGAAGAAGAAGAAGTAGGCGGGAAGGGCAAAGGCCCAGGCCAGCAGGACGGTGACGCCGATGGCGGGGGTGGTCCATTCGCCGTGACCCGAGACGAGCCACCAGGTCCAGAACCAGCAGCCCGCCACCACACTTCCCAGTGCCAGGCTTCTCAGCAGTAGCTCCTCGCGCAGGCCGAGCACGGGCACGAGGAAGGGAAGGCCGGGCTGGCGCGAAGGTCTCCGGCGCGGGCGCGGGGTCGCCGACCATCGCCTTCGGCCGGGCCCCCGGGCCCGGCTGGCTCCGGTGCGCGCCACAGCCACGGTGCCTTCCTATCCCCGAACGACGCAAAAACTCCCCGCCCGCGGCCGCGCACGCGGTCGTGGCGAGCGCACGGCCACCCCGCCGGCGCCCCGCCGGCGACCCGCGGCGACCCCGCGGCGGGGCGCGCCGGCAGGGGCTGGCACACTGGCGCCTTGCCCCCGGTCCTGCTCCGCGCCGACGGACTCACCAAGCATTACCCCGGCGTCACCGCGCTCGACGGGCTCACCCTCGAGGTGCCGGCGGGCGCGGTCGGCCTGGTCGGCGCCAACGGGGCGGGCAAGACGACGCTGTTCCGTCTCATGCTCGGCCTGGCCCGCCCCACCCAGGGCACCCTGGAAGTGGTCGGGCGCGCCGTTGCGAACGACCCCGTCGGCGTGCGCGCCCGGCTCGGGTACATGCCCGAGCACGACTGTCTGCCCGTCGACCAGACCGCGGCCGACGTGGTATCGACGTTCGGCGAGCTGAGCGGGCTACCGCCCCGAGCCGCTCGCCAGCGGGCATCGGACGTGCTCGACCTGGTCGGCCTCGACGAAGCCCGGTTCCGACCGGTCGGGGGGTTCTCTACCGGGATGCGCCAGCGGGCCAAGCTGGCCCAGGCTTTGGTGGCCGACCCCGAGCTGGTGCTCCTGGACGAGCCCACCGCCGGGCTGGACCCCACCGGGCGCGAGGACATGCTCGCCCTGGTGGCCCGCCTGGCTGGCTTCGGCATCTCGGTGCTTCTGGCCACCCACCTCCTCGACGACGTGCAGCGGGTGTGCGACCACGTGGTCATGCTCGACGGTGGCCGCCTCGTGGTGGCCGGCCCCACCGCCGGGCTCCTACGGCGCACCGGCACCCTGCGGGTCGAGGTCGGTGACGACGTCGACGCCCTCGTCCGCACCCTCGCGGCGCGCTCGCTGCAGGCCGTGGCGGTCGGGCCGGGGCTGGTCGATGTCGCCCTCGCCCCCGGGGGTGACGACGAGGACGGCCGGGGACCTGCGGACGCGGCCGCCGACGTCGTGCGCGACGTGCTGGCCGAGCTCCATCTCCCGTTGTACCGGTTGTCGTCGAGCCATACCTCCCTCGACGACGTGTACCTGTCCAACGCCGCCTCCAATGCGGCCGCATCCGCCGCCGCCGCACCCGCCGCCGAGGCGGCGTCGTGACGCTGTCGACCGGCGCGGTGTACGACCGCGGCTACCGGCCCTACGACGGCGCCCGGGGCGGGCGCCGAGCCGCGGTCGGGGCGTTGTACCGAGCCAGCATTCGCCGCGCTCTCGGCTTGCGCCGCTCGTGGCGCCAGAAGGCCTTTCCCTGGACCTTGCTGACCATCGCCACCGTGCCGGCCATCGTCAACGTCGGGATCGGCTACGTCACCCGCGACACGCCCGCCGAGGGCTTCGAGTTCATCACCTACCGCGAGTACGTCGGCGTCTCCACCGCCCTGTTGCTCTTCGTCGCCCTCACCGCCCCCGACGTCATCTGCCCCGACCGCCGCCAGCGGGTGCTGCCCGTCATCTTCGCCCGGCCTCTGGTCGGGTCCGACTACGTGCTGGCCAAGGTCGGCGCCATCGCCACCATCGTCTTCGCCTTCGGTTTCCTACCCCAGGTCGTCCTGTTCGTCGGGCGTCTCCTCGTGAGCGACGCCGCCCTCGACTACTTCCGCGACAACGCCGAGGTGCTCTGGCAGGTCCCGGTGGCGGTGGCGGTCCTGGCCGCGTACTACGCCGCCATCGGCGTGGCCGCGGCGTCCCTGTCGACCCGTCGGATCGTGGGCGGGGCCATCGTGCTCGGGCTCTCGCTGGTGACCTCGGTGGTGTCGGCGGCCATCACCGAGAGCGGGGACCGCAGCGCCGCCGCCTTCTCCGGCACCGAGGGCTCGACCGGCGCCTTGCTCAACCTGCTGGCCATGCCCCTGCACCTGCGCGACCTGATCTTCCTCGGCCACATCGACCCCGAGAGCCCGCTGGGCGGCGTGGACGGTGGGGGGGCCATGGCCGTCGCCGTCTACGCCGGGGTGCTCGGTGTGGCCTTGGGCATCCTGTTGCGCCGGTACCGCTGGGTGGAGACATGACCACGGTGACGCCGCCGGCCGCGCTCGATCCCGCCTTCAGCGCCAACGCCACCGTGGAGATCACGAACGCGTCGGTGTGGTTCGGGCCCAAGGTGGCGCTGTCGGAGCTGTCGTGCTCGTTCGGGCCCGGGGTCACCGGCCTGCTCGGGCCCAACGGCGCGGGCAAGACCACCCTCATGCGGGCCATCGCCGGGTTGCTCGGCGTGAACGCCGGGGCGGTCCGGGTAGGTGGGCGTGACCCCAGGCGCGACCGGGATGTGCAGCGCCTGATCGGCCTGGTGCCCGAGGACGAGGCGGTGCCCGCCGCCCTCACCGCGCGCGCGCTGGTGGCGTATGTGGCCGACCTCCACGGGGTGCGCGACCGGGGTGCGGTCGACGGCTGCCTCCAGCTCGTCGGCCTGCTCGATGCCGCCGACCGCCGTCTCGACGGCTTCAGCAAGGGGATGCGGCAACGGGCCAAGGTGGCCGCCGCGCTGGTGGTCGGGCCGCAGGTCCTGGTGCTCGACGAGCCGCTCAACGGCGCCGACCCGGTGCAGCGCATCGCCCTGATCGAGTTGTTCACCCGCCTCGGCGCCGAGGGTCGCACGGTCGTCGTGTCCTCCCATGTGCTGCACGAGGTCGAACGGCTGGCGGGAAGGGTGATCGTGCTCCTGCACGGCCGCCTGGCCGCGGCCGGCGGTCATCGGGCCATCCGCGACGCCATGGCCGACCGCCCTCGGCGGGTTCTGATCCGCGCCGAGCGCGCCCGGACGCTGGCCGCGGCGCTACTCGAGGTCGATGCCGTCGCCGGGGTGAGCCTGGACGGCGACGGGATCGTCGTCTCGACCAGCCGTGCCGGCGAGCTGGCGCTGGCCCTGCCTCCGCTGGCCCGGCGGGTCGGGGCCCGGCTCCGCGAGGTCCGACCGATCGACGACTCCCTGGAATCGATGTTCCGCGAGCTGGTGCGATGATTGTCGCCCTCACTCCGCTCGCTTCGCTCCCTGCGTTCGGGCGAGCTAGATGGCGCCCGCCTTCGGCGGGCACTGAGAGCGTTGTCGCCGATCGACCGGGCCCTGGGCCCAGCGGCCCGGCGGCGTCAGCCGCCGAGAGCGACAGCGCAGTGGATCGATCGACAGCCGGGGGGCTCCGGCGGAGCCTCTGCCCCCCGGGCCCCCCGCCGGTCTTTCTGCCCGACGTTCGTCGTTGCTGCTCAGGTCCACCGAAGCGGTACCGATGACAAATCCGGCCGGAGCAGTAACCAGAGGGCGGGGGCGGTCGCCGTTTTTGGCCATCGTGGCCTACACGCTGCGGGTTTGCATACCCGCTCGGCGCCGGGGTGTGTTGGCCCTGCCCTGTGCCGCGGCGGTGCTGTTCGGGTTCCTGGCCAGCGCCTCGAACGATCCTGCCCCTGAGGCCTTCGCCACCGTCGCCGACATCGCCTTGTTCGGCCTCGTCGTCCCCCTCGGTTGCCTGGTGCTGGGCGATGCCGTGCTCGGCGCCGAGGTCCGGGGCGGGACGCTGCCCTTCACCTGGCTCTCGCCGGTGCCGTTCGGGGTCATCACCGCCGGGCGATGGCTCGGGGGGTGGCTCGTGGCGCTGGCCACGCTCGTCCCCGCCAGCGTTCTCGCCGCGCTGGTCGCCAACGCGCCCGAGAGCGCGCCCGGAGCGGCGGTGGCCACCGCCGTCGGCTCGGGCGCCTACATCGCCCTGTTCGTCATGATCGGCGCCACGGTGCAGCGCGCGGCCGTGTGGTCCCTGGCCGTGGTGTTCCTGGTCGAGCGACTGCTCGGCACCGCCCTGTCGGGCATCGCCCAGCTCTCGCCCATGTGGGAGATGCGCGCCGTGTTCGCCGACCTGGCGCCCGACGCGGATGAGTTGGTGCGTGACGGGATCCCGCAAGGAACGGCGGCCATCGTGCGCCTCGTGCTCATCGGCGTGGCGGCGCTGGGGGTGGCCACGTGGCGCCTCCGTCACCTCCGGCTCGCCGGTTCCTCGGACTGAGCCCCGCCGCCGCCCCGCCCCGACTCGCCCCTACTCGCCCCGCCCCGACTCGCCCCGCCCCGCCATTCCGGCGTGCGTTAGGTTGCCCCGGCGCGCCAACGCACGCCAGAACGACCTTGGGGATCGGCCGGCGGTAGCGTCCGCGCCCATGACCTCGACGTTGGTGCTGCTCCGCCACGGCCAGAGCACCTGGAACCGCGACAACCTGTTCACCGGCTGGTACGACGCCGACCTCTCCGACGCCGGGGTGGCCGAGGCCGGGCGGGCCGGTGCGCTGCTGGCCGAGCACGACCTGCGGCCCCACGTCGTGCACACGTCGCTGCTGGTGCGGGCCGTGCGCACGGCCGACCTCACCCTGGACGCGCTCGGTATGTTGTGGCTGCCGGTGAGGCGGAGCTGGCGGCTCAACGAGCGTCACTACGGCCGGCTCCAAGGCCTGGACAAGCGGGCCACGGCGGAGAGGTTCGGCCACGACATGCTCAACGCCTGGCGGCGCAGCTACGACACACCGCCCCCTCCGGTCGATCGCGGGAGCGAGCACCACCCGGCCAACGACCCCCGCTACCGCGGTCTGGCCCCCCACGTGCTGCCCGGCTCGGAGTGCCTGCGCGACGTGTTGCACCGCATGCTCCCCTGGTGGGAGGACCAGTGCGTGCCCGACCTGCGGGCCGGGCGCATGGTGCTGGTGGCGGCGCACGGCAACAGCTTGCGGGCCCTGGTGAAGCACCTCGACGGGATCTCCGACGAGAAGATCGCCGTGCTCAACATCCCCACCGGGATCCCGCTGGTCTACGAGCTCGACGACGAGCTGGCGCCCGTCGTCCCCGGCGGCCGCTACCTCGACCCCGAAGCAGCCATCATCGGCGCCGAGGCGGTCGCCCGCCAGGCGGGCTGAACCCCCCCGTGAGCCCACGGGGCTGGCCCCACCCGGGTGCCGCCCCGCCGTTCTGGCGTCCCCGTGGGTGGCTACGGGGACCACATGGGACGCCAGAACCCGCTCGGGGCTGAACTACACCGTGGACGGCTCTGACGGCTCGGCCGGGGCCGGGGCCGGGGTGGTCACGGCCGCCGCGCCGGACGAGATGCCGCCCTGGCCACCGAACTCGGGATAGGCCAGCACACCCATCTCGGCCAGGTCGAGGCCGGCCAGCTCGTCCTCGGCGGACGAGCGGATGCCGCCCCCGGTCATGGCGTTCTGGATCTTGAAGAAGGCGAACACGATCAGGCCCATCACGACGAGGATCGTGGCCACACCGACGGCCTGAGCCGCGAGCTGGCCCCACCCGCTGGAGCCGTAGAGGACGCCGGTGATCCCGCGCTCGCCGTTGTCGGTGAGGTTCCAACCGGCGCCGTACGAGCCGTCGGCGAAGATGCCCACGGCCAGCACGCCGAAGCAGCCGCATACCCCGTGGACCGAGATGGCGCCGACCGGGTCGTCGATCTTCATGCGATGCTCGAAGAAGAAGATCGCCTCGATGACCAGCACCCCGGCGATCAGGCCGATCACGGCCGCGGCCCAGGGCACGACAAAGGCGCAGGGCGCGGTGATGGCCACCAGCCCGGCGAGCATGCCGTTGGCCATCATGCCCGGGTCGGGCTTGCCCGTCTTGCGGGTGATCCACACCATGGCGGTCGCCGCGCCGAACGCCGCCGAGATGGCCGTGTTGGCCGCCACCACCGCGAAGCGGACGTCGGTCACCGCGAACGTCGACGCGGCGTTGAAGCCGAACCAGCCGAACAGCAGGATGAAGGTGCCCAACATGGCCATGGGGATGTGGTGGCCGGGCAGGGCCCGGGGCTTGCCGTCCTTGCCGAACTTGCCGATCCGGGGCCCGAGCACGATGGCCCCGGCCAGGGCGGCGGTGCCGCCCATGGCGTGCACGACGCCCGACCCGGCGAAGTCGACATAGCCGAAGCCGAGCTCGAGGCTGTTGCCGAGCTGGCTGAGCCAGCCCCCGCCCCAGGTCCAGGCGCCGAAGAGCGGGTAGTAGATGGCCCCACAGAACAGGCCCCACATCACGAAGCTCTTCCACTTCCACCGCTCGGCCATCGACCCGGTGGGGATGGTGGCCACGGTGTCCATGAAGGCGACCATGTACAAGAAGAAGCCGAGCGCACCGGCGGTGTACATGGCGTCGCCGCTCAGGCCGAAGCCGCCCTCCCAGAGGAAGACCCACTCACCGGAGCCGACCAGCGGGCCGCCGGGTGCGGCGTCGAAGCCCACCAGGGGCAACGAGTAACCGCCGAACATGAAGGCGTAACCCACGAAGAAGAAGGCCACGAACCCGATGGAGAAAATGGCGAAGTTGGTGCTGACCACGTGGGCTGCGTGCTTGGCCCGGCAGAAACCGGTCTCGACCAGGGCGAAGCCGGCCTGCATGAAGATCACCAGCACCGCGCCCAGGACCACCCAGAGGAGGTTCACCTGGGTGCCGAGAACGGTGACGGCGTCAGCCTCCTCCTGGGCCGCAGCAGGCCCCGCCCAGGCGATCGCCATGGCGGCCGCGAGGCTCACACCGCCGAGGATCTTCCTCCGAACGGACCTCCGAGCGGGCCTCATCGTTCCCTCCAAGGCGGCGGCGCGGCGGCGGGTCGGGACATGGTGGTTCTCCTTTCGCGTGCCGGCTGGCACCGGCGAGGACACGGGACTCGGCGAGACGACGAGCAGGGCGCCCCAGCACGACGGGGCGAAGCTGAAGGGGCGAGGACGCCGCCGCGGGGTGGCGGCGTCCTCGTGGGCGTCCCCGTTCGTCGAGTTCGATCGCTCAGATCGCGTCGGTGCCAAGCTCGCCCGTACGGATCCGGATGACTCGGTCGATCGACCCGATCCAGATCTTGCCGTCGCCGATCTTGCCGGTGCGTGCGGCCGAGGCGATGATCTCGGCCACCTTGTCGGACTCTGCCTCGTCGCAGAGCACCTCTACCTTGAGCTTGGGCACGAGGTCGATGGTGTACTCGGCACCCCGGTAGTTCTCGGTGTGCCCTCCCTGTCGCCCGACGCCTTTCACCTCGCTCACGGTGAGCCCTGTGATGCCGATGCCCTTCAGCGCATCCTTCACGTCGTCGAGCTTGTGCGGCTTCACGATGGCGGTGACCAGGTGCACGTCAGGCCCCCGACCGCATCGCGACGGCTCCCACGGTCATGGTTGGCGCGCAAGGCAACGTTCCCATCATGCGACCTCCCTCGTCGAAAGCGCCGGGCGGCACCCCAACCTCGCGCTGTCGACCGTACGGACCAGGCGTTTCCCGTCGGTGTGTGGCGCGTTACGCGTTTCGTACCAGTTGCTGAGCGGTTTCTGCGTGTTCGATCAGGTAACCCCGGGACCGAACGGTGCGGATGGCCAGGCCGACCGGAGCCAGCCGGCGGCGAAGCCGAAGGACGTGGACGTCGAGGGCGTTGCGGCCGGGCGCACCGGTCGGCCAGCCGGCCCGGGCCAGCAGCTCGCGGCTGACCACGGCCCCGCTGCGTTCGAGCAGGGCGCCGGTCAGGCGCGCTTCGACCGGCGGCAGCGACGTCCAACGACGGCCGACGCGCAGCACGCCGTCGTCGTCGAGGACGGGAGCGACATCGTTGCGGGCCAAGGCCCGGCGGGCGAGCGTCTCGACCCGCACCTTGAGATCCGTCTCGTCGGCCGGGAGCCGGATCCAATCCTCGAGATCATCACCCGACGCGGGCACGGGCGTGCCGTTCTCGATAAGCAACAGGCGGGGTCGGCCCTGGCCGCGCAGCTCTTCGCACCGCAGTCGCTCCAATGGCCAGCGAATGAGGACGACGTCCATCAGGCGGGACGCTACGAACCGAACGTTTCGCGGCTGTTTCGTCCCCATGAACGTCGCCGAGCACCGCCGTGGGCCCGTTTCTCGGCATGCGGTGCAGACGCCGACCTGGTCCGCACCCGTGGCGCCGGGTTGTAAGGGCCCGAACTGCGCGGCTGGGGTAGGGCTGGGCCCGAGGGCTGAGCGCCACCGGCGCGTGCCCCCACGGGGTACGTTCGCGCCGCCATGAAGGCACCGACGCGGCCCCATCATCTCGTCATCGGCTTGGGGACGGCACTCGGCGTTCTCTTCGCGTTGTCGGGGATCGTGCCCACCATCACCCAGCAACACGACGAATCACCCGTCTCGCGGATCGTGTTCGGCAACATCCCGAGCGAGTGGAAACTGGTCTTCTACACCGTGATGCCGGTGCTCGTGATCTACGGCGCGGTGCTCTTCGCCCAGCGGGTCAAGAACTGGGAACGGGGCCAACCCGATCCACGGCCCACGACGACGGCGAACGCCAGCCGGCGCCTGCGGGACTTTCGGGCCGGCGTGTACCACAAGACGCTGCTCCGCGACCCCGCCGCCGGGGTCATGCACTCGCTCATGTACTTCGGCTTCCTCGTCCTGTTCGCGGTGACCACGGTCCTGGAGATCGACCACCAGCTGCCCGAGGGGGCGAAGTTCCTCCACGGCGACGTCTACCGGGCGTACGCCGCGGTGGGCGACGCGGCCGGGGTCGCCTTCGTAGCCGGCGTCACGTGGGCCGTCGTGCGCCGGTATGTCCAGCGGCCCTACCGCATCCGCATCAAGTCCAAGCCCGAGCACGCCGTCATCCTGGGGACGTTGCTGGTGCTCGGCCTGAGCGGGTTCGGCGCCGAGGCCTTCCGCATCGCGCTGGCGGAGCGGCCCGAGTTCGAGCGATGGTCCTTTGTCGGGTACCCGCTGGCCGGCCTCGTCGACGGCGTCGACGACCTCGCGGCCTGGCACCGAGGCTGGTGGGTGCTGCACGTGGCCTCGTTCGTGGCCTTCATGGTGCTGTTGCCGGTGACGATGCTGCGTCACATGTTCACCTCGCCCCTGAACATGTACCTGGGCGATCGCGACCGGCCCAAGGGAGCCATGCGGGCCATGCCCGACCTGGCCGAGACCGAGCTGGAGACCTTCGGTGCCGCCACGGTCGAGGACTTCACCTGGAAGCAGTTGCTCGACCTCGACGCCTGCACGATGTGCGGTCGATGCACCGCCGCCTGCCCCGCCCACGCCACGGGCAAGTCGCTCGACCCGCGCGAGATCGTGCTCAAGGCGGGCGAGGTGATGGCGGCCACCGGCTCGCCGGTGGTATCGCCGCCGCTGGGTGCCGTACCCGAGATCACGGTCGGCGCCAACTCCATGTTCGCGCGGGTCACGCCGGAGGAGATCTGGGCCTGCACGTCGTGCAAGGCGTGCGATGAGGTGTGCCCCGTCAACATCGAGATCCTCGACAAGATCCTCGACATGCGCCGCTACCTGACGCTCATGGAGTCCAGCTTCCCCACCGAGCTGGGCCAGGCGTACCGCTCGATGGAGAACTCGTCGAACCCGTGGGCCATGAGCCAGCGCACCCGGGCCGACTGGGCCGCGGAGATCGAGGGCATCGCGATCGTGGACGGAACCTCGCCGTGGCAACACGAGTACCTCTACTGGGTGGGCTGCGCCGGGTCGTTCGACGACCGCAACCGCAAGGTCACCGTGGCGACGGCGAAGCTGATGGCCAGGGCCGGGATCGACTTCGCCATCCTGGGGCCGGCCGAGCACTGCACCGGTGACCCGGCGCGGCGCTCGGGCAACGAGTACCTGTTCCAGATGCTGGCCGGGCGCAACGTCGAGCTGCTGAACACCATGGGCGTCACCAAGATCGTCACCCAGTGCCCGCACTGCTTCAACACCCTGCTGAACGAGTACCCCCAGCTCGGAGGGCACTACGAGGTGGTGCACCACAGCCAGTTCCTGGACTGGCTGATCGAGACCGGCCGCCTCGACATGGCGGGGGCACGGCTCGAGGAGCGGGTCGTCTACCACGACGCCTGCTACCTGGGGCGCCACAACGACGTGTACCTGGCGCCCCGCCGGGTGATCGGGGCGCTGGGCGGCATCGAGGTGGTCGAGGCGCCGCGCAACGGCGCCGAGGCCATGTGCTGCGGGGGCGGCGGGGCGAGGATGTGGATGGAGGAGACGGTGGGGACCCCGGTCAACAATGCCCGCTCCCGCGAGCTGGTCAGCACCGGCGCGGCACGGGTGGCCACCGCCTGCCCGTTCTGCTACATCATGATCGACGACGGCGTGAAGGCGGCCGGCAGCAGCGGTGATGGGGTGCGGGTGGCCGACATCTCGGTACACCTGCTCGACGCCATCGAAGCGGGCGAAGCCGACCGCCGAGCCGACCGTTAGGCCGACGGCGGAGCCGACCGTGAGGCCGACGCCCATCCCGAGCGCCATTCCGCGACTGGTTCCGGGACCCTGGCACCGCCGACGATCGCGGAATCGCCCGGGGAGTCGGCGACGGGGCCGGTGACCGGACCTCACCGTCGTGAGGCTGGGCTTGCGGGGCGGCGCGTCTACCATGTCCGCTCGTTCTGCGGGTGTAGTTCAGCGGCAGAACATCAGCTTCCCAAGCTGAGAACGCGGGTTCGATTCCCGTCACCCGCTCTCCACGAAAGCCCTGGTCAAGAGGCTAAATGGGGCTCTCCGGGCCGGGACCTTCCTGGCTCCTGGGGGCGTCGTGACCTTATCGTGACCTAAGGATCCGGGCTTTCGGGCCGGAAGGCCCCCCGCTCGTGGCGGATCAGCTCGTCGATTCCGGCGGCGATAGCGAGGTCCCGGCGGGCGCTGGCGTGCTGGTAGCGGAGGGCGGCCTGGGGTGACGAGTGGCCGATGCGGTACATGATCTCCTTCACGCCGGCGCCGGTCGCCGCCGCCATGGTCGCCGCCGCG
>Ga0187893_10011675_pt1 | contig 12686 bp, 5 predicted proteins | sample MA1701074metaG_FD_139574 | JGI IMG/M metagenome (GOLD analysis project Ga0187893, IMG submission 139574) | White microbial mat communities from a basaltic lava cave in the Kipuka Kanohina Cave System on the Island of Hawaii, USA - MA170107-4 metaG ...
GACTGCCTGACTTGACACTCGATCAGCTCGGGTAGACAGCGGTCCTCAAGAGAGGAGATGTTCGAATGTTTTACAGCAGCGACAGCCGACCGCAGACGCTGTTCCAGAACCTGGAGCTGGGCGGATGAAAAGTTAGCAATGCGAGTTGAAAGAGCACACATGAGCCTTCAAAAGCAAAAAGTTATACGTGGCGCCGGTCAATACCCCCTGCGGTAACGGATGGGTGGATGATGAGCACGCGACATTCCTATTGATCTTGAATTCGGAAGGTTGACCTATCCCGCTAACACAGGTGGCGTATCAAACAGATGTGTAACGCTGAGGGCAAATCTCACTCATGGCGGAAGTACTTCAGGAATGGCGTAAGCAGACCTAGTAATAGCAGCTCCAAAATAACCAACACGTATGGTGAACTCAAACTGAATCCCTGAAAAACGTTGTGCAGCATCTGTGTAAACAGAACGATTCCGGGAACGCTGCACACAGCCACCAAAACGAGCACGGCAACCGAGGAAGAAAACCGCCTTTTAAGAGAAAACGACGCGGCCAATGCAATCAAACTAAAAACCAACGGCCACGTCAGGAGAAAGCTTCCTCCGGACAAAGCGAGATTGACTGCCGCTGCGATCAGTGTCAAAGCGAGCAATGCTCCGGCGCAGTGTTCGTCGACTTTGATTCGGCGACGGCCAAGAACATAGGTCGTCAAAACAATCGAGGCGGTTATGACCATTAGAACCCAAAAGTAGTAGACAGCGTTTGGGCCCACCTGGGAAATCGGCAGTAGGGTCGCGAGGATCAAGGCGCACACCAGGTTCGCAATAAACAAAACCATGCCCAAACCCAGGCCGGAAAATGACAAGTCACCCGATCGAAAACCGAGAGCAGAAACTCCTGCGGCGAGCAAAGACAGAAAGACAGTCAAGACGAGGTTCCACGTTTGGCCATAGGAAAAAACTTTGCGACCCAGCACATCAAAATAGATTACATCGGGAGCTTCGACATTTCTCAGATCGAGATTGCCGAAATGCCGCGTCAGGGCTAAAGCGTACGTGCCGTGATGCTGGATGCTGCGCTCGTCAACATTTGAAACAATGTCTCGTGGGCTGTGATAGTTCCAGGAACTGCCCACATACGCGAAATTCAATCCGGCCAATCTCGCTCTCTTGAAAACCGTGAGGTCCGTGTCATTACCCAGTAATCTATAAAACTCATTCATCAGCGAATTTGTAAACGGATACGGGGCGGCGCGCGCAAATTCTCTAATGAGCCTGCCGTTCGACTTGCTCGTCTCAAACATGAATACTGGTCCGCTGCTGCCACGCGCTTCAAAGTTGAGCACCAGCTCGACATCTTTTGCCCACGGATGGTCCTCGACAAAAAACCGGGCGCCGAGACTTCCTAACTCTTCGCCATCCGTGAACAAAAAGATAACATCGTTTTTCAATGGCGGGGCGGCTTTCAAAGCCCGCAGGGTCTCTAACAAAGTGACAACGCCCGATCCATCATCGCCGGCTCCGGGGCTGCCCGGCACTGAGTCGTAATGCGCAGCTAACATCAGTGCCCTGCTGCTTGAGTCACTTCCTTTCAGCCGGGCGATGATGTTCTGTAGTCGCTGGGGGTGGTTCTCTTCACTTGGCGCAGGAGTGCTTTGGATTTCCGCCAAGCCATGCAAGCGCGAGACTTCCTGCACGAGATAGTCGAACACCACTTGATGTTCGGCTGAACCGACGGGATGTGGACGTTGAGCAATAACAGCGAGGTGTTTGAGCGCACGTGCAGAAGAGAACTCAGTGGCCGGCACTCCCTCGCCCGCTGCGGGCGGAGGGTTCATAAAGGACAGAGTCAAAGCAACCACACCGCCAACGAAACCAAGGATCGACGCAAACCTTACGAGTATCGACAGACTGATCTGTCGATGGGCGATTGGAAATGATTTCATTCGTATCTAAGCGCGTCGGTGGGATCAATCTGCGTCGCCTTGTAAGCCGGAATGAAGCAGGCCACCATCGCGACAGCGATCAGCAGCAGCGCCAGGGAAACATAGACGGAGAAGTTGGTCTCGCTGTTCCCGAACATTTGCGATGCGATCAGCTGCCCACCGGCGATCGAAATGAGCAGCCCGATCACAACGCCCACGCCGACGATGAACAGTCCTTCCTTCATTATCATCTTGAGGATATCGAGCCGCTGAGCGCCGAGGGCCAGACGAATGCCAATCTCTCGCGTTCGCTGGCTCGTCGAGTAATTGATTACGGAAAATACCCCCACCAACGCCAGTATCAATGCCAGTACTCCGAATAGTCCGGTGAGGACTGACGCAAAGCGCAGCATGAGCAGCGATTCATCCATGTAATCCAGCAGGGTTTTCACGTCGCGCAGCGTCACCTTTTGGCCCAACGAGTCAATCTCGTTGCGGATCAGTGGCAACATCGCAATCGCGTCTCCTTTGGTTCGCACATGAAGCGCCATTCCCAGCGACGGGTTTTGCAGCATGGGAAGATAAAAGAAGGCCGACGGTGTGGTCTGATATATGAAAGGGACGGCATCCTTGACTACCCCCACAACCTCAACCGGACTCTTCCGGCTGCCGGCGATCGTTATCTTCTTCCCCAACGCATTTTCGCCGGGCCAATATTGGCGCGCCATTGTTTCGTTGATTACCGCCACCCGCACAACACCTTCTTTGTCTTGATCCGCGAATTCACGTCCGCTGACCAGAGTCATACCCATTGTCCTGAAGTAGTCGGAAGCCACAACACCCCAGAACACATCCATGTCCTCGCCTGCCTTGGGAGTGTAGTTCTCGATACTAATAGTTGTGTTACGCAGGCCGCCGCCCGAAGGAACCATGTCGGCAAAACTCGCTGCCTCTACACCCGGGAGAGTCCTGACCCGCTCGAGCGCCTGCGTATAAAACGCAAGTTGCCTGGTCGTATCGTTGCTATCGAGAAACTCGGCGTCAGGCCTGGCTGTCAGGACGTTATTGATGTTGTAACCGAGATCGACTTGTTGCGCCTTCTGCAAACTCCTGATGAATAAACCGGCGACAACCAGTAGTAACAATGAAACCGCGACCTGCGTGATGACGAGGATGTTTCTGAAACTTAGTTTTCGAGGTCCGGTTTGCACTGCGATCGAGTCGTCCTTCATCGCCAGCAACAAATCGCTCCTGCTGGCATGCAGCGCGGGAACTAACCCGAATATCAAACCGGTGATCAGCCCAATGGCAAGCGTCAAGAGAATCACGCGCTGGTCGATGCCGACGTCGATAGGAATCGTATTTGATGCCGACGCCGGCACGAAAGTCGCCACCATTAAAGTGATGCAGATCGGGGCGATGAGAATGCCGAGGATGCTGCCGAACAACGATAGCTGAAGGCTTTCAGTCAATAGCTGGCGAACGAGACGCTTGCGGCTCGCTCCCAGAGCGGTACGCACCGCCATCTCTTTTTGCCGTGCAGTGGCGCGAGCCAACAGCAGGTTGGATACGTTGCTGCAAGCGATCAGCAGCACGAGTGCGACCACGACCATAAACAATGCGGCCAGGCCCGTCATGATACTTCTGACTTCGGGCCGAACCCGTGCGTAGCTTTCGCTAATCACGTTGATCGTGCGTGGCTCTTTATTGCGATCCCTCCAATCATCGGGATATGCGTCCGCGAGCTGACCCGACAACAGGGCGAGACTGGCCTGTGCGCTGCCAACATCCAGACCGGGTTTAAGGCGTCCGATGATCGAAAACTGGCGCGTGCTCCGGTTGGTGGTTAGCGCCTGTTCAAAGCCGATCAGCGTATATGTTTGGAGCGGAACAAAGATCTCCGGCGCCCGACCGAGATCGGTTCCCGTAAAAGTTTCGGGAGTAATACCGATCACTGTGAAGCTGTTGCTATTTAGGAAAACGGTTTTTTGGACTATCGAAGGATCCGCACCAAACCGTCGCTGCCAGAAATCATGGCTGAGGACGACCGTGGGAGTGGCGCCGGGCCGATCATCTTCGGGTTGAAAGGTACGGCCCAGTCCAGCCTTGACGCCAAGCAAATCAAAGTAGTTCCCGTTAACCATCAATCCGAAAGTGCGATCGACCTGATTCTCAGATCTCATCGTCGTTGAGATTTCGTTGAAGACGGTCAGGCTTTCAAACACATCGGTCTGGTCGCGGAAATCGACAAAGTCGGCATACGAAGATTCACCATATTCGGGGCCTGAGTAATCGCTCGTATAGACAGAAACGAGCCGCTCGGAATTTGGGAGGTTCAGTGGCCTGAAGAGAAAGGCATCAACGATGCTGAAGACGGCGCTGTTGGCCCCAATGCCGAGGGCCAGGGAGATGGTGATTGCGATAGTCAGCAATGGTCTCTTCAGGAGCTGCCGAAAACCGAATTTGAAATCCTGGGAAAAGGTCCCCATAAATCGCCTCCTAATAATGGACCCAAAGGCACAAAAACAGCATCAGTCGTAGTTTACGCGCCGGCCGCCTTTAGCCGGGCGCGGTAAATGAATTCTTTCTTACCGAACAATCGCTCCGAAACAATACCGCGTTCGCGACAAGCAGTAATCAGCTTGTTGGAATGCACGATCGGATTTGATTCTTCCGTGTATTTAATGCTCATGACGTAGTTCAACCAGGGCTCTTGTCCCATCGCATAGATATAAACCTCTTTGCAGTTGAACTGATTCACCAGCGCGTATCCTCGCTCAAAGTTCGATCCGTTGAGCCGCCTTGACTGATCCATCTTTCTGTCGATCTGCTTGGTTAAGAGTGGACCATAAAGCCAGGTCAGAGGCGCGCCGTCGCACTCCATGCCGAGATATAACACATCGATATCGCCCATGATCCTAAAGATATGTTCGTAAAGTCTGGGTTCGATATTGTTAGTGTCGGCGGCGAAGAGAAACGTCTGATCCTTGAGGCGAACATGATGCGCCATCTTCACCTGGATATTCAAATCCGTGTGTTCACCCATGAAAGGAAGACCGGTGATGACTCCGTCCGGCACCTCAATCGTCTCCAGTTCACCAATCTCAATAACGTTCTTGAAACCCAGGGTTTCCAACACGAGCTTCATGGAGGGATCCTGGAGTGCGCCGCCACCGCTGCGGGGAACGACCATGCAGCGAATCTTGCTTCTCAATTGCATCAGCGACTCGATCATCACGTGGTCCTGATGACCATGCGTCAGCAGCGCATAATCGATTACGTCTGGCAGGTCGAGGAAGGTGTAGCGATCAATTCCGTTGTCGTATTTATAACTGATCACCGGGTCGAGCAGCATACTTACGTTTTTCGTCTCCAGCAGCACGCAGGCATGTCCGAAATACCGGACCCGAACGTCCTCACCCGCATACCGGGAAGTGCGTGGTGGCTCATCCTCAGTTAAAAACGAGCGGAACTTTTCCTGTTGGTCGGGATCGAGGCTGAGGTGTTCACTGAGGTACGAGAGCGTTTGCGGCTCGTGTTTCATCTTGAACATTTCATCGAGCCCCGGATGGCTCAGCGGCACGTGCAGTTGCAAAGACTGGTCGTCAGGCAACCGCGGCGTGCTTAATGCGAACGCGCGATGGTCCTGTTCGATCAACGAAAGCAGAACACTCTGCGACGAGGGATTGTAGTACTCGCTCTTATACAACAGCGGTTCATAGAACCTCATCGACGGATTATTGTTCAAGTCGTAGACCAGTTCCACATAGCCTCTTAGATTTTCCGGGACTTTCTCGTACATCGGCTCCAGCGAATAGCCCTTCGCCTCATTGCGCAGTAGATCGTCCAGCGCCTTGACGGACTCAGCGAACGCGATCATGTGCGGGTTCTCTTTGATAGTCCGATCAATAAGCGCCCGGATCTCGTTGAGGCGCCCACCCTCATAATCGATAAACGGACCTCCGAGCAATGCCGGGTTCTTGACGGCGTTTGCGTGCACCTGCGGCGCGGCGACATACGATTTCATGATCTTCAAATGTGAATTCACGATGTTCATCGCGGCAGTGGCCGGTGCGATCAGGTGTGACCATGCGTACCATTGGTTGAACAGTGGCTCTACCTGGACATTTTGCTTCAGGTAATATTTAGTATTCGACATTTTGTATTTCCCTTAGCTGATGGTTTAATCATGAGACTCAAGCGGCCGGGTAGCTAGGTTGTTACCGAGGCGGCGGCGGCGGTGGCGTACTGATCCTGAACGCATTTTCCGTAGTCGAGTTTGATTATGCGATCGGCGATATCGTAATAACGGTCATCGTGGCTTATCACCAGGACGGTCTTGCCCTTGCTCTTCAACTCCGGCAGCATCTGCGTATAATAGATCGATTTGAACAGTGGATCTTGATCGGCTGCCCATTCATCAAATACGTAAAACGGACGGTCCTCCAGATAAGCGCCGAGCAACGCCAGCCGCTTTCGCTGTCCCTGCGATACGGCAGTGGTGCTAAGCATCCCTCCTTCGACCTTGACGATTTTATCGAGATTGAACTCCGACAAATACTTCTGCACTTGTCCGTCGAAACCATCGCCGTTTGATCCCGGCAGTCTCTTGAAGAGATAAAAATCTGAGAACACCGCCGAAAACAGTTGCCGGTAATCGGCCCGCGTTGAGTCGTCGATGGTTTGCCCGTCAAGCCGAATCTCGCCATCTTCGGGAAGGTAGAGGCCGGTAACTATTTTCGCGAAGGTTGACTTGCCGCTCCCGTTTCCCCCAATCACAAACACCAGTTCACCCGGATATAAAGTGAGATTCAGTGGTCCAAGTGTAAAAGTCGTGTCGTCCTTTTCCACATGGTACGAATGCGTGACGCGCACGAGTTCCAGGCGCCGCCACGTGGATGCTTGAGAAGTCTGGCTCGCGTCCAGCTCTTGAGTATCAGACTCGAGCTTGAGGCCCAGCTCCTCAATTCTCTGCAATGAAACCTTGGCGTTACTCAGACCGGGCACGGTCGTCAGGAGCATGCCAATCGGCCCCATGATGTAAAGAATAATCAACAGGTAACCGGTCATTGAGGCGGGGCTGATCTGTATATAGGCCGGCAGTATGAAGAGCATGATGCCGATAAAAACGAAATAGAGCATGCGTCCCCAAACATCCGCCACGATAAAAATGCTGGAAGCGCTGATCATGTGCGCCCGCATCGTCAGCGCATTCGCTTCCAGATCTTGAGTGTAGAATTCGTCGCTGCGCACGTGGTTGAGCTTCAGTTCCTTGTTGCCATCTGAGAGGGCGCGAAAGTTTGCCATCAGCGTGTCGGCTTGTTGACGCGTGAGGCGTTGATAGTGCAAGGCCTTCTTCACTGCCAGCCGGTAGCTGGTGACGCCCGCTACGATGAAAGCAAACATCCCCAGCAGCAACCAGCCTGATAACCAACCGGCGTACAGCAGGCACGCTACCACCGTCACCACGTTTACACAGATCAAGGGAAGACTGATGATGGCGCTGGAGACGGTTTGCGCGTCACCAGTGAGACATTGCAGAACGCGCGGCGTGCCCGCCTCTTCAACCTTTCGCAATGGTGTCTTCAGAATCTGCCTGCTCAAAGTCATGCGCATCTTGAGGATGACCTTTTGTGAGACTCGCAGCAGCAAGATCTGAGAGATGATGTTGCTTGCGAGCACCAGCAGGCACAGACCCGCATACGCATAAAGCAGGTTGAGATTCTCGGCGCCGCCGGAGTTCATCGCAGCGTGAATGAGGGCAATCACGCCGGCATTGGACAAACCGCCGGCAATGCCCGCCAGCGCGATAAACAGCATCGCGCCAGTTGAGTTGCGAATAATGAATTTTAGGACCGTCATTTTGAATCTTCTCCCTGCGTAACCTCCGTGTTGTCTGTGTCTCTGTCGTGGACCTTCCCCGGGCTAGGATCTGTACGGCGAGTAAAGTTCCGTCATGGCAACGAGGATTCTTCTCTCTCCTTCATACGCCTCACGACTGTGCGAAACGAGCATGTTATCGATGAGCAAGACATCTCCCTTTTGCCACGGGAACCTGACGCCAACCCGCTTGTAGGCTGCTCTGATCGAATCCAGCACCGAATCTTCAATTGAAGATCTGTCACCATAATAGGTGTTGAATGGGAGGTGCTCTTCATTAAACTCCGCCAGCAGCGACTTGCGCAAGACTGGCTCGACACTGGTGATGTGAAAAAATGCCGTATGCTCGAACCACACCGCTTCACCGGTTTTTGGGTGAGGGACGATTGCTTCGTAATGCTGACTCGTGCGCAACTTGTCGCCGTTCGACCACTCGTATTCGATTGACGCCTTACGACAGTACGCCTCGACTTCTTCGCGATCGGTGGTCTGAAAGGCGGTTTGCCACGACAGTCCCATTCCGTAGCCGTAATTGCGAACGTACCTGACACCTTTCTCGGCAAACTTTTCCCGGATCTCCGGCGCGAGCAGTTCCAGCACTTTGCGACCATCGGCGATCGGCGTCGCACCGCCCTTGGCCGCCGGTGTCATGCAAAAGAACCAGAGCTTCATCGGCCAACTGCGCGTGTACGACTGCTCGTTATGAAAATGAATGGATTCGTCTGCGGGATGCTCGGTTGAAGTGAAGACTCCTTTTTTTATTTCGGTGCGCGGAGATGAACGCTCGCCATAAGGCAAGAGTGTTTCGGAGACCGCGCGGACAAACTGTTCGAAACCGGAGACGGTATCGAGGTTGAAGCCACGGAATAGGATGGCGCCGTGTTTGAGCAACTGTTCTTCGATCGTCGAGCGCGCTTCTCTTGACCATGCCACCAGGTTGATGCCCTCTACTTCCGGCTCCATTACCAGCGGCAGCGTTTGCTCTGGTTGCAGGTAGCGATTTCGCACCAGTGACTCATGCGACAGGTGCAAAGGCTTACGGCTCACTGCCTTGAACTTCTTGAGTGCGGCCGAATCTGTGCTCATCACTTCCTCCTGACACTGGTGCCGGCTACATCCTGAGCGGCACGCGCTTGACTATTTTGAGCAGGCCGGCATTTGAATCAACGACCTGCTGCTCCCTGTTTAATACCTGCTCTTTCTCTTCCTCAGGAATGAACTCCAACATGCTGAGGCGTGCCTGTGGATCCCTGACGATGCTTCCGAGTAGCGTCTCATAACGTCGCCGCATCATCTTGATTGTCCATTCTTCCAGGATGTCTGTGTTGTAGGTCATTTCACCCAGTAGCCGTCCCCCACGTTCCATCAGCCACACAGTCAGATCGAACCGCGAACGGTCGTTCTCAAGATTCAGTATTTCCAGTTCGAGCTCAGGCAATTCCAGCCTGCCAAGCGGCGCATTCTGTAAACCGAACGTCACCTGAAACAGCGGTGAGCGGCCCGACTTTCTATCCGGTTGCAACTCTTCCACCACCTTGTCAAACGGGACATCCTGATGCGCGTATGCTCCGAGACAAACTTCTCGCACTCGGCGCAACAATTCCCTGAAGCTCGGATCGCCGGCCAGGTTGGTCCGCAACGCAAGTGTGTTGATGAAGAGCCCAATCAGCGGTTCGATCTCCCGCCGATTCCGGCCCGCCACAATTGTTCCGATGACGATGTCTGTCTGTCCGCTGTAGCGCCATAGCAGTACCTGAAAGGCTGCCAATAACGTCATGAACAAGGTAGTGCCTTCGCGCCTCGCCAGCTGCTTAATGCCCTCACTCACGGCCGGGTCGAGAACAAAAGAATGGCGGGCGCCCCGGAAACTCGGAACCGCTGGGCGCTGTTTGTCTGCCGGGAGCTCCAGCATCGCCGCGCCGCACAACTGCTTTTCCCAGTAGTGCAACTGCCTCGTGAGAGCTGGGCCCTGCAACCAATTTCGATGCCATACCGCGTAGTCTGCGTACTGCATTTCAAGTTCCGGCAACGGTGATTCAAGCTGCTCGTAATAAGCGCTGTAGAGTGCCGCCACCTCCTTGACCAGCACGCCCGTTGACCACGCGTCAGAAATGATGTGATGCATCGTCAAAAGAATCACATGCTCCCGTGGGCCAAGCCGCAGCAGCTTCAGCCGCAGCAGTGGACCACGACTGAGATCGAGTGGCTGCGAGGCTTGTTCTTGTGCCAACCGGCGAACCGTTGCCTCCTTCTCGGTAGGCTCCAGCTCACTCAGAACCAGTTCGGGCAGCCGCACCGGCTGGGCTTCGGCGATCACCTGCACAACTCGGCCATCGATGCTGAGGACCGTCGTGCGCAGCACTTCATGCCGCCGCACTATTTCGGACAACGTCTGCTCCAGGACTGCTTTCCTGAGTGCGCCACTCAACCGCACGGCCAGCGTACTGTTGTAGAAAGCATTGTTCGGTTCCAACTGGTCCAAAAACCAAAGGCGTTGTTGCGCAAACGACAGCTCGGCCTCCCCAACTCTCTCGAGACGTCGAATCGGAGGCGCCGCCACGCCGCCCGCGGCTTGCAACTTCGTTTCGACGGCGCGGGCCAGGCGCGACACGGTCGGTATCTCGAACAACATGCGCAGGGGAAATTCGATATTGAACACTTCTCTCAGTCGCGATACCACTTGCGTTGCCAGAAGCGAATGCCCTCCCAGCTCGAAGAAGTTGTCTTCGTTCCCAACTTCCTCGACTCCCAACACATCGCTAACCGCTTTGCGCACCAGCTCGAGGACGGGATCGTCCACCGCTGCGGCCGCCGCTTCTGCCTCTCGTCGCGCCCGCGCTTCCTGCTCCTCCCGTTCGTATTCCTCGCGCGCGCGTCGCTCCTGCTCACCAGTAATCAAAGCGTCGGCTACTATCCACTCTTTTTCATTAGCCAACCGCGCCAATAATTCTCCCAAATGCGCCGTCAAAAGCTCGATCTGCTCGTCGCTGAACCGCCGCCGCTGATACGTAAAGTAAAGCTCTAACTCCGCTCCCATGCCGCCCACGAGCGTCAGTGGATACTTCGTCCGCACCGCTTTCCCGACTTTGCGAATGCGCAACCCTTTGCTCACCTCTTCTTCCACTCGATAGGGAAAGTTCTCGTATACCAGCAGCGTCTCGAACAATCCCTGTCCCGCGCCCACCTCGCTCCACTGCTGCACCTGCGTTACCGAACTGTACTCATACTGCCGCATCTCCAACTGCTGCTCCTGCAACTGCCGCAGCCAGTCCCACACTCGCAGCTCTTCTTTCAAACGCACTCGCACCGGCAACGTGTTGATGAAGAGCCCGATCATCTCCTCTACGCCGGCCAGTTCCGGCGGTCTTCCGGAAACCGTCGCTCCGAAGACGACGTCGCTCGTGCCACTGTAGCGCGCCAGCAGCAGCGCCCAGGCGCCTTGCAATACTGTATTCAGCGTCACCTGTTCACGACGGGCTCGTTCCTGAAGGCGCCGGCTTTGTTCGGAGGTCAACAGTATTTGCCGATCGCCGTTGAGTGCTTCGCCGCTACTGAGTTCATTTGGACGCCGGCCCAGCGCCAAGACTGTCGGCTGACGAAAGCCGCTCAGCGCATTGCGCCAATAACGTTCTGCTTGCGAGAGATCCTGCTGCTGCAGCCACGCGACGTAGTCGCGATAAGATCGGCCGCGAAGTCCATCTGCTGCCGCGGTCATTCCGCGGCGCCGCTCGTACGCTGCAAACAGAGCTTTCAACAACAGCGCGACGCACCATCCATCAAGCACCAGGTGATGATGACTCCACCGCAACCAATAGCTTTCGGCACCCACTCGCGCCAGTGCCAATCGCATCAGGGGCGCCGCGCCCAGGTCAAAACCGTGCTCTTCATCTGCCACCCGCAGCCGCTCCCAATGCTCCTGCCGCTGCGCTGCCGGGAGCGCGCGCCAATCGTACTCAGCCACCGGCAATGGCGCGCTTCGATGGACCACCTGAAGCGGTGTGTCGACGCCTTCCCAGACGAACGCCGTCCGCAGGCTCGCATGCCGCGCGACTACCTCCCGCGCCGCGGCAATGAACGCATCCGCATCAAGTTTGCCTTCGATGACATAGCTCGATTGTTCAAACAGGCCGCTCGACTGCTGGTCCACCATTGTTTGAAACAGCATCCCCTGCTGAAGTGGAGTTGCCGGGTACATGTCTTCAACTGCACGCCCATCGCCGGCTATCTGGTCCACCTCCGGCTGGGTCAATCGCGCCAGCGGATAGTCTGACGGTGTCCGGCCGCCTGCTCCTTCGCTCCGGCAGTGCTCGATCAAGCTCACCAGCTCTTGCCGATACTGCTCCGCCAGGCGCTCGATCGTGGCGGCGTCGTATTGCTCCTGGCTATAGGTACAACGCAGTTTTAGACAACCTTCGATCACCGAGCCGTTGAGCTCCAGTATGCACTGCCGCTCGGCTTGAGGATCTTCTCCCAGGCCGCTACTCTCGCCTGCTGGTCCAACTATCAACGCATCGTCGGTCTGTCTAAATATCTGATCCAACTGTCCGAGGTAGTTAAACTGCACCTCTGCTCGTGCCTCTGTTGATTGCTCTCCCGAGCCTCGCAAATAGCGCTGCACGCTGTAACTTAGTCCGCCTTCCGGCACCCCTCGCAACTGCTCCTTGATGCTCTTGATCCGCGCGCTTGTCTCGGCGCCGCGGTCCACCTGCAAGAACACTGGATAGATCGTCGTAAACCAGCCCACCGTTCGCGTCACATCCGCGATCCGCTCCTCCCGCCCATGTCCTTCCAAATCAATCACTACGGCGTTGCTGCCCATCCACTTCGTCAGCACCGTGGCCAGGGCCGTCAATAACATCTCCTGAATCCCGGTGCGATAGGCCGCCGC
>Ga0187893_10011676_pt1 | contig 12685 bp, 9 predicted proteins | sample MA1701074metaG_FD_139574 | JGI IMG/M metagenome (GOLD analysis project Ga0187893, IMG submission 139574) | White microbial mat communities from a basaltic lava cave in the Kipuka Kanohina Cave System on the Island of Hawaii, USA - MA170107-4 metaG ...
GATGCCCGCGGCGTGGTAGACGAGCGCCTCGGGCGGGAGCGCCCGGCCGTCCGCACGCAGGAAGCGGCCGTCCTTGCGTCCTCGGATGACGATTACGCCGTTGCCCATGGCGCCGTGCGCGGGCTTCAGCACGAAGGACTCGTGGGGCTCGAGGCTCTGCAGCATGGGGCGCAGCTCGAAGTAGTGATGGGCGGCGGCCAGCAGCCCGGGGACCGGAATGCCCGCCTCCTGGCAGAGCCGCTTGGTGGCGAGCTTGTCGTCGACGAGCGGGTAGCGGCTGCGGGGGTTCCAGCGCAGCGTGTAGCAGGCGTTCCGCCGGTTGATGCCGAGCACGCCCGCGTGCCGGAGTCGATCGATCCTCACGTCAGCCGAGCCGCGTCGTTTCGGGCTCCAGGCCCGGCTGCGACAGCAGGCGGAAGCGCAGCAGATCCATCAGCCGGTACCCCATGTAGCCACCGATCCAGACGAGAACCCCCATGATGCACACCACCAGCTCCGGAAAGGAGAACATGAGGTACTCGGCGAGGACGCTGCGGAAGGCGGGGTAGACGGCGACCGCGACCAGCACCGAGTAGCCGGCTCGTGCCAGGGCCTCACGCAGGCCCTCCTCCGCGATGCTGATCGAGAAGCGCTCGACGAGCATGGTCAGGATCACCATGGGGAAGAGCACGCCCGCGAACAGCTCCCGCGTGTCGGCGCCGCGGCCGACGAGCGCCATGGCCGTCACCGCCAGGACCACCAGGCAGAGGAGAATCGCGAGCCGCGGCACGAGGAGGAGCCGCAGGCGCTCGAGGGCGAGGCGGGTCAGCACCCCGAGCAGCAGGACGAAGGCGACCAGACCGAGCCCCTTGCCGAGCGTCGTCCCCCGGAGCGCCAGCGCGATCAGCACCGGCATGAAGGTTCCGTAGGTGGGGATGCCGATGACGTTGCGGAAGATCGCCACGATGAAGGCGCCGATGGGAAGGAGAAGCAGGAGACGGAGGGCCGACTGCGTGGGCAGGGGAAGCTGGTAGAGGGAGATGGCGGCCAGGTAGCGGTTGGCCGGGGTCATGAGGGCGGCGGTTTCCTCCGGCCGGAGGTGTTCGCGCAGCGAGCGGTAGTGGTGACCCGCGGCACGCACGCCCGTGGCCTCGACCGGCGGCCGCTCGCCGTCGCCGAGCACGATCAGGTCGGGGGGGCGCTTGGCGAAGAAGCCGTCGACGCTGGACATCGGCACCCACCGCCCGTCCACCCAGGCCTCGGTCCAGATCTGCTCCTGCGGTGCCGTACCCTCGCGCAGCTCGAGACCGCGGACGTTGCGGGCGGGGATGCCCGCGGCGCGGAGGAGCGTCACCAGCAGCCGAGCCTTGCCCTCCGGACTTCCCTCGCGCTGGAGAAGCGTGAGCAACGCGTCGTCCCCCGCCGTCCTCACCGTGGCCACCTCGTGGCTGACGAAGGCAAAGATGGTGCGGATGCGCGCCACGGTGTCCTCCGGGCTCGGCAGGTTGAGCTCGGCGAGCAGGGTGTTGGGCTCGGGGGCGCTCGACGGGAAGGCGGGCGTGGGTCGCCCGTAGGTTCGCCGGATGTCGGTCGGCGGCGTGGCGGTGATGCCGCTCGGCAGCGGGATGGTCGCCCCGAAGCTCTGGACGCGGAACTCGTAGAGGATCTCGTGCACCTCGTTGATCCGCCCCGTCCAGACGCCCACCCGCATCTCACCGCGGGGGCGGATCGAGAAGTTCAGACGATCGGACGACGACCGCTCGTCGAAGATCAGCTGTCCCTCGCCGGAGGAGGGCACGAGCGCGTTGACGCTGCCGCGTTCGCCGTCGCCTCGCACCGTGATCCGGAGCGCCACCTGCCACAGCCCGCGACCTTCCGTCGGCGCCAACGGCAGCTTGTAGACCAGGACCTTGGCGGCGAAGACCGCGAGACCGAGCGTGACGAGAATCGCCCCGGTGATGGCCGCGGCGCGGCTCATCGATCCCCGGCGCTCACTGCGGGTGCTCCTCCGCAGCGTCGGGCTGCTCCGTGGTCGCCCCCGCCTCGTCCGGCGTCGGGGGGGTGAACGGGGGCGCGCCCGGGGCCGGAGCCTCGACCAGGGGCTTGCTCGCAACACCGATGTGGAAGACCGCAAATCCCGGGATGACGACCTGGGGCGCCGCCATGCCGAGGATGCGCCCGCTCAAGGGCGCGATCACGTTCGTGCGCTCATTGGAGATGGGGTCGGTGACGGTTCCGAGATGGTCGTCGACCTGCACCAAGTCTCCGAGCGCGCGCTCGGTGAGGAAGATGCCGCCGTCGTTCACCCGTACCCAGCGCGACTTGTAGAAGACGTTCTGCTCGTCGCGGGTCGTGTCGAGGGCGGTGAGCATGCCGAGCCAGACCATCACGTTGCGCAGACCGGCCACGCCCCGCTCGATCTCGTGCATCTTGAGGCGCATCGCCTCGCCCGCCTCGTAGGTGATGGCCGGAATGCCCGCCTCCGTGGCCGCGCGGCGGAGCGTGCCCGGCATGCCCTTGCTGTGGAGGACCACGCCGACCCCGAAGCTCCACGCCAGGGCGAGGGGTTGCTGGTGGGTGAGGTCGGCCCGGATCTGGGGCAGGTTGGTGCGGTAGAAGGATCCGCTGTGAAGGTCGACCAGCGCGTCGCACCGACGGATGACACCGGAGAACACCGCGTGCGCGGTGCGTGACGCGGAGCTTCCGTTGGGGCGGCCGGGGAAGAAGCGATTGAGGTCACGACGGTCGGGAAGGTAGCGGGAGCCGCGGCGGAACCCGTGCAGGTTCACGACCGGGACCCCGATCACCATGCCGGCGAGGTCCTCCGCCTGGAGGCTCTCGAAGGTCTGCCGGATGACCTCGATGCCGCTCACCTCGTCCCCGTGGATGCCCGCCGTCAGGCAGAGCGTCGGACCGGGTATGGTCCCCCGGACCACGAGCGCCGGGATGTTGATCGAGCCGCCCGTGAACGATTCGCCGGCGCGCAGGGAGGCGCGGATCTTCTTCCCCGGAACGATCTCGCGGCCGAAGAGCTTGACCGGCTCCCACGGACGGGGAGGCGGCAGCGCCGGGGTCTCGGGGCCATCGATGCGCGCGCGGTCGGCAGAATCGTTGGCGTGGGTCGGGGCCGCGGCGGCAGCCGGCTCGGGCTCGGCGACCGCCGGTGCCGAGTCGGCGCGGACGGTCGGAGCGCCTCCGAGGGACAGGGTGAGGAGAAGGGCACCGCACCACCCCGAAGCCGTCCGATCTGATGTTGACGATGATGTCTTCCCCCGGCCCACCGTCGCCGTCCTGCCCCAGCCCCCCGCCCGAAGGCGGGGTCCGTCGTCTACTCTAGAGGCTTCGTGCTGGCTGTTCCAGCGATGTTCCCCGGAGCGCCGCACGTCGCGGGCGCGGCCGGAACGATGGTACGCCGATGGGAACGAGGGTTCCTGATGCGAGCGGACAGCGGCACCCATCGGCGCGGCAGACCGGTCGTGGCACGACGCTTGCTCCCTCCGGGCGCTCAACCTGCGCCGGGGATCGCAGCGCGATCGGATCGGATCGCCTGTCGGGGTTGGGCGTGGACGGGCGTGGCGCGCGGCAAGGTTGCCGGAGGAGCCATGAACTGTTCGCAGCAGGAAGCTCGACGTGTGTACGGCGGCATCGTCCGCCGCTCGCAGGCATTCGTTGCCGGCCTCATCGGTATCCTCGCGCTGGCGGGCGCCGGGTGCGCGAACGATCCGGATCGGGCGGCGGAGGAGGTGCGGCGGCTCCGGACCGCCCGCAAGCTCGCCCGAGTGGAGTTCACCAACGGTGGATTCGATGCGGCCCTCGAGCGCGCCACGGACGGTCGGCTGGGCAGTCTCGGTTCCGTCCTGGAGAAGGAGCTCGGTCGCGAGCTCACCCGCCGCCAGAAGGACAAGCTCCTCGACCTGTTCCGGCGGGTCCTCTTGCAGGTGCACCCCCCGGAGGTGTGGGAGGAGGCGCTCCTCAAGGTCTACGTCAAGCACCTCTCGCTCGACGAGATGGAGTCGATCCTCAAGTTCTACGAGACGCGGGCGCTCGCCAATCTGGTGGCGGGCGAGTGTCTGCCGCCGACTCTACTCAAGACCGCGACCCGAGACTTCGCCTCGGGTCGCTAGCGGACGCGAGCCCATCGCGGCCGGACGCGCCTCAGGCATGCCACGTGTGCCGCGCCGGCTCCGCCGGCGGCGGCACGACGTGGGCGTGGTTTACCGGGCGCCATTCTCGGCCTACCCCGACCCGAGACGCAGTCTCGGGTCGGCAACTATATGCCGCGCAGGTTCTCGAGCATGCTCTTCAGCTCGGCCGCCGTGGCGGCGATTCCCAGGCGCGGAGCCGGGGGAATCCCCCGCTTCGCCCGGCGCGAGCTGATCCGTCGCCCGAACGAGGCGAGCGCCGTGATCGCCTTCTTGGCGGTGGCGCGGGCGCGGGTGGTGTTGCCGAGGTTGGTCGCCGTGTGAGCCCGGAGGGTGCTGCGCTCGGCGATGCGGAGCTGCTTCACGAGCTTGGTCGCGAACCCCACGTCCGCCACCTCGCCCTCGACCCGCTCCGCCAACAGCGTCATGCGACACGCGGCGTTGTCGAAGCTGTGCTCGTCGCCGCACACCGGTAGCGACGTCGCGACGACGGTATCGGCGTTGTCGTCCTCGTTCGGGTCGTTGGCGCTGGTGACGAAGGCCTCGGCCTCGAGCTCACCGTCGACGGTGGGGGTCACGGTGACACTCACGATGGCGCCGAGGCCGTGGCGGATGATGCCGAGGTCGCAGGTCACGGTTTCCTCCTCGTGCGTGCAGCTGCTGGAGGCCTCGACGATGGCGGTATCCCTGGGCGTCGTGATGGTCACGACCACGTCGGTCGCGTCGTAGGAACTGTCGTTGGTGACGGTGACGGCGTACACGAGCGGCTCGCCCACGGAGACGACCGCGGGTAGGGCCTGCAGCGACAGGCCGAGATCGGCCTCGGCGAGGACCGGCTCACCATAGATGAAGTCGTCGAGCACGATCACGTCGCTGCCCCCGCCGTTGCTCAGGTCGTTCGGGCCGACTGCCGCCTGCCCGGCCTTGATGCGGACCCGACTCACCACGTTGTCGCCGAAGTCGATGCCGAGGAACGAGAGGCCGCCGCCGCTGGGGAGGACGCTGAACACGCCGAGGCTCTCCGGGCCGCTGAAGAACTCGAGCGTCGCCGCGTCCGACGTGTCGACGTCCGAGAAGACGGTGCCGAAGGCGCGCACCAGCGCCGGCGAGTTGGTGCCCGGCACGACGAAGGTGACGTCCACGATGTTGCTGCCGAGGGCGGTGAGAAGGCGCTCACCGGAGAAGCGCTGGAAGGCGGACGCATACGTGGCGTTCAGATTGCCGAAGGTCGGCGCGGTGCCGGCGGGGTTGCCGGGCGCGGCGCTCACCTGGAAGCCTATTCCCGGCGTCGAGAGCAGAATTCCGCCGGCCAAAGGCGCGAGCGGCAGGTTGAAGTAGTCATGTGGGAGCAGACCTTCGGCCGCGTCGGCGTCGGGAACCTCGTCCCAGTGGACCTCGCGGCGCCCCGACTCGAACGATGTGGGCGTGTTCGGATTGAGGGTGCCGAGATGGATGCGAAAACCGTCGGCCGCACCCTGGATGGCCGTGGGGGTGGCGCCCGCAGCGGGAAAGACGGTCTGGGCGCGACCGGAGGCCCCACTGGCCGAGACGAGGACGAGGGCGAACGCCAACCTGACGAACGTGATGCGGGTCATCTACAGAACCTCCGTGAGCGGCGATCCTACGCGCGTTGGATGTCAGAAGCGACGAAAAAATGCGAAAAACTGCGACGGATCCGCGCTGTCCATGCGCCCCGCGATGGCATCGCGCACGCACTCTGCAAGATGCTGTGTCACGCGCGCGCGCACTCGCTGTGCATCGCCGTCGGGCGGTCGCGCCGACCCCCATGCCCGCGGCTCCGGCGGCCCTGAGCACGAGCATGCTTTCTACCATATGAGGCCGGGACGAGCGCGGGCCCCCCGGTCGGTCTGGCGGCGGGGAGTGCACAAAGTGCAGCGTTTGGTGGCCGGCCAGCCGCGGGCCGTGCTACCCCCTCGAGATCGTGCGGACGTACCGGCCCGACCCTCGTGTGGTGTCCGTCTCGAGGGCGCCGGCATGAAGCTCGGCGGGCGGCTCGCCGTCGCCGTCGCCCTGGTCGTGGTGGCGGCGATGACGTTCCACCGCCACCGCGAGGCGGTGAAGGAGGCGGCGTTCCTCGCCGCCGACGAGGACGCCGACGAGCGCCTGGCGGAGGCCCTCCGCGCCGGCGTCGAGGCGGTGTGGGCGAGTAGTGGCGAGAGCGCGGCGCGCGCGCTCGTGAGACGAGCACAGCGGGACGCGGGCGGTACCGCCATCCGGCTCCTCGCCTCGCGCCACCCCTCGCGCCCAGCCCCCGAGCCGGTCGCGGACGGCCTGACTGTGACCATCGTCGGTCGGGACGAAATGGGAGCGACGCGACGGTTGATGTACGTTCCCGTGAAGGTCGCGGGTGCCTGGACGGCGGCGCTCGAGCTCTCGGAGCCGATGGCGGCCGAACAGACGCTCCGGCGTACCGGGGTGAGGAACCTGGTGGTCACGACGCTCCTCATCGTGGCGCTCGCCGGCGTGACCGCCGTCGGCCTCGGCTTCTGGGGCGCGACCCGCCCGCTGCGGCTGCTGCTGGCGCGCGTCCGGTCTCTCGAGGGAGACGGTTGGCAGGGACGTCTCGACCTCACTCGGCGTGACGAGATCGGTGAGCTCGGCAGGGAGCTGGAGGCCCTGCACGCTCGGCTCGCCGAGGCCCGCCTGCAGACCGCGCGCGAGGCCGATGCCCGCATCGCGACCCTCAAGCAGCTCCATCACGCCGACCGGTTGGCCACCATGGAGCAGCTCGCCGCCGGCGTGGCCCACGAGCTGGGGACGTCACTCAGCGTCGTCTTCGGCAGGGCGAGGATGATCGTCACGGACGAAGCCCGGCCTGACGAGGTCGTCGGCCACGCCCGCGTGGTCACCGAGCAGGTGGCCCGGATGGCGACCGTGATCCGCCAGTTGCTCGACTTCTCCCGCCGCCGGGAGCCCACCCTGGCGGTCGCCAACCTCCACGAAGTGGTGTCGAAGACGCTGGACATGGTGCGGCCCTATGCGGATAAGCACGGGGTGCGGATCGAGTTCGCCGCCGACGGCCGGCTCCTCCTCGGCCGGGTCGACCGGGCGCAGATCCAGCAGATGCTGATGAACGTCGTCATGAACGGCATCCAGGCCATGCCTGGGAGCGGCCGCCTCTGGGTCGGGCTGCGGCATTGCCGCGCCCGGCGTCCGCAGGATGCCCGGGCGGAGGAGGGGGAGTATCTCTGCCTCTCCGTGGAGGACGGCGGGCCGGGCATCCCCCGCGAGCATCTCGGGCGCATCTTCGAGCCGTTCTTCACCACCAGGGGTGTGGGTGGCGGTACCGGGCTCGGCCTTGCCGTCGCCCACGGTATCGTGGAACAGCACGGCGGGTGGATCCACGTGCACAGCGAGGTCGGCAGGGGCAGCCGCTTCTCGATCTTCCTGGCGGCAGCCCAAGACGTGCAGGCGGAGCGGGCGTCGTGACCGGGCACGTGCTGATCGTCGACGACGACCAGAGCATGTGCGAGACACTGGAGGCGGGCCTGGTCCGGCGGAAGTTCAAGGTCACCTGGCGAACGTCGGGCGTCGAGGCGCTCGAGCTGCTCGCCTCCACGGACGTCGACACCGTGGTGACCGACGTCAACATGCAGGACATGAACGGCATCGAGCTCTGCGAACGGATCGTCGCCAACAGGCCCGATGTCCCGGTGGTGGTGATCACGGCCTTCGGCAACATGGAGACGGCCATTGCGGCCATCCGTGTCGGCGCCTACGACTTCATCATCAAGCCGCTCGAGATCGACGCCCTGGCGCTGGCGATCGAGCGCGCCATCCAGCACCGATCCCTGCGCGAGGAGGTGAAACGGCTCCGTCGCATGGTCGAGGAGAGCCGACGCGTCGACGAGCTGCTCGGCTCGAGCCCCGCGATCAAGAAGGTCTACGAGCTGCTGGATCAGGTCGTCGACTCTACGGCCTCCGTGCTCGTCACCGGCGAGAGCGGCACCGGCAAGGAGCTGGTTGCCCGGGCTCTCCACGAGCGCAGCCGCCGCAAGGATGGGCCGTTCGTCGCCATCAACTGTGCCGCCATGCCCGAGGCGCTCCTCGAGAGCGAGCTCTTCGGGCACGTGCGCGGGGCGTTCACCGACGCCCGGGCCGCACGCACCGGCCTGCTGGTGCAGGCGGACGGCGGCACGCTCCTCCTCGATGAGATCGGGGATCTACCGCTGCCGCTCCAGCCGAAGCTGCTGCGTGCCCTGCAGGAGCGGAAGGTGCGCCCCGTCGGGGGAGACGAGGAGATTCCCTTCGACGTCCGCCTGGTGGCGACGACCAACCGCGACCTCGAGAGCGCCGTGGAGGAGGAGAGGTTTCGTGAGGACCTCTACTTCCGCATCAACGTCATTCACGTGAAGATGCCCCCGCTGCGGGCCCGCGGCGGCGACGTGCTCCTGCTGGCGCAGGCATTCATCGATCGCTTGGCCGCGCAGGCAGGCAAGCACGTGACGGGCATCTCACCCGTGGCGGCGGAGCGGCTCATGGCCTACTCCTGGCCGGGCAACATCCGGGAGCTGCAGAACTGCATCGAGCGCGCGATCGCCATCACGGGCTACGAGAAGATCGCGGTCGACGACCTGCCGGAGAAGATCCGCGGCTACCGTTCCTCGCACGTGCTGGTGGCGAGCGACGACCCGTCGGAGCTGGTACCGCTCGAGGAGGTCGAGCGGCGCTACATCCTGCGCGTGATGGAGGCGACGGGCGGGAACAAGACGATGGCCGCCCAGATCCTCGGGCTCACGCGCAAGACGCTCTACCGCAAGCTCGAGCGCTACGGGGTCGCCAGCGAGTCCGAGTGAGGCCCGCGGCGGGGTCTCGCCGCGGCAGCCGCGCGGGGCGCTCGGCGCTCAGCCCGGAAGCCGGGCGGCGAGCGCCAGCACCGTATCCACGTAGGCATCGGAGTGGTTGTAGGACCACAGGACCCGCCGCTTCTCGGCGTGGGAGAGCCCCTCTCGCCAGCCGTTGCCCGCCAGGTAGCTGGCGCACGAGGCAATCGCGTCGGACGGCTCGTAGAGGCTGATCGTCCCGTCGTCGTTGCCGTCGACGCCGAAGCGCTCGAAGCTGGTGGGCAGGAACTGCGGCATGCCGAAGGCACCGGCAATCGAGCCCTTGAGGCTGAGGGGATCGACCTTCAGGCGCTCGGCGATACGGAAGGTGGCGAGGACCTCCGGGTAGAACATGCGCTCGAGGACGAGGCCGCGCTCCTCGACGGCACGGGTCACCTCGGCCCGGGGGCGGTGAGGCGCGCCGGCGACGTGCCGTTCGATGTTCCGGCGGACGTTCTCGGGTTCGTTGGCCGCCGCGAGGCGGGCGAGCCGCGGGAGGATCGGATGGCTGCCGGTGCTCCGTCCGCAGTCGCTCTCGAGGTGCAGGATGGCGGTCACGACGTTCCCCGGCACCGCGAACTGCGTTTCGGCGGCGGCGAGGGCGGTACGATGAGCGCTCCAGCACCGCCGCGCGCGCGCGATGCTGGCGGGTTGGAGGAAGCTCCGGTAGATCGACGCGCTCTCGCGCGGGTTCAAGCCGTAGGAGAGCCCGGTGAACGCCGGAAAGCGTGGGTCGCGCACCGCCTGAACGGCCCGATCGCGGTCGATGCCGTCGCGGGTCAGCATGTCGACCAGATGATCCCAGCCGCGCAGGGAGGGCCGCCGCGCCCGGGCGTGTGCCCCCTCCGCGGCGGGCGACGGTTCCGGGGCGAAGACGCAGAGGACGAGGAGACCGCCTATCGCCCACCCAGGGCATCTGCTCGTTGACGCGTGGCGGTTGCCCATCCCGGGGGAGGGGTATCGCAGGGCGAAGGGGAAGGGCAAGCGGCGGCGCCGCGCAGGCGCCCGGGGGCGACGGCGGGCGCGGCCGGCTGCGGTTGTCAGGCCCGAATCCCCTGGCCATACTGGTGGGGAACCCGGAGCCGAGGGTCGGCCCGAACCGAGGCGCCCGAGCCGAGGGACAGGAGTGCAACGATGAAAGGCATGAAGCGAGTCCTCCTCTTCGTGGCGACCAACATCGCCATCCTGTTGGTCCTCAGCCTCACGCTGAGTCTGCTCGGCGTCGGCAGGCTCCTCGACGAGCAAGGGATCGACCTCGACCTGGGAGCCCTGCTCACCTTCGCCGCCGTGTTCGGCATGGGCGGCAGCTTCATCTCTCTCGCAATCTCCAAGTGGACGGCGAAGCGACTCACGGACGCGCAGGTCATCGATCGCCCCGCGAACGACGCCGAGACCTGGCTCGTTGAGACGGTACGGCACCACGCCACTGCCGCTGGCATCGGGATGCCCGAGGTCGCCGTCTACGAGGCGCCCGACGCAAACGCGTTCGCCACCGGGGCCCGCCGTGACCACGCCCTGATCGCTGTCAGCACGGGTCTCCTGCGGCGCATGAACCGCAGCGAGGTCGAGGCGGTGCTCGGGCACGAGGTGAGTCACGTGGCCAACGGTGACATGATCACGCTGGCGCTCATTCAGGGCGTGGTCAACACGTTCGTGATCGTGCTGTCGCGCGTGATCGGTCACGTCGTCGACCGGGTGGTGTTCAAGACGGAGCGCGGCCACGGGCCGGCCTTCTGGATCACGACGATCGTGGCCCAGATGGTGATCGGCATCCTCGCGAGCCTGATCGTCTTCTGGTTCTCCCGCCAGCGCGAGTTCCGTGCCGACAGAGGCGCCGCTCGCCTGACGGGCCGGGAGAACATGATCGCGGCCCTCGAGCGCCTGAAGGCGTCGGTGGCGCAGCCGCATCTGCCGGATCAGATGGCCGCCTTCGGCATCTCGGGTACGACGCGGTCGGGTCTGACGCGCCTCTTCATGACGCATCCGACGCTCGACGAGCGGATCGCCGCGCTCCGGCAGAATCCGTAGCGGTCCGGAGGGGCACCGCGTCAAGCGCAGGTGCGGGCGCGCCTGCCGTGGAGTCGTCCAAGCAAAATCCCTTGGCGACTAGCAAGGCAGCTGATGAACGGCGGGTGAACTTTTTTTGCGCCCGCGCCGCGACTGTGGTAAAAGGGAACTACGGTGAGAGCGCGAGATTGCAGCGATGTCGAGTCGTGGTCAGTTTCCGCGACCGCCGGAGCTGCCGAGGCTCCTGCAGCCCCCTGACGAAGCCGCGGCGCTTCTCGAGCGGCGGATCAGCGCAGGTGAAGCGCTGGAGCAGCGGCTCCAGCGATCGCCCCAAACCGGGCCGGGGGTCGAGCGCGACGCGGAGGCGTGGCACGAGGAGAACGAGATCCTGCTCGCGCGGTTGTTCACCGCTCACGACGAGTACACGCGCTACCGCCATCTCCCCTCCGGCCCGGGCCTGCTCTCGGACGTGGCGGACGTCGGCACGCTCGGCCTGCTGCGACAGCGCCTACGCTTCCTGCGCTCGCTGCGGCACCGGTTGGAGCACTTCGCGGCGGTGCCGAGGGTGCGCTCGCTCGGCCGCGGCAGCCGCAAGGTCTTCGTCGTGCATGGTCACGACGTGGCCGTCAAGCTCGAGGTGGCGGAGTTCCTCCGCCGCCTCGGCCTCGAGCCGGTGATTCTCGATCGCGAGCCGGATGGTGGGCGATTCCTCCTCGAGAAGTTCGAGGACCATGCGGACGTCCCGTTCGCGCTGGCGCTGCTCACGCCCGACGACTCCGCCGGCGGTGGGCACCGAGCGCGCCAGAACGTCATGTTGGAGCTCGGGTTCTTTCTCGGCCGTCTCGGCCGGGCGCGGGTGCGGGCGCTCTACAAGCCCGGCGTCGAGGTGCCCTCGGACATTCTCGGGTGGCTCTACATCGAGCTCGACGGCCACGGGGCGTGGAAGCACAAGCTCGTGCGCGAGCTGCTCGACGCGGGCTTCCACATCGACCGTGGGAGGTGCGTCCGCGCCCTCCAGTAGGCGGGGATCCTCAGCCCGCCACGAGCCAGCGAACGGCAATGGTGGCGCCCACGACGCCGGCGAGATCCGCGATCAGCCCGGCCACGATGGTATGGCGCATGCGGGTCACGCCGATCGCCCCGAAGTAGAGGGCGAGCACGTAGAAGGTCGTCTCGGTGCTGCCCTGGAGGGTGCACACCAGGTAGCCGATGTGGCTGTCGGGTCCCTCGACCTGCATGATCTCCGCCATGAGCGCGTAGGCGCCCGATCCCGAGAGCGGGCGCAGCAACGCCATCGGCAGCGCCTGCGGGGGAAAGCCAACGGCGCTGGTGAAAGGGCCGACCAGGCCCACCAGCGTGTCGAGCAGGGTCGAGGCGCGAAACATGCCCACCGCAACCATGATGGCGACGAGAAAGGGGATGATGCGGATGGCGACCTCGAAACCCTCGCGGGCACCGGCGATCATGGCATCGTAGACGGCGACGCCCTTGGCGAGCCCGTACAGCAGCATGGCGGCGATCAGGGTCGGCAGGAGCCAGGTGGACGCCGCCTGCCGGGTGAGTGCTGCCGCCGCCTCCCCGGCGCCGAGCCCCTGACGGAACTGGACGAACAGCCCGGCGGCGATCGCGGCCATGGCCACGATCGCGAGCGTACACCCGGCGCGGCTCGCACGGCGTCCTTCGCCCGGTACGGGCGGAGGCGGCTCGACGTGC
>Ga0187893_10011677_pt1 | contig 12683 bp, 12 predicted proteins | sample MA1701074metaG_FD_139574 | JGI IMG/M metagenome (GOLD analysis project Ga0187893, IMG submission 139574) | White microbial mat communities from a basaltic lava cave in the Kipuka Kanohina Cave System on the Island of Hawaii, USA - MA170107-4 metaG ...
ATTGGAATAGATCTGGGCACGACGAATTGCTGCGTGGCTGTACTTGAGGGTGCCGCGGTTCAGATTGTACCGAATAAGGAAGGCGGCCGGACCACTCCCAGTGTGGTGGGTTTTACCGAGAAGGGAGAGCGCCTGGTTGGACAGATCGCGAAGCGCCAGGCGGTTACCAATGCTGCGAATACGGTTTACGCAGTCAAGCGGTTGATTGGCCGGAAGTTTAATTCGCCAGAAGTCGACCGGATGCGGGAAACCTCTCCGTTCGAGATTGTCGATTCGCCAAACGGTGACGCTCGGGTGAAGGTTCAGGGCCGCAGCTATAGCCCACCGGAATTATCCGGAATCGTGTTGCAGCGTCTGAAGGCGGCTGCCGAAGATTTCCTTGGCGAGCCGGTTACAGACGCGATAGTAACCGTGCCAGCCTATTTTGATGACACCCAACGACAGGCAACCAAGGACGCCGGGAAGATTGCGGGCTTAAAGGTAGAGAGAATCATCAATGAGCCTACGGCCGCTGCTCTAGCCTATGGTATGGGGAAATCGGGCGTCGAACGCATTGCCGTCTATGATCTGGGCGGAGGCACTTTTGATATCTCGATCCTGGAAATGAACGATGGCGTCTTTGAAGTGCTATCGACTTCCGGGAACACCTTCCTCGGCGGCGAAGACTTTGACGAGCGGATCATGAACTGGATGGCGGATCAATTTGCAGCTGACACCGGCATTGATTTGCGTCAGGACCGCCTCGCGCTGCAGCGCTTAAAGGAGGTGGCTGAACGGGCCAAATGCGAGCTTTCATCGTCGTCTGAAGCGAATATCAACCTTCCTTTCATTGCCGCCGATGCCACCGGGCCAAAGCATTTCAACAAAACCCTAACCCGCGAAGAATTTGAGTTTCTGGTTGGCGATTTGATTGAACAGACCGTTGAGCCGTGTAACAAAGCTCTGCGAGATGCCAAACTGCAGGCCTCGGACGTGGACAAAGTAATTCTGGTAGGCGGGCAAACCCGCTCACCAATTGTTGAGCGCACGGTACAGCAGATTTTTGGCCGCAAGCCTTCCTCGGAAATCAATCCGGACGAAGTTGTAGCGATGGGAGCCGCAATTCAAGGTGGTGTCTTGACCGGTGAAGTGAAAGACATCGTGCTGCTGGATGTTTTGCCATTGAGCCTGGGTTTGGAAACCCGAGGTGGTTTGTTTACTAAGATTATCGAACGAAATTCCACCATTCCGCTGCGCAACAGTCTGACGTTTACGACTGTGGTGGATAATCAGTCGTCGGTGGAAATCCACATCCTGCAGGGGGAGCGTGAGGTTGCCGAAGGCAATCGAAGCCTCGGAAAATTCGAACTGGTGGGAATCCCTCCGAGTCCCCGGGGCGTGCCGCAGATTGACGTCGCCTTCGAGGTTGACGCCAACGGCATTGTTTCCGTTTCAGCTCAGGACAAGGCCACCGGCAGAGAACAGCAGATGCGTATTACGCCCACCTCGGGCTTAACTCCTGATGAGATCGAACGACTCGTTCAGGAGGCGGTCGGCTTTGCAGAAACAGACCGCGGCACCAAAGAAAAAGTCATGCTCCGCAATAAGCTTGACTCGTTGCTTCGGAATACGCAGAAGTCTTTCTCGAGGTTTGGCGGACTGCTCTCACAAAACGATCAGGACATCGCCTCACGAGTCTTTGATGAGGCTGAGGAGGCCGTGAAATCCGAGAGTGTGGATGACATCAACAAAGCTCTTAACGGCCTGGGCCGGATTGCCAATCAACTCACAACTGCTATGATGAATCCTTCCAACAGTTCCTCCCAAAGTGCCGAGGAACCGCTTTAAACTGAGCCCGCTGACATCAGTAGACTGATAAGCGCAAGTGAGGTCTGTAATAAAGCTGGATGGCTAAACGAGATTACTACGAGATATTAGGCGTTAGTCGAACTGCTAACGATCAGGAAATCAAAAGTGCATATCGCCGGTTGGCGCTAAAGTTTCACCCGGACAAAAACCCTAACGACGCTACGGCGGAAGAGAAGTTCAAAGAGGCTGCCGAAGCTTACAGCATTCTGTCGGACCCGCAACAACGGCATCGCTATGACCGTTTTGGACACGAGGGAGTTTCGGGTGGTCAGGGACCTTCGTGGGGAGCACCGGGATTTGGTGGCCTTGAAGACATCCTGGGAGACCTCTTTGGGTTTGGAGATGTGTTTGGCTCGCGCGGCGGCGCCCGGCGGTCGGCGGCCCAGCGCGGTGCCGACCTCCGCTACGATCTGGAAATTACTTTAGAGGATGCCGCCCGCGGGATGACTGCGCAACTGCGTATTCCGCGCCTGGAATCCTGCGACACCTGTAAAGGTTCTGGAGCGGCTGGGGGTTCCCAACCTGAGACGTGCGGCACATGCAGCGGCAGCGGACAGGTTAGATATCAACAGGGCTTCTTTTCGGTGGCCCGAACCTGCCAAACGTGCCGCGGAGTTGGACGGCTGATCAAGAATCCCTGTCAGAAGTGCCACGGAGCTGGTCGAGTTGAGCGAGAAAAACAGATGGAGGTCAAGATTCCTGCCGGGGTCGAGACCGGGTCACGCTTGCGAGTTCAGGGTGAAGGCGAAGCAGGCACACAGGGCGGCCCTACTGGAGACCTCTACGTCGTAATCCACGTCGCCGAACACGAGCAGTTTGAACGTCAGGGCAGTAATCTGTACGCCTCAGTTCCGATTACCTTTGCACAAGCGGCGCTGGGTGCGGAGATTTCGGTTAAAACTCTCGAAGATGAAGACAAGCTCAAGGTCCCGGTAGGCACACAAACAGGTACGGTTTTTCGTCTTAAAGGAAAGGGAATGCCAGTTCTGGGTGGACGGGGAAAAGGCGACCTCTTTGTGGCTGTAACGGTGATAACTCCAACCTCATTAACCCGAGAACAACGAAAGCTGCTCGAGCAATTGGCAGAAGTTGAAAACAAGGATTTGGATACGCGTGGCCTTGTCGACAAGGTGCGTGACATTTTTGGCTAAGAGTAGTTTGCGCTCTTCTTGCCGATTCATATCGAACCGGCCATCCTACAGAGAATCCTCGCTAAAAACTTGTTGGTCATAGCAGGGCGCCTCTGCCCATAACCCTGCAATTTCACTGCTATTAGGAATTTACTTAATACAAGCGGCGTGAGAAGTTTGTTCACAACAGCCTTAAAAATTCTGGTTTTGAGCGAACAAAACTTGGGGACAAAATGTCAGCTCAACGAAAAACGAGGACGCTTAGCATAGCGTTGCTGGCGGTGCTTACAATCTTTCTCGCTTCAGGCGAAGGCAAGGCAGATGTGCTAGGTATTTGTAATCCGGATGGACCGGGCCAGTGCACAGCCTCCGTTTCATTAACGGGAAATCTGCTTACCGTTTCACTCACAAACACGAGCCTGACCTCTGGGTACATAACCGCTGTGGCTTTCAACTTTACGCCCGGAACAACCATTGTTAACAATAGTTACACAACGACGAATGCCAATTTCTTATTCACGCAGGGTGTTATTCAGGTAAGCCCGGAACCGAACAGTAATGCTTTGTTCAGTGCTACTAACAACCCGGACCCGGCTTATCTAGGGGGAGGAAGTCCAAATGGCGGTGTTGCCGTCGGGAGTACCGTTACTTTCACGGTAACTTTAAGTTCGTTGAACGGTAATACCGAAGAGGACATTTTTAATAGTATGCGAGTGCGTCTTCGCGGCTTTACCGGTGACCCAGATTCGGATAAGGACAACCTGATTTTGACCCAGGTCCCCGAACCGGCGACCATGCTATTACTTGGTTCCGGCCTGATTGGTATTGCCGCCCGAATTCGCCGACGTCGTAAAGCCCGTAAAGCCTAAGTCAGGCATTTTTCTTGACAGGCTTCAGTGGTCACGTCTATATTGACCCTCGGCGTTTGGCCACAAAAGTTAACGAAATGATAAAAGATCGCTTTCACTTCTATTTCGCCTTTACTTACCGCTTCTTCTCCAACAGGAGAGGCGGGCCGGCGAATTGCGAGCGAGAGGTGCTGACAGCATAAAGAGCTAAGCACAAAAAGCTTCAAAACAGGCCAGCCGCGACTCCCAAGGAACCAGTCGCGGCTGGCTTTCTTATTGGAACCATGGCGCATTCAAGGAAAGGATAAACCCAAATGAATATCGAGTACTGGCGTGCCGAAATCGACGAGGTTGATCGAGAGTTGCTCCGCCTCCTGAACCGCAGAGCGCGCCTGGCAGCTAAAGTGGGACGGTTGAAACAGGCAGCGGGATTGCCCCTCACAGATCCAGATCGCGAGCAGGTGGTCCTACAACAATTACAACAGGCGAACACTGGCCCGCTGGACAGCCGAGCCATACACAAAGTATTCCGCCGAATCATCCGCGAATCAAGGCAGGTTGAAAGACAGCTGCAAGAGTCCATCGCGGCACCATCAAGTGGAGTGTTCATTTGAAGAACCGACCAAGAGTAGCCTTTCAGGGTGAGCGCGGCGCTTTCAGTGAGGAAGCAGCAGAGAGACTGCTGGGACCGGAAATTGAAATGGCGCCTCAGCCCACCTTTGAAGAGCTTTTCCGTGCCCTGGCTGACGGACTTGCCGACTATGCGGTAGCACCGGTCGAAAACAGTTTGGTTGGAAGTGTTCAGGCCTGCATTGAGCTGTTAAATCAAAGCCCTTTTCTAATTCGTGACGAGGTAACCATTCCCATCGCCCAACATCTGATCGGATGCAAAGGGACGTCCATAATGAAAATCGAAACGGTTGAATCTCATCCGGTGGCGCTGGCCCAATGCGCGCTGTTTTTTGCCGCCCATCCAAGACTGAAAAAGATAGAGGCGGACGATACTGCGGCGAGTGTGGCTCGAATCGTAAGAGCGGGAAATCCGAAAAGAGCCGCGATTGCCGGACGACGAGCGGCGGAACGCTACGGTGGGATGATTATTGAAGAAAACATCCAGGATCATTTCGAAAACCATACCCGGTTTGTATTGCTCTCACGGCCCCAGGAGGCCTCAACCGGGCTGCGGCGCTGGCTACCCGGACGTGCGACATCGTCGCGGCCCCCGATTGAGTTAAAGCTAAAAAAACCGATTTTATAAAGGAATTAGGATCATGATAATTAACATGTCAGCCACTGCAACCACTGAGGAAATTCAACACATCGTCGATCGGATCGAGGAGTGCGGTTATCAAGCTCACGTCATTCACGGCACTGAACGCACCGTCATAGGTGCGGTGGGCAGTGGTGGTCGGCGCTCGGAAATTGAAGCGCTGCGCGCTGCTCCTGGGGTCGAAGACGTGATTCAGATAACCCATCCCTTTAAGCTCGTGAGCCGGCAGTTAAGGCAACAGTGCACAGTCGTGGATGTTGCAGGGGTGAAGATTGGCGGCGGCGAGCTGGTAGTGATTGCCGGACCCTGCTCAGTCGAGTCTCCCGAACAGTTGAATGAAACAGCTGAGGCCGTCAAGAATGCTGGCGGTAATTTGCTGCGCGGCGGTGCTTATAAACCCCGCACGTCACCGTACGACTTTCAAGGACTAGGCGTGGAGGCCTTACGCCTCCTTCGTGGTGCCAGTCAGAAAACCGGTCTCGGTGTCGTCACTGAGGTTATGAGCGAGGCCGACGTTGAGATAGTTGCTGAATACGCTGATATGCTCCAGGTTGGCGCCCGCAACATGCAGAATTTTTCACTGCTGAGAAAGCTGGCTAAGGAGACCAAACCCATTCTGCTCAAGCGCGGCCCATCTGCGACTATAAAAGAATGGCTGCTGGCGGCGGAATATCTTCTGGCTGGCGGAAACCCGAATGTTGTGCTTTGCGAGCGCGGTATAAAGACTTTTGAGACCGCCACCCGCAATACCCTCGACTTGGCAGCGGTAGCGCTGGCAAAAGAGCTCTCGCATCTACCGGTCGTAGCAGACCCTTCACACGGTACCGGAATGCGCAGTTTGATAGCTCCAATGTCGCGGGCAGCCGTTGCCGCGGGTGCCGATGGATTAATCGTGGAGGTTCACCCTTGCCCGGAACGAGCGCTTTCGGATGGTCCGCAGTCGCTGGATCTGGCAGGGTTTGCAGATCTGATGCGAAGACTTGGCCGGAAACCTTCGCCAGTCTCTCAGGCAAATGGCGGGGTTAATTTGGTTGCGGGTTTGCAGGCGGGCCTCAAGGAATTAGCCGCAGATTAATTCAACAATATTTTGGATGGGATGCACCTACGGAATTTCTGCGGCACAATCTATAAGCGATAGCGGGCGCCGGCTCTCTTCGCCGCCTCCTCTTCCAAATCGATGTTGCCCAACCGCAGAGTGACATCTGCATTTAGATCCAGTCCGGCCCGCTCTCCGGCTTGCAGTTTCACAGTGCCTGCGGCTGCAATCATAGCGGCATTGTCGGTGGAGAGATGCGGTGAGGGAAAATAAACTGGAACGCCCAAACGGGTCGCGGCCTCGTTTGAAGCGGCCCGCAGCGCACCATTGCAGGCCACTCCACCGGCAACGATCAGAGTCTTTGGGTGGTACTCAGACGCAATCTTTTCCATGGTTCCGACGAGCGAACTTACCACGACGCTCTGAAAGCTAGCGGCCAGATCTTTAATTTGCTGGGTTGGCAACTGGCCATCCTCCAATGCTTCGAGGCCACTTTCGCGCACGTACTTGGTGACGGCAGTTTTCAGGCCACTAAAACTAAAATCCGGAAGCCCGTCCCCCATTCGAGGCACGGAAAACTTCACCGCCCGGGGATCACCCTCGCGTGCCAGTCGCTCGATAACCGGACCGCCCGGATAGCCCAGCCCGAGCATCTTGGCCACCTTGTCAAAAGCTTCGCCGGCAGCATCATCTCGCGTGCGCGCAACCACCTTGTACTTGCCCGGTTCGGGCACCCAGAAGAGATTTGTATGGCCGCCCGAAACAATGAGTGCGAGCGCCGGATGTTGGACGGGCGGATTCTCAAAGGCCACTGAATAGATATGGCCTTCAATGTGATTGACTCCCACCAGAGGCTTGTTCAGGGCAAAAGCCATCGCCTTGGCATATGACACCCCTACTAGTAAGGAGCCGACCAAACCGGGTCCTACGGTTACTGCTATGCCCTCAATATCTGACGCCACAACCTGCGCTCGGGTAAGCGCCTCTTCCACAATGGGGACAATTTTGTCTAGATGTTCACGAGAAGCTAACTCGGGGACCACGCCGCCAAACTTCTTATGCACATCCGTCTGGGAAGCGACGATCGAAGAGATTATTTCATGGCCGTCGCGGATAATCGCGGCCGCCGTCTCATCACAGGAGGTTTCTATGCCTAGTACCAACATTCCTTAAGAAAAGCCTTAGATAGAATACACTATTACAGCGATTGGTCTTAGTGAGCGCGTGGATCGCATCTTTTGCGACGCTTACAAACGATCCTCGAAATCACACGAAACTACACGAACCAGCGCGAAAGCCTCTGGATTTGTTCTCGTAGGTTAGGCGATGCTTCACGCGCCTTTCGCATAAAAGCTTAAAGAAGATTCCCCCTGTTTCAATACGCGCGTGCGAACCAAATCTCCCACTCTCTCAGCGAGTGCTCGCTTGTGATGATGTTCAACGATCAGCATCCCGTCTGGTCTTAAAAGCTGCTTTCCGCTTGTGCCCAGGAGCTCAATGACGCCTTCGTAATCGGTCGCGTACGGGGGATCAAAGAAGATTAGATCCCAGGCCTGAGTCCTTTCTGAACGACCGAGCTGTGCCGAAGTTCGCCGCAGGAATTCCGTTGCTTCAGCTTGCACAACCGTAGTCTGGCTTTCAGGGATGCTCAGCAAATCCAGATTAGCCTCAACCAGGGCACACATTTTCCGTGAGCGATCAACAAAGGTTGAGAAGGCAGCTCCCCTCGAGAGAGCCTCGATGCCCACTGCCCCGGAACCCGTACAGAGGTCGAGAAAGCGAACATTCTCGATTCGCGGAGCGATGATATTGAACAGAGTCTCGCGCAAGCGGTCGGATGTAGGTCGAACTCGAAGCGAGGGCGGGCTTTTTAGAATCCGACCACGATATGTTCCGGCAATGACTCTCAAAACGGTTTGCAGTTATCCAACGGCTGCGAGTCCAAAACGAGTATTTGCCTTGACTCGGGCAACCATTTTGGCCGTGGCCCCTGTTCGCGCTCGCTCCGTCAGATAAAATTCGGCTTCCTTCCTTGCCTGTTCCAGTATCTCGAGGTCGCGTACAAGGTTGCCGAGGCGAAACTCCGGAAGGCCCGCCTGCCTGGTGCCGAGTAATTCCCCAGGTCCCCGAAGCTCCAGATCTTTCTCAGCAATAGCGAATCCATCGCTGGTTCTGGCCATGATTCCCAATCGCTCACTGGCGACCTCAGTCTTCCGATCTGACGTGAGCAACAGGCAGAAGCTTTTTTCAGCCCCGCGGCCGACCCGGCCCCTCAGTTGGTGTAATTGAGACAGGCCAAAGCGTTCGGCGTGCTCAACTACCATTACCGAGGCATTGGGGACATCTACGCCAACTTCTATCACCGTGGTCGAAACCAGAATTTGAATCTCGCCGGCGCCGAAGCGGCGCATCACATCTTCCTTCTCGGCAGGCTTCATTTTTCCGTGTAGCAGCCCAACCGAGAATCTTGGAAACACGGTATCTCGCAAATACTCGTACCGCTGGGTTGCATCTTTCAGATCCATCTTTTCCGATTCTTCCACCAGAGGATAGACCACATATACCTGACGACCGGCGCGCACTTCGCGGTTAATGAGGCGCTTTACCTCCTGGCGCTGATCCTCGCCGAAGACGTGCGTCTCAATCGGAGTACGACCTGGAGGCATTTCCCTAATCACCGATACGTCAAGATCGCCGTAAGCCGTCATGGCCAAAGAGCGAGGAATCGGCGTCGCCGTCATGACTAAAACATCCGGATTAAAACCTCGCGCCCGTAATTCTGCTCGCTGAAGCACCCCAAACCGGTGCTGTTCGTCAATAATTACGAGCCCCAGGTTCGCGAAAGTAACTGCTTCTTGAATCAGGGCGTGAGTGCCGATCAGAGCGTGAATGTCTCCGGCGGTGAGATCTGCATGCAGCCGCTTCTTCTCGGCAGCGCGCTGGGAGCCAATTAGCAGCTCAACCCGGTACGGTGTCTTCGCCAGTAATCGCTTAACGTTACGCGCGTGCTGCTCGGCCAGGATCTCTGTAGGCGCCATCAAGGTTACCTGATATCCGTTTTCCATTGCCGCCATCATCGCAATTACTGCGACGATGGTTTTTCCGCTGCCCACATCGCCTTGCAGCAATCGGTTCATCGGCTTATCCGACTGCAGGTCGTTGAAAATTTCGGCCACGACATGACGCTGTGCTGCCGTTAATTTGAAGGGAAGGACTGCGGCAATCGACTTTTTCAGCTCAGCAGAGATCTTGATGCGAGCGCCTTTGGGCTCCTGCATCCGCTGGCCACGCTTCAGTATCAGTCCAAATGTGAACCAAAAGAACTCTTCAAATATCAAGCGCCTGTGGGCTGGGCCGCGAGTAAGATCGTTAGCGACAAGAGCCATGCTCTTGCTTATGAAATGCGCCTCCCTTAAGGCCTCAGAGCGGCCGATTAGTCTCTGGCGTTCACGCAAGTCCGCCGGCAGCGTTTCAGTTATTGCTCGATCGGCAATGCTTGTGAGGACCCCATGGATGATCTCGCGCAGCCGTTTCGAGTTAAACTCACCCAGCTTGTGGTAGACAGGGACGATTCGGCCGGAATGAATCTTCGCCATCGCCGGATCGATGTCTTCTGCGCTCTCTTCCTCGCCAGCTGGTAGGAGTTCCAGTTCGTCGGCCGGCCGGTGCAATTTCAAAGAATACGTCGCCCGGCGTGAATCCCATTCCCAGCGACCAAAAGTCACGAACCGGGCGCCCCGCTGGAGTCTTTTCTTGTAGTAGTCCAGGATGTCATAGGCGCGCGGGCCTGAGACAAACCACCAAACCAGCACCGGTTTCCCAGTTCGCTCGGCGTCTGTCGCCGAGGCCTCGAAGATGAAGAGTCTGGCGCCGCGGTGGCCGCGCCGGCTTCTGACCTCATAAGCCCCGGCGATCTTGACCTCCAACTCCAACGAGGCCTCCATCCCGTGCTCAAGATCCGCGATGCGCGAAGGTTTAGCGCGGTCTTCGTAGCGCATTGGCAGGTAATTGAGTAGGTCCTCGACGGTAGCCTCAGAAGCCAACTTCCTCCCCCAAAAGCTAGCCAGTGCTGTCGCCAGCTTGCGGGCAGTGGTTTGGCCCAGCCGACTAATCTTATACTTGTAGAGGTCGACTACTGGAGTGTGAAGCTCGAGAGGAAGATCCATCACCGCTGATCATAGCATAGCGTTTGTGAAGCACCGTGGATTCAAAATGCTTATCCGGGAGGCTAAGCCATGAATCGAATCGAAACTCTGGTTGAGAAAAAGATCCGCGAGGCAATGGAAGCGGGCGAGTTTGATAATCTGCCTGGTAAAGGACAGCCGGTCGATCTTTCTGAGAATCCATTTGTGGATCCGGCCATGCGCGTGGTGCACAAGCTTCTGCGTGACGCTGGATTTGCACCTCCATGGATTGAAGAACGAAAGGACATTGAGGCGGAACTTGAAAAGGCGCGCACGCTTTTATTGCGCGGCCGAAAGCTTTATGTGGAGCAGTCAAGCGCAGAGTGGGACAGGGTGACGAGAGAGTTTCGCGTCACTGTTGAGGAATTGAATGCTCGGATTCGCATCTACAATCTGAAAGTCCCAGCGGCCGTTTTCCAGCGTAACATCATTGATGCTGACCGCGAGCTTACTGAGACCGCGGGCGTCCCGCCCGCCCCGAGCGCGAAACGGAGCGAAGCGGAGTGAAGCGCTCGCAGCCTCACATCAGCTTACCTTTCGCAGAAACCTGGAAGCGCAGGGTGGCGGGGGTCTTAGGCTTAGCGCAACGTACGAGTGGCGCGAGGCTGCGAGCGCTTCGCTCCGTACTGGGACCGCGGGCGTCCCGCCCGCCCCGAGCGCGAAACGGAGCGAAGCGGAGTGAAGCGCTCGCAGCCTCACATCAACCTTACCTTTCGCAGAAACTAGAATCGCAGGGTTGCGAGGTCTTAGGCTTAGCGCAACGTCCGAGTGGCGCGAGGCTGCGAGCGCTTCACTCCGCTTCGCTCCGTTCCGCGCTCGACGCGGGCGAGACGCCCGCGCTCCCAGTACGGACGCCCGCGCTCCCAGTACGGGCGGGCCGCTCACGGAGCGTTGGGTGTGCTGCAATGTTGGTCGAAAGCTCGCTTTAACTCCTCAGCGATTGTGGCCGCATCGGAAACTTCGATTTGCCGGCGCTCCAGCATGTAGACCAGTTTGCCTTGCTGCAACAGCGCAATTGAGGGAGAGGAGGGTGGATAACCAGTAAAGTACTCTCGAGCCCGTTGGGTCGCTTCGATGTCCGCGCCTGCAAAGACTGTAAAAACTTGATCGGGTCGCTTCTGATTCTCGAGCGCCAACGCGATCGCCGGCCGAGCCTTTCCGGCGGCACACCCGCAGATTGAATTTACTACCACCATTACCGTGCCGGGTGCCGTTTGCAAACTGTCATCTACTTCCACTGCACTTCTTAACTCTTTGGCACCAAGGCGGGTTAAGTCTTCGCGCATTGGACGGATCATGATTTCTGGATAAGGCATAACTCGCACTCCTTGCTAACTTAGATGCTTTTTGAGATTTTAACCTTTCTTGGCTCTTCGCCCACACCAGAGATCAAAACGCGCCAGGTATTTGCTGGGAGCCGGTAGGCTCCCAAACGTTCGGCCCACTCAATAACAATCACCGCGTCCTGATCTGTTAATAGCTCTTCCAGATCTACCGCATGTGCCGAACTTGCACCTTCATCCAATCGGTAGAGATCTATATGGTAAAAACGCAGCCGGCCCTCATAAGGATTGACCAACGCAAACGAGGGGCTGGTAACTTCTTCCGGATCAAGGCTAAGAGCACTGGCCAGACCCTTTACAAAGAGGGTTTTGCCGGCTCCCAGAGGCCCACTCAGAAGTATCGTTTCTCCACCCGCGAGTTGGTTACCAAGCACAGCTCCCAGCTTGAAGGTTTCGTCAGGGTTGCCACTGAGCCATTCTCCGGTAGCGATGCTGGAGCTTGGGGTGGGTTTCATAATTTACGTTCACCCGCAGGATCAAGCATAACGATGGCTGCCCCCAGATGGTTGCGAATATCCGACGCTACCATGGTTCGCATTCCTTTCTGGTTGGCAGCCAGATCGCCAGCCAATCCGGAAATGTAAACGGCAGCGACCACCGTAGTAAGCGAATCGGCGCTCTGCCCAAGGGTTGCAAAAGCCTGGGCGAGAAACCCTGTAATGACCCCGGTCAAAGTGTCACCGGCCCCGGCTGTGCCCAAACCGGCATTGCCTGTCGGATTTACAAATACTCGGCCATTGGGTGCTGCAATTAAACTGCGAGAGCCCTTCAAGACAACTATCAGACCATGTCGCTTCGCGAAATTGCGAGCGACTTGCACCCGATTCGTTAACAAATCCTTATCCTCTGTTCCCAGGAGGCGGAGCATCTCCCCGGGATGCGGAGTGATAATCAAAGGTCTCTCCTCAGATCCTGTAAGTTCCTCCGGCCAGGGAGCCAGACAATTCAATCCATCTGCGTCAACAACTATTGGCGTTGGTCGCTGAGCTAGAACCAATTTCACAAAATCGCGCGTCCGCTGATC
>Ga0187893_10011678_pt1 | contig 12682 bp, 10 predicted proteins | sample MA1701074metaG_FD_139574 | JGI IMG/M metagenome (GOLD analysis project Ga0187893, IMG submission 139574) | White microbial mat communities from a basaltic lava cave in the Kipuka Kanohina Cave System on the Island of Hawaii, USA - MA170107-4 metaG ...
AAAAGTTACATATGGCATAGTGGGTCGTACTGATCCCTTCGACCTAAGTATCACCTAACCTTTCCAGAATGGCTTCAGGAAACGGTTTGCGGGACTCTGGTAGGACGGTCTAGAATCCTCTCCCGTTCCCGCAACTAATGGAATCAGGGGGTTACGGTGAATGCCGTAACCCTTTTGTGTTTCGCTGATGCGGCGAGATGGTAGATGGCTACCACAAAGAGTCATCAGTGCCGTTCCCTCGGCGCTCGGAGGCAGGTGTCCATTGGTGTTCAGGGTAGGTTCGATTGGCACACGTGCGGTGCCGTCCTGGTAGCTTGACGCTCATGGGTCCTCGTGTTAGTTAGAAGGGGGCGATAGAGGCACGCGAAGAGCTGGAGACCAACACTGAGTACAACGCTGTGCAATGCACTCTAGGGATGGCCGCTGCGATACCCTGACAGAGTGTCTGGCTGTGCTCCCTCGAGCTGGACAGGCAAGAGCGAGGAGATAAGAATGCGTCAATCAGTGAACACCTGGCCCCATGATCTGCCGGACTCCAAGCCCCTTTTTTGGGGTGTGCTAACCGCCGCTCTGCTGCTGGCCATTGCCGTGGGCTTGTTCTTACACGGAGGTCTTCATGGTCTGTATGCAGACGACTATGTTATGAAAGCGTGGGCATTTGATTTTTCGAAGGCGAGATGGAAACTGAACCTGAAACCGATAGATCCCACCTTTCGGCCCTTACATTCGGTCCTGACTCCCAATCTGGCGAATGCGTTACCCGAGCACGAGTTCCCCCTTCGGCTTGGTATAGTTGTTGTCCATGTGACAAACGTCTTCTTGCTGGCCCTTCTCGCCCACAGGCTCACCGGCTCTCTACTTGTCGCACTGCTCAGTGGCGCATTCTTCCTGATGCCGGTCTTTGCCAATGAAGCGTTGCTGTGGTTCACGAACGCGATCCCTCACACCCTTGCTTTGTTCTTTCTGCTCATCGGCTTTCATGTACTCTTGAGTTGCCGGGTGCTCAAGAGAGATCTCCTCCTGCTCGTTGGCGGAGTCATCGCGTGGATCCTCATGATCCTGTTTGTTGAGTCAGGCCTATTCACGCTCCTGCTTCTTCCTATTTTCGTTGGCATGAGGCGACACCGCGGGGATCAAGTGAGCCAGAAGGCATGGCTTTTGGCGCTCGCCCTGGCCTATGCTGGCCTCGGTATCTACTTGCTGTTCGTGCTACCGGGCTCGTTGCAAATCGCCTATCGTGGGGGCCCGACATTCGACCTGGGCTTTATAATTTTTCACCGAATTCCCGAGATAGCTCGGCAACTATCCCGTTTGGCAGGCGAGGGGGGGCTGACGGGTGCGTTGTTAGAGGCTCTCAAGTTGGGTCAGCTGGAATGGCGATCAGCGCCTGGTGGCTGGCTCATTCTGACGGCGTTGATCCTGGGGTTCTGTGCTCTTCCGTTTACCTATCCGGCAAGTCAAGAGACACTGCCGGACGGACGGCAGGCCGTTACGCTCATTGTTGCCGGCGTGGCTTGGGTCGGGTTAGCCCTGCTACCCCTGCTGCTCCTCAAGACCCAAGTCGTTGTGTCCAGGACTCTCTATGCCCCCTCGGCTGGAGTTGCGTTGGGCATGGCCGGCCTTCTCAGCCTACTGGTTGGTCGATTCGGCCGGTGGCGAAAGCCGGGAGTTCGGGCAGTGCTTCTGCTGAGCGGGGGCGTGATAGTGCTCAGCAGTCTCACAATGGCCGGGCTCCTACGGACGTATCAATTACGCTGGGAACTGGATCAAAGACAACTTGCGGCGCTCAGGAGGGCGATCCCGACTTTGCCCAGCCCCTGGCCTATCTGGTTCATGCCGGTTGCTCTGGACGAACGGAGTGTGAGCGCCCACATCGACCAAGAGACAACGCTTGATCGACACCTCTTTGGAGTCTTTGAGCTTCCCTACTCCGCAAGCGCCGCTCTCGATCTGGAGTATGGAAGAGAGGACATCAACACGATAACCGCCTATCCGTCCGACAGACTGCATGTCACCGGGTTGCGCTACTCAGAGCGTGGCCAGGTGAAGTCCATCATTCTCCAGGGAAGGGTCATCGACGTAAAGCAACTACTGGCCTTTACCTATCAGCACGGTGATGTGATCGTCCTGAATCCGCTTGAAATATCCTCTCCAGGTCGCAGCTCGCCCACTGCCATCGATCTGCCGTTAACCGCTCAGGTTGGCCGCACGGGGTTACAGGTGCAGTCGGCTCGTTTCAGCCTGGAGCAGCCCGATAGGGCGTGGACACAACTCAGCATCGTCCTCTTCCAACGCCATATCATCTATATCGCTTCGCTCGACCGCCTCGCCGCTGACATCCTGCCCAGGACAGGGTCCGACATCAACCGGACCGAGCTCATCCAGCCGCTGATGGAGGCGCTATCTGAGTCCAATATCGAGTTGATGATGGCGACCCGGGAGGCCGACCTGAGGGCCATCCTTGTCGATCGCCTGGGCCGCTGAGGCGACACCAACCTCGGCACACTGCACCGTGAGGATTGGCTCCCTTGCCAGTCTGCGTGGCCCGTTTTCCCTTGACAGAGCGAGGCGGATTGACTCAAGATAGGGACCGCATTTGCCAAGGAGGAGAGCACGTTTAGGCACGTAGCTCAGGGGGAGAGCGCTTGCTTGACACGCAAGAGGTCGGCGGTTCGAAACCGCCCGTGCCTACCATCGTTAGGGTCGGCTCGCGCCACAGGATTGCCTGATACAGGTGAAGCGGAAACGGGCATCACGCTTTCGTGATGCCTTTTTGTTCTTGGTAACGGGAGAGGGTGGTGACGCAAGTCCGGGAACGACCGATCGTCGTGACGCTGGGCGAGGGACAACGCCGTGCATTCCCTGCTGGCGTGACCCCGTTGCAGGTGCTTGAGGCGGTCGATCCGGCGGCCAAAAAGGAGACCGTCGGGGCGTTGGTGAACGGCCGTCCGGCCGATCTCCGCCGCCCGTTGGAAGAGGATGCGTCGATCGAGTTCATCTCGGCCGCATCCCCTGAGGGCCTCTCGATGCTGCGTCACAGCGCGGCCCACCTGATGGCCGCGGCGGTCGAGGCCGTTTTTCCCGGCTCGAAGTTCGCCATCGGCCCGGCGATCCAGGACGGCTTCTACTATGACATCGAGACGCCTCGGGCGCTCGCGACGGACGATCTGCCGGCCATCGAGGCCAAGATGCGAGAGTTGTCGGAGCAGCGCCTGCCGTTCGTTCGGTTCGAGCTGCCGCTGGAGGCCGCGATCGCCAAGGTGAAGACGTTGGACCAGCCGTATAAGGTCGAAATCCTGGAAGCGATCCGGGATCGATCTGCATCCCGTTCGGGAGGTCCAGACCTGGAAGGGCTGGAGCAAGAGGTGGACCCCGAGGTCGAGCAGGTCAGCTTCTACTCGACCGGGGATTTCATCGACCTCTGCCGCGGCCCGCATGTCGTCGATACCGCCGCGATTCGCGCGTTCAAGCTCACCCATTTGGCGGGCGCCTACTGGCGCGGCGATGAGCGCAGGCCGATGCTGACCAGGATCTACGGGACTGCCTTCCCCACGCAGGAGATGCTGGAGCAACATCTCTTTCGTCTGGAGGAGGCGAAACGTCGCGACCACCGCCGCCTCGGCCGCGAGCTGGATCTGTTCAGCGTCGATGACGAGGTGGGCGCGGGGCTGATCCTCTGGCATCCGAAAGGGGGACTGGTCCGAACGCTGATCGAGAACCTCTGGCGGGAGCAACACCTGAAGCACGGCTACTCGCTCATCTACAGCCCGCATGTCGGCCGGGCGAAGCTGTGGGAAACCAGCGGCCACCTGGATTTCTACCGCGAGTACATGTACGCCAGGATGGAGATGGAGGGGAACGACTACTACGTCAAGCCGATGAACTGCCCCTTCCATATCAAGGTGTTCCAGTCCAGGGTCCGGAGTTACAGGGATCTTCCCATGCGGTTCGCGGAGCTGGGAACGGTCTACCGCTTCGAGCGGGCCGGGGTCCTGCACGGGCTCCTGCGCGTTCGAGGGTTCACTCAGGACGACGCGCATATCTTCTGCACGCCACAGCAAGTGGCCGAGGAGGTGACCCGCGCCGTCCGGTTCAGCCTGTTCTTCCTTCGCCTATTCGGGTTCGGCGAGTATGAGGCCTACATCGCGACACGGCCGGAAAAGGCGATCGGCGCGCAGGCCCTCTGGGACGAGGCGACCGAGGCGCTACGGCGGGCGGCCGAGCAGGCGGGACTGCAGTATCAGATCGACGAGAAGGGGGGCGCCTTTTATGGGCCGAAGATCGATCTCAGGGTGAAGGACGCGCTGGGCCGCTCGTGGCAGTGCACGACGGTGCAGTTTGACTTTAACCTTCCCGAGCGCTTCGACATCACGTACGTCGGGGACGACAATCGGCCGCATCGGCCTTTCATGGTCCACCGCGCGCTGCTCGGGTCCCTGGAGCGATTCCTAGGCGTGTTGATCGAGCACCACGCGGGCGCCTTCCCCACGTGGCTTGCGCCGGTGCAGGCGCGCGTGGTGCCGGTGGCGGACCGCTTCCTTCCCTATGCCCAACGGGTCTCCGAGCGACTCAGGGGGGCCGGCGCGCGAGCGGAGGTCGATGTCCGGAGCGAAAAGGTCGGCTTCAAGATCCGCGATGCCGAGGTGCAGAAGGTCCCGTATATCCTCGTCGTTGGGGAGCGGGAGGAGACGCAAGGCGCCGTCTCGGTGCGCAAACGAGGCGGGCAAGACCTGGGAGTCATGCCGATCGACGATCTGGTTGTCAGCATGCAACGGGAGCTCGATCCGGTCGCCGACGTCGCGGCGCCGCCTGGCAGCGAAGGAGGGGGTGCCTATCAGTAGGGGTGTCCGGGTCAACGAGCGGATTCGAATCAAGGAAGTCCGGGTCATCAATCCAGAGGGGGAGCAACTCGGCATCCTGCCGATCCAGGAGGCCCTTCAGACCGCCCAGAACCTGGGTCTCGACCTGGTGGAGGTGGCTCCGGAGGCCAAGCCGCCGGTCTGCCGGATCATGGATTACGGCAAGTACCGGTACGAGCAGAGCAAGAAGACCCGCGAGGCCAAGAAGAAGCAGACGATCATCCAGGTGAAGGAGATCAAGCTGCGGCCAAAGACCGAGGGCCACGACTTTCGGTTCAAGGCGAAGCATGCCGAGCGGTTCCTGAAGGAGGGGAACAAGACGAAGGTCACCATGATGTTTCGCGGCCGGGAGATGGTCCACCTCGATCGCGGCAGGCTGCAGTTAGATCGCTTCGCGGAGGCGCTCAAGGAGGTCGCGGTCATCGAGCAACCGGCGAGGCTGGAGGGGCGGAACATGGTCATGGTGTTGGGTCCGAAGCACTGAGCGGGAGGAGCGACAATGCCGAAGATCAAGACCCTCCAGGGGGCGGCCAAGCGCTTCAAGGTGACCGGGACCGGCAAGCTCCGACGCTTCAGGGCTGCCAAGAGCCACCTGTTGACCGGGAAGCCGAGGGGACGAAAGCGAGCCCTGAGAAAATCGGCCCCGGTGGCCAGAGGCGATGCCTCCCGGATCAGGAGATTGATCCCTTATCTCTGACATTGGGGCTGGGCCAATGGCAGCGGAGGCCGGGTGGTTCGTTGAGGGTCGGCCCGAGTTGCGTGGCAGTGTGATTGCCTATCCCATGCAGAGAGGCTAGCCGCATGTGACGGAAGTCGGGTGAATCGAGAGGGCAGGAGGAAGAGAGGATGGCGCGGGCGAAAGGCGGATTCAAGACACGGCGGCGCAGAAGCCGGGTTCTGAAGGAGGCGAAGGGCTATTGGGGCAAGCGGAGCAAGGCGTACCGGACCGCGCAGGAGGCCGTGGATCGGGCCAAGAAGTATGCCTATCGCGACCGGAAGGCCCGCAAGCGAGACTTCCGGAGCCTGTGGATCGTGCGCATCAACGCGGCAGCCCGCCTGGTGGGCCTGTCCTACAGCGCGCTGATGAATGGTCTCAAGAAAGCCGGTGTGGTGATCGACCGAAAAGGCCTGGCCGACCTCGCCATCAAGGATCAGGTGGCGTTCAAGAAACTGGCGGAGACGGCGCGCACACACCTCGCGGCCTGATCGGCGCGCGATCCCGGCTCGAATCATGCCCCGACTCCGTCGGGGCTTCTGTTTGTGGAGGTTCGGTGGGAGACCTGCGGGACGAGCTGGAGCGAATTCGAGCGGACGCCCTTGCGGAGATCCAGGGCAGCGCCGACGTGGCTCAGCTCGAACGGGCCCGTGTCCAGTTCCTGGGGCGGAAGGGCCGGCTGACGGCGGTGATTCGCCAGTTGGCGGGGTTGCCCCCTGAGGAACGCCCCGCGATCGGTGCCCTGGCCAACGACGTCAAGGAGAGCATCGAACGGGGTATCCGAGCGCGCGAGGCGGCCCTCGAATCGGTCCCGAGCGATGAGCTGCTCGCCAAGGACCGGTTCGACGTGACCCTGCCCGGGCGCCGGCCGATCCTGGGCCGCCTCCATCCGCTCACCCAGATCATCCGGCGCATCTGTGCGATCTTCGTGGAAATGGGATTCGCGGTGACGGAAGGGCCCGAGGTTGAATGGGATTACTACAACTTCGAGGCGCTGAATATCCCTGAGGATCATCCGGCCCGCGATATGTGGGATACCTTCTGGATCGATCCATCGATGCTCGGGGCCGGCAAGCCGATGCTCCTGCGGACCCATACGTCCCCAATGCAGATTCGCATCATGGAGCGTGCCCGGCCGCCGATCCGCGTGATCATCCCGGGAAAGTGTTACCGGTATGAAGCGGTGGACGCCAGCCATGAGAGCCAGTTTCATCAGATCGAGGGGCTCGCCGTGGACGAAGGGATCACCTTCGGCGATCTCAAGGGGACGCTGCACACCTTCGCCCGCCGCCTCTTCGGCGAAGAGCGAAAGGTCCGCTTCCGGTGCGACTATTTCCCGTTCGTGGAGCCGGGCGTGGACATGTCGATCGACTGCTTCCTGTGCAAAGGGGCAGGATGCCGGCTCTGCAAGGAGACAGGCTGGCTGGAGATCCTTGGCGCAGGGATGGTCCACCCGGACGTCCTGGGCCGCGTGGGATACGACCCCGCACGGTACACCGGCTTTGCGTTTGGGCTTGGTCCGGCCCGCGTCGCGATGCTCACGTACGGCATCGAAGATATCCGCGTCTTCCACGCCAACGATCTTCGCTTTCTCTCCCAGTTCCCCTGAGCGATGTCCCTGGAGCGTTCCTGCCGTTTGCCGACCCGGCCCGCGTGTCGGAGCCTGGTCGCCGTTCGGATAGGTTCCGGGATCCGTCGGTGAGGGCATCGTGAGAGTCCCACTGAAGTGGCTTGCCGAATACGTTGATATCGTCGTGCCGGTCGAGGAGCTGGCCCACGTCCTGACCATGTCGGGGACTGAGGTCAGTGGAGTCGACCGGCTGGGCGACGCGGTTCTGCACCTGGAGGTCACGCCGAATCGGCCTGACTGTCTGGGCGTGCTGGGGATCGCTCGGGAGGTGGCGGCGCTTACCGGCCAGCCGCTTCGGCTCCCCGATCTCGCGTACCCGGAGGCTGGTCCCGACGTGGCCGATCAGGCGCAGGTTGAGATCCAGGCTCCCGACCTCTGCCATCGGTACACCGCATCGATCGTCGAAAGTATCCGAGTCGGCCCGTCCCCCCCCTGGCTTCGGGCTCGTCTGACTTCCGCAGGGGTCCGGCCGATCAACACTATCGTCGATGTCACGAACTATGTGATGCTGGAGTACGGCCAGCCGATGCACGCCTTCGACTACGAGACGCTTCTCGGTCGCCGGATCGAGGTGCGGCGGGCGAGGTCGGGCGAGGCGCTCAAGACGCTTGACGGGACCGTTCGGTCTCTCCCATCCGATCTGCTGGTGATCGCCGATGCGGCGAGGCCAGTGGCGCTGGCCGGCATCATGGGCGGGGCGGAGTCGGAGGTGACGGAGCGGACGACGAGCGTGCTGCTCGAATCAGCCAACTTCGATCGTGTATCGGTCCGACGAGGCTCTCGCCTGTTACGGCTCAGAACCGAGTCGTCGGCGCGTTTCGACAAGGGGCTCCCGCCGGCCATCGCGGCGTACGCGCTCAGGCGGGCGACCAAGCTGCTGGTCGAGCTGTGCGGTGGCAGGGCGTCGCGCGGGATCCTGGATGTCTACCCGAACCCGCCACCCCCGATCGAGGTCAGGCTGACATCGGCGGAGCTTCGTCGCATACTGGGGATCGAGCTGACGCCGGCGCAAACGGCCGGGGTCCTCGGGAAGCTCGGCTTCCATTGTCGCGAAGAGGGGCAGGCCCTGCTGGTCACGCCGCCCGCTCACAGGAGCGACATCCGCATCCCCGCCGATCTCGCCGAGGAGGTGGCCCGCCTGATCGGATATGACCGGATCCCGACAACAACAATGTCCGGAGTCATCCCGAGTCATCCCCCACAGCCTCTGACGGACCTTATTGAACGGGTCAAGGACCTGCTTGCCGGATCCGGTCTGCAGGAGGTCATCAGCTACTCGCTGGTCGGTCGGCGACTGTTAGGAAGGACGAATTACGGGGAGGGGAGTGGCGTACCCAGTCCCCTGGTCTTGGCGAACCCACTGACCCCAGACCAAGAGATCCTTCGGACATCCCTGTTGCCGAGTCTGTTGGAGTGCGTTGTCAAGAATCTTCGCCCGGGTGAAGGGGGAGTCCGGCTGTTTGAGGTGGGCCGAGTCTATCTTCCGCGCCAGGATGACCTCCCCCAAGAACGGGAGATGTTGGGCCTAGCCATGGCCGGATCTCGGTGGTTCAGGCGGTGGGGGAGCGTCGATGCGGAGCTCGAATTCACTGACCTCAAAGGGGTCGTGGAAGAGCTGTTCGATCGGCTCCACGTCGAAGGGGCAAGCTTCGAGCGGAGCTCCGGCCAGGGCTTTTTTCATCCCGGTCGAACGGCCCTCATCGGCTGGAGGGGCCTGCGGCTCGGCGCGATCGGGGAGCTCCATCCCGCGGTGGCGCGCAACTTCGAGCTGGGCGGACCGGCCTTCCTTGCGGAACTGGATATCGAGGTCTTGCTTGGGGCCGTCGAGGTCGATTCCTTCCGGGTTGCACTCCCGCCGCGATTCCCCGAGATGCGGAGAGACCTGGCAGTCGTCGTGGAGGAGGATGTCGCCGTCGCCCAACTGCTCGATATCATCCGCCAAGCCGGAGGCCCGCTGCTGGTCTCCGCGGAGCTATTCGACCTCTTTCGCGGGCGGGGTGTGCCGTCCGGCAGGAAATCGTGCGCCTTCGCATTGGTCTTCCGCTCCCCTGAGCGTACCCTGATCGACGGCGAGGTGGCCGAGCTCGAGGCCCGCATTATCGAGCAGTTGGAGAGACTCACCGGGGCGCGCCTACGGGGATGAATTTCCTTTACAACATTCGATCGCTCTGGTAGGCTTTCACGCCAAGAATGGCCATGTCCCAGGTGAAGTCGGCAACAGAGTCGCTGTCGGAACCAACCCGGGCAATGCTTGACGAAAGACTGAACGAACTGAACGGTCGGGTACAGGCGGTTGCTGCCCTGATTGCGAGGGTGAAGGGAGAAAAGGCGTTACTGGAGCGGCGGATCGAGCAGCTTGAAGCCACGCTTGCGGCAAAGGCTGAACAGATGAAGGTGACCCAGGTTGGGCGTAAGAAGGAACAGGAGCAACTCGTTCGCCTGCAGGAGGAACGCGATGGGGTTCGGCTCAAGGTAGATCGCGTGCTGGAAGAGATCGCGAGAATCGAAGCCTTCGTTGAGCGTGGATCGTGAGGGCGCGGTGAAGCATCCGATCAGCGTGATGATTCTAGGGGAGCGATACACGATCCGGGCGGCCGAGGATGCCGAGTATGTCCAAAGAGTGGCGCAATACGTCGAGGAAAAACTGTCGGAGGTGATCAAGGGTTTCCCCTCGCTTCCGTCCAGCAAGGCGATCGTTCTGGCCTCATTGAACATCGCAGACGAGCTGTTTAAGGTCGAGGCAGAAAGGAAGCGGTCGGACGCAGCGCTAACGGCGAGGCTCGGCGAGATATCGGCCCTGTTGGGGGCGGAACTCGAATAAGCGGTGGGCGCGATCGCCGGGGGGCGGCGGTCCTGGTCTTCATCACCACCGGGTGGCGCCGACGCGGAACGCGCACAGGTGGGGCACGCAGCGACGCTCCACATGAGCGAAACGACAACTCCCGCACTCCTCCTGAGGAGGGCGGTTGTTCCAAACCATCAGCGAACAAGGCGGAGTCCAGGCCGCCGCGTCGTGTGCACAGCCGTGCGGTACGCGAGGGGATTCTGAAGCGTCCCACGGCGATTTGCCGGCAAAAGTCAGGTCCCAGCCTCTCCCGACCCATCTCTTCCCCCCAGCGGGCCCCAAGCAAGGGGCCGGTAGCTTTCTCAACCTCTGACGCCCACGCCCGAAGAACCAGTTCTGCATCTCCATCTGCGGAACCATCCTGCGCTGTGGCCGCCCATGAACTCACCCGCGTCGTGGTAGTTGCGAGGAAGGAGGTAGGTTTCCGTTGATTATTGGAGGAGCAGAGCTGGCGGTCATGCTGATCGCGGCAGCTCTTGGCGCACTGGTCGGCTACCTTGTGCAACGGCAGGTGGTCAAAAGCAAGGTCGCCGAGGCCGAGTCGTCCGCCAAGCTGATCCTGCGGCAGGCGGAGAGTGACGCGGAGGCCAAGCGCAGGGAGGCCGAGCTCGGGGCAAAGGAATTGGCCCTGCAGGCGAAGGCGGATCTCGAACGTGAGATCAAGGGTCAGCGACAGGAGCTGCAGGCCCTGGAGCGACGTTTGACCCAAAAGGAAGAGGCGGTGGAGCGAAAGCTTGAGACACTGGAGCGTCGCGATCGCGATCTTGGCTCCCGTGAAAAGGAGATGACCAACAGGGAACGGGCGGCGGCAGATCGAGAGAGCCGCTACACGCGGTTGATGGAAGAGGCACAGCGACAGCTCGAGCGGATCTCTGGGCTGACGACTGATGAGGCCAAGAAGATGTTGCTCCAGAGCCTGGAGAGCGAGGCGAAGCTCGAGGCGATCGCGCTGTGCAAGCGGCTCGAGGACGAAGCCAGGGAGACGGCAGACCAGAAGGCGAAGGAGATCCTGACCGTCGCGATCGATCGGTGCGCATCAGACTTCGTCATGGAGAGCACGGTGTCGGTGGTCGATCTGCCGAACGAGGAGATGAAAGGCCGGATCATCGGTCGGGAGGGGCGAAACATCAGAGCCTTCGAGCGAGCGACGGGGATCGACGTGATCGTGGACGATACCCCCGAGGCGGTGATCCTGTCCGGCTTCGATTCGATCCGGCGAGCGATCGCCAAGGAGGCGCTGCAGCGACTCGTCACGGATGGGCGGATCCACCCCGCGCGAATCGAAGAAGTGGTTGAGAAGGTCAAGCGCGAGATCGAGGATGATTTCAAGAAGGCCGGAGAGGAGGCGGCATTCCAGCTTGGGGTCACCGGGATGCACCCGGAACTCCTTCGCTTGGTCGGGCGGCTCAAGTACCGGACCAGCTATTCTCAGAATCAGCTCCAACACACGATGGAGGTCGCCCAGATGGCCAGCACCGTTGCCTCGGAGCTCGGGCTCAATGCCAGCGTGGCCAAGCGGGCGGGCTTGCTCCACGACATCGGCAAGTCGGCCGATGTCAACATGGACGCGACCCATGTCTTGATCTCGGCCGAGCTGGCGAAGAAGTACGGCGAGCACCCGAATGTCGTCAATGCCATCGCGGCGTCCCATGAGGATGTGGAGGTCGCATGCCTCGAAGCCATCGTCCTGCAAACCGCCGACACGCTCTCGGCGGCCAGGCCGGGGGCGAGGCGTGAGCTGGTGGAGACTTACGTCAAGCGGCTCGAGGGGCTGGAGAAGATCGCGAACTCCTTCGCGGGTGTGAGCAAGACGTACGCCATCCAGGCAGGGCGTGAGGTGCGGATCATCGTGGAGAGCGCCGAGGTGTCCGACACGCAGGCCTATCAACTGTCGCGTGACATCGCCAAACGGATCGAAAAGGAGCTGCAGTATCCGGGCCACATCAAGGTGACCGTCATCCGCGAAACGCGAGCGGTCGAGTACGCCAAGTAGCAGCGCGCCACGGCCTCGATCCGTGCGCGAGGCCGAGTCCGTCTCGCGGCTGACGCAAGGAGCCCGTCACCGGGAAGCTGGGGACATGCGAATCCTATTCATCGGGGACGTCATCGGCAAGCCTGGCCGCGAGATCGTCGCCTCGCTCCTCCCGAGGCTGAGCGAGGAGCACCGCATCGATCTGGTCATTGCCAACGCCGAGAATCTGGCCGGAGGCTTTGGCGTGACTCCCGCCGTTGCGGAAGACATGTTCGCCCTTGGGGTCGATATCCTGACCTCCGGGAATCATATCTGGGATCAAAAGGAGATCGAGGAGTACATCGCCAAGGAGCGGCGCCTGCTGCGACCGGCGAACTACCCGGAGCAGGCGCCGGGGAAGGGCAGCCTGATTCTCGAACGGCATGGGTGTCCGGTCGGGGTATTGAACCTTCAAGGGCGCGCGTACATGCCCATCATCGACTGCCCCTTCAGGGTTGGCGATCGGGAGATCCGGCGGCTACGGCAGCAGACCGCGCTAATCTTCATCGACTTCCATGGCGAGGCGACGGCGGAGAAACAGGCGTTCGCCTGGTACGTTGACGGGAGCGTCTCGGCGGTCGTCGGGTCGCATACGCACGTCCAGACCGCCGATGAGCGGATC
>Ga0187893_10011679_pt1 | contig 12681 bp, 7 predicted proteins | sample MA1701074metaG_FD_139574 | JGI IMG/M metagenome (GOLD analysis project Ga0187893, IMG submission 139574) | White microbial mat communities from a basaltic lava cave in the Kipuka Kanohina Cave System on the Island of Hawaii, USA - MA170107-4 metaG ...
CGTACCTGCGCGCCTTCCGCTTCTTCCACCAGTTCACACCCGGGACAAACTGCCGGGCCTGGCTGTTAACGATTATGCATAACGCCTTCAAGTCCCGCTATCCGCAGCGCCTACGGGAGAACCGAACCCTGGAGTTTGACAACGCTGCACACGAATACGAGAAGCAATTGTTGGCTCATGGGGAAGCCGGCCGTGATGACCCTGCTGAGGTGCTCCTGTCACGTCTGATGGACAGCGAGATTACTGATGCACTGCACGCTTTACCAGAAGAGTACCGCTCGACCTTGCTGCTGGTCGATATCGAAGAGTTGACTTATGAGGAAGCCGCCGCCGTGCTGGGCTGCCCTATCGGTACGGTCCGTTCCCGGCTGTCGCGGGCACGGCGGCTGTTGCGACAGGCGCTAGCCACTTACGCCCGAGAACGGGGGTACTCAGAAAGTGCAGGCAGCACGACTGCGCGGCCTGCCAAAGCCAGGACCAAGCTATGAACTGCGAGACGTACCAAGATCGCGTTGCCGCCCATGTCGATGGGGTACTGACCCCGACAGAGCTCCAGGAAGCCGAGGCACACCTGGGTACGTGCACACAGTGCCAACATCTGTTTGCCGAGGGAAGGCACTTCCACGCGGCCTTTGCCGCTCGTCGGCTCATCGTATCGGTACCGGCCGAGGTTGAGTGGCGGCTGCGTGGCGCGTTGCGTGCGGAAGGCGAGGCACGACGTCCCTTGCGGAACCGTCTGGGCGTATGGCTCAGCACGTCTCTGCTACGCCCGCGGTTCGCTGTGGGCCTGGCGGCTGCGGGGCTGCTCCTTGCGCTGCTACTCCCGCGGCTGTTTGCTCCGGAGCGGGGACTGGACCTGCTTTCCCAAGCGGTGGGTTATTATCAGACTGCGATCGCAGGGCAGGTGGCCCTTACGTATATGACCGATGACCCGCAAGCTCTGGAAGCCGCCTTCAACGATTCTGGACAACTCGACTTTCGCGCACATGTCATTAATTTTCGTCCCGCTGGGTACCAGCTCAAAGGCGGAACTATTGAGCGCATCCAGGATCACACCGCAGCCTTGGCGGTCTATGAGGGAGACGATGACCCGATCGTCTGCCTACGCCAGGGGGGCACGATACTGCCAGCACCTGCGGGGGCTGAACGGCTGAACAAAGGTCACTATCTCTATACACAGGCGGGTTATACGATCTTGCTCTCGCAGTTCCCTGACCATTTCTGTCTGCTGATCTCCCGGATGTCCCGGGAAACTTTCCTGCGCTATCTGGCTTTGTTGCCCGTGTCCTAAAACCACTGCTGGATAGAAGAAGAACAAACGGTGATAAGGGAAGATCTGTTCACTGACGCCCCCCTATACAGGTCGAACTTCCTCAGCCACCGGGCTCCCGGCCGAAGCCACGTCTGTACTGGCGGCCTCTCAGCGGAGAAAATGTATAAACTCACCTCTCCGCCCCTGAGGCCTCCTCCTCTTTCGCACGCTCACTCCTGACTTTTCAGTTCTGAGCCGAGATCTCCCCGGTCCTGGAAATTGAGGTAACCCCGGGCTTGGTGTACTGGGAAAGTTTGTTCAACTCGGCGTAGCCGGACAGTTCCCGTTGAACCGCACGACCGACCGAGAGCTGGACCCAAGTCTGCTGTTCATTGTGGACCTGTTCTACGATGATCTGTCCCCTGCGTTGACCTGGATGCCGTGGTGAGTAGCAGGAACGGAGGCCTTGCTGGGAACTTTTATGCCCTTCTGAGGGTTGAGAAAGAGACAGCGCAGCAACGAAGACAGTGGGAAGGTGCCGTCCGGCAACGACCGCTCCATGCTTTTAGAGAAAGAAGTTCAGCATGGAAGGCGGTCCTTGTTCTCTTCCGTGCTGGAGAACTGCGATGAGGGATTAAAACGGGCAGGCTACGTCGACCCATGGCAGGAAATGACGGAAATATATGGCGGTCAACGGAGGTGTCATACCATGTTCCATGAGCCGATTTTCCCGAGGAGCGAGTTTCACAAGCGATATGGACGAGCGTGGCAGAAGATGGCCGAAGTCGGGCTGGATGCTTTGATCGGGTACAGCCCAGGTAATCAGTTCTGGCTTACTGGATTTCTTGGCTCCCTCTCGGCCAAGCGTTTCCCCGAGTTCTCCCATCAGGTTCTGTTTCCGAAGGTCATCCTGCCGCGAGAGCGGGAGCCGATAATCGTGGGATTGCAAACGCCTGCTGAGACATATGCCAGAGAGACCCACGTCACCGATATCCGCACAGTTCTGCCTCCTGTGGAGGAAAATCGTCCCCGGGCGATCAAAGAGGTTCTCGTCGGGTTTGGCCTCCAGCGGAGCCGGGTAGGAATAGACCTTGGGGCTTTTGGCAGTATCACGGTTCCGGAATTTGACGCGCTCAGGAAAGAGCTTCCCTCGGTGGAATTTGTTGATGCGGCCGAGCTGTTCTACCGCTTGCGGATGGTGAAGACCCCGGCAGAGGTGAGCTATCTCAGAATGGCGGTGGAAATCCAAAACAATGCCTTCCGCAAGTTTGTGCAACGCGTCGGCCGCGGGATGAGCGAGACGGAACTCATGTTCACCATGTTTCAGTGTCAGGCTGAGGCAGGGGCTACCGAGGTGGGTATCGCCATGCCCTGGACCCATCCGGGGTATACCTTTTTTCGTGCCCAGTATCCTGATCGGCTCATGGAACCAGGCGATTTTCAGTGGTTTGATGCTGGGGCGATTTATCGTGGGTATAACTCAGACTATGACATCATCTTGGTGTGGGGCGAACCAAGTCCTGAGCAGCTTAAGACGTTTGAGACGGTGAAGGTGATCTACATCGAAGCCCTGGAGTTGTGGAAGCCAGGCCGCCCCATCACGGAGATTGCCCAGGACGTCTTGCACGTGGTCCGCCGACACGGGGCTGTAGATCCTCTGGAGGGGCAGTTTATTGGGCACAATCTGGGCTACGAGATGGTGGAAAAGCCCTGGTTAGGCATTGGCTGTCCTCCTGACCTGCGACTCGAAGTGAACATGGTGGTGGCGCCGGAGTGGTTCATCGTCACGCCGTATGGACCGATTCTTTTTGAGGAAAACTTCGTAGTAGGAGAAGAGGGGCTTGAGCGGCTCACCGACTTTCCCTCCAAGCTCCAAGTGATCGACCGATAGAAAAAACAGAGACTCTCGTTGCCACGAGAATTCCGCCTGTGAGTACCCTCATTTCAGGGACAGCCAAGCAGTGTCGAAGGTACTCAGGAGAGAAGGGTTCCGTCCATGAATCGAGTCAAAAGTGCTGCGACGTTTCGAGGAGGTAGGCGATGTCGGGGGTTCGTTCTAGGTATCAACTTGTGTGCGGCGAGCCTGTTGCTTACGGCGCATTTCACTACTCTCTCCTCTGCTCTGCCAACCGTGAGGGAGTCAGGAGTAGGTATGGAGATGGGGCAGCAGTATCCTGACATAGTCCTTCCGGCTCTCGACGGGAGTGGCCCATTGTCGGTCTCCCACTTTCGCGGTCGCAAGATCATTCTGTTGCAATTCGCTTCGTGGTGAGCGGGCTGCCGTGCGCATGTGCCCGGGTGGCACAAGGCCACGAAGCAGCTACAGGATGAAGGGCGGCTTCTGCTAGTGGGGATCATCCAAGAGCAACATGCCGAGCGCTGCCGGCTCTTCATGCAGTGGCAGCAGATGTCCTGGCCCGTCATGGTCGATGCTCTCAATATAACAGGGGTGGATAAGGTCCCTCTGACATGGGCTATCGATGAGTATGGTATCATGCGAGCGGTCAACCCGGACCCGGCGACCATTGAGGAAGAATTTGTGAACCGGGCGTTTCCGGCCCCCACTGCGCCGCTACTACGTAGCACTCGTCCTCCGGACCTCGGTCACCTGCAAGCGGTGGCAGCAGCCGGTGGGGCTCGTGCATGGCGCGATTACGGAGATGCGCTCTTCTTGTGGGGAGCCGATCTTGAGGCAGCTATTGCCGCCTATCATCGGGGATTGGCGTTGGATCCCACCGATGCGACTATTCATTTCCGCCTCGGCGTTGCCTTACGTCGCCGCTATGACTCGCCACAACGCCACGCAGGTAGCTTCCAAGAGGCAGTGAATGAGTGGAGTCGCGCCTTAGCCCTGAACCCGAATCAATATATTTGGCGACGCCGCATTCAGCAGTACGGTCCACGCCTGGACAAGCCATATCCATTCTACGACTGGGTAACACAAGCTCGCGCGGATATTCGCACCCGTGGAGAAGAGCCCGTGCTCCTCCCCGTTGAGCCGCAAGGGTCAGAACTCGCCGTGCCGACCCGCACATTGATGAGCGCAACTTCCACACGAGCACACCCAGATCCACGTGGCCTGGTTCACCGTGATACCGGAGAGTTCATTATGGTGGAGACGGTCGTAGTTCCAGCCACCGTCGCGCCAGGGGGATCGGCCCGCGTACATCTACTCTTTCGCCCGAATGCCCAGCGGCAGGCACACTGGAATAACGAAGCAGAACCCCTCCGGGTTTGGCTAGAACTCTCAGAAGGGTGGATGGCTGAAGCGAGGATGTTGGAGGTCCCCCTAGCGCTTGAGCCTATCAGCGATGAGCCCCGTACTGTGGAATTCGAGCTGCAAGTGCCTGCTGAGGTGTCGCAGGGTATCACCCAAGTCCCGGCGACAGCCTTCTATTATGTCTGTGAGGAGCGAGATGGCACCTGTCTCTATCGTCGGCGCGACCTGGAAGTTACGATCCCTATCGTGAGGGACAGTCCCGCGACGTCTTAACTCAGGGTGATCCTGCCAACGCTGTGACGAACAGCTCCCCGATCGCACGAAGCAGACCCACTGCTCGGGCTTCGATATCTATCGTTGCGCGAGCGTCACAAATAAATAATTCTGCCGTCATCTTCCTGCAACATCCCACCTGTACTTTCCCGCCCTATCTTCTTGGGAAAGGAGTGATGAATTTTGTTCAGCCAATGACCAGAGAAATCCTTGTTGGAAAGGGAGACGGCGAGAGAAATCTTATAAGGGAAGGAAGGAGAACGTAAGGATGAAGGTCAGAATCATTCTCTTCTATGGATGGGTAGTGATTGTGGGGCTGTGGGCCAGCCCAGCGCTCGCGCAGAAAAAAAGCGTAGCTGAAGAGATTCTCGATATCCTCAAGGCCAAGGACCAGATCAGTGAGCAGCAGTACCGCGACTTACTCAACAAGGCGCGGGCGGAGAGCGAACAGACGGAAACGGTGGTGGACTTGAAGGAGACGGTGGTGAATTTGCAGGAAACAGTGAAACAAGCGCCCAAAGCAGCGTCCAACAGCCTCAACGTGTTCTGGAAAGAAGGGCTACGGATGGAAACGGGCGATGGCGATTTCAAGCTGCGGATCGGCGGCCGGGTTCAGCACGACTGGGTGATGTACAGCACCGATCGCAAAATCCGCGATGCCGTCAATGGTGGGGAGAGCATTGGCGATGGTATCGAGTTCCGCCGTGCGCGCATTAATATCCAGGGCGATATTTATCACAATACGGCCTATCGGCTGGAACTTGACTTTGCCGGCGGAGAGGTCGCCTTTAAGGATGCCTATATCGAGGTCTTGGACATCCCCTACGTAGGGACCTATACGGTAGGACACTACAAGGAACCCTTCTCCCTCGAAGAATTGACCAGCAGCCGGTTCATCACCTTCATGGAGCGCTCGCTGCCCAATGCCTTCGCCCCCTCGCGCAACACCGGCATGAGGATTGAGAACACCATGCTCAACGAGCGGGCGACCTGGGCGGTGGGGTTCTTTCGCGAGGTGGATGATACGGCTGATGGCTTTGGTCCGGACGACAATTATAACATCACCGCTCGGGCCACTGCGCTGCCTTGGTATCTGGATAATGGCAAGCAACTGGTGCATCTGGGGGTTTCCTACAGTCACAAATTTCTCGATGGGCGGGATTTTCGCTTTCGCTCTCGACCTGAGACCCATCTGGGCCCACGGTTTGTAGATACGGCGAGTTTCGCGGCCGATGGGATTGATTTAGTGAACCCCGAATTCGCCCTCGTATATGGGCCGGCCTCCCTACAAGCCGAATGGATCCGGGCCATTGTTGATACGCCAGAAGGGTCAGGTCGCAACTTTGATGGGTGGTACGTGTATGGGAGTTACTTTCTCACGGGGGAGCATCGGGTCTACAAAACTGGAGCCTTCGACCGGGTGAAGCCCCTCCGCAACTTCGACTGGAATGGCAGCTGGGGTGCATGGGAGGTGGGAGCGCGGTACTCCTACCTGGACCTGAATGACGGTGACGACATCCGGGGCGGGATACTGGGTGACTTTACGCTTGGCATCAACTGGTATCTCAATCCCAACCTGCGCTTCATGTTTAATTACGTGCTGGCAGACGCGAAGAGTAGGGGAGAGGCAAACATCATCGAAAGTCGTTTCCAGGCAGATTTTTAACTGGACAAAGCCATTGGCAAGTTATGGTGCTTTCCAGATAACCCTCCCATTCGGGTCAGCAAGCACCAACGAGAAGACCGGCAGTTTGTCCAGTATCCCACCGGGCGGGACTTCGAGCTCGGTGTAGCCCAGAGTGGCGCGGGGTTTCCCCTCTTGATCCGTGAGGTCGAGGCTCGGGTTACCATCTGCCCTCATAGTCAGAGAGATGGTTGCTTTGCGGTCACTATTGGCAAGCCCCAAGGTGGCACTTCCTTCAGGCGATAAGCCGGCAGCGATACGAGGAGTCTCGTTGGTATCGTACAACCATAGTTGGGGCTCCCCATCAGTTGTTACAGCAAGCCTGAGACGGCGCCCCGTTTCTTTATCGTAAAGCTCTAAGGCAGGCTCATCATCAGAGCTCAGAATAAGTCCAGCGCGGCGCTTCCCCTGTCTATCTGCAAAAATGAGGCCCGTATTTCTGTCTGGTGTCGTGCTGAGAACAGCACTGACATTCCCGTCCTGATCAGACAGCCCCAGACCAATATTTCCTTGCGGCGCCAGACCAAACCAGGCACGCCGTCTCCCCTCCTTGTCCATTATTTCCACTCTTTCGACGCGAATAATCTCGACTTGCTCAGGCGTTTTCTGAGCAAACAGAGGGAAGTCCCTGAGGAAACGATTGGACACTATACTTCCCATCAGCCCGGCAATCATGCTCAACACGAGTATCAGTCCATACTGTTTCCTGTTCATCCTCACTCCTCCTCCTGTAACTCCTGACAAACTCAAGGGGCTCCTACCAGGGCTGTTACAGACAGCTCCCCGGTTGCACGAAGCAGGCCTGTCTGTGCTTTGTTGTACTGTTCGATCGTACTCACCAGAGCAGTGCGAGCGGTGGTGAGTGCCTCCTGAGCTTCCAGGACTTCCAAGGTTAGCCCGACCCCGCCTTCAAGACGAACCTGGCTTAATTCCAACGACGCCTCGGCAGCTTGGACTCCGCGGAGGGCCGCGTCGATTTGTTCTTGTGCAGTGAGGACAGTTTCTCGGGCTTGAATGACCTCGGCCTTTACTACTTCGAGGACCCGCTCGGCTTGGATCTTGGTCTGATCGAGCCGCGCCTCAGCGGCCTGAATCTCTCCAATGGAAGACGGAGAGAGTACCCAACCAATAAACGCGCCATAACTTTGGCGATTCCCCAGATCGAAGCTGCGGCCGATTGCGCTCTCCTCCACGGTTCCGGCCACCTTGGGTCCCAACGCTTTCCACCATAAAGCTTTGCGCTGATCCTCAGCCGCTTCAGTCCGCAGCGCCAGCTCTTTCACCTCCGGCCGCCGGGCAAGAGCCCGACTCAGCAGATCGTCAAGTGAAGTCTCCGACGGAATCACCGTTAACTGCTTCACTGCGAGCTCAAGAGGGAAAAGCGTCACACTCGGGTCCAATTTGAGCGTCAACGCCAGGGCAACCGAAGCATCGCGGAATGCCTTACGTGCCTGGGAGAGTACCCCTTCGTCCTCTGCGAGCTGCGCCTCAGACCGCAGGACATCAACCTTCAGTCCGACTCCTAAACTTTCCCGGTCGCGACTGAGCCGCACTAGCTCTTGTGAAGCGGCGACAGCTTGCTCAGCAATAGCCACGCGGGCCTGGGCCTGTTCGAGATCAAAGTACTGCTGTGCCATGGTCAGGAGCGTTTGCTGCGTGACCCCTTCCTCTTGGTGAGTCGTGGCGTCAAGCAACTTGTACGCAGCCAGCGTGTCGAAGAGAGCCTTGCCCGGATCAACCGTGAGAGACAGTACGCCTGTAGGGTTTAGGGTACTAAATGTGCGGTTCCCTAATTCGCCGAATGAAGCTTGGATACGACCATCGATCTTACGGGCCGTGAAGGAGTAGGAGGTGGTAGGGAGAAACTCCGCGAGCGCCTGATTCTTTGCCCCCTGTGCCTCACGGACACGGGCACGAGCTTCCTGGATCTCCAGGTTATTTGCCGTGGCAAGACGTAGCGCCGTGGGCAAATCGATGGGGAGTTTCTCCCCAGCTTGGATGAGACGCAGATCAATAGCCTTGAGTGGCACTACGGCCGTGGGCTCTTGTGCCTCTGCCCCCCACACGTGCGTGATGGCCGTGAAGGATAAGACGATGAGAGAAACGCAGTAAGCCCACCACCGCCGCATGATACCACCTCTCCCCTTCAGTGGGGCACTGCTTGTGAGTTAGTAGCCAGAGCATCGGCGCGTACTGCCCGCACTCGGCCGCCGTCGGTTACCGTGCTGGCGCCGGCACTGATGACCTCCGCGTGGCCCTGCAGCCCGCTGGCGATCTCCACGCGAATACCGTCATCAATGCCGGTCGTGACTTCTACCCTCTGGGCTTGTCCGTCTTTTACGATATAGACAAATGTCTTGCCTTGTTGCACGACTAGTGCAGTGGCGGGGAGCGTGAGCGCCTCAGCTCTGGTCTCCAGGGCCAAGGTCAGGTTGCCGTACATCCCCGGACGCAGCAGGCCTTCGGGGTTGGGGAAATCAACCTCGACCTTCATCGTACGAGTCGAAGGGTTGAGTGCGGAAGCAAAGCGCGTCACTACTCCTTCAAACTTCTTCTGCGGCAGGGCGCTTAAGACCAGTGTGGCCGGGTCTCCCCGATCGACCGCAGGGACGTCCGGCTCAGGCACGTCCACGAATACTCGCACGGTGGCCACCCGTTGAACCGTAACCACCGGTGAAATGTTAACGCTCGCTGTTGTGGCCGCCTGAATGAGGGCGCCTGGGTCAACGAAACGCTCGGTCACGATCCCATCAAAGGGCGCTTTGATCTTGGCATAGTCCATCAGCGTCTTGAGCTTCCCGAGGTGGGCCTGGACGTTGGCGATGCGGGCCTGGGCCAGTTTCACTCCCGCTTCCGCTACCTCGTACTTGGCTTTTGCCTCATCGAGGTCTTGCTGCGTGATCGCCTCGCGCTCGCGCAAGGTTTTACTGCGCTCGTGGATCACCTTTTGCAGTTCATAATCTGCCTGTGCCTTGGTGTGCTGGGCCTTGGCTTCGGTCAACTCGGCCTCAGCCTGAGCGTACTCCATGGTCATCTCGGGAATATCAAGAACGGCCAGAACCTGTCCCTGCTGTACCTGGTCTCCAATATCGACATGAATCTTCTCCAGATACCCAGCGACCTTAGCGTAGAGCTTGGCTTTCTCGAACGCTTCAACGCTTCCTAGCAAGGTAAGGGTACGGGAGACGGCTGCTCGATGAGGCTGGGTTACCTGAACGCTCGGGACCGGCGCCCCCTGGGCGCCGTCAGCCCTTTGGGCGCTGGCTTCCTGGAAATCGGTACAGGCAGTGATATACAGCAACGCGAGATAAAGGAGAGGCCCGGCCAGTAGAACATTAGAGCCAACGGTCTTTTTCACAGCATCCCTCCATTGTCCTTCTGTGGCACTTCCTCCCCAGATGCTTGCCGGTCTCGTCCCCTTACACCGGCTGACGTTCGTAGTGCGCCGAAAGTTGGGAATTACGCTTGAGCAGTTGGTAGAGGAGTGGCACGACGAGGAGCGTGAGGAGTGCTGAAGCGCCCACACCGCCGATGACTGCCCGGGCCAGGGGAATGTTCGCTCCACCAGCCACCGCCATGGGAATGAGGGCAAAAATCGCCGCCAGTGAAGTCATCAGGATCGGCCGCAGACGGACGCGCGCCGCTTCCAGTACGGCGTCTTCCACGCTTTTGCCTTCTGCCCGCAGGCGGTTGGCAAAATCCACCAACAGGATGGAAAATGCCACTACAATCCCCACCATCATGATCGTGCCCATCAACGACTGAATGTTCAAATTGGTGCCGGTGAGGAAGAGCATCCACAGAACCCCCACGATCCCCAGAGGAACGGCAAACATGACAATCAAGGGATCTATGAAGGAGCGGAACTGGATCACCATGACCAGGTACACCAAGGCTACGGCCATGATGAGACCGAAGCCCAGATTCTGGAAGGATTCCTGCATGCTCTGCACCTCGCCGCGCACGCTGACAAAGTAGCCCTCGGGCATATCCTGGCGGAGATCCGCCAGGATATGCTCAATGTCGGCAGCCACCGAGCCGATATCTCGGCCACGGACATTGGCGTAGACATCCGTCACTCGAGTGATGTTCAGGTGGTTGATCTCCGCGGGCGCCGTGGCGCGCCGAAAGGTCGCGATGTTTTTGAGCAACACCGGTTGAGTCCCATTACTCCCGGTGATGGGAATATTCTCCAGGGTTTCCAGAGAGCGAATATCCTCTTCCCGGTATTGGGCTCCCAGGAAATAGTGGTTGCCGTTTGTGTGATCGATCCAGAAGGCAGGGGCGAAGTTAATAGAGGAGTTGAGGGTGGTGACAATGTTCTTCACCGCCTCTTCCTGCGTGAGGCCGAGGTAGGCAGCTTTGACCCGGTCCACCTCAATCTGAATCTGCGGGTAGTCGGGCTTCTGTTGGATGCGCACGTCCACGGTTCCCGCTACCTGTGCTACCGCTTCCCTGATGCGGCGGGCGATGTCGTAGGCCACGTCGAGTTTGTTACCTTCCACCTGGATGTTGATGGGCGAGGGCAATCCGAAGTTCAGCGCGGCGGTAATAAGCCCGCCAGTGTCAAAAGCGAATTCGATGCCGGGGAACCCCTCCCGCAGTTTTTGCCGCAGGAGGTGGGTGTAATCCTGGGCGGTATGGCGGCGGTGCTCGGTCAATTGCACGTTGATGAAAGCGTCCATGGGGCCAGAATTAGGTGTGTACGCAGCCGGCCAATCATACAAAACGCCAATATTCGAAATCATCATCTGTAGATCTTCGCGCGCGATCTCGCGGCGGATCACCTCTTCCACCCGCTGCACGACCCCCTCGGTGATCTCCACTCGCGTGCCGGAAGGGGCACGCACGCGCACCATGAGCTGTCCAGCGTCTACCTCCGGGAAGAGTTCTGTGCCGATAGCGGGAACCAGAAGGAGAGACCCGACAAAGGCAAGGCTAGCAATCCCTAGGACGACTCCCGTATGGGCCAAACTCCAGCGTAGTATCCGGCCATAGCGGTCCCGCAGTCGAGCAAAACCGTGCTCCAGGGCGGAAAAGAACCCCTTGTTGGTTGTCTGTGCCACCTGGTCCGCGCCCTTGAGGAAACGGGCGGCAGCGGCCGGGACAAGGGTCATGGATAGGATATAGGAAGCAGCAATAGCGAAGGTGACAGAAAGGGCCAGAGGCGTAAAGAGAAATTTACCAATGCCAGTGAGAAAGACGACCGGGAAAAAGACCACGACGATGGTAATGGAAATGATCAGCACCGGCATCGCCACCTCTCCCGCACCATCGAGCGCGGCTTGGAAAGACGATTTGCCTTCTTCGAGATGGCGGGAAATGTTTTCCAGGACGACGATCGACTGGTCAATCAAGAGCCCCACCGCCATCGCGAGGCCGCCCAGGGTCATGGCATTGATCGAGTCGCCGGTAAAGAAGAGGCCAATAAACGCCGCCAGGACTGCGAGCGGCAAGGCAACCAACACGATGGCGGTAGAACGGACGCTGCCGAGAAAGAGCAGGATCATGAGGGCTGCCATGAGCGCGCCGAGGATGCCTTCCCCAATAAGGTTGCGGATCGCCTCCCGTACATACACCGACTGATCCATGACCACATCGAGATTAATACCTTCCGGGAGACGGGTGAGGATCTTGCCAATGGTCTCGCGGATGCCGTCCACTACCTGAATGGTGTTGGCTCCGGGTTGGCGATAGATGGGAATGTAGACCTGGCGCTTGCCCTCAAAGTCAGGCGGGGCGCTGATGCGCACCATATTAGTCTGGATCTGGTGAGAATCCTCTGCTTTCCCTATGTCTTTTAAGAAAACCGGGGCCCCGCCATCAATTTTCACTGGGAAGTCGTTCATCATCTCGACCCGCGGCACCATACTGTTGGCATCGATCTGGTAATCGAGAGAACCGAATTTGGCGTTGCCCGTGGGGATCATGAGGTTAAACGACCTGAGAGCCTGCACCACGTCCATAGGAGAAAGGTCCCGAGCCTGAAGCTTGTCGCGCTCGACGTACGCGAGAATACGCCGCAGTTTCCCCCCATACACCGCAGGAGCGATCACACCACTGATTCCCTGAAGGCGGTTGCGCAGATCAAAGTAAGCCACGTCGTAAAGCTTGGTTTCGTCAAAGCGGGGGCTAGAAACAGTGATGAGCGCCAGAGGAATAGAGGCCGTCGGGTCAAAAGGCATGACCATGGGCGGAATCGTGCCCGGCGGGAGGTAGTATAGATCAGACATCGCCAGCGAGGTGACCTGA
>Ga0187893_10011680_pt1 | contig 12681 bp, 11 predicted proteins | sample MA1701074metaG_FD_139574 | JGI IMG/M metagenome (GOLD analysis project Ga0187893, IMG submission 139574) | White microbial mat communities from a basaltic lava cave in the Kipuka Kanohina Cave System on the Island of Hawaii, USA - MA170107-4 metaG ...
ATTTGGTTGAGACGACATTGTGCCCGAAGTTGATTGGCTACATCAGATTCGTTGCAGGTCCGAACTGTTCTTGCGCACGCTCAGAACAGTTCCACGCTGGGGAGAGGGAAATATAGAAGCGGGTGCTCACCCGCTGCAAATTCTGTAATTTCGGGAAAGATAAATCCCGTTGCATTAGACATTCTCCCACAGAATTCCAGACACAGTGCGGGGTCAGTGAGCTTCCGCCCAGTTCTTTCCCGTGCCGATCTCGACCACGATCGGGACGCTGAGCTTCCAGGCGCCCTCCATTTCTTCCCTCACCATGCGTGAGATAACATCGAGCTCGTCTTCAGGGACTTCGAAGAGGAGCTCGTCATGGACCTGGAGTATCATGCGGCTCTTGAAACCGGACGCGAGCCTTTCGTGTATCCTGATCATCGCAATATTGATGATGTCCGCCGCAGAGCCCTGGATCGGGGTATTCATGGCGGTGCGCTCGCCGAAGCCCTTCCTGTTCCTGTCGTCCGAAGCGAGCTCGGGTATAGGCCGTCTCCTGCCGAGGATAGTCTCCGCATAACCCTTGCTCTTCGCGTCGCTTATAGATTTCTCGATGTAGTCCCTGACCTTCCCGTAGCGCTTGAAGTACTCGTCGATGTAGCTCTTGGCTATAGAGACGGACGTGCCCAGCTGTTTTGCGAGGCCGAAAGCGCTTATTCCGTAGATAATTCCGAAATTGATATTTTTCGCGAGCCTCCTCATATCCGGGGTTACGAGGTCGGGGGTTACGCCAAAAATCTCGGACGCCGTCCTGTTATGAATGTCGCTTCCTGTCATGAACGCTTCGATCAGGCTCTCGTCCCCGGAGAAATGGGCCAAGAGCCTGAGCTCTATCTGGGAGTAATCGGCCGAGAGCATCATGTAGCCCTCTTCGGGTATAAACGCCTCCCTTATGCGCCTCCCCTGAGCGGTCTTTATGGGTATATTCTGGAGGTTCGGGTCGCTCGAGCTGAGCCTCCCGGTAGAGGAGCCCACGGGATTAAAAGAAGTGTGCAGTCTGCCGGTCCTGGGATTGATGAGTCTTGGAAGCGCGTCCACGTAAGTGGACTTGAGCTTGGAAAGCGTCCTGTGCTCGAGCACCTTCTCGGGTACGGGATGGAATTTGCTGAGGTCGTTCAGCACCTCGACGTCCGTCGAGGACTCCCCGGTTTTCGTGAGCTTTTTCTGTGGGAGGCGGAGCGTCTCGAACAGGACCTGCCTCAGCTGTATGGGGGAATTCAGGTTGAACTCGTATCCGACCTCCTCGAAGATCGCTTTTTCTATATCTTTGAGCCCCGCCTCGAACTCCTTCGATAATTCCCTGAGCTTGCCCGCATCGACCTTAACCCCGTTGATCTCGATACGCGCCAGGACCTCTATGAACCTGAGCTCTACGTCCCTGTAAACACGGAGCAGACCGAGCTCCTCGAGCTCCCGGGAGAGCTTACGGGCGAGAAGCATTGCCACGTCCGCGTCTTCGCAGGAATAAACCTTCGCTGCCTCTAGCTCCACTTCCTCGAAGTTGATTTTAGATTTTCCCGTCCCGGTGACGTCCTTGTAGGAGATCATGCTGTGCCCGAGATAGAGACGGCAGAGCTCGTCCAGGCTGTAGCTTATCCTCGAGGAATCGAGCATGTGGGCCGCAATCATCGTATCGAATGAGATGCCGTTAAGCCCGAGCCCGTACATCTCTAAGAGCACGAACTCGTATTTGATGTTCTGGCCGATTTTCCGGAGATTTTCATCCTCGATGAGGGGCTTCAATTTCCCGAGCACGGCTGGGAGGCCGAGCTGTCTCGTCGAAGAGTCTGCGAGCGACCTGTGCGCGACGGGGACGTAATACGCCTCGTGAGGGGCCGGACAGAGCGCTATGCCCACGATCTCAGCGAGCATGGGGTCCGTGGAGGTCGTCTCCAGATCGATAGAGACCTCGCCCGTCTCCTTTATCCTTCTTATCACGCGGTCGAGGCCGTCTTCGGTCAATATGAGCGAATAGTCGTCGTAGGGGACGGTACGGTTCTCATCCGGTTTCTCTGCCGCGCCGCCTCCGTCGCCCAATTCGCGGAGCAGGTTCTTGAATTCGAGCTCGTCAAATAACGACCTGAGCCCGGCCTTATCGAATCCCTCGTACCTGAATTTTTCGAGCTCCATGTCGAGGTCGATGTCGGTCTTGATCGTAACGAGTTCTTTACTGAGGAGCGCGTCCCCCTTTTTTTCGGTGATCAGGTTGCGCTGCCTTTACGCGAGGTCGTCCAGGTTCTGAAGAAGGTTGTCGAGGGAGCCGAACGATTTGATAAGCCCTATAGCAGTCTTCTCGCCTATGCCCTTGACGCCGGGGATGTTGTCGACCTGGTCTCCCATGAGGGCGAACACGTCGGTCACCCTGTCGGGGGGCACGCCGTATTTCTCGACGACGTCCCCTGTGCGGGTCTCTTTATTCTTCATCGTATCGAGGAGAGTGACCTTGTCCGACACGAGCTGTGTAAAGTCCTTATCCCCTGTGACGAGAACGACGTCTATGCCTCTCCTCTCGTAGTCCCTCGCGATCGTGCCCATTATGTCGTCGGCCTCGAAACCCTCCATGCGGAACTGGGGTATTTTGAACGCGTCCACGACTTGGAAGATCTTGTCGAACTGCGGGACGAGGTCATCAGGGGGCGCCCCTCTGTTGGCCTTATAGAGCGGGTACATCGCGTTCCTGAACGTATCCCCCTTGGCGTCGAATACTATCCCCAGGTATGCGGGCTTATAGTCCTTCAGGAACTTGAAAATCATGGAAGCGAAACCGTAGACGGCGTTCGTCGGAAACCCCTTCGACGTGCTTAAACGCCTTATCGCGTAATAGGCCCTGAATATGTAGGAGCTGCCGTCGATGAGATATAAAACAGGTTTTTCCATAACCGTACAGTTTAGGTTTTAAAGGTAAGGGTGTCAAAAAGGGAAGCTCTGTGGGCACTGCCGTCCGGCAGAAACTTTATGTTTTGAAGTAAATCGTGAATAATATCTGATATCTCTGCAACGTCGTCCTTAGAGAAAGAACGGCAGGAAGGGGGGACCAAATGAAATATCTCTTGATCCAGTGGATAATAAGCGCGGCCAGTCTCCTGATAGTGTCTTACATCATTCCGGGCTTCGTGGTGGAGGGCATAGGGACAGCACTACTGGCTGCCGTGATAATAGGCCTTATAAACGCCACGATAGGGTTATTCCTCAAGATTATCACTATCCCGCTCTCGATACTCACGTTCGGCATCTTCCTCCTCGTAATCAACGCACTGATGCTGATGCTGGCCTCGTCGATATTATCTCCGGGCTTCCACGTGAGCGGGTTCTGGACGGCATTCTTCGGGGCCGTCGTGATGGCGATAGTCAGCATGATACTGCGCCGTTTGTTAGGAGAAAAGTGATCGGTCCGGTCAGCCGTGCGGCCGTATAATGACCTTGATCGAATCCCGCGCCTCTTCGACCATGCGGAAACCTTCCTGAGTCTCCGAAAGGTCGAGCCTGTGAGTAACCATGCCGCCGACATTCACCCTCCCGGCCCTGATTAATTCGAGGGCTACAGCGAGGTCAGAGGGGGAAGCGGCGTAAGAGCTCACGGTCTTGATGCCCGACCACCAGAATTCATTGTACGGGATCTTAAGCTCCGCATCGGGACCGGAAGGGGCGAAAAAGAGTATAGTCCCGCCGGGCTCGACGAGATTGAAAGAGTCCTCTATCGCGGACTTCGCGCCCGTGCATACGATAACCATGTCGGCGAGACGGCCTTCGTTGACGCCGCGGACATATGAAGCTACGTCCCCGCCTGCGTCGACGGCGTGATCGGCGCCGAAATCGGAAGCTGCCTTGAGCCTGAAACCGCTTATGTCGGATGCGATTATGCGTCCCGCCCCCCGGGCGCGCGCGAGTTGAATGTGGAGTATCCCCGTTATGCCGCTCCCCATCACGAGGACGCAGTCAGTCATCTGAAGCCCGGCAAGCCTCTGGCCGCGGACGACGCACCCCAGGGGCTCGACGAACGAAGCCTCGTCGTACGAGACCTCGTCGGGGAGCCTGAGCACGCCCCTGTCTACGTTTATAGCGGGTATGCGTATGTACTCCGAGAAACCGCCCGGATCGAAATGGGTCATCCTCAGGGTCCTGCACGCCGAGTGGTTGCCCCTCAAGCAGTAATAGCAGGTGTTGCAGGGGACGTGGTGAGTCGCTATGACACGGTCGCCCGGTTTGAATTTCTCTACGCCCTCGCCCGTCCTGACTACCTCGCCCGCGACCTCGTGACCGAGAACGATGGGAGCCTTAGGCATGCGGTACCATTCCATGAGATCGCTCCCGCATACGCCGCTCGCGTAGACACGCATGAGTATCTCGCCGGGGCCTATTTCGGGAACGGGCATCTCCTCGAGCCTGATATCCCTGTTGTTGTAATACATCGCTACGCGCATGCTTTTTCCGGGCGCTGCGGACGGCTGTTTTACGGATTTCCTGCCTGGTTTGGTTTTTATACGCCTGCTACCTTTTTGGATTCTTCGTTCTTCAGGCCGAGGAAGAGGTCGTGTGCCTGTTTGGGCTTCAGGTTCTCGTGGACAATCGACCTGATCGCCCTTATTACAGCTACAGGGTGATCGTTCTGCCAGATGTTCCTCCCCATATCCACACCGACCGCACCCTGCTGGATAGCATTGTATGTCATATCGAAGACGTCCATCTCGGTCTCGAGCTTGGGCCCTCCGGCGATCACGATCGGCGCGGGGCAGCTCGCCGTGACCTTCTCGAAATCCTCGCAGTAATAGGTTTTGACTATATGGGTGCCGAGCTCGGCGCATATACGGCAGCATAGGGAGAGATACCTGGCATCCCTCTTCTCGAGCTCCTTCCCCACCGCGGTGATGCCCAGGACCGGAATGCCGTATTCCTCGCCCTTATCGACCAGCTCCGCCAGATTGAGTAGCGTCTGCCGCTCGTGCTCGCTGCCCACGAATACGGATATGCCCACGCCTGCGACGTTAAGCCGTATAGCGTCCCTGAATGAAGTCGTGAGGCCTTCGTCCGAGAGATCCGGCCCGACGATGCTCGAGCCTCCCGAGACCCTCAGAACCACATTAGCGCGGGATTCCGGATCGACGGAGCTCCTGAGCACCCCCCTCGTGAGCATTATGGTATCGGCATAGGGCAGAAGGGGCGTTATCGTCTGCCGGGGGACCTCGAGCTTATGCGTGGGGCCGAGGAAGTACCCGTGGTCGAACGCAACCATTACAGCCCTCCCCGTATCCGGGTTGATTATCCTGGCCATTCTATTTTTCATGCCCCAGTCCATAACCGTAACACCTCTCATTTGTTAGAATTTATCACAAAACTTTAAAGTAAGGCAGGCCGGTTGTCAATCTAAGGCGGTTATTAACTGAAAATACCGAGTGCGGGCAAGCCGTTATGATATTAACAGACGATTAAAATTTTCTTTACATTGAGACCGTATAATGATCGGATGGCGAAGAAACGGACGATTTTACCCGTATGCAAACTATTCGGAAGACAGAAATCCACGTTTTTTGCATCTGCACATAATTATCCTGCTAATGACATTATATTGTGTATTTACAATTGGTTATAACTCATTATCTATGTGCAATTGCAAAAATATTGCTTGACTCCATGCTATTTGACCTTAAATTTATATGTATGGAGAAAACCATGAACAGATATGAACAGGGTATAGAGAGATTCAAGGAAATCAAGGGCAACGGGGCGGATAAGTCTATCGAGCGCTTGAAATCGTTACACCCTGACCTCGAGAAGCTGATTATGGAGTTCGCGTTCAACGATATTTACGGAAGGCCCGAACTCAATATGAGGTCGAGGGAGATCGCGACAGTCGCCGCCCTTGCGGCCATGGGACACACCGCGCAGCTCAAAGTCCACATACAGTCGGCTTTGAACGTCGGGGTAACGAAGGTAGAGATCGTCGAAATCATTCTCCAGATGGCCCTATACGCGGGCTTCCCCGCGGCTATTAACGCGATGCAGGCTGCAAGAGAAGTATTCGACGAGATAGAAGCCAATAAAATAAACACGAGCGGCGGCGGCATATCGCCCGAAAGCAAGAAGCTTGCATCCCTATGACATCGACAACGCCGCATTCCGGAACCGTAAAAGTAAACGGTATAGACCTGTATTATGAAATCCACGGCTCGGGCGAGCCCCTTTTATTGATCGAGGGGCTCGGATACTCGGCATGGATGTGGTATAAGCAGGTCCCGGTCTTCTCCCGGAGGTATCAGGTCATACTCTTTGACAACAGGGGAGCGGGGAACACCGACAAGCCCGATTCGGAATATTCGATAGAGATAATGGCCGACGACGCCTCGGGACTCCTGAGAACGCTCGGCATCGGTCAGGCCCACGTCCTCGGAATCTCCCTCGGGGGGTTCATAGCCCAGGAGCTCGCCCTGAGACACCCCGACCTCGTGAAGAGCCTTTGCCTCGTATCGACTAACTCGGGCCCCGGAAAACGGGCACTTAGGAATTCCCAGCACATGAACGGCATATTCAAGCTCTGGGGTATCCTGCCCGGGACGTTCGAGATGGGGGGAAAGGCGAGCGTGCCTTTGGGGTTCGAATACGGAATCACCAAAGAGGACAGGATTCGCTACGGCCTCTCCCTCGCGTTCACGCCCGATTACTACAGGCAGAATCCGGAGGAGATCGACCGTATAGTCAGATGGAGACTAGAGAACCCGCAGCCCGGTTACGCGTGGACGCGTCAGCTCATGGCGGGGATGAATTTCGATTCATCCGTGCGCGCCGAAAGCATTCACGCGCCGGCGCTGGTCCTGAACGGGGCCGAGGACAGGATAGTCACGCCGGAGAGCGCCCGGGAGCTTGCCGGGAGAATCCCTGACTCCAGATATGTAGAGATCGAGGGGTCGGGACACTTGCTCTTTATCGAGAGGTCGGACGAGTTCAACGATATAGTTATGGGTTTTCTTGACGAGGTGTGCGTGAAACACAACTCTCAAGCCGGAAGCGGAGATAATGCCGGGTGGTGGAAAAAAATCGCGACCTTTCTCACCGGCCGCTACAGCCTGAACGGAAACGCCTTAAAGAAATAATTCTCAATTACCACTGTCTCCCGTCGCCGATATTTCCCTGTTCACTTCATGCATGTCTCGAATGCGGACTTAAAAGCGCGGAGAGCGAGCCCGACGTGCTCTTCAGTATGCCCGGCCATGAGCGTGGCCCTTATCCTGCACTTGCCTTCGGGGACCGAGGGCGGCCTGACGGCAGGGGTATAGACGCCGTTCTCCCTGAGCGCGGCGGCGAATTCGAGAGCGGGCTCCGCCCCGCCTATCAGCACAGGAACTATTGCGGAATCTGACGGGAGGACCGTGAGTCCGATATCCATGAGACCACTCTTGAAAATTTTTATCAGACGCCAGAGGTGTTCCCTCCTACCGGGCTCGTTCTCGATTATATCTATCGCCGCTATGGACGCGGCGAGAGACGCGGCAGGAAGCGAAGTATCGAAAATATAGCTCCTGACGCGGTTCCTGATGAAATCGGTGAGCTCCCGGCTGCCGGCGATATAACCGCCGAGGGAGCCGATTGCCTTTGAAAGCGTGCCCATCACCACAGGCACTTCATCCTCCACTCCGAAATGTTCCGTAGCCCCGCTGCCTCTCCTGCCTAGCACCCCGGTCGCGTGAGCCTCGTCGACCATGAGCATGCATCCGAACCTCTCCGAAAGCCCGGCCAGACTGGGGAGTGGGGCGAGGTCTCCGTCCATGCTGAAGACCGTATCCGTAACTATGAGCCTCTTCCCTTTCCTTGCCCCGTCCGACATAAGCAGCGATTCAAGGTGCCCGGTATCGAGGTGCCTGTAGATACGTACGTCCGCCCGGGATAGCCTGCACCCGTCTATGATGGAGGCGTGGTTGAGCTCGTCGCTGTATACGGTATCACCCTCGCTTACAAGAGACGAGATCGTCCCTATATTCGCCAGGTAGCCCGAGCTGAATATTATCGCGGCTTCAGTGTTTTTAAATGACGCTATCCGCTCCTCGAGCTCCCTGTGGAGGTCGGTGCTCCCGCTCACGAGGCGCGAGCCGCCCGAGCCCGTCCCGTATTTCCCGAGCGCCTGCCGGGCGGCCTCGACGACCCCGGGGTCTACTGACAGACCGAGATAGCTGTTCGAGGCCAGGAGTATGTAGCGCTTACCGTCTATAGTTATTTCGGGGGACTGTCCCGTCCCGAGCTCCGTAAGGGCCCGGTAGAGATTTTTATCCCTGATATGAGCTAAATCCTTTTCAATCCAGTCGAGCGTGTTTTTCATTATGAGAAACGCTTCTGTTTACATCACACTTGCGTGACATGAGGGCCGTCATATTTTATCACGCGGCTTCTGTCGCCCTTTTGATCGAGTTATACGTCGCGCGGACGAGCTTTTTCAGATCTTCCATGGGTATCCCGAGAGGGGGCATGAGGACAACGACGTTTCCGAGGGGGCGTATCAGCACCTCCTCTTTCATCGCCTCATCCGCGACCCTCCATCCTATCCTCATCCCGGCTGGATAGGGCTCCTTTGATTCTTTATCGAGGACGAGCTCAATGCCGGCCATGAGCCCCTTGCTCCTCACGTCGCCCACGTGCCTGAGGCCGCTGAACTCCCTGAGCTCTTCTTCGAGGTACGTGATCTTCTGCTTCAGGTTCTCGAGCGTATCGTACTTTCTGAAGGCTTCGAGGTTGCCGAGCGAAGCCGCGCAGGCAAGGGGGTTCCCCGCATAGCTGTGGCCGTGGAAGAAGGTCTTGAACTCCTCGTATTCGCCGAGGAACGCATCGTAGACGTCCCCGGTCGTTATCGTGGCCGAGAGCGGGAGATAACCTCCCGTCATGCCCTTTCCGAGGACGAGGATATCGGGGGTCACGTCCTCGTGCTCGCAGGCGAACATCCTGCCTGTCCTGCCGAAGCCCGTCGCCACTTCGTCGAGTATCAGGAGGACTCCGTACCTGTCGCAATACTCGCGCACTCGCTTGAGATAGCCCGGAGGGGAAACTATCATGCCCCCCGCGGCCTGGACGTAGGGCTCCATTATGACCCCGGCGATTTCCTCGTGACGGGCTTCGAGAATATTCCCAAGCTCTCCCGCGCACGCGAGCCCGCAGGAGGGGTAGGTTTTCCCGAGCTCGCACCTGTAGCAGTAATAAGAAGGGGCCTGAAGGGTCTCGAAGAGAAGCGGTTTGAAAGCCGAATGGAAAAGATCGATCCCGCCGACTGAAACCGCCCCGAGGGTATCGCCGTGGTAGGCGTTCCGGAGCGAGACGAATTTGGTTTTACCGGGCTTCCCTCTGTGCTGCCAGTACTGGAAAGCCATTTTAATCGCGACCTCGACGGCGCTTGCCCCGTCGCCTGAATAAAAAACCTTTTTCAGCCCCGGAGGGCAGATGTCTATGAGCTCTTTCGCAAGCAGCGCGGCAGGGGCGTTCGTAACTCCCAGCAGCGTGCTGTGGCTGAGCAGGTCCACCTGCTCTTTAATGGCGTTGTCTATCTCTGGTACCCGGTGGCCGTGTATATTCACCCAGAGCGACGAAACCCCGTCGATATACCGCCTGCCTTCGGAATCTATGAGGTAAGCCCCTTCGCCCCGTTCTATGACAACGGGGTCCTTCCCCTCGTATTCCCTCATCTGGGTGAAGGGGTGCCATATAAATTCCTTATCGTAAGCTCCCGAATTTTTCTTTCTGTCCGACATCTCTGTGATTGCTGCGGCTTTTTGAGGATGGGGGTTTATGCCGGAATTGACCGGCGGGAATCCGGTCAGTTAACATCTTTTCTGACCGGCATTTCGAGGTCGTCGAGCATCCTTAGGTCCTCCTCCGGAGACCTGCCCGGAGTGGTAAGGTAATTTCCCAGAATCATCGCGTTCGCGCCGGCAATAAGCCCCATCGACTGCAGGTCCCTGAGCGTAACCTCCCTTCCCCCGGCTGTCATGAGTATTTTATCCGGCAGTATGAGCCTGTATATAGCTATTGTCTTGACCGCTTCGAAAGGCTGGAGCGCCCGGAGCTTTTCGAACGGGGTGCCGGGTCTCGGGTTGAGAAAATTGATAGGCACCCAGCTCGGACCGAGCTCTTTTAACTCGAAGGCGAGCTCGAGCCTCTGTATCGGCGATTCCCCCATTCCGAGTATCCCCCCCGAGCAGAGGTGCATTCCCGCTTTTTTTACCAGCTCCGCCGTCCTGAGCCTGTCATCGTAGGTATGCGTCGTGCAGATGCTGGGGAAGTAGCTCCTGCAGGTCTCGAGGTTATGGTTGTACCGCCAGACCCCGTGCTCCTTGAGCTCGTAAGCCTGCTCTTCCCTGAGGTCCCCGAGAGAGCAGCCTATCTTGAGGCTCGTTTCGGCGCGGAGCAGATCCACAGCTTCGAGCACCTTTTTGAATATCCTGGGCGTCGGCCCCTTTGCGCTTATGACGATGCAGAAGTCCATCGCCCCGAGCTTCTCCGACTGTTTGGCCGCAAGCAGTATCTTCTCGGCCGCCACGAGCGGATGCGCGGTGACTTCGGTATCGTAATGCGCCGATTGGGAGCAAAAAGAGCAGTCTTCCGGGCAGTTGCCTGTCTGAGCGCTGATGATAGACCTTAAAAAAACGCCGTCGCCCTTATATTTTAAAGTGACTTTCCTGGCCAGGGAAATAAGGTCCGGAACCTCCGGCTTTTCGAGCTCGCAGAGTGCCCGGGCCTCTTCAAAACTTATGGGCTCCTCATTGACAAGCAGCTTCTCGGCAACAATATTAAGGACTGAAATACCGGCTCTCCCGTCTCTCCATCTGGAATTGCTCTTAGATTACTGGAAGGGCATTTATTGTCAATAACACTAGCCTTTTTCAGGAAAGGTATTATATAATTATTTATGGAAGATTGCCCGGACCAGCGGGGACAATAATACGGATAAAGACATTATATCCCCGATGGTATACAATGTATGCTTTATAAACGGGTGTATAGTTGAATTATTTAGTTTCGTTACACCCGGCGCAGGTCCGAATAAAGGCTTTATTCGTATATATTCCGTATATATACAGAACGATTATAATAGAAAAGTGCAGGATAAAAATTTCATAACCATCTCACACGAGACTGACAAACAGGAGGAATCACGCCAATGGAGCAAGTACTGACGCTCGAAGAAGCCGCTCAATACCTCAAAGTCGCCAAGCCCACACTCTACAGACTGCTGGAAGACGGAAAGATCCCTGCATTCAAGGTCGGGAACCAGTGGAGGTTCACGAAGGAGCTCATTGATAAATGGCTCTGGGACCAGCTGCCGAAGAAAAAAAACGTTCTGGTAGTGGACGACGAAAAACTGGTCGCAATGGATATCAAAAAAATAGTTACTTCGGAGGGACACGACGTAATTACGACGCAGAGCGGAGTCGAGGCGTCAAGGGTCATAGAGGATTCGAACATCGATCTGGTATTCCTCGACCTGGTCCTCCCCGACATAAACGGGGTGGAAGTCCTGAAGGAGATTAAAAAAGCAAAAAGCGACTTGCCGGTCGTTATCATTACGGGCTACCCGGACAGCGAGATCATGAACCAGGCCCTCGAGCTGGGGCCGATCTCGGTGCTTAAAAAACCGTTCAACAGGGAGCAGATACGCGATCTGCTGAAGATTCTCCTTGCCCCCGCGACCAGTGCGGGAAGAACCAGGGCCAAGCAATAGGGCCGGGCATACGGGGGGGCGGACAGGCGGGATGCCGGGTTCCGCACCGGACGGACCCTCACTCTTAAAATCAACTGTAGGGCCATGTATAAGCCCGTCAGCTCAGCGTATACGGGGAATACGTCTTCACAACCTCGCTGTGGAGCGTCTATCCAGGGAAGAGTGATTATGCCCGGCCAAATCTCCTCATTTTGGCTTATATCCTAAAAATTGTATAGAATTCTCTTAGAATAGTTACGGGAGGTATGCAATTTTGCCTGTCAAAATAAGGAAATACGGACTGTTTATAAACGGAAAGGAGACAGATTCCGTCTCCGGGAAGACCTACGTAAGAGAAAACCCGGCGACCGAGGAGACATTTGCCGAGATAGCCGAGGCTCAGAAGGAAGACGTAGACAGCGCGGTAAAAGCGGCGGGGAAAGCGTTTGAAACGTGGTCGAAGGTCCCGGTCGCGGAGCGGGTAAAGCTCGTTCACAGGATTGCCGAGCTCATAGATAAAAACAAAGAAACGATTGCCCTCACCAACACGCTCGAAACAGGAAAGCCCATTAGGGAGAGCCGTCTCGTGGAGATAGGGGGCGCCGTCAGAACACTCGAATACTACTCGGGGGCGGCCACGCGGCTAAACGGCGAGAGCATCTCGGTATCTGAAAACCAGCTAACGGTCACGCTCAAGGAGCCGTTAGGCGTCGTAGCGCAGATAATCCCCTGGAATTTCCCCCTCCTTCTCTCCCTCTGGAAAATAGCCCCCGCGCTTGTGGCCGGATGCACCATAGTGCTCAAGCCCGCGGAATACACGCCCTGCGGCATCCTCGAAGTGGCAAGGCTCTGCTCGGAGGCCGGGCTGCCGGACGGGGTGCTGAACGTCGTGCCCGGTATGGGGGAGGTTGCGGGACAGTCGCTCGTAGAGCACCAGGGAGTGGCGAAGGTGGCGTTCACCGGATCGACGG
>Ga0187893_10011681_pt1 | contig 12680 bp, 11 predicted proteins | sample MA1701074metaG_FD_139574 | JGI IMG/M metagenome (GOLD analysis project Ga0187893, IMG submission 139574) | White microbial mat communities from a basaltic lava cave in the Kipuka Kanohina Cave System on the Island of Hawaii, USA - MA170107-4 metaG ...
AGTCGGGCGAGGTCCGCGAAGGTGACGACGCGCAGGGCCGGGTGGACGCCACGCGCCGGGAGGCGACGGCCCGCGCCCACACGGCGACCCACATCGTGCACTGGACGCTGCGCCACGTGCTGGGGGACCACGCGCGCCAGGCGGGGTCGCTGGTCGCGCCCGGACGGCTGCGCTTCGACTTCCCGCACCACACGGCGGTCCCGCGCGACGTGCTCGAGCAGGCCGAGGAGGTCGCGAACCGGCGGCTCGCCGAGGACGGACTCGTGACGATCTACGAGACCACGATGGAGGAGGCCAAGAACCAGGGTGCGATCGCGCTCTTCGGGGAGAAGTACGGGGACTTCGTCCGCGTCGTCGAGGTGGGGGATTATTCGGTCGAGCTCTGCGGTGGGACCCATGTCCATCACACGGGCGAGATCTCCACCGTGAAGCTGCTGCACGAGGCGAGCATCGGGGCGGGGATGCGCCGGGTCGAGGCGCTGGTCGGACCCGAGGCGATCCGATGGATCAACCCCAAGCTCCATGTGCTCGAGGAGCTGCAACACCTCCTTCGCGCGGATGACCAGACCTCCGTCGACCGCCTTCGGTCCGTGCTCGAGGAGAACCGTCGCCTGCAGAGCGAGCTCGGGAAGCTGGACAAGCAACAGCTGGACACGCAGGCCGAGCGCCTCGTCGGCGCCGCGCGTCCGGTCGGCGGCGCGAAGCTCGTCACGCTGCCGCTCGACGCGGACGCCGACGAGCTCCGCGCGCTCGCCCAGGACGTGGTGAACCGGCTCGAGAACGGCCAGGGTGCGGCGGTCGTGCTCGGGACGGGCCAGGGCGGCAAGGCGCTCCTGGTCGCGGCAGCCTCGAGGAACCTCGTCGAACGCGGGGTCTCGGCACCCGCGCTGCTCGAGCCCGCCGCCAAGCTGGTCGGTGGCGGTGCGGGCGGGAAGCCGACCCTCGCCTTCTCAGGTGGACCCAACGGGGCCGCCTACGTCGAGGCCCTCGACGCGATCGAGTCTCGTCTCGAGGAGCTCCTGGGCCAGCGATGACCGGCTCGGGCCGCGTCCTGGGGCTCGACCTCGGCGACGCGAGGATCGGCGTGGCGATCTCGGACGATGCGCGACGTCTCGCCGTGCCGCTCGGGACCGTTCGCACCGGTCCACCCGACGACGTGCGCGCGATCGCCGAGCTCGTCTCCGAGCACGAGGTGACCACGGTCGTCGTGGGACATCCGCTGCTGCTCTCGGGCGATGCGGGGGAGCGCGCGCGTCACGCCGAGCGGTTCGCCGCGGTCCTGCGTGACGTGCTGAAGATCCCGGTCGCGTTGCAGGACGAGCGGTTGTCCACGTCGGAGGCGGAGCGTGCGCTGCAGGCCGCCGGCGTCTCGGGACGGGACCGGCGACGCGCGGTCGATCGCTCGGCGGCCACCGTGATCCTGCAGGCCTGGCTCGACGCGACCCCCGGCGGATGAGCCACCGGTATGCTGCCGGGCCGATGCAGGACGCCCCACCTCGGGGGGAGATCGCCCCCGGACGTCACCGAGCCGACCGGCGCAGCCGCCGGGGGTTCGTCGTCGTCCTGATCGTCTCCCTGCTCGTGGTCGCCGCGGGGGTCGGCGCCGTCGGCTACTACTCGTGGTGTCAGGGCGCGTCCGGACGTCCCGAACCCGTCGCGTTCGAGGTCGCCGAGGGCGCGAACGGCTCGCAGATCGTCGACGCGCTGCACGAGCAGGGGGTCGTTCGGTGCGGGATGGTGACCAAGTGGCTGCTCCGCCGGAGTGGCCTGGAGTCCGAGTTCCGGGCCGGCTCGTTCGAGCTCACGACGAACATGACGCCCGATGCGGCGTTCGAGGTCTTGACGACCCCCCCGGAGGCCATCCCCACGGTTCGGCTGACCCTGCCGGAGGGGTACCGGCTCACGCAGATCGCCGACCGTGTGGAGGAGACCCTAGGCATCCCCGCGCGGCGGTTCCTCAAGGCGTCGGAGCGGGACGATTGGGTGCTCGAGCCGTACCTGCCCGCGGACGCGTCCTCGATCGAGGGCTTCCTGTTCCCCGAGACCTACGAGTTCATCGAGGGACAGACCAAGCCCGGAGACGTGATCCGCAAGCTGCTGGATCAGTTCGAGACGGAGTCCCAGACGCTCCCGTGGGACAACGCGGCCGAGCTCGGCGTCACGCCGTACGAGATCGTCGTGATCGCCTCGATGATCGAAGAGGAGGCCGCGCTCGAACGAGAACGCGCGTTGATCGCGGGCGTGATCTACAACCGGCTCGAGCTGGGCATGACCCTCGGGATCGATGCCACGCTGCTCTACGACGACCCCACGCCCGACGGACAACTGTCCTTCTCGGACCTCGAGTTCGACAGCCCCTACAACACGAGGATCAACCCGGGGCTCCCGCCGACGCCCATCGCGAGCCCCGGGCGCGCCTCCCTGGAGGCGGCGCTCGCCCCGGCCGAGACGGACTTCCTCTTCTATGTGCTCTGCGGGGCGGACGGCCATCACGAGTTCGGGAAGACGGCGGCCGAGCACGAGGCGAACCGCATCGCGTGCGATGAGTGAGGTTGCCGGCCGACCGAGGGGCGTGCGCGGCTCGACGCGCACCGTCGGGGTGATCGGGTGGCCGGTGGACCACAGCCTCTCGCCGGTGATCCACAACGCGGCGTTCGCTGCGCTGGGGCTCGACTGGGTGTACGTGCCGCTCGCGGTTCCGCCCGGACGCGTGCCGGCAGCGATCGAGGGCCTGCGGGCACTCGGATTCGCGGGCGCGAACGTGACGATGCCGCACAAGTCGGCATGCGTGGAGGCGATCGCCGAGTTGTCGGACGACGCCCGGCTGCTGGGCGCGGTGAACACCATCGTGAACGGCTCCGAGGCCGTGTCGGGCCACAACACCGACCTCGAGGGGTTCGATCGGTTCCTGCGGCGGGACGCGGGGTTCGATCCGGCCGGCAAGAGCGCACTCGTGTTCGGGGCCGGGGGGGCGGCGCGCGCGTGCGCGCTCTCGCTCGCGCGAGGAGGTCTGGCATCGCTCACGGTCGCCGCGCGCGACCCGTCGAGCGCGGACCGGCTGCGCGCGAGCCTCGAGGGTTCGGGGACGGTCGTGTTCACGGTGTCGTTCGATGACGCGGCTCGAGAGGTCGCGGACCTCGTCGTCAACGCGACCCCGCTCGGCAGCGGCGGCGAGCTGCTGCCCCTGCCCGTCCTGGATGCGAAGGTGGTCGCCGTCGACCTCGTGTACCGGCCGCACGTCACGCCGCTCCAGACCGCGGTTCGCGAGGCCGGGGGCTCGGCGTTCGGCGGGCTCGGGCTCCTCCTCCATCAGGCCGCGCTCGCGTTCGAGCTCTGGACGGGACAACCCGCTCCGATGTCGGTGATGTCCGCCGCCGCCCTCGCCGAGCTGTCCACCCTCGGCGAGCTCGAACGCTCGCCCTGATCGCGGGCGACCTCCTCCACGGCCCGGGTCGTTCCTCAAGCGTTCGGTGCCCGTTCCCGATGGTTCTGGTGGAGCCCCCTGGTGGAAGAACTCGATGGCCTCGCGTCCTCGCTCGCGGCCGGCGTCGGCGACGTCCGCGGTTGCCTGATCGTCTCCAGGGACGGGCTGGTGGTGGACTCCTATCCCGAGAGCGGGGAGATGGAAGCCCGGCATGCGTGGACCCGGCTGGGCGCACTCGGCGATCCGGAGCGCGGGTTCGCGCAGTTCGCCTCCGAGACGTGGTGCTTCGTCCGCCGTGGTCCGTACGCGGCGTTCGCGATCGTCGGACCCGGCGCCCGTCCCGGTCTGGTGATCGATCAGATGGAGCAGGTGCTGCTCGCGGCCGAGCAGACGCGCGCGAAGCCGCCCGAGGCTCGCCAGCCGGGCGGGCACGCTCCCACGATCGAGCCTCGCACCCCGCTGCATCCCGAGAGCCTGCCCGACGACGAGCCCGTGGTGATCCCGGGGGAGACGCGGGCCTCGGTGGCGGTGCCGATCGCGTCCGTGAAGCGATCCGGCGCGGCCGATGGCGACGGAGCCTACGAGGGGAAGGTCGCCGTCGACAGGGGAGTTGGGGCCCGTGACCTGAGCGAGGCCGGGCGGCCGGAGGAACGGGCCAACCCACCGGGGCGTCGCCTCGGCGCCGATGGGGCGGGGGAACCGGAGCCCGGCGATCCGGCGCACCCCGACGTCGACCGGTTCTCGCTGGCCCGGGAGTTCGGGCAGCTGCTACAGGACGATGAGGCCGTTGCCGATGGTTAGGTCGAACCGGTACCGAAGGACCTAACTCGAAATGGTGACGACGCAGCGCAAGCCGAAACAGCTCGGCCAGATCCTCCTCGAGCAGGGGCTCGTGACCGAGGAGCATCTGCAGCGTGCACTGGAGGAGCACCGCAACACCCCGAAGTCCCTCGGCCGGGTCCTGATCGACCTCGGGTACATCCGCGAGCGCGACCTGGTCCGAGCCCTCGCCGAACAGGTCGGCCTCGAGTTCGTAGATCTCACCGAATACCGGATCGACGCTTCGGCAACCGCGTTGCTGCCGGAGGCGCTGTGCCGCCGGTACCGCGCCATCCCCATCGGCGAGGAGGGCGACAAGCTGCTGGTCGCGATGTCCGACCCGGCCAACGTGTATGCGCTGGATGACATCCGGACCATCACGGGTCGCGAGGTTCGTCCGGTCGTCGCGACCTCCAACGACGTCGAGCAGGCCATCGCGAAGTTCTCGGGCATGGGGGACCAGGTGGAGGCCCTCGCGTCGGAGGCCGCGGAGGCGCTGGACGACGAGACCGATCTGTCGGGCATCGAGGCCGCGGTCGAGGAGGCTCCCATCGTCAAGCTGGTCCAGGCGATCATGACCCAGGCCGCCTCGGATCGAGCCTCCGATGTGCACATCGAGCCCACCGAGAAGGACGTCCGGGTGCGCTTCCGGGTGGACGGCGTGCTCCACGAGGTCATGCACTCGCCCAAGAGCATCCAGGGCGGCCTCATCAGCCGGCTGAAGGTGATGGGTGATCTCAACATCGCCGAGAAGCGCGTGCCGCAGGACGGCCGGGTCTCCATCCGGGTCAACAACCGCACCCTGGACCTGCGCCTGGCGACGCTGCCGACCGTGTTCGGCGAGAAGATCGTGATCCGCATCCTGGACAAGAGCAACGCCCTGCTCCAGCTGTCCGAGCTCGGGTTCCTGCCCGACGCGTTCGAACGGTTCGAGCGGTCGTTCCGCAAGCCGTACGGGGCCATCCTCGTCACCGGTCCGACGGGTTCGGGCAAATCGACGACGCTGTACGCGACGCTGAATATCGTGAACTCGGTCGACCGCCACATCGTCACCGTGGAGGATCCGGTCGAGTACCGGCTGCCCGGCGTGAACCAGATGCAGGTCAACCCCAAGGCCGGACTGACCTTCGCTTCCGCGCTCAGGTCGATTCTGCGCGCCGACCCGGACATCATCCTGATCGGCGAGGTCCGAGATCGCGAGACCGCGATGATCGCCGTCGAATCGGCGCTGACCGGCCACCTGGTCCTGTCGTCGCTGCACACCAACGACGCTCCCTCGGCGATCACGCGATTGATCGAGATGGAGGTGGAGACGTTCCTGGTCGCTTCGGCGATCGACTGCATCGTCGCTCAGCGGCTGGCTCGCAAGCTGTGCGACCGCTGCAGGGATGCCTACCTCCCGGAGCCGTCCGAGCTGACCGAGGCCGGGTACGCGCGCGAGCAGCTCGGCGAGCTCGGAGAGTTCTTCCGGCCGGTGGGCTGTGGATCGTGCGCGAACACCGGGTACCGGGGCCGCATCGGCCTGTACGAGGTCATGCCGATGACCGAGGAGATCGAACGGCTGACCGTCGAGCGCGCCTCGTCCGAGACCGTCAAACGGGTGGCCGTCGAGCAGGGGATGAAGACCCTGCGGGAAGACGGTCTCGAGAAAGCACGTGCGGGCATCACGTCCATCGAGGAGATCGCGAGGGTGGTGAGCTGATGAGCATGCAGGTGTCAGCGCAGGAGGTTCAGGTTCCGATCCCAGAGCTGTTGGAGACGGTGCTGGAGCGGGGGGCATCCGATCTCCATGTCACGGTCGGATCCCCGCCGATGATCCGGCTCCACGGCGATCTGATCCGGCTCGACGAGTACCCGGTCCTGGACGCCCAGGGGATCCAGGGCATGGTCTACGCGGTCCTGCCGCAGAAGCAGCGCGAGCGACTGGAGCAGGAGCTCGAGCTCGACATGTCGTACTCGCTGCCGGGGCGGGCTCGGTTCCGGGTCAACGTCTACTTCCAGCGCGACTCGATCGGCGCCGCCTTCCGGTTGATCCCGTACGACATCCGCCCCGTCGACGAGCTGGGGTTGCCGAGCGTCGTGGCCGACCTGGCTCGGTACCCGAGAGGGTTCGTCGTGGTCACGGGGCCGACGGGGTCGGGCAAGTCCACCACGCTGGCCTCCATGGTCGACATCGTGAACCGGGAGCGTCAGGCGCACATCATCACGGTCGAGGATCCGATCGAGTTCCTCCACAAGCACAAGAACTGTGTGGTGAACCAACGCGAGGTCGGGACCGACACGCATTCGTTCTCGCAGGCGCTCAAGCACGTGCTTCGCCAGGACCCGGACGTGATCCTGGTGGGCGAGATGCGCGACCTCGAGACGATCTCGACCGCGATCACGGCTGCCGAGACGGGCCACCTCGTGTTCGCGACGCTGCACACGCAGGACGCGCCCCAGACGATCGACCGCATCATCGATGTGTTCCCTCCCCACCAGCAGCAGCAGGTTCGCGTGCAGCTCGCGACGACGCTCCAGGGCATCGTCACGCAGCAGCTCCTGCAGACCTCCGACGGGCTCGGGCGAGTCGTCGCCGCGGAGGTCTTGGTCTGCACGCCGGCGGTCCGCAACCTTGTCCGCGAGGGCAAGGTGCACCAGATCTACTCGGTCATGCAGGCGGGCGGGCGGTTCGGGATGCAGACGATGGACCAGTCGCTGGCCAACCTCGTCAAGTCGGGCCAGATCAGTCAGCAGCTCGGGTACGAGCGGTGCCACGATCCGGAGGAGCTCAACCGGCTGATCGGAGGCGGTGGATCGAGCTTCGACGCCGAGTACGGGGCCGCGGCCGCCGCCGGGGTAGCGCTCAGCGGCTACTGATCGGGAGTCATCGGATGCCCCAGACCTACGACTACAAGGTCCGAGATCGGACCGGCAACGTCCTGACCGGGCAGCTTGCGGGGGACAGCGAGGTGCTGGTCCTGCAGCGGCTGCGCGAGATGGGCATGACGCCCGTCCAGGTCAAGCGGGCGGGTCGAGGTCTGGCGCTGGAGATCAACCTGCGGCCCGGCCGCGTCAAGCTCAAGCAGATCGCGGTCTTCTGCCGGCAGTTCGCGACCATGGTGAACTCGGGGTTACCGATCCTGCGGGCGCTGGCGATCTTGGCCGATCAGACCGAGAGCAAGGAGCTCGCCAAGGTCCTGGGCGAGGTCCGGACCGACGTGGAGCAGGGCCTGTCGCTGTCCGCGGCGATGGGCAAGCACCCGAGGGCGTTCAACACCCTGTTCATCTCGATGGTCAAGGCCGGCGAGACGGGAGGCGTCCTCGACGACGTGCTGCTCTCGCTCGCCGACCAGATCGAGAAGGAGGTCGAGCTGCGCCGGAAGATCAAGTCCGCGATGACGTACCCGATCGTCGTGGTCTGCCTCGTCCTGCTGATCCTGGGTGCGATGCTCCTGTTCATCGTCCCGCAGTTCGTCACGATCTACGAGAGCCTGGACAGCGAACTGCCGCTGCCCACGCAGATCCTGCTGAGCATCTCCGGCGCCTTCCGCAGCTACTGGTACCTGGTGCTCGCGGGGCTGGTCGTCGCAGCGTTCGCGTTCCGTCGCTACAAACAGACCGATCGCGGCAGAGCTCGCGTCGACGCCATCAAGATCCGGGTCCCGCTGTTCGGCCCGCTGTTCCACAAGGTGGCCCTGGCGCGCTTCTCGGCCACCCTCGGGATGCTGCTGCGCGCCGGAGTGCCGATCCTGCAGTCGCTCGACAACGTGAAGGAAACGGTGAACAACCGGGTGATCGGCTCCGCCGTGGACGACGTGAAGTCCAGCGTGCGCGAGGGCGAGGCGATCGCGAAACCGCTCGCCAAGCACAAGGTGTTCCCCCCGATGGTGGTCCAGATGATGGCGGTCGGCGAGGAGACCGGCGCGGTCGACACGATGCTCGACAAGGTCTCCGAGTTCTACAACAACGAAGTCACGGCGACGGTCGACGCGTTGACGTCGATCATCGAGCCGCTGTTGATCGCGGTCATCGGAGGGGCGGTCGGAGCTGCGGTCATCGCCCTGTACATGCCGATGTTCAACATCATCAACCTGATCGAGTAGTCCTTCCGCGATCGCTCGGCCGGCCGCAGGGGTGGCGCTCGACCATGCCCTCGGACCACCGAACCGTGACTACCTCGTTCGAGTCATTCCTCCCGACAGTGGTCAAGCGGGTCCCCCGACGGGCCGAAAGGAAGCGGAGATGCGCGTCATTGGGACGCGTGAGCTCAGAAGGAGGAGGTGACTCCATGCTCGAGCGTTACTGGCAGCGTCGGAAGGACGACGAGGGCTTCACCCTCATCGAGCTGATGGTGGTCGTTCTGATCATCGGCATCCTGATCGCCATCGCTCTTCCGACCTTCCTCGGCGCCCGTGAGCGCGCTCAGAACCGGGCGGCTCAATCGGATCTGAGGAACGCCCTCGCCGCCGCGAAGACCTTCTTCACGGACGACGACTCGTACTTCGGGTTCGACGCGGCCGGAGTGGCGGCCGGGATCGAGCCGTCTCTGACATGGGTGGTCGTTTCCGCGGCATCGGTGACGACCGCGGTCACGATCAACACGGCGTCGGATACCACCGTGGAGATGAGCAGGGAGAGTGACTCGGGCGACGAGTTCTGCATCTTGGATGTGGCCACGGCGCCCGGTGGCACCACGTTCGGAAACGTCGACGCGCACGCAGCTGTGGTGTGTGCGGGAGGCTGGTAAGCCTCCTCGGATCGGCAGACGAAGGGGCGGCCGTCCGGCCGCCCCTTCGGCGTTCGGGCAGGCCGGATGGAGCGGGGGATCGGGAGGCGTCGGGACTTGAGCAGGCGATCGCTACGCGTGAGATGGCAGGCGGGAGCAGGCTTCACGCTCATCGAGGTCATGACCGTCGTGCTGATCATCGGGATCCTGATCGGCATCGGCATGCCCGTCTTCCTCGGTGCGCGCTCGCGGGCCCAGGATCGGGCGGCGCAGTCCGAGCTCCGAACGGGCCTGGCCGCCGGTCTGTCGTACTTCGCGGAGGCGCAGAGCTGGGACGGCTTCGACGCGACGACCGCGGGCGCCAACGAGACGTCCCTCGCATGGATCGATGCGGCCGACCCGGCGGTCGGCGAGATCTCGATCGTCGTCCACGCGGGCTGGGACCTCCTCCTCGTGGGGGAGTCGGGGAGCGGGCGCTTCTTCTGCCTCGCCCAGGTCCAGACCAACCCCGCCACCCTACGCGGCAACGGCGCGACGTTCGCGACCGTGGACACGGTCGCCGAGTGCACCGGCGGCTGGTAGCGGCCCTCCTCGCGCTCAAGCATGTCGGCCATCCGGCCGATACCCGAAGGAGAGAGGTGGATCGAGCCTGCCTATGATCCGGAAGCGCAGCCTGTTCGTGCGGATCCACGCTCGGCTGCACGACGACGAGCGTGGTTTCAGCCTGCTCGAGACGGTCATCGCGATCACCGTGATCTTCGGCTCCTTGATCACGCTCGCGATGAGCGCCTCGACCGGGTTCCGCTACGTCGGGATCGGACGCGAGCAGCAGGCGGCCAACCAGGTCGCGAACCAGCTCATGGAGCAGGCCCGCGGCCTCGCGTTCTCGAAGATCCAGCGAGGGATGCAGGCCTCCGGCCTGTCGACCGATCCCAACCTGGTGACCGGCTGCTCGGGGGATGCCGCGGGCACCTACCGGTTCGGGTCGTGCACCGGCGACAAGGTCGTGTCGACGAGCCTCAACTGCCCCACGCAGTCGACCGACTGCGCCCAGCCGATCGTCCCCAGCACCGGTTCGGTCGCGGACTCCGCCGGATACCCCGTCGACTACACGTGGCGCTCGTACGTGACGAACAACTGCCCCACGGTCGTGACCGGATGCACCGACATCCTGCCGTTCAAGGTCACGATCATCGTGACCTGGCCCGGTGCAGGTTCGTCCCCATCGGGGACCCAGGGCGTCACGACCGAGAGCCTCTTCCACTCCCCGCCGGGCTGCGTCAACTCCTCCACGCACCCCTTCTCGGCTCCCTGCCAGCCGTTCTTCTACGGGCAGGGGCTCGCGCCCACGGGACGGGTCTCTGTCGAGGGCAGCGTGACCGGCGTCGACTTCACGAGCGCCGCCATCACGACGACGGGGGCCGAATCGACCTTGCAGATCGAGCAGGTCTCCCAGGTGCAGGGGAGCTGGACGCAGACGGGGACGGAGCTCACGACGAGCGGCGGGACCACCTTCGGAGGTGGGACCGTCGCCCGGACGACGGCAGCGGACAGCGATCCGTCGGGCACTACGCCGAACTACCAGGTCACCCCGGCCGGGCCGGGGAGCTCGAGCAATCAGTTCGCCTCGGGCGGAGGCAACTTCATGCAGGTCCAGAACGCGGCCGGCGACGACGGACAGGCGATCAGCGCGACGTCGGCCGGCGGGGCCAACGTGTGCCCGCCGACGCCTCCCGCGCCGCCGACCGAGACGGACCTGCAGCCGTGTGGGGGCGCGCGGGTCCTCCAGGCCGGGATCTCGCGGGTCGTGGGGCACTTCCATGCCTTCACGGTCGACCTCGGCGACGCGACCCTGGCGTCGGTCGCGAACCCCTCCATCGCCATGACCTCGCTCACCAACCGCATGCTCGTGTCGGGCCAGGACGGCAACGTCCAGGACACCGCGACCCGAACCCTCGGCACGACGTTCTTCGGTGGCCTCCCCGACCTGGTCCCGGCGCCGGCCGGTTGGCTCGGCTACCTCCTGCAGCTCTCGTCCTACCGGGACACGGGCCAGACCACGGCCGGGACGAGCGCGGCCGCGCCCACCGCCACGATCAACTCCGGAACCATCAGCTACTGGAACGGGACCGGCTATACCTCTGTCAACCTCGTCACGACGCCGGGCTACTCCCTGTCGAACGTCGAGCTGGACCACACGACGAGCGTCGGAGCCTCGACCGTCCGGGTCAGGATCGAGTCGCAGGACCCACTGGCGATGGGGTCGGTCCCGGCGACGTCGCTGAGCACCACCGGGTGCAATCTCATGACGTTTCCTTCGTGCAAGACGACGGCCGAGGCCACGGTCGGATCCCCCCTCTCCGGCTCGCTTACCTACCAGGTGTGGGTCGACGGCGTCCAGGTCGTCGACCTCGTCATCGAGGTGGCCCTCGGCACGCTGATCTCGAGATCCCTCTACGGTCCGGCGCCGGTGGCGGGGTGATCCGGATGCGCGCGCTCGCCCGGCTCCGGACGGAGGAGGACGGCCTCACGCTGACCGAGCTCCTCGTCGCAACGGTCATCCTGGGGCTCGTGTCCGGCGTGTTCCTCACGACCCTCACGTCCGTCCAGAGGTCGGTCGTCGAGAACGACATCCGCACCCGGACCAACACCCAGGCTCGCCTGGCCCTTCAGACCCTCGACCACGAGGTCCGTTCGGGCAACGTCCTGTACAACCCGGCGACCTCGACCGACCCCTATTTCCGCTTCAAGATCTACACGCAGGCCAACGCGACGACCCGGCAGCGATACACGTGCCGGCTCTGGCGCATCACCTCGACCGGCGAGCTCCAGACGAGGTGGTGGCCTCCGAACCAGCCCGAGGACGCGTCCGGATGGATCACGGCTGCAACCGGGATCGTGAACAAGCTGGTCGCGACCCCGCTGAACGCGTTCGAGCTCGACCCCGACCCCAACAAGGGGGGACGAACCGTCAATGTCATCTTCCTGGTGAACGAGGATCCACAGCTGAACCTGTCCACCGGAACCGTCCGGATCCAGTCCGCGCTCACCGGCCGGAACACCTCATACGGCTTCCCGACCGGTGTCTGCGCCACGGAGCCGGCCGACTAGGAAGGGATGTCCACCATGCACAGGTTGCCCAGGATCTGCCGAGAGGAATCCGGCGTCGCGATGGTGATCGCGATGTTCGTCGTGCTGGCCGTGGTCTTGCTGTCGACTGCGGTCCTGGACATGTCGATCCACAACACCGACCAGGCTGCATACGACCGAAAACGCGTGACGTCGGTGGCGGCGGCCGAGAGCGGGATCGACAGGGCCTGGAACCGGCTGGAGTTCAGCGCGCCCGAGGAGCTGCCCTGTGCCGGCCCGGACACCGGGACCCTGAACACGGCACCCGGACCGGCCACGTACTCGGTGCAGTACACGTACTTCGACGCGTCCGGGGCCGCGCTTGCCGCGTGTCCGTCACAGACCGTCGTGCCCGCCTCCGTGCTCGTCACCTCGACGGGCCGAACCAACAACGGCGTCCCACGCACGATGCAGGCGTATATGACACTGGTGGCGAACGTCAGCGGATTCGACGGAGCGATCATCGCCAACAACGGGTTCTCGCTGGCCAACAACTTCACGCTCAACGGGAACCAGGGCAACGACGCCGACATCTACGTGCTCAACGGGAACTTCACCGCAGCGAACAGCTCGAACACGTACGGGAACATCTACGTCCCC
>Ga0187893_10011682_pt1 | contig 12679 bp, 20 predicted proteins | sample MA1701074metaG_FD_139574 | JGI IMG/M metagenome (GOLD analysis project Ga0187893, IMG submission 139574) | White microbial mat communities from a basaltic lava cave in the Kipuka Kanohina Cave System on the Island of Hawaii, USA - MA170107-4 metaG ...
CAGTATACGGCATGAGGCAAACTGGCGAGAGTTAGAACCCAGGACATCGTGCCGGCTACAAGCTGTTTGCTGATAGAAGGTTGATCGCTCGCTAATGGCTTAGTCTTGGGTTCGCTCGGCTGTTCGAGAACATCCGAGGGTAGGTTCTCGCATTTGTAGGACATGGCTGCTTCTCCTTCTGTTCGTTGAATTAGGAGAAGTCCGCCCAGGCGCGCGACCGACATCAGGAGGCGCGGAGCCGTGCAGCCACTCTCCGCCGCCAGCACGCCTCCTCCTGACCGATGCTGACTTGCAGCCCATATTGTGCCACGGTAGCGGCGATTCGCAACTGTGCCTCGCCGACGGGCCGGACTAAGGAAGTTCTCCGCTAGAATTCATCGTACTTTCGCAGCGACTCGTAGCCGCTCCGAGGCAACATATCGTCGGCGTACACGATCCACTCCAACTGAGGGTCAATGCTTTGTATGAATTCGTGGCTCGGGGAATCAACTTCAAAGTCGATGTTGTACCCCCTTCGGTATAAATCAAGTGTGTCCATCGGGAAAAGCACGGTATCGGACAAGTGCATGCACTCTCGCGCTTTATATTGCCTACCGAGCAATGTCTCTTTCGTCGTGACCGCGCCTCTAACAAAGCCGGATACGCCCGGGCTTAATTCTTCAGGGAACCAAAGCACGAACTTTATGTGTTGCGCTGCCCTTGTTCCCTTGTTTTCCAGATAGAAGATCAGCTGATAGCGGTGCAGATCAGAATCCTGAAACAAAATATTCCTCTCAATGTGCACGTCAATTATCGGAGTCTTCGCCCTGTTCATCGTGTCCTGCACTTCGTAGTGCTCCATAGCCTCGACTTTGAAGTTAAACCGCTTGTAGTATTTCTTATCGCGAGCTTGGTGCGCGGTAAGGCCTTGCGGGATTGTCAGCACGTAAACAAGACGCCCTGAATTGGCACCAGCCAACAGAACAGGATTGATGTGCAGGCCGTCGATTCGTGGCTGAATGTTCGAAGTAATCACGTCCTCTAGCCATTCCTTGCTGTAAGCGCCAGGGTCCACGGGGTCAATATGGGTCGGCTTTGGGCCGTGTTCAGCCATGCCATATACGAGTATGCCGCCCGCGGAGTTCGCAAACGCCGAAACGTCCTTAGAAAGTTCCCTCTTTCGTTCATCGTCCTTTCCGAGTGACGCTCCCCTCTTGTACTCAAGTGCGGTGTTCTCTTCGACTTCGTTCGCTATAAGTTGTTGCAGGTCTGCCTCTATCCATTCCCGCGATCGCTCGATCATCGTTTGCCTCCTCTTCGCGCCAAATGGTTGTTCGGGCCCTGGGTAAGTATCCTCAAACGAGCCCCAGAGTGTTTTGAAGCGACCTGTTACTGCTGTCGGTTGCTGTGCGGGTCAACCGCCTTGGTAAGTGCATCTACTCCAGCTCGCATGCGCTGACTAACCTCGCGGCTTCGCGCGAGCGCGGCAGCTAGGAAAGCCTCAGTGTTTTGTCGCTTCACAACCACCTCGATAGCGTCGCTCTGCATTGCCCGCACAAAGGCGGGAAGCGTTGCCAGTGACTTCATTACAGTAATTAGCACCTCGAACCCGTCCGCCAGCATTTTGGCCTGGTCGTCGTCGATAGCCTCAGTCAGCATCAATTGCAGCGACTCCTCTACCGGGATTGTCCCGTACTTGTTCTGATAATGCGCTACATGCAGCGCCAGCACGCGCGCGAACATGCGTTAACACAATTTGAACACTACCCGGACAGGGCTGGGGTCAACAATGCGCGGAACGAAGGCGCCGAGTTACTTGAACCGGTCCCGAATTCGGCTAAGTGATTAGCGTCGGGATTGGCGTAACCATCGCCGCCATGCATACGGTTTGGGATTGCGAAGCCGGTGCAGTTGATATTGCGTATACCTGCAATCGTCTGACCATGCGGTTAGTACAAGCAGGACGCCCAAGGTAAGAGCCCACCAAAGGTTGTCACCTGGTCTTGACCCTGTCAATGGAAGAAGCATCCCGGCAAGTACTGCCCAGGAGCTTGCCCAAAAGAAGTGGGTTTGATCCGCCCATCCGGTAAGCCACTTGGCGTCCTTATCTTCGCTTCCTCGAAAGTCCTGCACCGCATCGGCGATTTGAATACGACCGTTGTTAGACGGTCTATAGTCCATTTTTCGTAGAAAGTCATGCGGGCGGCGCCGACGTGCAGATTATCGCGCTCCGCGACGTACGCATGTATGAATCGCACAATTACCGGATAAAGGATCGCCCTGTGTAAGCCCTGAATCAGCGCGCCAATCAATAACGCGAGTCCAAAGAGAATAGTTGCGCCAAACAGCCCTTCCTTCGTATCCGCCATAGGCCTTAAATCGGAATAAACAAACAAAGCTACAGCGATGCAAAGCCCGCCGGGGAGTCCATACCGTAGCAGTTTGTCAAAAGATATCTGTTCCATGAGTCCTGCTTATAAGTGAACTACTGCGTCACCTATGCCCGTTGCAACAGCCCCTCAAACCAAGAACAGCTGCAAGCGCTGCCACCAATGAAGATCGCGCTTCGCGTCATCGGCTGCTCTAGTGTCCTGTCCCCATCGCAGCAGATTTTGATGGTACGCAGCGCAAACAAACGCGGGCATAATCGGGCCGTCGTCGCGCTCTATTTTCTTGATCTCAGCACGCAATTCATCGTCGCTGGCGATTTCGTGCGCTTTCGCTTCTAAATCGCAAAAGCGCCTGTACTGTTCCCGCTGCGCTGTCGCCTTGCGCGCAGTCCCGACAACAAGATTGACGCCCGAGAAAATGGTCACCAATCCCGCGGCGACCGTAGTTAGAATCGTGCTCTCGCGCAGCAGTCCAGCAAAGACTGCGGAGCCGGCGAGAAGGCTTAGGAACGTGCCAAAGTCATTCAGACGCAAATACCATTTCTCGGCAAGCTGGTGATACCGCGCCGACATAGCAAGATTCATCATTAGTTGATATCGATTCTCCATCCTTAATTTCCTCCTACTATTGTTTCTCTGGAGCGGGCGGTTTTACCGGTTGCGGCCGCGGCGGTGATGCCCGCTTCTTTTCGTGTTCCTTTTGCGGTTTTGGGACAGTTCTCGGCTCCTTCACTCCCGACATCACAACGTGAGACAGTGTCTGCTGCGGACCGTTCTGCGTATTAGTCATCGTCTTCCTCGTCGTCCTCAGGGGGCCTGTTAGGTTGGGGCCGGGGAGGTTGAACGTAGATCGAAACGTGGCCTCCTCTGTTTTTGTGATGCTTTCCTGGTTTCTTCTTCGCGGCCTTCCTGGATTTCTTCACTCCAGCCTTCTTGGCTTTCTTTCTCTTCGCGGCCATAGGCGACCCCTTTCGTGCGGGATGATGCAGGCATTCTACGCTCAGCAAATGGCGCAGTGTTAGCGGCGCCCGCGAAGTGCGCGACGTTACAAAATCATGCCACTAACCCGAGCCGCTCGCGGATAACTCTGGCGGAATACAACTGCGCTGCCTCGCCAGTGCCGTTGTACAAGCTTAACCCACGTTTCACGTCGCCACCAGCGCGCTGAATGCACGCTCGCAGGACGTGCGCGCCGGCCGCGAGGCTGCCGCGAGGATCGATCAGCAATACGGGCGCGAATCCGTGTAGCTCCGGCTGCACTTGCGTCAGGCCTAATTCACCATGCCCACCGATAGAGAATGGCTGCAGGCTCGACTCGACGCATGCGAGCGCCACGAGCAAGGCCGGGTCCTCTGGATAAACTGCTTGCGCTGTCTCGACCACGAGCGCAGCCGCCACTGGCGCAATGCGATACCGGCGCGCGATGCGCTTTGCAAGCTTCGATGCGTCGCCAGCGTTTACGCCTGGTGCTGGCGGTTGCACAGCGGCCAGGGTCGAGAATGGAGCGGCCAGCATCGCTGCGAGAAAGTTTCTTCGTTTCATTCCCAATACGGAGGAGCGTATAGGCTCTCCGTCCAAGGATCGCGCGCCGGCTTTACCGGGTCGCTGGTGCTGACGCCACCGACGAATTGCCCGATGCGAGGATCGTGAATCACGTCACCTTCGCGCGCACCTTTAATGCAGCGCAATTGCCGCTGCTGAAACTCGTTTGTGAACGGCTGCCACGTGTTGCCGTCTTTATCCTTCAGCGTGTTCATTGCTTCGTCCCTCAAAAGCGGAAGCCATCTGACGGGCAGCCACATTTACCGTCTATGATCTGCCGCTGACAATACCCGCACTGCGCCCCGCGTAACATTCCCTTGCGCTGCCGCGCCATATCCACAAGATGTGCGTGTGTGCCTGCGCCCATGACCAGATAACCGAGCGCATCGCCAACGTCCGCCCACGGGCGATTCATCTTGTCTATCTCGCCATCGGTGCTGACAATGCCTGCTGGCGTGCGGCGCATTTTCCATCGATACTCACCGGCCAGCGCCCGCAGTGTTTGTGGCGCCTTCACGCGATCTATAACAATGGACGGATCGCCATCGCCGTTGCTCGATTGGAACACAGCGTTTAAGGATTCCACTCGCTCAGAGACTCGCGGCGATGGCGCGGCATGAATCGGCCAGCGTGTCATGCTGCGCCAGGTATCAACTACAAGCGCGCCCGTGTCTGCGCTGCGTTGCTCGGCGCTCGGGTCGATCGTACACACTCCGACCGGCGCGCCGTACAGATAGTCGCGCACGTACGCCAGCGCCTTGGGTGCTGCCATAACTGCTGGCGCGTTCTCGATTACCAGTTCGCCAATGATTCTGATCTGGTCTTGAATGCGTTGCGCGAAAACGAGCGCGTTGTAAGCAACGCCGACATCGAGCCCGACCATCAGCGGTACTACCGGCGACACGGCAAGCTCGGCGACGTGACGCCCCGACTTGAACGCGCGCACGACTGCATCACCGTCTGGAACGTAGACGCCCCAGTTGCCATGCACGTGAACGTCGATAAATGCCGGGTCATCGCGGTTCGCATCTGCCATGCGCTGGTAGTACGTCCGGTCGTACGGTCCCTCGCGCTCGTCGCTCAAACCGGACGGTTGCTTGTACAGCGTCCAACCCGGCAGCGGCTTCGAAACGAAGTGCCTGTATAGCCAATGGTCCTCACCACAAGGGTTAGAAATGATTCCGATCGTGAGAGGCTTGGCCGCGCCCGCATCGTTTACCGCTCGAACGCGCGTCATCGCCGTCTGCACGATCGGCCATGGACAGTCTCTAGCCTCATCACAAAACATTGCGTCGTAAGTACCGCCTTGAATGCGTCGGATGTCTTCCTCGCGATCGAGCGCGACCATATCCGCGTGAATCTCAACACCAGCGGTGCGGTACTTCGCCGTGATAGGTGAACCTTTGGTGAAAACGGTTCCCGGTGGCATGTGTTGCTGCATTACAGGCAGCAGCGCGGACTCGATCATCGAATAAGTGCCGCGCAGGACAAGTGCACGATACCTGCGCACGCCGTCTGAGTCGGGCACGGTCTGTGCCGCATCGGTCTGGATGCGCAGCGGTATCAGTGTGCTTTTACCACTGCCGTAGGGACCGACAAGTCCGGTTACTGGGTTGGCGCGATCATTCAGAAAAGCCAGTGCTTTTGGTCCGAGCTTGTACTCACGAGTTGATGTTGCTGCGTTCGAGCCTTTCATACCTCTTCCTTCTGTGTTGGTTGGATGTCAATCACGTGACTGGGGTTTACGGTTCGCTCCTCGCCATCCTGACCGCGGATAATTAGAGTGAACGACGCACCCGCGGCCACCTGTGGACCTTGATCGACCAGGTGATGTATCTTCAGCTTTTCACGCAGCAGGCTAGCGACCGCGTTCATTTGCTCCTGCCTCACTGCCGTCGCAATGTGCTCGTTGATTTCATCGTGGGCGGCAGCTATGTCGTATTTGATGCCGCTGATTGCAGCGAGCGCCCCGGCCTTCTTGCCAAGCGCTATGGCATGCGCTACTTCAGCCTTGCGAGCGATCGCGCTGGCGCGCACATTCGCCCGCTTCGCGTCTGGGTGCAGTACACGGTAGGCGTCGGTAGCGTTCATTCCGGCGAGCATGTGGCGCACCAGAGTTGCATCGTTCGGCGTTAGAGCGGCCATTGCCCCGTCGAACGTCTCGGCCAGCTTGATCTGCGGGCGGCCAGCTTTCTTCACTGGCTCATCGCCAATCAGCGCCGCCAATTGCTTTTCTTTCACATCATCGGATTCCACGATGCTTTCCTTTACGTCGCTCAAGGTACTGCTGGTGAAGCAGTTGGCGTTCAGTGATTGCATGCCACTCTCGCTGTTGCTCTGCGCGTTTCCATATAAGATCACACGCGTCGCAGGGTTTCGCTGAGCCATGAATGCGGCAGAGCAATGGCTGCTCGGCGCGACGGTATGCTTCACCGATGGCCGAATGCTCCTTGTCATGTAGGCGTTTCACGGGAGTGGCGCCAATCCAGCACAGCGCGCTTTGAACGCAAACACGGATATGACGTGCGGGTCAAAGTTCAGACTGCCGCCGTGCTTCTGCATCCACTCTGTCATGCCGATAGAGTTGATATAGGCGTTGGCCAATCCAAACTCGTGGAGGAACTTGTCTTCTGTTCCATAGCGCTGCACAGCAGCGGCGCGTAACTCTGCAGCTTCCTCGGCGGCCAAGGGGGCATCGGTTAGGCCGTACCCGTGCGACTGATGTTTTGCGAGCCGGTCCACGATTGTCTTCGCAGCTTGATTGTTGAGGCCAGCACGTACAGCGAATTCCGCCATCAACGTCGCACGATCGGCACCCAAGCCCATGATTTTTGCGTGCACAACCAGTTGCTCGCGGTCTTGCAGATTTATCGGCTTGGTCAGATCGGCCATCGAGGCGGACATCGGGTCATATTCACTGAGATCAGGAAGCGGGATTTCTCCGGGCATGAACCCCGCGGGCTTGTCGCCGTTGCCAAAGGCAAAGCGTTGTAGTTCGCTGATCTGCTTGGCGAGATTGTCGGTCGGCGTTTTCTTATATTGGCCGCGAAGTTTTTCCACTTCGGCCAGAGCTTGTTGCTGCTCGGCACCCATTTCTGCAGGCGCTTGTTCATGTTGTGCCGGCTGCTGTGGTTGAACGCCGCCACTGCGATCGATGTCTGCAGGCGCCAGTTCAGTTACTTGGTCGGTCATTTGAAATCCCCTTTTAGCCAGCGCTTCACACGCGCTGATAGCTTGTTGCGCGATGCAGTCTCTAGCGCGATTTGTTGGAGTGCTTCGGCGTGCTCTTTCGCCCGCTGTTTTTCCATTTCTGCGGCATGTTGCCTCTGTGCTGCTTCGAGTCGCACGCTCGCTACGTCGTCGGCCAAGCGCTTCAGTTCTGCCAATAATTCGGCTTGGCGCTGCTGTTCGCGCGCTTGCGTGGCCAAATGGATATCCTCCAGCAGCCCCGGAATATGGGTCGGTTGTGGTGCGGGTGTGTTCATTCCTCCTCCTACCTTCATGTCGATTTCCTCTGCAGTGCGATCACATAGTCCGCGGCGATCGCGTCACGGTTACTTCCAGTTCCAATAGCAAGTCCAGATTTGAATCAGCCGCCAGGCTCGTTGCCACACGGATAATTCACGTTTCTTCGGTGGTGCTTTGCGTTTCATAGCGCGTCGAGCCTTATCGTTCCGCCAATCATGGCTTCAAGTTCCGCAGGCGTGTACCTGGCGATTTCCGCAGCAGCACGTGCATCCGGGATTTTTCTGTCAACGATGGACGTGACACCGGGCGCGATTGTTACTGTGCGATGCGTAAAGAAATAAATTAGCGGCGCAAGGTACACGTATGCGATCGCGAGCCAAAGGCGGACATGTAGATAGAAGACGAATAATTCATGAAAAACCATTTTCATAATTACCTTTCAATTAATTCCGCCCGCGAGGCTTCATTTCTCCGCGCGTGACAATTTCTGGAGCGGACTGAATGCCCCGAACATGCAATAGGACCGGCGGAACCCGCCCCCACCCACCCGGTACGCCCCCCATCGACCGAGAGGGCCTACTGGCAAACAACTCTTGCTCATTTCACGCGCGCCGGGACGAGGAGCTCTTCCAGGGAAACGGACCAGATAGTCATAGACTCTGGGTCGGTTAATGGTTTCCCATTTAGCACGCCCGCTTCCATCAAGGCCAGTTCGATGCGACGACGAGTCGCAGCCGGCCCGAAGTTGTGGCCCGCGACTGCGTTCGCACTGGCGATGCCTTGGCGTTGCAGCGTGCCGATCGTGGCGTCAGCTTCGTCGAGTTCAGCCACGGCGACTGCAAGCGCCTGGATGGCCGCGTCCGCCCGCTTGCTGGCGGCCTGGTGGCGCTCAGTGGCCTGGCGCAGCACCTTCATACCGTCTGCTCGGGCAGCGTCTCTGGCAGCTTCCTGGGCTTGCTGTAATTTGCGTTCGGCAATCTCGAAGGCTCTGGTCGCTCGATCGACTGCGCGCTCCGCGGCCACAATGCCGGCTTCGGCCTTCTGGATAGCGGCCGAGTCCCCGAATTCATCCGCGGCGCTAAGAGCAGCCTTGGCGGCCTCGGCAGCCGCTTGACCATCGATCACTGCTTGGCGGGCCTGGACTGCGCGCGCTTCAGCGTTGGGTACGTCGACACTGCCGGTAATCGCTGACGTGAATTTCTGGAACGTTGTTGCCATTGGTATTACCTCCTATTAAGTGTTGCGTGGTGATTCCTCTGTTGCTTTCCGTTGGTTTCAAACGGCATCTCTTTGGCTAATACTCTTTGCAATTCCGGCGGTTAATCTGCGACCCATGCGCTCAGTACCCGATCTAGTCCCCAAAACACGCAATTCGGCTGGTGTTCGCAGATAGCTGCGGCGCTCGGGATGGGGATCGACTGCCGGCGGGGATGCGCGGGCGTGCGAAAGAGCGCCCTCGGCCAGCAATACCTGTCGCCAAAGTGCCGGAATTGGAGACAAACGGAGACAAACGGAGACATTGTCTCCAAATGTCTCCGGACAATAGTGGAGACAGACAGAGACACCACCCTAGGGGGTGTCTCCATGTCTCCATGTCTCCGCTTCTCGGGTCTCATTCTTCGCCCCCGGTCAGTGACCGCTGCCACTGCCCGGCCCTTGGCGACGTGACACGCGCGCCGAGTGCCTTGACCGCCCGCCGGAAGGCAACGCGTCGGCTCTTGGGTCCGGGCGGGTCCACGGGCCATGCGCTGCGCTCAAATGCGACCTGCCAGTCCTGCTCGGCTACCGGTGCGTTGCGCGGCGACGCCTGGCATAGTGACTTCCACGCGTCTTCAGCCTGTGGGGGTAAGGGTTTCGACTTCGGTCCTGCAGTGCATGGCTCGACGACGCAGGATGTGATGTCCTCGCCATCGCTATCGATGCCGACGACAAGCAGGGCCAGTTTGAATCCGATCGCGGCGGCAAGCTCCCAGTCCCTTTGCTTGCGCGAATGGATCGCGCCGCCGCTAACTTCAAGCTCAGTATCGATGGCGCCGAGCAGGGCGCTTGAGCCGCGGGAGCCTTTGCTGCGGTCCTTGCCGCTGTGGTGGATCAATAGCACGCTTCCGTCTGTGTTCTCGATTAGCGCGGCGATCGCACTGTTGAACGCACCGACATCCTGCGCGGAATTCTCGTCGCCGCCGGCTAGTGCTCGCGAAAACGTATCTATTACCGTCAGGACGGGCTTTTCCTGGCCGAGCGCCGCAGTCATGTCCGCGCCGAGCGCCTTGCGCCCGGATAATTCCCGCAAGTTGTAGTCCGGATTCTCGATGACCCGGAATCGCGGTGCATCGCCGTGCCGCTGCACGAGCGCTTGAATCCGTTTGCTGAGTCCGCCGCCACCTTCGTACGGTATGTAGAGCACAAGGCCGCCGTTGACTCGATGGCCCATCCATTCCCGGCCTTGCGCCACGGCATAAGCCATATCGAGCGCCGCAAACGTCTTACCCTCGCCAGGTGCACCGAATAACTCGGCGTAGGAACGCCGACCCAGAATGCCCTTGATGACGTAGCCAGAGATTGCGCGCTCCGGTGCGGTGAAATCCTTTGTAGTGAGAAATGTGCGTGGTTTGCGTTCCTTGGCTGGCGCCGTGAACAGTTGCACGACGTTCGAGCTTGGTGCGGGGATTGTGGTGCCCCACTCCGCGACCATTCGCGCTACCGCTTCGCGGCCTTCCGCACTTACCTGGAATTCCGCGAAGCGCGCCGATGCGGAAGCGCGCTCTGCATCGTCTTCGGCATTTATAAAGGCGTAGCGCAATTTATGTAGCGCCCGCTCGGTTTCGGTGGCGTTGTCGTAGTCGAAGCGGCCGTCTTTGTAAAGGGGCGCGTTCAAGAGTCTGCTTCCTCGCGCAAATCCTGCTGATTTATCTCGGTCAGGGCTGCATCGAACGCCACGCCAAAGACTTTCGTATAGACAGCGGCAAATGCGATGCGCTGCTCTCGCTCTTCTAACTCCGTGGCTGCTTTAGCGGCAGCGTTGGCCGCTAATTCACTTGCCGCGTTCGCGGCGACTTCAAATAAATAGATCGCCTCCTCGCTGCAAAATTTCCCGCCTCCAAAATCATTGCTTGAACCAAAGAGCGGATACACCGGACGTCGCTCGCTATCCTCTCCGTCTATACTCCAGGCGATAATGTGCCGCTGGAATCCAGGCGCGCGTTTCACGATGCCTTCCGCCTCGCGGCGATCCATGAAGGATTGCCTGCAGGTTCCGCAACCACTGCCGGCAAGTACTGGTTGGTCCGGGTGATACGTGCACATCTTCATGTAAGTCCCCTTGAAAAATCAGGTTATGGCCGCGTCACTCCCGCGCGGCCTTCGGGTTGAAATCGCTGACCATCGCGCGCACGGCCGGGTCGTTCAGCCGTTCTCGCCAGGGGATGTCTGCGCGCAAAGCCGCCTGTAGAGAGTCGCCGTAGCGTCGGGCGTCGGCGCTGGCTTGCGCTCGCTCGGCGGCCTCTTGTTTGTGCGTCGGCCAAGGAAGTGCGGCGAAATCACACAGTCTCAGCGGGCGTCGTTCGGGCACGTTTGAATCGTCGCCTAGCTCCCGCTCAACAAGCGCCCGCACGTCCACAGCATCACCCCGCGTGCCGCGCCCACGTCACAAGCTGCGGGCCGCTGTTCTCCCATGTCGGGATGCCGGGCAAAGGAACGCGCTTCGGTTTGTACTTAGCGAGCCGCTTGTCGTAGAACTGACCGCGGTTCCCAGTGAGCTTGGCGACGTGCTGGCCGGATGGGCCGGTGATAGCGAAGTCCGAGTCAGATTCCTTGTCCGCCGCCACGGCCCACAGTCCGACGGCGGGCGTTTCCGCCACGCTCGCCCAGGACGCGGTGCCGCGCACTGCGAACTCGTGCTGCACACATTGCTGGCGGTCGTAACAGTCGAGCGCGTAGCGGCGCATGCCCTGAAAGTCAGTCGGCAGGAAGTTAACCGCGCCGGCATCGGCGCCGAACGGATCGACGGAATACAGACGCAGACACCCGCCGCCCTCATAGACCGGCGCGGCTGCCTCACTCATGAACTTCAGGTAGGAATCGAGTGCGGCCAGGTCGTACGGTTTTGGCGTGTCTGCCGCGGGTGACGGGCGTTCCCATTCGACGATTGCCTCGACCTCGCCGATGGTCCACGGCAGGCGCAGGAAGTGCGTAGGGTCGGTCAGCGACAGGCCGAGGGGTCCAGCACCGTGCTCTTGCGCGGACAGGATGGCGGGGCCAACGACGGGCACGCCGCGCACGCAATAGACGCTCGCTTCGTTTCCAGTAAGGGCCGGCTGCGCGCCGCACGCAATTATCAGAGCCGCCGGGCGTATGTCGGCTTTGTGCGAGCCCACGCCTGGCACGTCTACCCCGAGCAATCGAATCTCAAGTGGGGTGTACGGGAACGCGGAGAGCATCTGCGTAAGCTGGTCGCGGTCCTTCGGTGCGAACGGAATGGACGCGATTCGCCGGTCCTGCGGCTCTAGCCGGAACACGGACGCGCTCATGGCTGCACTGCCCCGGCCTCGGAAATCATGCGGTCGATGGCTTGCCGCGGGACCACGACCTTGCGGCCAAACCGCAGGCAGGGAATCCGCCCCTGGTTCACGGCCGCATAAGCGGATGCGCGAGATATCCCGAGTAGTTCCCCGGCGCGCTCAACGCTGATCGTGAGCGCATCGGGTGCCGGCGCCTTGCGGGCGCGGCTGGGTTGAAGAGACTTGTCCATTAATTACCTCCTGATTGCGTCGAGTGGTTTTCCCACGCGTATATTGTCTCACGCCTTTTTGACGTTTTTAGCCGTTTTGGCGTCACTCACCACTAAACCGGCTGACAACTGCCTGACAAATTCACTTTTTTCTCACCGTATGGTCTGATTTCCCAACGTCTGGCTCCTCAGAATGTTCCGTAATGGCGTCTGTATGTTCATACTGGCGGACAGACGTGGTATAATAGAAATAGGTGGAAAAAGCCTTAAACCAGTGGACAGAGACAGAGAGAGATGAACGCAAGCGCTAGAATCGATCCCCGGCTACAGTGGTTCAAGCCCGAATTTGCTAGTGCGTGGGCCACTGCTAAAACGATTGCCGTAAGCGGCAGGAGGGTGCTTTACGACGTGGACCCGCTCGTGGCCCTTCGCGGGTTCGTCTACAAGGTGCGCGACGTACCGTCAGCATTGCAGTTCGTCAGGGAATTCGGGCCGCTGATCGAGCCCGTAGACGACAAGGTGGCCGTGTCGGATATGGTGAAAACGAAGCGCGCGCTCGTCGCGATCTGGAAGG
>Ga0187893_10011683_pt1 | contig 12679 bp, 9 predicted proteins | sample MA1701074metaG_FD_139574 | JGI IMG/M metagenome (GOLD analysis project Ga0187893, IMG submission 139574) | White microbial mat communities from a basaltic lava cave in the Kipuka Kanohina Cave System on the Island of Hawaii, USA - MA170107-4 metaG ...
CTTCTGCGCCGCCTTGTAGTCGCCCGCGAGGAACTCCCGCCGCAGGTCGCGCGCCAGCTTCTCGTACTCCTCCGCGTCCGCCGCGACCGCCTCCTCCTCGCGCTTGCGGGCGTCCTCCAGCTGCGCGGCCCGGTGCGCCGCCCAGTCGATCCGCAGCTTGTTCTCCTTCGCGCGCGCCTTGAGCGCGATCTCGTCCGTGTAGCCCTGGATCACCGGCTTCAGGAGATCGATCGCCTGCGCGTACTGGCGCGTCCGCTCCAGCTCGCCGACGCGCTCCTCGACCTTGAAGTACGCGACCTCCGAGGACTGCACGATCTTCTTCTGCATCTCGCGCGCGGACTCCTCGAGCAGCACGCTCGAGTACCGGTCCGAGGCGAAGTCGCAGTTCAGCTTCCTCTCCAGGGCCGTCTGAGCGAACTTGTCGACGAGCAGCCACGCCTCGTTGAACTTCTCCTCGTCGCGCTTCATCGCGGCGGCCACGCGCACCTTCCCGAACGCCGCGTGCAGCTCGGCGACCCGCGCCTTCCAGTCGATGATGAACCCGGCCCGCCGCTCCGCCTCGCGGCCCGCCTGCGTCCCCTGCGTCGAGTCGTTCTTCGCGAACCGCTGGTACGCGACGATCGTGTCGTCGATGGGCGAGAGGTCGTACGTCCCGGACTGGAACGTGCGGTACATCTTCCGCCAGTTGTCGAGGTCCTGCTTCTCGATCTCGACGAACGCGTTCGACGCGCTCTTCTCGCGCAGCTTCACCTTCAGCTCGTCGATGCGCTGCGTCGCCTCCTTCGCTTGCGGCGTGTCGGGGAATCTCTCGACGACGTTCGAGTACTCGTCGATCGCCTTCTCGAGGTCCTCCGTCCTGTTCGGATCCATCCGGTTGAAGTCGAACCCCTTGGCCAGGCCGAGCGCCGCGTCGGCCTCCCGGCCCTTGTCCGTCTCGACCGGCGGCGGAGGCGGCGGCACCTCGGGCGGCTTGCTCATGTAGGCGACGGCGCCGATCACGCCGCCCACGACGACGAGCACCAGGAGACCGACGGCCGCGACGAGCAGCTTCTTGTTCGCGACGAGCACCTCGACGGTCCCCGTGGGATCGCGGGGCACCTCCCCGGACGTCTCCTTGAGGTACCGCTCCAGTTCGATGATCACCTCGGTCATCGTCTGGTAGCGCTCCTCGGGCTTGCGGGCCATCATCTTCGCGCCGATCTCGCCGATCCGTTTCGGCAGCCCCGCCACCGCCTCGTGGAGCGGGATCGCGTCCTCGCGCACCTTCTTGTTCACGAGCTCGCGCACGCTGGGCGCCTGGTAGGGCGTGAAGCCCGCGATCATGCGGTACATGGTCGCGCCGAGCGCGTAGATGTCGCTGCGGTAGTCCGCGGCCCGGCCCAGGACCTGCTCGGGGGCGATGTAGTGCGGCGTGCCGATGACCGAGTCCTCGTCGTCGGCCGAGAGCTTCTCGCCGAGCCGCTGCGCCAGGCCGAGGTCGCCGATCTTGATGGAGCCGGTCTCCGAGATCATGAAGTTGTCCGGCTTCACGTCACGGTGGATGATCTCCTTCTTGTGCGCGTACTCGAGCCCGCGCGCGGCGTCGAGAATCATGCGCACCGACTCGTCGAGCGGGATCTTCCGGTCCTTGTTGAGCCGGTCCTGCACGCTGCCGCCCGGGACGTACTCCATCGAGAAGTAGTAGCGCTCCTCCTGCCGCTTGACGTCGTACACCTGCACGATGTTCGCGTGGTTGAGCTTGGCGGCCGCGCGCGCCTCGTGCACGAACAGCTCGATGAAGTCCTTGTTCTTCACGTGCTCCGGCGCGATCACCTTGAGCGCGACGATCCGCTGGAGGTCGATCTGCTCCGCCTTGTAGACGGTGCCCATGCCGCCGCGCCCCACGCGCTCGACGATCTTGTAGCCGCCCAGGCGCTGCCCGGACATCGTCTCCTCGCCCGCGCTCTCGTCGGAGAGGAACGAGAAGAGGGTGTCGCCGATCTTCACGAGGTCGCCGAACGCGAGCTTCTGCTCCTGGTCGACCTTCCTCCCGTTGACCAGCGTCCCGTTCATGCTGCCGAGGTCGACGATCCACCACTCGCCGTCGCGCTCCTCGACGCGGAAGTGCTGACGCGAGCACTGCGTGTCGCGCAGCTGCGCCGTGGCCGAGTTGTCGCGCCCAACGATGAGCGTGGTCTTGGGCTGGGCGATGAACGTCTTGCCCTTGTCGTTGCCCTTCTCGACCACGAGACGCGGCACGAGCACCCTCCCACGGTATTGGACGCCGATCGGCCGATTCTACGGCAACCCTCGCGGCGCCGCCACCGGATTATCCCCTCCCGCGGGCCCTCACGTTGCGATCCCCTCGAAAAGCGCGCTCCCCACGCGGACGTGCGTGGCCCCCTCCTCGACGGCCGCCTCGAAGTCCGCCGTCATGCCCATCGAGAGGCCCGCGACGCCGCAGGCGGCGGCCAGATCGCGGAGCCGCCGGAAGTGGGGGCGCGACGCCCCGGCGTCCTCGACGTGCGGCGCCATCGTCATGAGCCCCGACAGGCCGATCCGGTGACACTCCCGCCGGATGCGCTCGACGAGGGCCACGCACTCGGCCGGAGCCACGCCGCCCTTCGTCGACTCTCCGCTCACATTCACCTGAACGAAGCCGGTCACCCGCATCTTGTTCAAATCCAGCTGGCGCTGCAGCTCCGCCGCGAGCTCCCAGCGGTCGATCGAGTGGACGATCGGGAACGCGCCGACGAGCTTCCTCACCTTGTTCGTCTGCACGTGCCCCACGAAGTGCCACCGGAACGGGTGCCTCACCTGCGCGACCCGCGCGAGTCCCTCGACGACGCGGTTCTCGCCGCAGTCGGTGACGCCGCAGGCGCCGAGCGCCTCGATCACGGGCGGCGCCACGTACTTCGTGATCGCGACGAACGTGACGTCCTCCGGCCGCCGCCCCGCCCGCGCGCACGCCGCGCGGATCCGCTCCCGCACGCGCTCGACGTTCGCCCGCAGGCGGTCAAGGTGCATCGACGATCTCGCGCAGGTGCGCCGCGACCTGCTCGCGCGTCAGGCGGACGCCGGGCCGCAGTCCCTTGATCGGTCGCGGATGAATGAACACGGCCTCCGACAGGATGGCGAGTTCACCCCGCGACCGCAGCACGGGGATGCGCTCGTCGATGGCGCGCAGGGGCGACGCGTCCGTGATCCACTCCCCCAGCCGGGGCGGCAGCCCGTCGCACTCCGCCAGCGCCCCCTCCGAGATCAGGTCGAACAGGTGCGCGGCCGCGTCCCCTCGCTGCACCATCTCCATCGTCAGCCCGGGCACCTCGAGGACGATCAGCTTCCCCATCGCTCCGTCTCCGGATCTCCCCGAAGGGCGCCTATTTGAAGAGATCCGCCGGCTCGATGAACGACTGCTTCACGAGCTCCGCCCGCAGCAGCACCCGGTTCTCCTCGCGCTTCCTGTTCTCCAGCGTCGCCCGGATCTTCAGCTGCGCCTGCTCGAACGTCTCCTCCTTCCGCTCCACCCGCTGGTCGAGCTTGAAGATGTTGATCGTGTTCTTGTCCTCGACGACGCGGCTGACCTCCCCCTCCTTCAGCTCGTCGAAAAGGTACTTCGTCGTCTCCTCCGAGAACGGGCTCTCCTCGCGCTTCAGCTCGCGGTACCCCGGGAGCTTCCGCCCGCCCGCCTCCGTCGTCAGCACCTCCGAGTAGTGGTGCGCCAGGACGAAGAAGTCCGTCCCGTCCTCGATCTTCCGCAGGAGCGATTCCGCGAGCTTCCGCCGGAGCGCCCGCTCCTCCTCGTTCGAGCACGTCAGCCCGATCCGCCACACCGTGATGTGGTTGATCCCCTTGAACTGGTCCGGGTTGCTCCTGTAGTAGTCGCGCAGCTCGTCCGGCGTCACGTGTTCGTACAGCAGCACCGATCGGAACTTCGGCGCGCGGAACGCCTCGTTCGACAGCCGCCGGTAGAGCGTCGAGATCATGAGCACCCGCCGCCGGTCCTCGCGGTACTCCGCGAAGGTCATCTTGCGGAACATGCGCAGGTAGTCCTCGAAGCGGTCGTCGCCCCCCAGCTGCTTCTTCTCCTTCTTGATCGCCTCGTCCACGTCCTGCTCGCTGACGACGACCTTGTACTCCTTCGCGAACTGGAGGAAGAGACGCTCCTCGGCCAGCTTCCGGAGCTCGCTGCGCCGCAGGTCCTCCGTCCGCTCCTCCGGCTTGTAGCCGCGCAGGCGCACCTCGATCTCGTCCCACGTCACGACCTCGCCGTTGATCTTCGCGGCGATACCGGTGCGCTCGGGACGGACCGACGGCTCCTGGAGGAGCATCGCGACGACGAGCCACGCCATGCCGGGCATCCTAACACGGGAGGGCTTGAGGTACTACGGAGAGCCGGCCGATAACACTGAGGTGGACCGGGAGATCGACGACTTCCTCGACTACATCCGCGTCGAGTGCGGGCTCGCCGCCAACACCGTCGAGTCCTACGCGCGCGACCTCCGCCACTTCGCGACGCTGAGCGGCGGGCGCCTCGATCCGCGCTCCGTGCGCGAATTCCCCGGCCGGCTGCGCGAGGAGGCCGGCTACGCTCCCACGTCCGTCGCCCGCGCCGCCGCCTCCGTCCGTATGTTCCTCAAGTTCCTGCAGCGCGAGGGGCGGATCGACCGCGACCTCGCGTCGCTCCTGCGCGTCCGCCGCGTCCGCGCGAGCCTCCCGCACGCGCTGGCCGGCGCGGAGATCGAACGCATGGTCGACGGCGCCGCGCTCTCCACCCGCGACCGCGCCATCCTGGAGCTCCTCTACGCGTCCGGCGCGCGCGTGAGCGAACTCGTCCGGCTCCGGCTCGCGGACGTCAACCTCGATCTTGGCTACGTCCGCTGCTTCGGGAAGGGCGCGAAGGAGCGCGTCGTGCCGATCGGCCGCGCCGCGGTCGACGCGGTCCGCGCCTACGTCGCCGACGGGCGCATCGACGGCGGGCCGCTCTTCACCGGTCCCGCCGGAGGCCCGCTCGCGCGCGAGACCGTCTGGCGCATCGTGAAGCGCCGGGCCCGCCGGGCGCTCATCCGGGCGAACGTCTATCCGCACGCGTTCCGGCACTCGTTCGCCACGCATCTCGTCGAGGGCGGCGCCGACCTGCGCCACGTGCAGGAAATGCTCGGACACGCCGATATTTCCACGACGCAGGTCTACACGCACGTGGACCGCGCGCGGCTGAGGGGGATCCACCGGAAGTTCCATCCGAGACCGTAGCGGGGGGAGGAGACGATGTTCCGAAGGGAGAGACCGATGAAGCGCGAGCGCGCGATCGCCGCGCCGCGGGCCGCGAGACGCCCCGACGACGCGCCGTACGCTCCGCCGGGCGAGACTCAGTCCCGCGAGCGCCGCCGCCGCTCCTTCTGGACGGCCGTGATGCAGTCCGCCGTGATCGCCCGCCTCTGGTAGCGCTCGCGACTCGCGATCGGCTTCCCCGGCTACTGCTTGTTCCTCACGAGCTTCGCCTCTTCCACGACCTTGTCGCCCTCGCGCACGACGCGCTTCACGAGCCCGACGCCCGGCGCGTACCAGTGCGTCTCGTCGACCTTCGCGACGCCGCGCTGACCGCGCGTCTCCACGCGGAAGCACTCGCGCTTGCCGATGCCGCTCTCCACGACCTCGGTCGTGACGCGGAACTCCAGGTCCCACACTTCCGTGCCCCCACCCGTCCTGCCGAACTGCCCGCCGTACGCCCACACCTCGCCCGGAAGCATCGGGAACTTCATGACCGGCAGCGGGGGCTCGAACGTGAACCGGTCCGCGCCGCGCTCCTCCGCCAGCACGAAGACGCCTGCGTTGTCGATCCGGATCATCTGCTTGCGCGCGCCCGACGGGCCCGCGATCGCCAGCTCGAACTGCGGCGGATCGTCCGGCCCGCCCGACTGCGCGATCACCTTGTGCTCCTCCTGCCGCGGCGCCGTCCCGCCGTCCGCCGGACCGATCACGTACGCCCACTCGAAGCCGCGCCCCATCGGGAAGTCGAACGTCGACGCGTGCGTCGCCATCCACTCCGCGGTGATCTTCTTCTCGTCCTTCCTCTTCGCGGCGGCCGGCGCCGCCGGGCGCTCCATCTTCATCCAGAAGATGTAGAGCCCGCCGGCGAGGAGCACGACCATCAGCGCGGTCATCCCGACCAGCCGCCGGAGCGAGAACACCTTCACCAGCTTCGCCTGCATCTCCGGGGCGAGCGGCTTCGCGTCGGCGAACTGCCGGCGCTGGTCCTCGGTCAGGTACGCGTCGACGATCGGGATCTTCACGATCGCGCGGCAGCGCCTGCACCGGACCTTCTTGTCCGGCACGTACTTCTTCAGGTTGAACTTCCCCTCGCACTTCGGGCACTCGAGCACGAACCGCGGGGGCGCGGCCGGCGACGGCTCCGTCATGGCTGCTGTCATATTACATCCGACGCCGATACTATGCGGGCGTGGCGGTCAAAGTCTCGATCCCGGTGCGCGGGATGCACTGCGCGGCCTGCGTGCTCACGATCGAGGAGACCGCGCGCGCGTCTCCCGGCGTCCTTCGCGCCGACGTGAACTTCGCGGAGGAGACCGCGTCGCTCGACGTCGAGGCCGAGCGCTTCGACCCGCGATCGCTCGACCGCGCGCTCCGCGACCGCGGGTACCGGCTCCACCCGCAGCGGCTCCAGTTCCACGTCACCGGACTCGACGGTCCCGCCGAGCGCGTGGAGCGCGACCTCGCGTCCCTCCCGGGCGTGCTCGCCGCGCAGATCAACGCCGCCGCCCAGGCCCTCACGCTCGACACCGTCCCCGGCCTCTTCGATCGCGCGCCCGCCGACGCCCTCCTCACCCGCGCGGGTCTCCGCGTCGAGCCGATCGCCGCCGCCGAGGACGCCGACGACGAGCTGCGCTCGATCCGGGTCCGCGCGCTGGTCGCCCTCCCGGCCGCCGCGCTCCTCATGGGACTCATGCTCGCGCGCATCCACCTCCCGTGGCTCGATCTCGCCGTCGCCTCCGTTGTACAGCTCTGGGCCGGCCTCCATTACCACGTCGCGCTCCTGCGCGGCCTCCGGCACCTCCGCGCGGACATGAACACGCTGGTGTCGCTCGGCTCGACCTCCGCGTACGTCTACTCGCTCGCGCAGTTCCCGCACGGCCGCTATTTCGAAACGTCGGCGATGATCATCGCGATCGTGCTCCTCGGCCGCTGGATGGAGCTTCGCGCGCGGCGCGGCACGCGCCAGGCCGTGCGCGCTCTCGCCGAGCTTGCGCCCAAGACCGCGACGGTCGTTTGCGACGGCCGCGAGTCCGCCGTGCCGATCGCCGAGGTCCGCCCCGGCGACCTCGTCGTCGTGAAGCCGGGCGAGCGCGTGCCCGCCGACGGCGCCGTCGAGAGCGGCGCGGGAGAGGTCGACGAGTCGATGATCACCGGCGAGAGCCTCCCCGTGAAACGCGCCCCGGGGGACCCCGTCATCGGCGGCACCGTCAACCGCTTCGGCGCGCTCCGCGTCCGCCTCTCCGCCACCGGCGAGCGCACCGTCCTCGCGCAGATCCTCCGCGCCGTACGCGAGGCGCAGGGCTCCAAGTCCCCCGCCCAGCGGATCGCCGACCGCTGGGCGTCGATCTTCGTCCCGCTCGTCCTCGGGATCGCCGCCGCGACCCTCGCGGGCTGGCTCGTCGTCGACCGGGCCGCGGCGCTCCACGCCACGATGGCCGTCCTCCTCGTCGCCTGCCCGTGCGCGCTCGGCCTCGCGACTCCGACGGCCGTGATCGTCGCGACCGGCCGCGCCGCCCAGCTCGGGCTCCTGCTCAAGAGCGCCGAGATGCTGGAGGCGCCGGCGCGCGTCACGACCGTCGTCTTCGACAAGACGGGCACGCTCACGGCGGGCCGGCCCGTCGTGCGCTCCTTCACGAGCGACGAGGTCCTGCGCGCCGCCGCCTCCGTCGAGCGGTCGAGCGAGCATCCGATCGGGCGCGCGATCGCCGCGGCGGCGCCCGACGTGCCCGCCGCGCCCGGGTTCGAAGCGCGCCCCGGCCTCGGCGCGCTCGCCGGCGACCTCGCCGTCGGCAGCCGCGCGTTCATGGAGATCCTGGACGTGAAGGTGGACGACCGGCCCGGCCACGTGTTCGTCGCCCGAGGATCGACGCTGCTCGGCTCGATCGAGATCGCCGACGCGCCGCGCGAGGACGCGAAGCCGGTCGTCGAAGCGCTCCGCGCCCGCGGTCTGCGCGTCGTCATGCTCACCGGCGACGACCGCGCCACGGCCGGCCGCGTCGCGGCCGAGCTCGGCATCGACGACGTCCGCGCCGAGGTGATGCCGCCCGACAAGGCCGCCGAGGTGAAGAAGCTCCGGCCCGCCGCGATGGTCGGTGACGGAATCAACGACGCCCCCGCGCTCGCGGCCGCCGACGTCGGCATCGCGGTCGCGGGCGGCACGGACGTCGCGATCGAGTCCGCGGGCATCGTCCTGGTGAAGGGCGGACTCCGGAAGGTCGTCGCCGCGTTCGACCTCTCGCGCGCCGCGCGCCGCGTCATGCACCAGAACTTCGCGTGGGCGTTCGGCTACAACGCCCTGCTCATCCCGCTCGCCGCGCTCGGCCTGCTCCACCCGATGATGGCCGCGGGCGCGATGGCGCTCTCGAGCGTCACCGTCGTCCTCAATTCGCTGCGCCTGCGCCGCTTCTCGCTCCGATGATCATCCGCGGGCGGGCAGGTTCCGCGGCACCACGACGATCAGCAGCAGCAGCGCCGCACCCACCATCGCCCCGACGGTCCACGTCACGGCATCACCCTACGGACGCCCTTGCGCTCGTCCGCTTATCCTGCGCTCGCTGCGTCAGGGCACCCGCACACCTCCCAGCGTAACGGTCGACGACTCCAGCGTCGCCCCGCAGGACAGCGCGAACGTCGCCGCGCCCGTGAACGTCACGTCGAAGCGGTAGAGCGTGACGCCCGTCGTCGACTTCGTGAACGACGCCGACACGCCGCCCGCGCTCAGCGTATAGGTCGCCGATCCCGACGGCGTGTGATAGATGCTCACGAAGACGTGGACCGTGCCGCCGCCGGTGAGCGGGACCGTGAAGCCGTTCCCCGCGGACGCCCACACCGCGCGGCCGCCCGTGTCCACCGTCGAGCCGCCGCTCGTGAACGTCCAGCGGTTCGTGTGCGCCGTGTAGAAGCCGGTGTAGGACGGCTCGCCGATGCCGACGGCGGTCGCCGACGTGTTGCCCCAGACCGGCGTGCGCGCGGTGAAGTGCTCCTGGCCGCTCACGTCGACCGTCGCGGTCGTTCCCCCGAGCGTCACGACCGAGATGCTCGCGCCCGGCGGCGGCGGAGCCGGCGTCGCCCCCGTCCCGATCGCCGCCGCGAGGTTGAGGCGGCCGCCCGTGGACACGAGACCCGCGAGCGAGCCCGTCGCCGTCACGGTCGACAGCACCTGCGAGCGGACCGCGAGATGCGAGTACGACGGGAACTGCGCCTTCACGAGCGCGCACGCGCCGCTCACCATCGGCGTCGCCATCGACGTGCCCGACATGTAGGCGTAGCCGCCCGGCACGGTCGAGCGGATGCTGACGCCCGGCGCGCCAATGTCGACGCGCGTCGCGCCCCAGTTCGAGAAGTCCGCCTTCGCGCCGCTCGACGTCGTCGCGGCGACGGAGATGACGTTCGACTGCGGATAGCTCGCGGGATACGCCGGGCTCGAGTCGTTGTCGTTCGACTCGTTCCCCGCCGCCGCGACGAAGAGCACGCCCGCCGTGTTCGCCGCAGTGATCGCCGACGACAGCGCGCTCGAGTAGCCGTAGCCGCCCCACGAGTTCGAGGTCAGGACGCACCCCACGCTCGACGCGTAGTAGAGCGCGGAGATCGCGGCAGACGTCGAGAGTCCGCCCCACGACGTCGCGATCTTCAGACAGACGATCCGCACGGTCCAGCAGACGCCGGCGACGCCGACGCCGTTGTCGCCCACCGCGCCGATCGTGCCCGCGACGTGCGTGCCGTGGCCCTCCGCGTCCATCGGATCGCCGTCGCCCTGGCCGAAGTCGTAGCCGTGCACGTCGTCGACGTAGCCGTTGCCGTCGTCGTCCACGCCGTTCCCCGCCGTCTCGCCCGGGTTCGTCCAGATGTTCGCCGCGAGGTCCGGATGCGTCCACGCGACGCCCGTGTCGATGACGCCCACGCGCACGGACGCGCTCCCGGTCTGCGTGTCCCACGCGGCGGGCGCGCCGACGTTCGTCATGCCCCAGAGCGACGGCATGTACGGATCGTCCGGCACCACCTGCGTGTAGCGCACATGGTCCGGCTCCGCGTAGTCGACGTCCGGGTCGCGAGCCAGTTCCTCCGCGAAGCGGACGACCGGGGAGACGCCCCGCTTCACGTCGGCGACGGCCCGCTCGCGCGGGAACGCGACGAGATGCAGGTTGTCGACGCCGAGGCTGCGCAGCAGCACGCCGCCGCCGCGCGCCGCGATCGCGTGGATGCTCGCGCCGTCCCGCGCGCGCACGATGGCGCGGTCGCCGAACATCGCCGTGTGGCGCGGCGACTCGTCGATGACGACGACGTCCGCGTCGATCTCCACAAGCCGCAGGCCCGACCCGGGCGGGCTCATCGCCCGGACCGTGCCGCGCTTGTACACGTCGCGCGGCGATCCCGTCGCCGCCTCCGCCTCCTCCGTTGCCCCTGTCGATTCGTCCTTACCGCATCCCGCGACCAGACAGACCCCGAGAGCGATCCAACCTCCACGCATGCCGCCTCCTACCCACCAAGGCGGCTCACCCCCACTGGTTCCCTGCGACGCCCGCGCGGAATCGTTTCGAAGAAAATGACGCAGCGCGTCACATCGTCCGGTGCAGCACCGCGTTCATCGAACCCGTGCGGTATCCCGCCAGGTCGAGGGCCACGTAGAGGTACCCCAGCTCCCGCAGGCGCGCGACGATCGCCTCCCGCTCGGCGATCACGCGGTCGAAGTCCGCGGGATCCACCTCCAGCCGCGCGATCGCGTCGTGATGCCGCACGCGGAACTGCCGGAGTCCCATCGCGCGCAGCACCTCCTCCGCCTGCTCGATCCGCGACAGCTTCTCCGGGGTCACGGCCTGGCCGTACGGGATCCGGCTCGACAGGCACGCCATCGACGGCTTGTCCCACGTCGCGAGCCCCATCTCGCGCGACAGCGCGCGGATCTCCGCCTTCGTCAGCCCCGCCTCCGCGATCGGCGCGCGGACCCTCGCCTGGCGCGCCGCCTCCGCCCCCGGCCGGTGGTCGCCCGCGTCGTCCGCGATCTCGCCGTACACCACCGTGCGCACCCCCTCGCGCTCCGCGACCGGCACCAGCTTCTCGAAGAGCTCCGTCTTGCAGAAGAAGCAGCGGTTCGGCGCGTTCGCGCGATACTCCTCGCGGTCCAGCTCGCGCGTCTCGACCTCGACGTGGCGCGCGCCGATCGCCGCCGCGAGCCGCCGCGCCTCGTCGCGCTCCGCCCGCGGGTACGACTCGCTGATCGCCGTCACCGCGATCGCGCGGTCGCCCAGCTCCTCGCGCGCGACGCGGAGCAGGAACGTGCTGTCGACCCCGCCCGAAAACGCGACGAGCACGCTCTCCATCTCCCGGAGCAGCGCGCGCATGCGGTCGAGCTTGGCCGCGACGGTCACTCGACGCGCTCCTGGAGGAGCTTCCCGCTCGTCGCTTCCAGTCCCGGCGGCTGCGTCTTCGTCGAGTCGCGGTGCGACTTCCACCGCGCCGCGGCCACGCCGATCAGCACGGCCTCAAGCCCGAAGAAGACCAGCACCGGCAGGATCATCATGAACGCCCCGCCTCCGCCGCCGAAGCCGTAGGTGTGCAGGCCCTGGCCGAAGACGAAGTTCACGCCGTAGTAGCACAGCACCACCGACAGCAGGCCGGCGATCGCCCACACCGCGGTCCCGAACGCCTTGATGGCCCCCGCGATCCGCGCGTGCATCATCGCCAGGTACGTGAGCAGCGAGATGAGCGCCCACACCTCCTTCATGTCCCAGCCCCACGGCCGCCCCCACGCTTCGCCCGCCCATACGGCGCCCAGGATGACGCCGCCCAGCATCAGCAGCACCGTGATCTGCAGGACGCGGTGCATCACGCGGTGGATCTGCTCCAGTCGATCGTAATCGTCCGGCCGGCGCAGGAACGAGAACAGGTACACGTGGCCGAGGATGGACAGGATGAGCGCGCACGCGAACGACGACATGATCGCCGGGACGTGGATCGTCATCCAGATCGTGTTCATCAGCGCCGGCTGAAGCGGGTTGATGAACGACTGGCTCGCGAACTGGTACACGTTGTCCGCCAGCAGCACGAGCACCGCCGCGGCGATTCCCGCGGCCATGCCGGCGATGTTCGCGCGCAGGAACGCTTCGAACACCAGGCCGAGCACCGTGGCCGCGATCGCGGTCATGATCATCGACTCGTAGTGGTTCGAGAGAGGGTACTGCCCGCACGCGATCCACCGCATCGCATACCCGTAGCCTTCGAGCCCCAGCGCGCCGATCGACAGGAACAGGCCCGCCCACCGCAGGCGGCGCGACCGGAACGCGAACGCCAGCAGGTAGATGAACGCCGCCGCGCCCAGCGTCGCCGCCGCCCACCCGAACGGATGCACGCGGTTGTACGTCAGCTCCGTGTCGATCACGCGAGCGCTCGGATACGCTTCCGGGTTGAGCTCACGGACGCGCGACCGCAGATC
>Ga0187893_10011684_pt1 | contig 12675 bp, 11 predicted proteins | sample MA1701074metaG_FD_139574 | JGI IMG/M metagenome (GOLD analysis project Ga0187893, IMG submission 139574) | White microbial mat communities from a basaltic lava cave in the Kipuka Kanohina Cave System on the Island of Hawaii, USA - MA170107-4 metaG ...
AGCGCTCTGCTCGCCGCAATCGGTTGCCTCTGCCTCTACGTCCTCTGGAGCGTCGTCTCATTCGGCACCCTGACCCCACCCGCGACCCAGATCTTGCCGTTCCTGAACAACTACTGGCAGGTGTACGACTTTGGCGAGCCCCGTCCGCCGCCCGCGACCACGCTGCTGCAACGGTTCAGCGGTCCCTACGTGGTGGAGCGGGCGAAGCTCGGGCTCGACGCCCTGCTGGCCATCCCGTTTGTCCCCGCGCTGAGCACGTGGTTGCTCCTGGCGATTGCCACCATGCCGCTGCTCCTTCGCCAGCGGCAGTACCGCGCGGCACTCGTCTGGGTGCTCTGCTTCGTGGGCTACGCACTGACGGTGTGGGTCAGCGGACCGGGCTTCGCCCCGGTCCGCACGCCGTATGTGTTTGCACCGCTGATCGTCCTCGCCGGAGCGGTCGGAGTCGACGCAATCCTCAGCGAGCTCGACGCATGGAGACAGCGCGGACGGTGGGCGGCCACCAGAGCCGTTCTCGTCGGCGCAGCCGTGTTGGCGTTCTGCTGGGTCATGCTCGATCGCATCCCGGTGCGAGCGAGCTTTCGCATCCGCAGGGACGTCCAGAACCTGCATGCCCACCTCCCGCGTCTCGACCGGGTTCTGCGTGGCGAACCGGTGGCGACGGACCGACCCTGGGAAATCATCGCGCACACGCAGAGTCCCAGCGTGTCGATCCCGCACAACGGCGACGCGGCGCTCGCCGCCGTGCTCGCACGCTACGAGGTGCGCTGGGTAGTCCTGTTCAGCAAGCACCGGCGCGCGTCCGACCGCGACAACGCGTGGACGAGACTGTGGGCGACCGGAGCCACGACCCTGGGCGAGTTTCAGCTCGAACGAGTTCCGGGCGACGCCGATCTTCCGGCGGTGTACCGCGTGAGTCGCACCGCTGGCTCGCTGCCGGAGCCTGGGCACGAGCCACAGCGGTAGCCGCAGCCGGACTGCCGGCGGTCACGGCCCTGGACGCACGTCGGCCGGAATCACATCAACACGCCGCGCAGATCGGTGAGGACGCGCAGCATGTGCGTCGGCGGCGGATCGGGCGGCTCGTCCTCGTAGCGATTCAACCACGCGACGTCGATGCCGGCCGCTTGGGCCCCAGTCACGTCGTCGGCGGCCGAGTCGCCGACGTAGAGCGCTTCACTGGGCACGGCGCCGACGTGCTGCAACGCGGCGTGGAAGATCGAGGGATGCGGCTTGCGGCGGCCGAAGTCGTCCGAGATGACGATCGTCTCGAAGCGGTGGTGGACATCGAACCGCTGCAGGATGGCTCGTGCCGTCGGCGCGTGGTCGAAGTTCGACACCAACCCGAGCCGGTAGCGACCGGCGAGCTGCTGCAACAGCTCGGGGTGCGCGCGTGGCATTTCCGTCTGGCTGGACAGGTGCGCCATGTGCGCGAGCGACAGCCGCTCGGCGGCCTCGGGAACCGGCGCCAGCGCCCCGCGCGCATCGAAGCGCGTCAGCGCGCGGTAAAAGCGCTGGCGCGACGGGACCTCGTGCTGGTGGGGCTCCCGCTCGGCGCGAATCGCCGCGCTGACCTCGAGCAGTGCGACCCGGAACTCCTCGAAGCCGATGCCCGGGTGGAGCTGCGCCAGCGGCGCGCGCAGCCATTCATAGGTTTGGCGGGCATCGCCCGGCGGCGGCACGAACCGCACCACCGTCCCGAACATGTCGAAGAGGATGACGCGGTACGGGCGCGTCACAGCAGCGGATCCGATCCGTACCGCGACAGCCGGCGACCGGGCTGGAAGGTGCGGGCCAGACGAGCGGCGAGCAGGCCGGCCAGCACCAGGTTGCCGACCAGCACGACTCCGTTGAGCCGCACGGCGAGGCGGTGCAGCGCGTCGAACTGCTCGCGCGCCGTCGGCGACGCGCCGGGATCATGCAGCTGCGCGCGCAGCGCATCGGCCTCGGGGAGCACGTCGAGCCCGGCGAACAGGCATGCGGCCAGGATCACCACCGCCACCAACGCCGCCAGCAGCCATATCCCGCCCGCCGGCCGGCTCCGCCGCCACAGGGCGACCGCCGTCGCCACCAGCAGCGCCCCGCAGGCATACCCGGTGGTGTAGTAGCCGGGAAAGATCAGCGCCGTGATGTTGCCCGCCTCCTGCGCGCTCAGGCCGCGGAACAATGCCGGCGCCACCACGACGCCGAAGAAGACGGTCTCGCCGAGCCAGGTCGCCAGCGCCAGCAGATGCACCCAGAGAAGCAGCCAGTTCATGGCCGCGTCACTGGAGATACGACCGGCGCACCGACTTGGGCAGCGGCTGGCGGCTGTCGAAGCCGCTCTCGAGCGGGTGCCAGTGGGTGATCTCCTTCTCGCCGTACTGCCAGCAGAGGAGGCCGATCTGGCCGTCGATTTCGCTGGGAAAGTCGACCAGGCCGAGCTCTAGACCCTTGAAGTGGCCGCCGCACGATTCGATCTCGTGGATCAGCCGCTCGAGCTCGTCGACCAGGCCGCGCAGCTCGGGCCGCCGCTCGAGGAGCTCGCTCACCTCGACGTTGAGCATCGGCCCGCCGTCGTCGCGCGCCATCGCCTCGATCGCCTCGCGCAGCTCGATCCCCCGGCGCTGCATGCGTTCCATGATCAGCTCGAGCTTCGGGATCAGGGCGTTGACTTCCTCGAGCGAAAATAGCTGCGTCGAAAACGGCTCCATGCTCACCGTGTCCCCCGGGAACGAATCTGCCCGCACCTAATCCCGCCCACGCACCCAATGTCAATTCAGGTCGACGGGACCATGCCTTCCCATGATCAGGGGCCTGTACTATTTTCCCTCGCATGGCGCGCGGACCATTCGAATGGGATGAGGATCTCCAGCGCCTCGGTGAGCGCGTCGGCGACTTCTTCGACCGCGTCGTCGGGCTCGCCTCGGCACCGCGTTTCGGCCTCCAGCCGACCTGGCGACCGAGCATCGACGTCTACCGGCTCGACGACGGCATCACGGTCATCGCCGAGCTCCCAGGCGTCGAGGAAGCCGATCTCAAGGTCGTGGTCGAGAGCGGCCGGCTGCGGATCAGCGGCACCCGCCGCACCGTCAGCGCCGGCGCGGGCGCCGAACCGCTGCAGCTCGAGATCGACTACGGCCCCTTCGAGCGCATCCTGACGCTTCCGGCCGGCGTCCAGTCCGACCGGGTCACGGCGCAGTTCCGCGCCGGACTGCTCACCGTGCGGGTGCCGATGCGCGAGCAGACGCGCAACGTACACGTGCGCGTCGAAGATCCCGACGAGTGACCGCCGCCCGATGAGTGAGACGGAAGAGCAACAGACCAGCTCCAAGGACCGCGTGTTCGGTTTCGAGGAGGACCTGAGCGACGTCAACGTCCCCGAGCAGCTCCCGGTCCTCCCGCTGCGCGGGGTCGTGGTCTTCCCCTCGGCCATCGTGCCGCTGCTGATCTCGCGCGGCCCGTCGCTCAAGGTGGTGGAGCACGCCCTCGCCGGAGACCGCATGCTGGCGATGGTGACGCAGAAACACCCCGAGGAAGAGGAGCCGTCCGCCGACGGGCTGTACGCGCGCGGCACCGCCGGGCGTATTCTCAAGATGCTCAAGTACCCGGACGCGAGCGTGCGCATCCTGGTGCAGGGATTGCGCCGCATCGAGCTCGCGGAGGTCGTGCAGACCGAGGCGTTCTTCACCGCCCGCGTCCGACAGCTCGCCGACCTCCACGAGACCTCGCCCGACATCGAGCCCATGCAGGCGCACATGGTGAACCAGTTCGGCAAGTTCGTCTCCATGATCCCCTACCTGCCGGATGAGCTGCAGGTGGTGGCGATGAACATCAAGGACCCGGGCAAGGTCGCCGATCTGATCGCCTCGAACCTGAACATCTCGGTGGAGGAAAAGCAGGAGTTGTTGGCGACGCTGGAAGTGCGCAAACGCCTCGAGCGTCTCACCACCATCTTGAACCGCGAGATCGAGCTGCTCGAGCTCGGACAGAAAATCCAGTCGCAGGTGCAGGACGAGCTGTCGAAGACGCAGAAGGATTTCTATTTGCGCCAGCAGATGCGCGCCATCCAGAAGGAGCTCGGCGAGGGCGACCCCCGCGATCAGGAGATCGACGAGCTGCGCAGGCGGCTCGAGGAGGCGAGCCCGCCCGAGGCGGCGCGCAAAGCGGCCGAGACCGAGCTCGATCGGCTGCGCATGATCCCGGTCGAATCGGCCGAGCACACCGTGGTGCGCTCCTATCTCGAGTGGATCGTCAACTTGCCGTGGTCGCGCTCGACCGAGGACAACCTCGACATTCCCCACGCCCGCACCGTGCTCGACGACGACCACTACGATCTGGAGAAGATCAAGGACCGCATCCTCGAGTTCCTCGCGGTGCGCAAGCTCAAGAACGACTCGAAGGGGCCGATCCTCTGTTTCGTCGGCCCGCCCGGCACCGGCAAGACCTCGCTCGGCCGCTCGATCGCCCGCGCCATGGAGCGCAAGTTCATGCGCATCTCGCTCGGCGGCATGCGCGACGAGGCCGAGATCCGCGGCCACCGTCGGACCTACATCGGGGCCCTGCCCGGCCGCATCATTCAGAACCTCCGGACGGCGGGATCGAACAACCCAGTCCTGATGTTCGACGAGATCGACAAGCTCGGGGCGGACTTCCGCGGCGATCCCGCCTCGGCGCTGCTCGAGGTGCTCGATCCCGAACAGAACAACACCTTCCAGGATCACTACCTGGACATCCCCTTCGATCTGTCGAAGGTGATGTTCATCACCACTGCCAACCTGCTCGACCCAGTTCCGCCGCCGCTGCGCGACCGCATGGAGGTGATCGAGCTCGCCGGCTACACGGACGAGGAGAAGCTGCAGATCGCCCGCCGCCACCTCATCCCCAAGCAACTCGCCGAGAACGGCATCACCGCGGAGCAGGTGACGTTCACCGACGACGGCCTGCTCTTCCTCATCCACCGATACACGCGCGAGGCCGGGCTGCGAAACCTGGAGCGCGAGATCGGCAGCATCTGCCGCAAGGTGGCGCGCGGCATCACCGAGGGAAAGACCGACGCCGTGATGGCCTCGCCGGAGACGATCCGCGCGTTCCTCGGTCCGGAGCGCTTCTTCTCGGAGGTGGCCGAGCGCAGCGAGGAGCCCGGCGTCGCCGTCGGCTTGGTGTGGACGCCGATGGGCGGCGACATCATCTTCATCGAAGCCACCAAGATGAGCGGCAAGAAGGGCATCACGGTCACCGGCAACCTCGGCGACGTGATGAAGGAGTCCGCCCAGGCGGCGCTGAGCCACATCCGCGCCCGCGCGGTGCGGCTCGGCATCCCGGCCGACTTCTTCGACACCATGGACCTGCACATCCACGTGCCGGCCGGCGCGGTGCCGAAGGACGGCCCATCGGCGGGCGTCACCCTCGCCACGGCGCTGACGTCGCTGTTGACCGGCCGTCCCGTGCGCCATGGGGTCGCGATGACCGGCGAAATCACCCTGCGCGGCAAGGTGCTGCCGGTGGGCGGCATCAAGGAGAAGGTGCTCGGCGCCAAGCGCGCCGGCATCAGGACCGTCATTCTGCCCAAGCGCAACGAGAAGGATCTCGAGGACGTCCCGGATGCGATTCGCCAGGCGATGCGCTTCGTCTTCGTCGACACGGTCGACGAAGTCCTCGAACACGCGCTGGAGCCGGCTCACGGCGCGACCGCCGCGCTGCGCGCCGCGGCGCCGTCGTGATGGCGCTGAAGCTCGTCATCTTCTACGGCTCGGTCCGCTCGCAGCGCCAGGGGATCAAGGCCGCGCGCTTCGTGCTGAAGACCTGCCAGCAGCGCGGCCACGATGCGGTGCTGCTCGATCCGATCGAGTACCCGGTGCCGCTGCTCGACAAGATGTACAAGGAGTACGCGCCGGGAACCGCTCCGCCCGTGCTGCAGAAGCTGGCCGACCTGATCACCCCGGCTGACGCGTACATCGTGGTGTCCGGCGAGTACAACCACAGCGTGCCGCCCGCCCTCGCCAATATGCTGGATCACTTCCTCGAGGAGTACTTCCGCAAACCCTCGGCGATCGTGTCCTACTCGGCAGGGAGCTTCGGCGGCGTCCGCGCTGCGATCGCGCTGCGCGCGATGCTGGCCGAAATGGGGATGTCGAGCATTCCGTCCATCCTGCCGATTCCCAAGGTGCAGGACGCGTTCGACGACGACGGCACGCCACGCGATGCGCAGTTTCCCACACGCGCGATACGCTTCTTCGAGGAGCTCGAGTGGTACGCGACGGCGTTGCAGGACGCGCGGGTGCGGCAGTGCCCGCGCAGTGAGTCGGCGACCGCCGCGTTGGTGCTGAAGAGCCGGCCGGCGAGCTGACTCCTGGAGGGCGGCGCGCCGTCGCCGCCGGGGAGGGGTTGCGGATGCGGATACGTCTCCACCCCTGCCGCCCGGCGCCGACGGCGCGGCGCCCTCCAGGGTTCGCTGCGAACGTGTCGGTTATCCCAGCAACCCGATCGACCACCACGCGTAGATCAGGATCTGGACAAAGAAGAGGTTGGCGCGTAGCAGCACCGCCGGCACGCTAGTCGAGATGACGTGGGTCACCGATTGGGCGATGCGCGCGTACAGCACCCACATCGCCAGCGGGTCGGTCACGTCGAGCCGGCCGCTGATGCTGGCGCCGAGCGCCAGCGCGGCGAAGATCGGCAGCGTCTCGAAACAGTTGTCCCGGGCGCGGGTCAGACGCTGGCCGAGGGCGGCGAGGTCGCGGCCGTCGGTCGCGAAGCTATTGGCCGCCTTGCGCCCGCTGAACACCAGCCCGATGCGATAGAACCCCATCACCAGGCTGAGCAGCACGAACCAGGCGGCGAAGCCGATCAGTGCGGTGGCGGTGCTTCCCATGATCCCCCCTTGTTCTGCACGGCCGGACGCCGCCGTGCGCGACGTATGCTCAGACGCTCGGCGGATATTCCGCGTGCTGCGGCAGCTGGCCGGTGATCTCGTACCAGGGCGCCTTCGAGGCGGCAAAGATCTGGCTCTGGGGGCGGAACCCCGGGTCGTCATCGAGCCCGCCCATCGGAACCACGGCGAGGTTGCGGTCGCGGTCGATGCGCGGCATCGGCGACCCGCAGGTGCGGCAAAAGGTCTGGGTGAAGTGGCGCGCCTCGGGAATCTTGTAGGACACCAGCTCCGCCGCACCGCGCGTGAAACGCACGCCGTCGGCGCCGGTCATGAGATTGCTCGCGTGCGCCGCCGAACGCGCCCTGCGGCAGCGGCCGCAGTGACAGTAGTGCGCGCGCAGCGGCTCGCCCTCGACGACGTAGGTTACGGCGCCGCAGAGGCAGCTGCCGCGCGGCCGGCCCGGCGGGTCGAGCGGCGGACGATCGGGCAAGACCGGCGCGTCGAATCCCTCGGGATACGCATCGAAGCGCGGGAGCGCATCGGTGATCTCGTACCAGGGCGCCTTCGAGGCGACGAAGATGTGAGCGAGCGCGCGTGCATCGGGCTCGTCGTCGAAGTTGCCCGCCGGCAGGAACACGCGCCCCTCAAAGGGCTCGCCCGGCACCACCGAGCCGCAGCGCATGCAGAAACAGCGAACGAATCCCGGCGACGATTCCCATCGCTCCACCCGCTCGCGGCCGCGCAGCCGGAAGCGCTCGGCCGGTCCCGCGACGTACGTGGCGAACGCCGCCCCGTGCGCCTTGCGGCAGCGCGCGCAGTGGCAATGCGAGGCGAGCTCGAACGGCCCGTCGATCTCCCATGTCACGTCGCCGCAGAGACAGCTTGCCCGGCTCATAGGGGCCTCCCGTTCGGATCGACCTACGCCGCCAACGCGAATTTCGCAATGGCTGCGACCATCGCTCGCGTCCGTCGTGCTCCGCGCGCGTTTGTCCGGGTAGCGGCGGCCCTTGTGGCCGCCCCCCACGGTGCCGGCATTGTATCGCGCACGGCGGTGGGGGCGGCCACAAGGGCCGCCGCTACCCAGATACAAGTACGCGACGCAGTTGATCGACCAGCGCCCCCCCGTCGGCGACCTGCGCGGCGGTGCCGAAAACGTAGAAATCGGGCCGCTGCAGCACCACGCCGACGCCCGCCTCATCGAACCACCGCCGGTACGCACTGTCGAGATCGCGCACCCTCGCCTGCGCACCGACGTGTGCGCTGATCCCACCGAGCGAGGCAAAGAACGCCGCCGCCGCGTCGTCGAGCTGCGTGATCGGGTCGGTGATCGGGCTCAGCAGCGTCCAGCCGCGCCCGACCACGTCGTCGAAGAGCCCGCTGGCGCCCGCATGCTCGACCCGCCCCTGCACGAAGAGCTGGCCGGCATGCGGGTCCCCGTCGAGCCGCAGACCCGGTCCGATCCCCAGCGGTGGCGGCGGCGTGGTCACCTGCCCGGCCTTGGCCGCGCTGATCATGGCGGCGTCGCGCGACGCCGCCTCGGCGGGATCCGCCACGCAGATGACCTTGCCGAGCGCCATCGAGAAATCGATGACTGCGCGCACGTGCGGCACCCGCTCGCTCGCATAGGTATCGAGCAAGGCCTCGCGGGCCCGATCCGACAGTACGAAGTCGAGCTTCCAGGCCAGATTGGCGGCGTCGCGCAGGCCCGAGCACATCCCCTGACCGGCGAAGGGCGGCATCTGGTGCGCGGCATCGCCGGCGAGCAGCAGGCGGCCGCGACGCCAGGTGTCGACCCAGCGGGCCTGAAACCGATACACGGCGTGGCGCTCGAGCCGGGCGGTGTCGGCGCTGACGCCCCACGGCGCCAGCAGACGCCAGGCGGTGCTTTCGCTGTTCAGATCCTCGATGGTCTCCCCCGGCAGCCGCATGAATTCCCAGCGCCGGCGTCCCGGACCGCCGGACACCAGCGTCGTCGGCCGCACCGGATCGCAGATCTGTACGTTGAGCGGCGACCACACGCGCGGCTCGCGCGGCAGAATGTCGACAATGAGCCAGTCGAAGAAGAAGCCGAGGTCGCTGACCGTGGCATCCAGAAACTGGCGGATGAAGCTGTTGGCGCCGTCGCAGCCGATGACATAGCGCGCCGTGACTGCGCGCTGCTCGCCGCTGGGCGCCGCGACACGGAGCTCGACCTCGTCGGCGCCGGCGTCGACACCGACGACCTCGAGGCCGCGCTGCACCTCGACCGACGGCAGCGAGCGGGCTCGTGCGTCGAGCAAGCGCTCGAGGTCGGGCTGGGCGAACATGTTGGCCTCGGGCCAACCGGAGACGCCGCAGGCGCGGCTGCCGAAGCGCAGCAGCGTGTCCCCCGCCGCATTGCGCCACTCGTAGAGATCCGCCACCTCGGTCATGCCGGCCACGCTGCCGGCCACTCCGGCGGCCTGCAGAATGCGGCCGATCTCGTGGTCGAAGTGCACCGCGCGCGGCAGCGGATAGGCGGCCGGTTGCTTCTCGAACACGCCGACCCGCCAGCCGCGCTGCCCGAGCAGGATGGCGAGCGTCTGGCCGACCGGTCCGTAGCCGACGATCGCGACGTCGTAGGATGCGGGCATGCGCGGCGTCAGGCGTGCATGCCGGCCATCAGCTCGGCGAGATCGTCGGGGGCAAGAAACGAGGGCGGCGGCGGCGGGCCCCAGCTGTAGAGCGAGTTCGGGCCGTCCCACACACCCGGCTTCCACAGCTGATCGTCGAGGATGCAGTCGAGGTCGGCGTAGTACTCGGTGAAGTTGCCGGCGGGGTCGCGGAGATACCAGAAGAAGTTCGAGCCGATGTGGTGCCGGCCGAGACCCCAGACGTGGCGGCTCGGATCGGCTTCCAGGAGCGCGCGCGCCCCGCGGCCGATCTCGTCGACGTCGTCGACCTGCCAGGAAGTATGGTGCAGCAGCTGCACCGGGGCCGGCTGCACCAGCAGGTTGTGGTGATCGGTCGAGCAGCGCAGGAACGAGGCCAGTCCGGCGACCGTGTCGCTGACCTTGAAGCCGACGCCGTCGATGAAGAAGCGCTGGCTGGCGTCCAGCTCGGTCGTCCCGAGCACGACGTGGCCGAGCTTGCGCGGCCGCACCCGCTCCGTGCGCCGCACCGCGGCGGCCCGGTCGGTACGGCGATCGGTCCGCCCGGGGCCGTTGCTCGAGGCGGCGGCGATCGGGGGTTGGTGGAGGCGCTCGGCGACACTCACCAGGACGCGGACGCCGGTGCCCGGGTCGACGGCGGTGATCCGCTCGGATGCCCGGTCGACCGCTATGCCGAGGCGGTCCAGGCTGGCCCCAATGCGACCGATGTCGTCGCGGTCGTCGGCGCCGATCCCGAGCTCGATCAAACGCCGGCGCGGCGCGTGCACCAATCGCAGCTGCTCGCCGCCGTCGGCCGTCGCAAAGCGGTCCTCGCCCTTCGCGGTGAGACCGAACTCCGCGTAGTACGCACCCGTCCGCGCGACATCCGGGACGCCGATGGTAATCGATGTGAGTCGGTGCAACGCCATGGAGCTCTCCTCTGCGCCGGAGAAACCACAGATGAACACAGATGACGGCTGATGAAAACACGCGACAACGAACGGCGTGACCAGTGACCAGTGACCGGTGGTTCTGCATTCGTTCCGCTCACTGGTCACCGGTTACCGGTCACGCCTTTTCCGACCGGTGGTCATCCGTGTTCATCTGTGGTTTTCCCAAGCAGATGGGCGCCGACCGATCCACCGACGCAGCCCTGGCTCTGCTGCTGCTGGCCGGCGCGACCGTCTACGTGTCCCTCCTGCCGCGCAACCTCGGGCCCGCCGACGAGGCCTACTTTCTCTACGAGGCCAAGCGCATCCGCGACGGCGAGGTCATGTATCGCGACATCTTTCAGTTCGTCACGCCGTTGGCTTCGTACACGATGGCAGCGCTCTACTGGCTCTTCGGCACCAGCATGGCGACCGCGCGCGTCGCCATGGCGGTCGTGCACGGGCTCACCTGCGCGACGCTGTATGCCGCCTGCCGCAGCCTCGGCGTGCGGCGCGAGGTCGCGCTGTCGGTGCCGCTGGCCTACCTCGGCCTCTGTCAGACGGTCTGGCCGTTCGCCAGCTGGCACTGGTTCTCCACGCTGACCAGCGCGCTGTTGGCGCTGCTCATGATCGCGGCGCCGTGGGCGGAACAGCCACGGTGGGCATTCGTCGCCGGCCTCGTGTGCGGCATCTCCGTCGGCATCCAGCAACAGCGAGGAGCGTTTCTGGCCATCGGGGCGGGCGCCGTGGTCGTGATCGATTGGGTGCTCGATTGGCGGTACGGGGTGCGGCGGCCGGCGGGCGCGCTCATCCGGCGCCTCGCCTACTTCGCCGCCGGCGGCGCCGTGGTAGTCGTCCCGCTGCTGGCGATCTTCGCGCTCGTCGCGGGCGTCGGCACGATGTACGAGGCGCTGGTCGGCTTCCCGCTGCACAGCTACGGGCCGCACTTCAGCGCGCGCTGGGGTCAGGTCGTCGCCTTCGCCGGCGCGTACGCCGGCTATACGGTTCCCGCCGTGCTGCGCTTCAGCCCGCTCGCGCTGCTGTTGCCCGCGGCGCAGTGGGGAGCCGACGTCGCGGCCGGCCGCGAGCGGCAGCGGGTCAGAGGCCTGACGGTGCTGATCGTGCTCTCGATCTGCTCCGCATGCTCCATCTGGTACTTTCCCGATCTGATCCACATCGGTCTCATCGCCGGTCTGTTCTGGGTGGCGGGCGCGGTCGGGATCGAGTGGATCCTGCAAGCGCTCCACCCCGCGGCGCTGTCGCGCTCAGCCGGCGTTGTGGCGTCCGCGACGCTTGCGGCGCTTCTCGTCTGGCATCTGGCGCAGCATGCCCGCCAGGTCCAGCGGGAGTATCCGATCTCGCACGAGACCGCCTTTGGTCGAGTGGATTTCGAAACGCGCGCGCAGGTGCTGCTCGTCGACCGCGCGCGCGAGCTGCTGGCGGCGTCGCCGTCCGGCGAGCTCTTCTGCTACCCGCAGCTCTCGGCACCGTACCTGACCACCGGCGGGCGCAATCCGACGCCGTACCAGAAGGCGATCGCCGGCGTGTTTCCGCAGACGCACGTCGACCGGATCCTCGACACGCTCGAATCCCGCCGCGTGCCTTACATCATCGGCTCGCCGATTTTCGGTATGCGCAACGATCCCGTCTGGGCATACGTGCAGGACCACTACGAGATCGTGCCGGTTCCCGGCGCGCTCAAGGACGGCCTCCCGGCGTATTTCCTGTTCGGCCGCAAGGACCGCGCCGAGAACCCTGCCCCACCCCGCTCATGACCTGCGGGCACGGCCCACCTTGCATCGGCATGGGCCGCGTGGTCAGTCGGATCGGGAAAGGAGGCGTACGATGACCCTGACGCCATCCGAATCGATGCAACACCTGCAGCTCGCCCTCGAGCTGGCCGGCGTCGCCGACTGCGAGGTCGCGCTGCCCGAGTCACGACACCTGGTCGCGCAGGGAACTCGACTGCACTATCTCGACTGGGGCACGCGCGGCTGTCCGCCGATCTTGTTCCTGCACGGCGGCGCGCTCAGCGCCCGCACCTGGGACGTCGTCTGCCTCGGGGTGCGACGCGACTACCACTGCGTCGCGCTCGACCAGCGCGGTCACGGCGACAGCGAATGGTCGCCGATCATGGACTACGTGCCGGAGGCGCACGGGCGCGACATCGACGGCGTTCTGGCGGCGCTGGGGTGGGATCGCGCCGTGCTGGTCGGCCAGTCGATGGGCGGTCTGAACGGCTTCGTCTACACCACGCAGCATCCCGAGCGCGTCGCGGCGCTGG
>Ga0187893_10011685_pt1 | contig 12674 bp, 9 predicted proteins | sample MA1701074metaG_FD_139574 | JGI IMG/M metagenome (GOLD analysis project Ga0187893, IMG submission 139574) | White microbial mat communities from a basaltic lava cave in the Kipuka Kanohina Cave System on the Island of Hawaii, USA - MA170107-4 metaG ...
GCCGGTCGGCTCGGGCGGACTCGCGGCGGGACTCACGCTCGGCGTCGGCATTCTCGCGTGGCCCACGGAGATCGTCGGCGTGTCCATCGCTCCGCGGCTCATCGCCAATCGCACGGCCGTCCTGCGGCTGGCGATCCAGTCGAGCTGGCTGCTGAACCGGCGCGACCTGCCGATCGCGGCGCTGCGCGTCGTGCACCGGTACGCGGGCTCGTACGCGGCCCCCACGCCCGGGGGCGACCGCGCTCAGGCGCTCTTCGCCGCGCACGGCGTCGAATGCGATCCGGTGTACTCCGCCAAGCTCGCGGCCGCGTTCGTCGAGATGGCCCCCCGATTCCGCCAGCCGCTCCTCTGGCATACCTATGCGAAGCCCGTCGTCTAATCCGTCAGTGGCGATTCACTGGGTCACGCCAAGACTGGCGGGCGGCGCGTTTCCGCGCGATCGCGCTCCGGAGCTCGTGAAGGCGGGCATCACCCACGTCCTCAACGTGAGCTCGACGGCGCCCAAGCACTACGGCGACGCCGGCGGGCTGACGCACGTCGTCTGGCGTCCGATCAACGACCTGTCGGTGATCCCGACGGACGTGGCGCTCGCCTGCATCGACGACATCCACGCCATGCTCTCCCGTCCGAGGACCCGGGTGTACGTCCACTGTCTGGCGGGGCAGAACCGCTCGCCGACCATCGTCTGGCTCTACCTGGTCGCACGCGGATTCACGGCCGAGGAGGCCAGAAAGAAGATCGAGCTTGCATGGCCCGGCTCGATGCCCGCCCATCCCCAACTCATCGACTCCGATCTTGTAGCGACCGTCCGGTCGCATTTTAAGCGCCTGTCCAACAAACGTTTGTAATTTTGGGGATCTCTCCGAACTTTTCCCGGGAGGCCCGGTTAGAGGGTATCGACAGGGGAAAAGTGGATGGATTGCAGTAAAGCCCAGTCTGACTCTATCGCCTATCACAGCGGGAACCTGACCGAGGATCAGGCCCCATCAGTCGGCCAGCACCTCGCGCAATGCGGGACATGCATGGACGACGCGCGGGACACGCAATCCACCCTCGCCCTCCTCAAGGCCATCGACGACGTCGCCCCCTCCGACCATGTCTGGAACCGCATCGAAGCCTCCATCGCCCCCGCGGTCCCAGCCCGTAGAGCGGGATCGCTCCGGCCCCTCGTGACCTTCGCCGCCGCGGCCAGCCTCCTGGTCGCGGCGCTTTCGTTTGTCTTCGTCGCCACCGTCCCGCGACAGGCGCACGCCGCGACGGTCTCCCTCGTCGCGCCCGACGGCGACCTCCGCCCCGGCAAACGACTCCTGACCGGCGAGACCTTCCACGCGCCCACCTACGTCGTCCTCACCCTCCCCGACATCGGCCTCGTCAAGCTGAACCGCGACACGGAAATCTCCTTCACCTCGCCCAGGCGCCTCAAGTTGCTCAACGGCGAGATCTTCGCGGAAGTCACGCGCGGCTTCGAGGTGGAGAGCCGCGACGCCGTCATCACCGTCCACGGCACCCGCTTCGGCGTGCGCGCCTCCGACGCTCCTTCGACTATATACGTCGTCGAGGGCAAGGTCGAAGTCGCGGCCTCCGGGCGGACGCTGGCCCTGGACGGAGGGCGGATGGCGACGGTCGGCGCGGACCCCGCCGCCCTCGACGACGACACGCTGGGCTGGCTCGCGCGCCACGAGACCATCCTGCTCACGCTCGACGCGCCGCGCGCCGTCATGAAGCAGGGCGACGCGCCCGCGTGGCGGATCGCCTTCCGCACGAGCTCCGCGGCGCCCCTCCCCATCGAGGCCCTCCGCGACCTCCCCCAGCAGCTCTACGTGAAAGTCGTCGACCCCAACCGCAAGGAATACACCGCGCGACTCTCGACCGGCATCACCGGCCGCGAGGTCCGCCACGGCGCGAACGGTCTCATCCGCCTGGACGTCTTCACGCCGGTCGTGCTCGACTACCGCGTCGACCCGTCGCTCTTCCCCGCGGCGGGCCGCTACACGGTCACGCTCGCCTACCAGGGGCGGCAGGGCGCGATGGCGGCCGACCCGGTCACAATCGAGGTCCGGTAAATGTCACCCGACTCCGCGCACCTGACGGAAATTGCCTCCCGCCTCGGCCGCATCCGCGGCACCATCAAGACGCTCTTCCTGCTCGACGGAGTCTCCCGGCTCGTCATGGTGCTGGGCGTCTTCGTCGTGGCGACCTTCGCGCTCGACTACACGTTCATCCTCCCGCGCGAAGTGCGCGTCGTCTTCCTGCTGGCCGGCCTCGCGACCGTCGGCTGGATCGCCGCGCGCCGGGTCGCGTACCCGCTCGGCGTGAGGATCTCCGACGACGACCTCGCGCTCTTCGTCGAGCGCCACTACCCGGAGCTCCAGGACCGCCTGATCTCGGCGCTCCAGCTCTCGCGCTCCGCCGGCGGCCCGGACGAGATGGTCGACCGGCTCGCGGGGTTCAACTCGCCGGAGCTCGTCGACGCGCTCGTCGCCGACGCGACGCAGGCCGCGCAGGCGCTCGACTTCAACAGCGTCGTGGTCCGCACCCACGTGCTCAAGATCGCCGGATGGGCGGCCCTCATCGCGGCCGTGCTCGGCGTCTCGGCGGCGGCGACGAAGACGACGCGCCACCTCGCGGGCATCTACGTGAAGCGCGCGGTCGGCCTGAACGTGCGCTGGCCGCAGCGCACGACGCTCGAAGTGCAGGGATTCGACGAGCGCCGCGAGCGCACGATCGCGCGCGGCGACGATCTCGTGCTGGCCGTCAGTTTCCGCGGCGAGCACCCCGGCAAGGTCCGCCTCGATTACAAGTTCGCCACCGGCGAGAAGGGCCGCGAGACGTTGACGGAATCGGCGGGCGCCAACGCGAGCGATCCCAGCGACAACGTGTTCACCTACACGTTCACGAACGTGCCCGGTCCGTTCGAATTCACCGTCAGCGGCAACGACGACGTGTCCGACATGCACCGCGTCCTGACCAAGAACCCCCCGTCGATCGAGGAGATGCACCTCTTCATGGCGTATCCGGAGTACCTCAAGCTCCCGAACACGCCCGAGGACCAGCCGATCCTGAACGGCAACATCCAGGCGCCGCAGTACACCACCGTCCGATTCCGCGCGATCTGCAACGAGGATCTCGCGGAGGCCACGCTCCGGCTCGGGGTGAAGGGCAAGGAGGTCGACTCGGCGCTCGTCGTCGACAAGGACGCGAAGGGCGTCGCGCGCTTCGTCACGGGCACGATCAGCGTGGACGAGGCGCACTCGGAGTACCAGCTCGTCCTCAGGGCGAAGAACGGCCTGCCGAACCGGGACCCGATCAAGTACACGATCAAGGGCCTGATCGACAACGCGCCGCAGATCGCCCTGCACGACCCGCAGGGCGAGGAGAACGTGACGGAGGTGTGCGAGCGCCCGATCGTCGCCGAGGTGAAGGACGACAACGGGATCGCGGAGATCATCCTCGAGTGGCGCAAGGACGGCAAGGTGTCGACGGACTGGACGCCCGTCAAGATGGGGCCCGAGCACCTGAAGCCGACGGCGTACGGTCCGGGCGTCAAGGTGATGAGGGTCGAGTACCTCCTCAACTTCGCCCCGATCCAGGCGATCCCCGGCGAGTACGTGCACCTGCGCGTGAAGGCGCGCGACTACAAGGACGTGAAGGGGCAGGGCAACGAGGGCGCGAGCAAGCCGGTGCGGTTCTCGATCGTCCCGCTCACGCAGCTCGAGAAGGAGCTCCAGGACCAGCTGGAGAAGGTGAAGCAGAACCTGGAGGCGCTGAAGAAGTACCAGCAGACGCTCTACGACAAGACGGCGTGGCTCGACAAGAAGTACGGCGCCGTCGAGAGCCTGAACCCGGAGCAGGCGGGCGAGATCCGCTACGCCGGCAACGAGCAGAGCGGGGTCACCGACAAGCTCACGGTCGCGCGCAACGACATCGACCGGATCAAGCGCCGCGGCGTGTGGAACAAGATCTTCGACGAGCGCGCCGCGGGCGAGCTCGCGAAGGCGGTCGAGGCGATCGACGTGGTGATCGGCCCCCGCGGGGCGTCGCCCGTCGCGAGCACGCTCTTCCGCGACGCGTCGAAGGAGAAGAAGGAGATGCGCTCGCGTCTCCTCAACGACACGCGCGGGTTCCAGAGTCAGGTGATCACCGCCATCGACAATGCGCTCCGCTTCCTCGACCGGTGGTCGAGCTACCAGGAGATCGTGCGCCTCGTGCGCTTCGCGCTCGAGGAGCAGCAGAAAGTTCTCGAGATGATCCGGAGAAAGTGACGGAGGACCTATGACGAGGCTTCTCGGCGCCGCCGTTCTCGCGCTGGCCCTCTTCGGCCGCGCCGCCGCGCAGGACAAGGGGCAGGACCCCAAGGAGGCGCAGCGGCAGATCGAGCTGATGGTCAAGCAGATCGAGGAGAAGATGACGACCGTCATCAAGATCCTCGAGCAGAAGTCCCCGTACTACGCGGACAAGCTGAAGCAGGGCCTCGAGAAGCTGAAAAAGGAGCACGTCCCCGGCAAGATCCAGAAGGTGATGGAGGAGCTGAACAAGGACAACTCCGAGAACGCGCTCCTCGCCGGCGAGGACGTGGCGAAGGTCCTGAAGTCGCTCCTGGACCTGCTCGAGGACCGCACCGACCTCAAGGAGATCGAGAAGCAGAAGGAGGCGCTCAAGCAGGCGCTCGAGAAGCTCGACGCGATCAAGAAGGAGGAGCAGAAGCTCCGCGACGAGACCAAGACGCTGAACGACGAGCGCGGCAAGGACTTCGACCAGGTCCAGAAGGACCTCCAGAAGATCATCGACGAGCAGAAGAAGCTGAACGACCAGACGCAGCAGGGCGTGCCGCGCGAGCTCGTCGACAGGATCAACGAGGCGATCAAGGAGATCGACAAGCTCAAGCAGGACCAGGCGGAGGCCTTCAAGAAGGCCGAGGATGCCAAGAGCAGGGAGCTGAAGGACATCGGCGAGATGTCGCGCAAGCTCGGCGAGCTCATCGAGCGCCAGGAGAAGGCGAAGAAGGACCTCGAGGCGTTCGACCAGAAGCACTCGGGCATCGACAAGGCCGTCAAGGACCTCGAGAAGCTGATCGACGAGCAGAAGAAGCTGATGAAGGCGACCGACGAGGCCGCGAAGGACCCGTCGAAGGCGAACATGGCCGCGCTCCAGAAGCAGCAGGAGGACCTGGCCGACCGGACGTGGGAGCTCGGCCACAAGCTCTTCGACATGAAGGGGCTGCCCGAGGAGACGAAGAAGAAGCTCCTCGACGACAAGGACGGGGCCCTCAAGGGCGCCAGCGACGCGCAGGACGCCGCGAAGGACGGACTCAAGGAGAACCAGCCGGACTTGGCGAAGGGCGACATGGAGCGCGCGGTGCGCGACATGGAGAAGGCGCGCGACGAGCTGAAGAAGCTGTCCGACGCCAACGCGAAGGCGAAGGCGGGCGAGGCGCAGAAGCTCCAGGACGACCAGAAGGGGATCGAGAAGGAGACGAAGGACCTCGCCGGCCGCATGCAGCAGGCGGGCCAGAACGCCGACGCGGACGCCGCGGCGAAGAAGGCGCTCGAGAAGGCGGGCGACCGCACGGGCCAGGCGGGCCAGCAGCAGCAGAAGGCCGGCCAGGAGATGCAGAAGGGCCAGAACGGCGAGGCCGGCCAGTCGCAGGAGCAGGCGCTCAACAACATGAAGGAGGCGCAGCAGGAGATGGAGCGCCTCCAGAACGCCCAGGCGCAGAAGGAGGCGGGCAAGTTCGAGCCGCTCGCCAAGGAGCAGCAGGACCTGCAGAAGCGCGCCGACGACCTCGCGAAGAAGGTCAACGAGATGTCGCGCAGCGACCAGGCGCAGCAGCAGTCGGAGAGCTCGCAGCAGGCGATGCAGAACGCCGCGGGCGAGATGCAGAGCGCGCAGCAGCAGATGGGCCAGGCCGGCCAGCAGATGCAGAAGGGCCAGGCCGGCCAGGGCCAGCAGTCGCAGCAGCAGGCGCAGAAGAACCTCGACCAGGCGAAGAAGGAGCTCGAGAAGGCGCGCGACGAGCTCGCGAAGAAGCCGGACCCGGACTTCAAGAAGCTGGCCGACGAGCAGAAGAAGCTCGAGGAGCAGCTGAAGGAGAAGGTCACCAAGTGGCTTGAGCAGAAGAAGAAGGAGCTCGAGCAGAAGCCGGACGCCCAGTCGAAGGAGCAGGCGCAGAAGGCGGGCGAGGCTCAGCAGTCGAGCGAGCAGGCGCAGCAGTCGATGCAGCAGGCGCAGCAGGAGCTCGGCAAGCAGCAGCCGAACCAGCCGCAGGGCGCCAAGCAGCAGCAGGACGCCCAGAAGAAGCTCGAGGAGACGAAGAAGAAGCTCGACGAGCTGGCCAAGCGGCCGCTCAACGAGGAGGAGAAGAAGAAGGCGGACGAGCTCGCCAAGCGGCAGAAGAAGAACAAGGAGCTGACGGACGAGCTCCAGAAGCAGATCGAGCAGATGCAGAAGGACAACGCGGCGCGGTCGATGCAGCGCGCCGGCGACAACATGCAGCAGGCGCAGGACCAGCTCCAGCAGCAGCAGCCGCAGGGCGCCCAGCAGGACGAGGAGGAGGCGCTCGAGGACCTGAAGCAGGCGGAGCAGGAGCTGAAGGACGCGCTCGAGGAGCTGAAGCGCCAGGCCGAGGAAGAGCTGATGATGCAGCTCGAGGCCGAGGTGAAGAAGATCATTGAGACGCAGGAGCTCATCAACAAGGAGACGAAGGTCCTCGACACGGCGAAGAACACCCGCGGCCAGCTGTCGCGCGAGGAGCGCCAGAAGGCGGCGGAGCTCGCCGGCGCGCAGGACGGCGCCGCGCGGCACGTGGAGGAGGTCAAGGGCAAGCTGACCGAGGAGAACGTCGAGGTCTTCCGGTTCGTGCTCCAGACCGTCATGGAGGACATGACGGAGAGCTCGGGCAACCTCAACAAGGCGGAGACCGGCGAGCGCACGCAGGAGGTCCAGGAGGACGTGCTGCGCAAACTGAAGGAGCTCCTCGAGGCCTTCAACATCAAGAAGAAGCAGTCGAAGGGCGGCGGCCAGGGCGGTCAGGGCGGCGGCAAGCCCCCGCTCGTCCCGGACCTCGTCCAGCTCAACATGATGAAGAAGATCCAGGAGGCGATCCTGCGGAAGACCGAGAACTTCGAGAAGAAGTTCAAGGCCGAGGGCAAGGACCTCAGCGCGCAGGAGAAGGCGATCCTGAAGCGCCTGTCGGACGAGCAGGGCGAGCTCGGCCGCATCATGGAGAAGTTCATCCAGAAGTTCGAGGACGCGAAGAAGCAGAGGGAAGAGGAGTAGCCATGAAGCGTTTCGCGCTCGCGACGGCGGTCGCCGTCGCCCTCGGATCGCCCGCCTGGGCGCAGGAAGAAGAGGACGAGGACCAGCTCACGCCCGAGCAGGCCATGGAGATGCTGAAGGACATCCAGGGGCTCATGGAGAAGTCGGAGGAGCTCCTCAACGACTCCAGCCGCGGCAAGGCGCTCGAGACCGAGAAGGAGCTCCTCGAGAAGCTGGAGCGCGAGTTCCAGAACGAGCCCGAGACGCTCCAGAAGCAGATCCTCGAGAAGGTCAGGAAGCTCGCCCAGCGCTCCGAGAAGAAGCAGAAGGACGCCATCGACAAGATGCAGGAGCTCCTGAAGAAGGCGCGCTCGCAGCAGTCGCAGAGCCAGCAGAAGCAGCGGGAGCAGCAGCAGCCGCAGAGCCAGTCGCCGAAGAACCCGAACGGCGCGGCGCCGGCGCCCTACGATCCCAACCGCACCGACCCGCCCAACAAGTTCCGCTCGAAGGCGGACCGGACGCGCGGGTGGGGCGATCTGCCGCCGGCGATCCGCGAAGCGATCATGAACGGGCGGCGCGACATCGACGAGTACCCCGCGGAGTTCCAGGACATCCTGAGGCGGGTCATGAAGGAGTACGGACGGGACGGACAGGACAAGTAGTCGTTACGGATCTCACATTCGTGGCGTGGAAAGCCGTATAATACTCAGGGACTTTCGGAGGACGGGTATGAAGAGGTGGGCACTACCGACCGCATTCCTCTTCGCGACGGGCGCGATGAGCGCTGTCTGGGCGCAGGAAGAAGAGGAGGACGAGGATCAGCTGACGCCGGAACAGGCCATGGAGATGTTGAAGGACATCAAGGGCCTGATGGACAAGTCCGAGGAGCTCCTGAACGACTCGAGCCGCGGCAAGGCGCTCGAGACCGAGAAGGAGCTGCTGGACAAGCTCGCCAAGGAGTTCAAGGACGAGCCCGAGGCGCTGCAGAAGCAGATCCTCGAGAAGGTGAAGAAGCTCACCCAGCGTTCCGAGAAAAAGCAGAAGGACGCCATCGACAAGATGCAGGAGCTCATCAAGAAAGCGCGAAGCTGAGGGGGCTCCTCTTGCCGCTCGTGTCAGCGGCAGCAGCAGCAGCAGCAGGGCGCGAACAAGCCCCAGCAGCCGGGCAGCCCCGCTCAGTCGCCCTACGATCCGGGCCGCACCGATCCGCCGAACAAGTTCCGCTCCCGCGCCGACCGCACCGGCCGTTGGGGCGACCTGCCCCCGCGCATCCGCGACTCGATGATGCACGGCAAGCGCGACATCGACGAGTACCCCGAGGAGTACAAGCGCATCATCAGCGAGTACATGAAGAAGATGGGCGAGGGGAACGAGTAGCCCGAACCGAGAATCCCGGAAGGCGGCCGCCTGAAAACGGCCGCCTTTCTTTTTTGCGGACGAACCTCCGCGCCGCCGGGCGGTTCACGCCGGGCAGGAGGTTCGACATGCTGACGCTCGCGCTCGCGCTGCTCGCGCAGCAGGATCCCATGCAGACGCTCCAGGAGGCGCTCCGGCTGATGCACCGATCCGAGGAGGACCTGAACGGCCGCCGGCTGCCGCCGTCGCAGGAGAAGCAGCGCGACGTGATCGCGCGGCTGGAGCGGCTCATCCGCGAGGCGCGCGCGGCGGAGCGGACGAGCGACCGCCGCGACGACGGGCGCGATCCCGGCGACGCGCGTCGGCGCGACGAGGGGCGTCGCGCGCCCGTTCCCACGCCGCCGCCCGTCGCCGGATCGAAGTTCGCGGCGAGCGCGTCGCGCGACGGATGGAACGCGAACCTGCCGCCCGCCATGCGCGAGTCGATCCTCCACGCGCTCGCGCACATCGACGAATACCCGGAGGAATACCGCGCCGTGCTTCGCGAGTGGTCGCGGCGCCTCGCGGATCCCAGGTGAACTTTGACCGCGATGAGCGGTTAGAGCGAGCGGTGACAGACGCAGACAGGGGAGACGTAACGCCCCCGCCGTGCGACGCGCGCGGAACAGCGACTTCCGACGGAGGCCGGCGATGATCCTCGCCCTCGCGTGCATCCTGGCCCAGACCCACGACACCCTCTCCGAGCAGATCGCGCGGATCGAACGCAAGTCGATCGACGTGGCGGAGCAGCTGAAGGATGCGGACCCCGAGAAGTCGCGCCGCCTTCTGCGCGGCGTGAAACTCCTGCGCGAGCGCGCCGCGGCGTACCACGCGGAACTCGCGCGCGACCAGGAAAAGAAGGGCAACTCCGAGAACGCCCTCAAGCACCGCGCCAGCGTCATCGAGACGCTCCGGCGGCTGCTGGCGATCCTCGAGGGCCGGGTGCCGTCCGACGACCCGCGCCGCACGCCCGAGGAGGAGCGCCTCGAGGAGATCCTCGCGGTGCTCCGCCGGCTCCTCGCGGAGCAGACGGCGCTCAACAAGGCGACGGCCGACTTCGACGCGGCGCGGCCCGCCGCGATCGCGCGCGAGCACCGCATCCGCCTCGCCGAGCTCGCGGACGACCAGAGGCGGATCGCGCGGGAGATCGGGGAGCTCGACGGCCATCTCGACGGCGAGCCGGCGGCGTTCCGCTACGCGCTCAAGCGCGCGGGCGAGGATGCGGCCGACGCGGCCGCGCGGCTGGACGAGCTCACGACGGACGCACCGCTTCGCGAACTCCAGGCCGCAATCGCGCGGCGCCTCAAACAGCTGATCGACGCCTTCCAGGATCGCCTGCGGACGATCCGCGACCGCGACCGCGACGGCGGACCCGGCACGCCGGGCGGCGACGGACGCCCCGGGCGGCGCATCCCGGACGCCGTCGAACTCCAGCTCATCCTCTCGATGCAGGAGGAGCTCTACGCGCGCACGCAGACGGCGCACCGCGCGCTGCCGGCCGAGGGCGCCGAGCTTACCGTCGCTCAGAAGACGCTCCTCAAGCGGCTCACCGACGAGCAGGGGATGCTCGCGAAGCTGCTGCAGGGCGTCATCGACCGCGCGGCGGAGCGGTAGCTCTACGGGCGGGCCACCCGCGCGCGCACGTTGCGCACCTCGACCGTCGCCGACCCCACGTGGAACGACGTGTTCCCCAGCGACGCCATCGCGGCGGGCCCGCGATGCACGAGCGCACCGTCGGCAAAGTAGAGCGAGTACTCGCCCACCACGACGATCGCGAGCGTCACCCAGCGGCCCTTCGGCGACTCGTGAAGGGACATCGTGACCGTGGACTCGTACTTCCCGTCCTTCATGTGCTGGAGAAACGCCACCGAGTTCTCGTGCACGGCGAAGAACCGCTGGTTCTGAGCGTCGACGTAGTCGAAGCGGATCGACGCCCCCTTCTGGGCGGCCGCCTCCTTGATGCGGAACTCGACCGCCACCCCGTACACCGCCGGCATCTTCTTGATCCAAAGGTCCGCCGACCCGTCCACGGGCGCCGACACCCTGATCGCCCCCGCCGCGACGGACACGTGCTGCGAGTTCGTGACCGTGAACTCCGACAGGTCGCGGCCGTTCCAGACCGGACCCCATCCCTCCGCCAGCAGCGACGCGTACGCCGCCTCGGCCGCGCGCTTCGCGTCCGCGTGATCCGGCGACGTCTTGAGGAAGTGCGCGAACTTGTCGCGCGCGTCCCTGTGCCGTCGCTCTCCGGCCGCCTTCTCGATCTCCGCGACGACGTCGCCGCCCGCGACGGCGGGCGGGCGGTCCGGCGGCGGCGCTTCGCCCGACGCCAGCGCCTTGACGCGCTCGCGCACGTCCTCCGGAAGCGGGTCCGCCTGCGACGCCAGCTTGTCGAAGAACGGCTTCACGTCCGCGTCGGCGGCGACCTTGTGCGTCCGCGCCGCCTCGAAGACGTCGACGAGCGCCGCGACGGCCGCGAGCGCCTCCTTGCGGAGCCGGCCTTCCGGGAAGAGCCGGCCCACCTCGCGCTTTCCCTTCCCCTCGCAGAGCGCGAACGACGCAAGCTCCACGTCGGTGAGCGGCTTCCGCCGCGCGATGCTCAGGAGGTAGTCCGTCTCGAGCGCCGCGATCGGCACCGGCATCTGGCCGCCGCTCACGGGTTCCAAGGTCACGTGCTCCTCCGTGACGCCCTTGATCGTCCCGCGGTCGCCCGTCCGGCCGTCCCGGTACTGGAGCTCCGTCTCGCCCTGGACGGTCGGCGCCGCGGCGCGGAACGCGGCGATGACGGCGCCCGCGCCTTCGAGGAGGCGCGCCAGGGCGCCCGACCGCCGCCGGCCGTCGTCCGACGCGGCCGCCCGTTCGAGGTCGCGCGCCGCCGACAGGACCGTCGCGTACCTGCGGTCGTGGATGTCGCGGCGCTCCGCGTCGCCGACGAGCGCGGCCAGTCGCTCCTCGTCGCGCGCGTCCGTCGCCGGCGGCGGAGGAGGCGGCGGCTTCGGATCCGGGTTCGACACCGGCGTCGCCTCCGGCCCGCGCGGCTCGCACGAGCGCGTCACCTTGATCCGCCAGTTCCGCGTCTGCAGCGTGCAGCCGTTGGGCACCAGCAGCCCGGCCCGCCCGGCGGTCACCACGCCGGCGTGGTTGGAGTCCGCGCGCCCGCCGCCGATGTGCACGCTCATCTCCTCGTTGCCGATCCGCAGCTCGATCGTGTTCCAGACCTCGCGATGGAGCAGGGCCTCCTCGAGCTCGACGTACTGGAACTTGAACTGGCCGATGCCGAGCGCCTGCAGGTCGCTCTTGTGCAGGTGGCGGCCGACCGCGGTGATCTTCTCGCCCTTCAGCAGTCGCAGGTCGAACCGGAGCACCGCCTCCGCGATCGTGCGGTCCTTGACGACCAGCGAGTGGCGCTCACGCTCCTGCGACTCCGCCGTCGCGACTTCGACGGCCCCGCCGACCGGGCGGAACGTCATGCGCGAGCAGCACGTCGTCAGGTTCGCGTGTTCCGCGCCGTCGGTGACGAGGTACTCGAAGCCCTCGTCGCGCTTCTTCGGATCGGTCGCCGGCGTCTTCGGCGGGACGTCCGTCGACTTCGGCGGATCGACCGGCACGACCTTCGCCCTGGCGACGACGTCCTCGAGACCCTTCGTCGCGGCGCGTCCGCCCGGCTGGACCTTGAGGGCCGCCTCGAAGGCCGCCCTCGCCCTGTCGAGTTCGCCCTTCGCGAGAGCGGCGTTCGCGTCGTCGACGAGCCGGTTGTACTTCTCGAGGTCGGTCTCCGTCTTCGCCGCCGTCGTCGCGGGCGGCGGAGGCGGCGCCTCGTCGACGTCGCCCGTCTTCCTCGAGTCGTCCTTCTGCGTCATCTTGATCGCCACGAGCAGCAGGACGATCGCGCCGAGGATGCCGAGGATCGACGCCACCAGGATCAGCGCGTTCGACCGTCCGCGGCGCATCGACGCCATCGACGGCATGGGCCCGCCGCCCTCGTGCACCGTCGTCCTCCCGGCCGCGCGCGGCGGGCTGGGCGC
>Ga0187893_10011686_pt1 | contig 12674 bp, 11 predicted proteins | sample MA1701074metaG_FD_139574 | JGI IMG/M metagenome (GOLD analysis project Ga0187893, IMG submission 139574) | White microbial mat communities from a basaltic lava cave in the Kipuka Kanohina Cave System on the Island of Hawaii, USA - MA170107-4 metaG ...
AGGGGCGGCACCTACAGAGACTCCCGCGCGGAGCGCAGCCCGGTCTCCGGGTGGTCGGGGCCGGCGGGCTGTGCTAGGCGGGTACTGCCGTCGGGCTCACGGCGGCATTACATGACCAACGGTTCTTTGCGCGTCCTGCTGATCTCGGCCAACACGGAGAAGCTGCCGGACCCGGTGTTCCCGATCGGGGCGGCCTACATGGCCGCCGTGGCGGCCGAGCACGGGCACACCGTGGACACGTTCGACCTCTGCTTTCTGGACGCGCCGCGCCCGGCCCTCGCGGCGAAGATCCGCGACTTCGCCCCGCAGGTCGTCGGTGTCTCGCTGCGCAACCTCGATTCGTCCTCGTACCCGCAGAACACCTCGTACATCGACGACTACAAGACGCTGGTCGACACCGTGCGCGCGTGCAGCGATGCGCCGATCGTGCTCGGCGGTTCCGGGTTCACCGTGATGCCGAACACGATCATGCAGTACCTGCATGCCGACGCCGGCGTGGTCGGCGAGGGCGAGCTGGCCTTTCCCTGGATCCTCGACCGCTTGGCGGCCGGCGCGCCGCTCGCGTCCACCGCCGACTATCGCTGCGAACGGGTCGACGGCGGCGTGTGCATCACGCCGACGGCGCGCATCAAGGCGCTCGACGGGAGCGGCCTGCCGAGGCGCGAGCACTTCGACCTGCGGCGCTACTACGAGCGCGGCGGCGCGCTGAACATCCAGACTAAGCGCGGCTGCTGCTTCGAGTGCGTGTTCTGTAGCTACCCGCTGATCGAGGGCTCGAAAGTCCGCATGCGCAGCCCAGCCGCGGTCGTCGACGAGATCGCCGAGATGCGCGCCGCCCACGGCATCCGGCACTGGTTCTTCGTCGACAACATCTTCAACCTGCCCTTGCGTCACGCCAAGGAGATCTGCGAGACCATCGTCGCGCGCGGGCTCGACATCGAGTGGTCGGGCTATCTGAACCCGAAGTTCGTCGACGAGGAGCTGTGCGCGCTCATGGCGCGCTCGGGCTGCCGCGCCATCGAGTTCGGTACCGACTCGGGCTCGCCGTCGATGATCGCGAATCTGCAGAAAGAGTTCGAGATCGACGACCTGCGCCGGAGCTCTCGGCTCTGCCACCAGTACGAGCTGAAGTTCTGCCACAGCCTGATCTTCGGCGGCCCCGGCGAGACCGAGCAGACGGTGGCCGAGACCATCGAGCTGATGGACGAGCTGCGGCCGACGGCGGTGATCGCGCTGACCGGCATCCGCGTGCTGCCGGGCACCGGCATGGTGGAGATCGCGCTGCGCGACGGCCAGATCGATCCCGACGACAACCTGCTCTATCCGAAGTTCTACATCTCACCCGGCCTCGCCGATCGCCTCATCGAGCGCATCGAGAGTTACGCGCGCAGCCATTCGAACTGGATCGTGCCGGGGCTGGGCATCAAGACCAACATCGAGGTGCTGCAGAAGCTGCGCGCGCGCAAGATCAAGGGCCAGCTGTGGCGGCTGCTGCGCTGAGCCCCGATCCGCTGCGGCTCGACGGCAAACGCGCGCTGGTCACCGGGGCGTCGCGCGGCATCGGACGCGCTGCCGCCGAGGCCTTGGCGGCGGCCGGCGCGGCGGTGGCGATCAACTACGCGCGCTCGGCGGCGGAGGCCGAGGCGGTGGGGGCGGCGCTGCGGACGGCCGGTGCCGAGATCGACGTCATCGGCGCCGACGTCGCCGACGCCGCGCAGGTCGACGCCATGTTCGCCCACCTGCGGGCGCGCTGGGATGGCGTCGACATCGTGGTCAACAACGCCGCGGTGACGCACGACGGCTTCGTGATGCTGATGGCGCCGGAGGCCTGGGACGAGGTGATCGCGGTCAACCTGCGCGGCGCGTTTCTCTGCGCGCGCCAGGCGCTGCGGCCGATGATCAAGCGGCGCTGGGGGCGGATCATCAACGTCGTCTCACCCGCGGCGCTGCTCGGCAAGGACGGCGCCGCGAACTATGCCGCCGCCAAAGGGGGCCTGCTCAGCTTCACCAAATCGCTGGCGCGGGAGGTCGGCCGCTACGGCATTACGGTCAACGCCATCTGTCCGGGCCTGGTCGAGACTCGCCTCATCGCCGGCATGCCGGCTGCCGAGCGCGAGCGCCTCGGACGCGAGATCGCCCTCGGCCGCTTCGGTGAGCCCAGCGAGGTGGCACAGGCGATCCGGTTTCTCGCCAGCCCTGCCGCCTCGTACGTGAGCGGCGCGCTGCTCACCGTCGACGGCGGTCTGACGATGGCGTAACCAACAAGCGTGACCGGTGACCAGTGTGCCGGTGACCAGTGAGGGGCTCCCTGTCTCTCGGCCATTCTGTCATCGTCCAACCGACGCGTCATGGATTTCGATTCTCCCCCATCCGACACTGCGCACCGGTCACCGGTCACCGGTCACCGGTCACGCCTTTCCGATCCCGCGCGTATCGCGATCACCGGGTACGGCAGCATCAACGCGCTCGGCACGGGCGTGGAAGCGTTCGCGGCCGGGTTGCGCGAGGGGCGCTGTGCCATCGGCGAGCTGACGGTGTTCCCGAGCACGGGCTTCCGCACGACGCTGGCCGCCGAGGTGCGGGAGCTCCGCGATCCGGCGGGGGTGCCGCGCGCGCTGACCCGACGGGCGTCGCGCACCGGCCGGCTGGCGCTGATCGCGGCCGCCGAGGCCTGGGCGATGGCCGGGCGCGGCGGCGGCGACGGGGTCGGCGTCCTGATCGGCACCACCACCGGTGGAATGGCGATCGGCGAAGAAGCCTATCGGGCCCAGTTCGTGGCGGCGGAGCGGCCGGCAGCGCTGCACGACTGGTTGGAGACGCCGATCAGCGCCTGCGTCGATCTCGTCGCCCGGGCCGTCGACAGCACCGGGCCGCGGCTGACCATTTCGACCGCCTGCTCGTCGGGCGCCAATGCGCTGGGGATCGCGGCGGATTGGCTGCGCGCGGGGCGGGTCGACGCCGTGCTCTGCGGCGGCGCCGACTCTCTGACCCGCATGGCGTACTCGGGGTTCAACGCGCTGCAGGCGCTCGACCGCGCGCCCTGCCGGCCGTTCGATCGCACCCGCGCCGGCATCACGCTCGGCGAGGGATCCGCGATGTTCGTGCTGGAGCGCTGGGACGCCGCCCGGCGCCGCGGCGCGCGCATTCTCGGCGAGCTGGTCAGCTACGGGGTCAGCGCCGACGCCCATCATCTCACCCAGCCGCGGCCCGACGGCGCCGGCGCGGTACTCGCCATGCAGCGTGCGCTCGACGACGGCGGGGTGTCGCCGCAGGCGATCGACTACGTCAACGCGCACGGCACGGGCACGCAACAGAACGATGTGACCGAGACCCGAGCGCTGAAGCACGTGCTCGGCGCGCACGCCTACCGCATCCCGGTATCGTCGACCAAGTCCCAGGTCGGTCACTGCCTGGCGGCCGGCGGCGCGATCGAGGCCCTCGCCTCGCTGCTCGCCCTCCGCGACGGCTTCGTTCCGCCGACCGCGACGCTCGTCGAGCCCGATCCCGAGTGCGATCTCGACTACGTGCCGCGCACCAGCCGCCGCGCCGCGCTCCGCACCGTGCTGTCGAACTCGTACGGCTTCGGCGGCAACAACACGAGCCTCGTTTTGCGAGGCGCGGAGGCGAGCTGAAGACCACAGATGAACACAGATCAACACAGATGACCCCCTTCCCCCTTTTTTCACCACGGAGGCGCGGAGAACACGGAGATGATTTCCAAGCAGAATATCTCCGTGCCTCCGTGGCTCCGTGGTGAAAAACGGGGGGCGGGGACGTTCACGGCAGATGAGTCACGGATCACACTCCACTCCCGTCGCCGTCACCGGCATCGGCGTCGTCAGCCCGCTCGGCATCGGTCGCGCCGCGTTCTGGAGCGCGCTGCGCGACGGGCAGTCGGGCATCGCGCCGGTCGAGGGCCTGGCCTGTCACTCCGGGCTCCCGCGCATCGCGGCGACGGTCGGGGAGCTCGCCGCCAAGGAGCTCATCGCCTCGCCGCACTACCGGCGCATGGACCGCCTCTCGCGCATGGTCGTGGCGGCCAGCCGCCTGGCGCTCGATGACGCGCGGGTGACCCTCGACCGCGTGCCCGGCGACCGTGTCGGCGTCGTCTTCGGCACCTCGTTCGGCGACATGCGCGATTCGGTCGCCCACCTGGAGCGCGTCTTCACCCGCGGTCCGGCGTCGGCAAGCCCGATGGTGTTCCCCAATCTGGTGATGAACGCGCCCGCCGGCTACGTCGCCATGGAGGGCGCCTTCACCGGGGTGAACTTCACCGTCGCCCAGGCGGAAGTGACCGGCGAGCAGGCGGTGGCCCTCGGCTGCGACGTCGCGCGCAGCGGGCGCGCCGATCTCGTCCTCGCCGGGGCGGGCGACGAGCTGGTCCCCATTTTCGCCGAGGTGTACCACCGGGCCCGCGCGCTCGCCGGACAACGCGGCGGTCGGGAATGGTCGAGCCCGTACGACCGCGGCCGCAGCGGCATCGTGCTCGGCGAGGGCGCCGCCATGCTGGTGCTGGAGCCGGTGGCGGCGGCGCGGGCCCGCGGCGCGACGATCTACGCCTGCATCGAGGACTCCCGCATCTTCGCCGTGCCCGCCCCGCGCTACGATTGGCCGGCCCGGGCCGACGCGGCGCTGTCGGCGCTGCGCGCGCTCACCGCGGACGGCGGTGTGCAGTTGATTCTCGGCGCGGCGAATTCCTCGCGACGGCTCGACGCGTGCGAGCTGGCGCTGTTCGGCGGTCTGGCGGCGGAGAGTGCCGAAGTGCGCGTCACGTCGATCAAAGGCGCCGTCGGCGAGTTCGGCGCCGCCGGCGTACTCACCATCGCCGCCGGCTGCCTCGCCGTGCACGAGCAAGCGGTGCCGCCGCTCTGCCACCTGGACGAGCCCGAGGACGGCACGCGCATCCGCCTCGCGGAGCGCCGCGCCACCCCTATGCGCATCGACCGCGCGCTCGTCTGCGGCCTCGCCCGTGGCGGCGCCGGCGCGGCGCTCACGTTACGCGCGGCGGGAGGTGAAACCACAGATGAACACCGATGAACACAGATGAAACTTCATATCTCCGTAGCGCCGTGTCTCCGTGGTGAAAGGGGGGCGGGGGTTGGGGACTCTGTGTTCATCTGTGGTCATCTGTGGTGTCAATCGACACTCCCGGCACCGGGAAACGTTCGCAGAGCGCCTCGACGTCGCGACGGCGCCGGGCGACGTCGCGGTCGTCGCGTAGCGTGTCGGCGATCCAGTCGCCGAGCTGGCGCATCTCGGCTTCGCCCATGTCGCGCGTGGTCGCCGCCGGGGTTCCGAGTCGAATGCCGCTGGGTCGCAGCGGGGGGTTGGGGTCGTCGGGAATGATCTGCTTGTTGGTGGTGATGGCGACGGCATCGAGGCGCCGTTCGGCGGTGCGGCCGTCGATGCCGGCGCTGGCCACGGTGTCGAGCACCAGCATGTGATTGTCGGTGCCGCCGGTGACCAACGCGCAGTCGCGCGCGAGCAGCGTCTCGGCCAGCACGCGGGCGTTGCGCAGGACCTGCGCGGCGTAGGCGCGGAACGCCGGCTCCTGTGCCTTCTTCAACGTCACGGCGATGGCGGCGATGGTGTGCATGTGCGGACCGCCCTGTAGGCCGGGGAAGACCGACTTGTCGATCGCCGCGGCATGCTCCTGGCGGCAGAGGACGATGCCCGCGCGCGGGCCGCGCAGGCTCTTGTGCGTGGTGGTGGTGACGACGTCGAACCCCGCGTCGAACGGGTTGCGCAACACGCCCGCCGCGACCAGACCGCCGACGTGCGAGATGTCGGCCATGGTCAGCGCGCCCACCTCGTCGGCGATCGCCTTGAAGGCGGCGTAGTCGAAGTCGCGCGGGTAGGACGTGTAGCCACACAGCACGAGCTTCGGTTGGGTCTGGCGCGCCAGCCTCCGCACCTCGTCGAAATCGATCCGCCCGGCCTGATCGGGGAGGGTCCGGTAGCGCACGAAGCGGAAGACCCGTCCCATGTGCGAGACCGGCGCGCCGTGCGTGAGGTGCCCACCGTGCGAGAGGTCCATGGCCAGCACGGTGTCGCCCGGCGCGAGGAAGGCGAAGTACACCGCCTGGTTCATCGGCGAGCCGGAGAGCGGCTGGACGTTGGCGTGGTCGCAGCGAAACAGCGCCCGGGCACGCGCGCAGGCGATCTCCTCGACCGCGTCGGTGTACTCCTGCCCGCCGTAGTACCGCCGGCCCGGATACCCCTCGGAGTACTTGTTGGTCAGCACCGAGCCCAGCGCCGCCAGCACTTCGGGGTAGGTGTAGTTCTCCGACGGGATCAGCTCGATGCCGCGTTGCTCGCGCCGCTCCTCGCCGGCGATGGCGGCGAAGACCTCCGGATCGGCCTGCTGCAATTGCGCGCGGTGGGCGTCCATGTGCAACACCATGGCGGAAATCCGTTGATCAGAAAAGTTAAACATTCTAAGAAGTTCATTCGATGAAATTGAACGACCTGAATCTCAATCAGCTGCACGTCTTCGCCGCGGTGGTGGAGCGGGGCGCGGTGGGTGGGGCGGCCGCGCAGCTCGGGCGCACGCCCTCGGCGGTGAGCCAGGCGGTGTCGGCGCTGGAGGGGACGCTCGGGATCCGGCTCTTCGATCGGGTCGGCAAGCGCCTGGTGCTGACGCGGGGCGGGCAGCTGCTGCACGGCCAGCTGCGCGAGTACCATGCCGCGCTGCAGCGCACGCTCGATGCGTTGGTCGATGCGACCGGCGACGTGCAGGGCCTGGTGCGAGTGGGGGTGTACCTCGGGTTTCCGCGCCTGCGCTTGGCGACGTTTCTCACCCGCTTCCGGGCGCGCCATCCGCGCGTCCAGCTGCGCGTCGTGTATGCGCCGCAGGAAGACCTCAACGCGCGGCTGTTGCGCAACCGGCTCGACTTCGCCTTCGCGCTGCGGCCGCGCAGCGCGGCGCACGCGCAGCTCGAGTCGATGCAGCTCTTCGAGGAGGCGCTCGTGCTGGTGGCCGGCCGCCGATTCTTTCGCAAGGGCTTCAGCCTCGACGAGCTCGCCCGCACGCCGGTGGTCGACTACTACCAGAGCGATCCCCTGATCGAGCGGTGGCTGGCGCACCACTATGGCGAGCCGACGGTGCGCCCGTCGGTGGCGATCTGGGCGGCCACCACGGACCTGGTGCTCGATCTGGTGCTCGGCCACGCCGGCGTCGGCGTGCTGCCGCGCGACGTCGCCGCGCCGCATCTGCGCCGCGGCCGGCTGGTCGCGCAGCGCACGGCGCGGCCGGCGCTCACCGATTGGATCTGGCTGAACGAGCCGCGCGGCGCCTATCGCGACCGCACGCTCGAGGCGTTCCGCGCCGCCGTCCTGCGCGAGCTGGCGTGATCTCTTTCCGTAGCCCCGGCCTCCGCGCCGGGTAGCCGCCCGCAGGGCGGCTCAGCTCCGGGTAGCGCCGGCCCGTGTGGCCGGCCCCCACCGTTCGCCCGGCGGGGTCGGAATCGGGATCGGGATCGGAATCGATGGCCGGCGTTTGCCGTCGAATCCGATACCGATTCCGGACCCCGACCCCGATGTTCCGCGCTGCGGGGACAAGCCCCGCGGCTACCCGGAAGCGTGGTGTGCTGCGTTGGATCGTCGTGTTAGACGAGGCGGAGGCGCGTGCCGCAGATGATGCGTTCCTCGACCCGTGCGCGGGAATCGGCGGCGGCGAGGTCGATGGCCGTGACGCCGTCGCCGCCGGGCGGTCCGGAGGCGAAGCGCAGGGCGCCGCGCTCGAGGGTGATCTGCACCGTGCCCTTCGGCCCGTCCTCGAGGGTGCGGCCGAGCAGCGCCGCCCAGCGTTGGGCCACCGCATCGCGCTCGGCGCATTGCATGTCGACACCGACGATCTCGCGCACCACGCCGGTGCGCGACGCCCGCGGCCAGTCGGGCCCGGCCCACCGCCAGGCGGTCGCCGGCACGGGCGCGTCGAGCGAGAGCAGCGCGCCGCCGAGATCGCGCGGATGCAGGTGGGTGCCGCGGATGTCGTCGAGGTCGATGCTCCAGACCACGCGCACGTCGAGCGCCGCTGCCCGCCGCCGGTCGGCGTCGCTGTCGGCGGTCTGCACCATCACCATGTAGCCGCAGTCGCCGCCGCGCCGCTTCATGTACCGCTCGGCCGCTGTCTCGGCTTGCGCGGGCGAGACCACCTCCAGGAAGGTGTCGCCCACCGGCATCACCGCGTTGCGCAGCCCGAAGGCGGCCACGCCCGGGTCATGGAACGACACCTCGAGGCCGAGCGCGGTGCACAGCTCGCCCACCACCGTATCGAGATCGCGGGCCGCGAAGGCCACCTGTCGGAGCCGCATGGGTTACACTCCTTGGGAGCTCAGAACACCCGACATCCGGAGCGAGTCAGCAGGTCGATCAGCTCGACCGCCGCATTCAGGATGGTCAGCACATCGTCGTCGCCGAACTGCGCGGCGCCGTCGCTGACCAGCTGGTCGATCTGCGTTTTGTAGCCAGTGATCACCGTCTGATCGTCGGGGCCGAACAGGTCGAGGTCGGCTGGGATGGCGGTGGAGAGGACCTGCTGCAGTGAGACCGCGTCCTCGAAGACCGCCAGCGCTGGGTTGGGCGGCGCGTACGCCGGCCGGCCGGGCGCCTCGGCCAACGCCACGGTGGTCCGGAAGGCGATGGCGCTCTGCTCGGCGAGCTTGGGAAAGTTCACCACGCGATAATCGTCGCCGGTGGTGTGGTAGCAGCCGCCGGTAGAGTCCGAGAAGAACACGGTCGGAATGCTGCGGGCGACGAAGTTGGCGTAGTCGCTGCGCAGCTGGCCGAAGATGAAGCTGAACGGCCGCACGGTGAGCGACTGCGCGGCGACGGCGGCGTCGACCGCGCCGCGCAGCTCGGCGCCGCCGGTCTCGCTGCCGACGGCGAAGGTGCTGTTGCGCAGCGACGGCAGCAGGGTGGCGCCTTGGATGTCGAGGTTCACGTAGGCGACCGTTTGGGCGAGCGGGACGAGCGGGTGGTCGACGTAGTAGAGCGAGCCGAGCAAGCCGTCCTCCTCCGCATCCCACAGCGCCAGCACGATCGAGCGCCGCGGCGCTTCGGGCAGGGCGCGCACGGCGCGGGCGACGGCCAGTACCACGGCGGTTCCGGTGGCGTTGTCGGTGGCACCGTTGCAGATGCGCCCGCCCATCGCGCCTCCGGATCGGCAACGGCCCTCGGCATCGCTGCGGGAGTCGAGATGATCGTAGTGGGCGCCGACGATGACGTACTCGTCGGGCAGCTCGCGACCGCGCACGACGGCGAGCACGTTGGTGCCGGTCTGTCCGGACTGGACGAACGGCTGCTTGTAGCTGTCGTCGCCGCTGGCGGCGGTGTTCAGTCCGGTCGCGCGCGTCTTGAGATGCCCGATCAGGTAGCGCTGCGTCGCGAGCGACTCCGGCGTGTTGTTGTCGCGGCCGCCCAGCCGATCGCTGGTCAAGCTGCGCACGGCGCGTTTGAGCCCCCGCGTGGCTTTCGGGGCAACGGCGTCGATCTCTGCCTGGGTCAGGCCGTGCACCGGCTGAAGAGCCAGAAGTACGAGGGTTGGGCCCGCCAACACCAGCGCGCCGAGCCGGAGATGCTGCATGCGATAGGGTCTCCCTTCTGCCCGCGTATGCGCCCGCGGCGGCACTGTCAATGAAACCGTCCGCGCCGCGGCGTGCTGGCCTCGATGGTTGTACCCCGGCTGCCGCAGCGGTAGGCGTCATCTGGACTGCTTGACAGCCGGGAACGCCACTCAGTAGATCCGCTCGCTAAGACGTTCCGTGCATCGGCGAAACATCCGGGGGGAGGATAGGATGACACGAAGGACATCGGCGACTCGTTTTCCGCGTCAATTGACCCTCGTTCGGCCCGGCTTCCACCCGCGGTCGCTCGGTCGACGGGCCGCCGCCGCGGCCGCGATCGCCATCGTCGCCGTCACCACGGCCGGGTGCGTCGCCTTCGCCGGCCGGCAGTTGCCGGAGCAGGGCATGCAGGGCCTCAAGCCGCAGGACATCGGCGTCGCGTACGACGCCGAGTGGTTCTCGATGGGCGTGCAGAATGCCAACGTCACCGCCGCGTTCTCCGTCGCTGTGCGCGACAACTTGCAGGAAAGCGGCATGTTCTCGCCGATCACCCAAGGCAACCCGCGGGCGCCGCTGTACCTCGATTTCACCATGAAGAACGAGGGCAGCCCTGGGCTCGCCGTGCTGGCGGGCATCATCAGCGGGCTCACGCTGACGATCATCCCGGTGTCCGCCACCGACAACTACATTCTCTCGGTCGAAGTCAGCCGCGAGGGGCGGGCCATGAAGACCTACACCTACGAGGACCACATCTCGACCTGGATCCAGCTCTTTCTGGTCTTCGCCATGGCCGGACGAACCCCACAGCAGGTCGCGGAAAACACGTATGACAACATGGTGCGGACCTTCCTGCACGATCTCCAGCGCGATCTGGGCTCGGGCGCGCTGGGCGCGGTGGCGTCGCCGTGAACGTGCGCCGTCTGCGCTGGTTGGCGCTCTGTGCGGTGTGGCTTACGGGCTGCGCCGGCCAAGGGCCGATTCCCTACCAACCGATGGCGCCGAATGCGCAAGCGGGCAAAATCGATCTCTTCGTCGAGCTGCAGTTGACCGAGAGGTTCCAATCGACCGCCCTCGATGCCGTCTTACAGCGACAGTACAAGTGGCTGCTCGGTGACGCGCTGAGCCAACACGCCGAGACCATGGCCAGGATGCTCTTTCGGGACGTGGTGGTCACGCGTCCCGGCGCGGCGCCGACCGATCGTCCGGTGCAGGCGATCCTCACGCCGTCGGCGCAGGCGTTCTTCATCGCGCCCATGATCGCGTTTACGTCGGCGACCGTTACCGTCGCGTTGAACTGGGAGCTGGCTACCCCGACCGGCAAGACGATCTGGTCCGACCAGATCGGTGGCAAGGTGACCGAGGTGTGGGGTGTGGGATACACGTGGAACTCCAACCTCGGCGAGGCGCTCGGAACGGCGACGCGCGAGGCGTTCGGCAAGAGCGCCCAAGTCATGTCGAACGCTCCGCAAATACGCGCCTTCGCGGCGGACCCGGGACCAGGCGTCGATCGATAGCGCGTCGCTCAGTGGACAACACGGCGGCAGTGCCGTTACCTAGTGGCATGCTCGCCGTGTCGCGCGTCGCCCTCATGCTCGTCTGCGCCGCCGCGACGGTCGCGCGCGGTGCGGACGAGATCATCGATTGGCGCGAGGCGGCGCAGTGCATCGGCCGGGTGTGTGCGTTGCGCGGGACGGTCGCGCTGGTCGAGGATGAGGGCCCGACCATCCGCCTCTATTTCGACCGCGAACGGCGCGACGTGCGCATTCTGCTCATGCGCGGCTGGCTGGTGACCTGGCCGGCGTACGAGGGCACGACGATCGTCGCGCGCGGGAAGGTGCAGCGCTTCCGCGATCACCTCGAAATGCTCGTGACCGACCCGGACGACGTCACGCAGCTCGACGTCACCCCGTCGCCGCCGCCAACGCCCGGCCCCTCGCCCACTCCGGGTGAGCTCGAGCGCCTGCGCCAGCGCGTGCAGGAGCTCGAGCAGCGCCTCCGACAGTGGGAGGGCAAGTAGTAGAGAGAGTGTAGGGCGCGCCTTGGCGCGCCCGTGCCGCCCGGAGGGCGGCCAATGTGTTGAGTGCCAACGCCGCGCGGCGTGCGTGACCCTTCGAACAGGCGCGCCGCCGGCGCGCCAAGGGCGGCCCTACAGGGACCGGCCGAACTCTGCTACAGCACCGGCGAGGGAGGAGCGCGTCATGGCCGGAAAAGGCTGGTCGCACATCAGTTTGGCTACGCTCGATCTGGACACCACGCGGGCGTTCTACGAGGGCGTGCTGGGATTCAAAGCGGTGCGTTGCGACGTCATCAACGTCAAGGAAGGCGGGCAGATCCGCCACGCGTTCTTCGATACGGGCCAGAACCAGCTGCTCGCGTTCATGGAGCCACGCGGCATCCCGGGTGCGCCGGGCGAGTTCGACGGCAGCCTCAACCACCCGCTCGGCATGCCCGAAGGCGTGTATCACTTCGCCTTCGAAGCGGGCAGTCAGGCGGAGCTGGAGGCCAAACGCGCCGAGCTCATCGGCAAGGGGGTCAAGGTGACGCCCATCGTCGATCACGAGTGGGCGAAGTCGATCTACTTCAAAGACCCGAACGGGCTGATGCTCGAGTACTCCTACCAGTCGCGCCCCTTCAACGCCGACGACGGCGTGATGCAGCCGCGCTTCGACGTCAGCCTGCGCGACGCGTCGCCCATCACCGACTTCCGCGACACGTAGAAGCCTCAGAGTGGAGGGCGGCGCGCTGTCGCCACCGGGTGGGCGGGGGCTGGGTAAAATAAGCAAGCGGCGGACGTGCGGGTGGCAGATCAATTCATCTCACCCACCCTTCCGCCCCCGGCGGCGACGGCGCGCCGCCCTCCAGGGGACGCGCCAAAGAGAATCCGCGCAATCCGCGCTTCGCTCTACAACCGCGGCCGGGCGCGCTCGATGAGGCGCGCGTAGTCGGTGCCGGGCGGCAGCGTGCCGAAGGCGAGCCCGTGGTCGCCGGTCAGCCGTGAGCCGCAGAAGGCGTCGGCCACGTCGCGGTCGCCAGCGCGTACGAGCAGCGCCGCTTGCAGCGCCAGCGCCATGCGTTCCACCACGCGGCGCGCCCGCAGCTCGATCGCTG
>Ga0187893_10011687_pt1 | contig 12672 bp, 6 predicted proteins | sample MA1701074metaG_FD_139574 | JGI IMG/M metagenome (GOLD analysis project Ga0187893, IMG submission 139574) | White microbial mat communities from a basaltic lava cave in the Kipuka Kanohina Cave System on the Island of Hawaii, USA - MA170107-4 metaG ...
CAACGCCAAGGGCTACCAGGAAGGCAAGTTCCTGAAGATCAAGGTCCAGCCGGGGCAGGCGTCGCAGCAGCGCTTTGCGATCGGCCGTGGCCTGTCCATCGCCGGCACGGTCCTCTCTCCGTCGAACGAGCCGGTCGCGGGCGCCAAGGTGCGCGCGACACGGATCGGAGAAGGCGGAGGCAGGGACCAGATGTTCATCAAGTTCGATGACGGGAGCATCACGACGGACGCTCAGGGCCGCTTCGCCTTCGACACGCTGGAGCCGGGCAAGTACACGCTCCTCGCCTGGCACCCCGACTACGCCACCGACCAGCGGCGGGACATCGACGCGGGTGCGACCGAGCTGACGATCGTCCTGCCCGTGGGCGGCGCCGTCGCGGGCGTCATCACCGAGGCGGGATCGGGCGCGCCGGTCGCCGGCGCCCGCGTGTCGGTGAGCGACGTCCAGGACCTCCGCAAGGACGGCATCACGGATGAGAAGGGCCAGTTCTACATCGCCGGCCTCTCCAGCCAGGGCAAGCGGTTCCTCAACATCCAGGCCGACGGCTACGCGCGGCTTTCGAACCTTCCCGTGCAAGTGAAGGAGGGAGAAGCCGGCGAGTCCTTGCGGTTCGAGCTGCACCGCACGGCCGGAGTCACCGGCCGAGTGGTGAATACGGCCGGCCTGGGCATCGCCAACGCGCGGGTGATGGCCCGCCGGAACGCGCCGGGCTCTCAAGTGCCGGTGACGGTCGGCTCGGCGGTCACGGCCGAGGACGGGTCGTACAACGTCAAGGACCTCGAGGCGGGCGAGGCGACGGTGATCTCGATCGTCACAAGCGATTACCTCGAAGGGATGAGCGAGCCCTTCGCGGTGCAGTCGGGCGAGGCGATCCAGGTGCCGGACGTCGTCCTCCAGCTCGGGGGCCAGGTCAAGGGAGTGGTGGTGGGGGCCGACGGCCGCGGCATCCCAGGCGTTCAAGTCATGGCGCGCCTCGAGGGGGACACCCAGCCCAAGGTCGAGCTGGGAGCGGTCACCGACAACGCGGGGGGATTCCTCCTCAAAGGGCTCACGGCCGGCACGATCGATGTCGTCGCCAAGTCCCAGCAGCACCTCGAGGAAGTCGTGAGCGGCGTGAAAGTCGTCGAAGCGAACATCACACAGGATGTCCGGATCGTTCTCAAGCAGGGGTCGTACGTGCGCGGCGTGGTAGTCGACTCGAACGGAAAGACCGTGCGAGAGGCGATCGTCACCTGCCTCGACATCTCCGCCGCCGCCGGCCAGAAGGAGCTGCGCTCCGAGACCGACGCCGAGGGGAAATTCTCCATCGAGAACATCCTGGGCGATGAGACCGTCGAGCTGACGGTCGAGCACATCGAGCACGGGTCCTGGACGAACGAGAAGGTCGCCGTCAACTCCACGGACCTCAAGGTGGTCCTCCCGCGACTGGGCGGCGTGAAGGCGGTGGTCGTCGACACCCGCGGGGCGCCGGTCCCCTCATTCAGCGTCCAGCCGCAGGCGAAGGATGGGGTGAGTGATCCCGCCCGAAAGCGTCTCTCGGCCAAGAGCTTCCCGTCCGGTGGGCTGAGCAAGGATGGCGCGTTTACCTACTCGGGGATTCCCCCGGGGACGTACGACATCTTCGTCCGCGCCCCGAGCTTCGCCGCGTTCACGTTCCCCGACGTCGTCGTGACCGAAGGGACCGTCGACCTCGGGAGGGCCGTTCTGCGCGAGGGCGGAGTCGTGAGCGGCACCGTCATCGACGCGGCGAGCGGCCGGCCGCTTGCCGGGGCCACGGTCCGCGTAGTGGGGGGGATGGTGAAGTTCAACACGACATCGGCCGGCGGCAAGCCGGCGGGCGACCCCTCCGTGGCGGCCACCGATGGGAACGGCAACTTCGAGTTCCACAACTTGAAAGGCGGCGCGGTCTCGATTCTCGCATCGCTGAGGGGCTACATCAGCGAGCGCCTCGATGACCTCGACACGAACATCTCGGACAAGTCGCGCGATCTGAAGATCAGTCTCAGGCAGGGGGCGGAGATCTTCGGGAAGGTCTTCGATGCCAACGGCGTCCCCCAGAACGGCATCTCCGTTTTTCTGACGGGGACCGGAACGCTGGCCGGGAACGCGGAGGTCAACAACCGGACGGCCACGAACAGCGAGGGGACGTTCCAGTTCCAGGGGCTGACTCCGGGGAGATACAAAGTCACCGCCCAGAAGGTGGGCACGGGAGGGACGAACGAGTCTCTCGAGGCCGATGTGGACGAAGGGGTGAAGCAGGAGGTCGAGATCTTCTTCAGGAACTGAGGAACGCGCTGTTCGGGGGCCGTTCCGCGCCATATTCCTTGATTCCGTCAGGGTTTCAGGAACCTCGGACGCGGTTCGAAAAAAAACTCGCAGTTTTGCCAGAATCTATAAAGAATCCCTCCTGTGGCGGCCGATATGTCTGTCGGCCGCAAGGTCGAGGCCGGCGCGGATCCGAGCGGTCCGCTGAGGCAGCCCTCGACGGCCGAGACGGCGAGGTTTCCCGAGTCGCGCATGGATGCCGCCCGGAACTGCGCCGCCCTTATGACACGAAGACGAAAAGTCAGCCAGATCCATTAGGGAGGGGACGGATGGAAATTCGTCATACCGGCGGGGTTTCAGGCCCCGATCCCATCCAGCCACATCGCATCTCGGCGAGCCGCTTCCGGCCGGCCGCCGGCCAACCGCCCAGAACCGACCGCGCCGACATCTCCGAGAACGCGCAGCTACTTGCAAAGCTCCGTGACGTTCCGCCGATCCGCGAAGAAAAAGTCGCGGCGCTGCGGGCCTTGATCGCGTCGGGGCAGTACGAGACGCCGGAGCGCATCGCCGGAGCGGTCGAGAAGCTGCTCGCAGAACTCTCCGAGTAGAGAGTACCCGGCCCATCATGCCCAGCGGCCCACAGTCAACGGCGGGCCACTTCCTTCTCGCCGCGAGCGGAAGCATCATCTTCGTACGGGTGGTCGGCCTCGCCACCATGAACAACAGCTTCTACCTCCAGGAGGTCCTCGAGGACTCCCGCGGGCGAGGGTTCCGCCAGTTCACGTTCGACCTGGCCCGCTGCGGCGGGTTCGACAGCACCTTCATGGGCATGCTGCTTGGACTCGCGCAGGAGATGGCGGCGCCTTCCGCGCCCGCGCGCTCGGCTTGCGAGGTGGTCGTCGTCAACGCCGATTCTTCCCATCGAAAGCTGCTCGCCGGCGTGGGCGTCGACCGGATGGTGCAGATCCATCCGGAGGCCGTTCAGTTCCCCGAAGTGGAGCTCCGGCGCCTCGAAGACCGGCCGGACGACCCGAAGCGGCGCATCCGGGCGATCATCTCGGCCCACGAGAGCTTGGTGCGGCTGGGTGGGCCCAACCGCGAGAAGTTCGGGACACTCCTCGACGGATTGAAAAGGGAGTTCGCCGCGGATGCGCCAGCCAAGACCTGAAGGAACCGTCGCCCCCGGCCTCCTTCGCTTTCATCCGATCCTCAAGAAGAAAGTCTGGGGTGGACGGTCCCTCGAGACGTGCCTGGGGAGAAAACTGCCCGGCGCCGGCCCTTTCGGCGAGAGCTGGGACATCGCCGACCACGGAACGGACCGCTCCGTCGTCTCCGGAGGCCCGTGGGACGGGCGGGACCTCCACGAACTGGCAATCCGCGAAGCCCAGACGGTCTTCGGCCGAGCGCCCGATCGAGCCGCCGGCGGGTTTCCGCTCCTCCTCAAGTCGATCGATGCACGAGAGCCGCTTTCCGTCCAGGTCCATCCCGGCGATGAGGACGCCGCGCGGCTCGGACACGGCCTGCGCGGGAAATCCGAAGCCTGGGTGATCCTCGATGCCGGCGCGGAGGCGCGGATCGTCTACGGACTCATCCCCGGCGCGGACCGCGAGGACGTTCTTCGTTCGGCCGAGGCCGGGGATTGGGGAAACGTCGAGCGGCTCCTCAAGTGGTGCTCCGTCAAGCGCGGCGACGTCGTGTTCCTGCCGGCCGGAACGATCCACGCGATCGGCGAGGGCATCCTGCTTCTCGAAGTGCAGCAAACCTCCGACATGACGTACCGCATCCACGACTGGGGCCGCCTCGGGCTCGACGGGCGCCCCCGCGAGCTGCACATCCGCGAGGCGAGGGGTGTTCTGGCCCGCCCGCCAGAGCATCCGTGCCCGTGTGCGTCGATGGAGGCCCTCCGGAGTGGGCGGGAGGTCCTCATCGAGTGCCGCCACTTCCGCATGGAAGCCATCCGGCTCTCCGCAGAGCGCTCGCGGCTCGCGCTCTCGACGCACGAACCACCGGCGGCGGGTTTTCGGATCCTGGCCGGCTACGAAGGCCGCGCGCGCGTCAGCGCCGGCTCCGATGGCGCCGTCACCGAGATCGGGCCGGGGGATTTCGTCCTCGTGCCCTCCGCGACCGGCGATGTGACCGTCGAAGCGAGCGCGGGACCCTTCAAGGGACTCCTCGTGGGTGAAGGGGAATAGAACTCGGCTCTCCTCGTTGGGTAGAATGGTCCAGCCATGGTGCAGGCGAACCCGAAGCAGGAGGCGGCGAAGCCCGGCGGGAAGTTCAACGTCGCCGACATCATCGTCGGGGTCTTGCTCTTCTTCGGGTTGCCCCTCGTGACCTTGATGGTGATCAAGTCCTACCAGGAGCCGCCCGCGCCCCCCGCCACTGAAGGAGGAGCGCCCCCCAGTCCCGTCGTTCCGATGGGCCTCGCCGAGATCGATGAGCGCATCACTGAGCTCGACCGCCTCTACCGCAACAATGCTTTGCTCTTCTTCCGCCGCCAGGGGGATCCCTCTCTGAAGTCCGAATACCGGATCGAGGAGGCCCAATGGGCCCGCACGGTCCTGGAGCGCTGCCGGAAGGGCTTCAAGGAGACCCTCGAAGGGGCGAAGGCGCATCCCCCCACCCCCGAGAATCTTGCCCGCAGGGCTACCCTAGAGAACTGGATCAATAGGGTTGAGGACAACCTCAATGACCCAAACTTGCCTGCATCGACCGCTCCTCGGCCCGCCCCGCCGCCGCCCTCGGCCTCCCCCGCGGTTCCTCCGGCGCCCGGCACCGAGCCGGCCCCCGCGGCCACTGCGGGAGGAGCCTCGGGAGCGGCAACCGGTGCGGCGAAGTGATTCCCCGGCCGGAGATAGGCTGGGTAAACAGTGCCCGGTGATGGCATGGATTCGGATGCGTTGATGGCCCGCATGGCACTCGCTCGGGGATGGATCTCCCGCGAGGCCTGCGAGAGCGTCGTCCAGGCGGTCTTCGACCCCGCCGGGGCTTCGTCCGGGGGCGATGCAGCCCTCCGCGCCGCCGGCCTGAGCGAAGAGCAACTCCAGAACCTCCGCGGGGCTCTCCATCTGCGCCGGCGTGACGGCTGGATGGGCGACTGGAGGCTCGTCCGCCGAGTCGGGCTCGGAGGCATGGGCAGCGTCTTCGAGTCGCGTCACGACCGCACGGGGCGCCGCGCCGCCGTCAAGATCCTCCTGCCCAGGCTCGGGCGCGATCCGGAATTCCGTGAGCGGTTTCTTCAGGAAGCGAAGGTCCTCGCGCGCATCACCCACCCGAACGTGGTCCACGCTTTCGATGCGGGAGTCGACGGCGAGTTCTATTACCTCGCCATGGAGTTCGTCGACGGCGAGAACTTGAAGGAGCTCCTCGACCGCGAGGGCTGCCTCTCGCCCGTGCGCTCCGCGGAGGTGGCGCTGGCGGTGGCTCGGGCCCTCGAAGCCATCGGACGCGTCGGGCTCATCCATCGCGATGTCAAGCCGGCCAACGTCCTCCTGGACGATGGAGGAGCGATCAAACTCGCGGACCTCGGGCTCTTTCGGGACGATCTCGACCGCCGCGGCGAAGGAGACGACTCCGTCGTCGGGACTCCTCACTATATCTCTCCCGAGCAGGTTCTGGCCGACGAGGGTATCGACATCCGGAGCGACCTCTATTCGCTCGGGGCAACCTGGTACCACATGCTCATCGGCCATCCCCCCTTCGAGGAGCCGACAATCGCGAAGCTGGTCCGGGCTCACGTCAAATCTTCTCCGGTCCCTCCTCGGGACATCCGGCCCGATGTGCCGCTGGTCATCGACCGCCTGGTGCTGGCGCTCCTCGAAAAGGAGCCCGCCCGGCGGCCGCCGAATGCGACGGCGGTCGTTCAGGCCATCCGGACCGCCCTCGCGAGCCTCGGCGCCGGCCGACCGCCGCTCGCGCCCGCCGTTTCCGAAGGCGCGGCGCAGTTCGTGGCGGGGGCCGCCGCGGGAGCTTCCGCGGCGCCGAGGAAGCTTCGTCTGTGGGGCGGAGCGGCCGGGCTCGTCCTCGCCGGAGCATTGATGGGCGGCGCGATCTGGATGCGGCAGGATGCGGAGAGCCGCGTCGAGGTGGAACCGCCGGCGCCGCGATTGGATGCCGCGGAGGCTGCCCAGTCGTTCCGGTCGGCGTTCGATGGCGTGCGGGCGTCGCTGCGATCCGTCGAGGCCGGAGCAGTGGAGGCGCTTCGGGGCGCGGTTCCGAGCCGCGAACTGTGGGATCCGCTCGTCGAGAGGTTGTTTCCAGGACCGGAGCCGGGGCCGCAGCTTTCGCCGTCGGCCCCGGAGATCGCCTCCCCGTCTGAGCCGTCCGTATCGGCCGCTGCGCTGAGAGAGGAGGCGGCGGTGGGCTCTTGGGCGCGTATCGGGGCCGTGGTGGCCCGCGCTCGGCTGAGCCGAGCCTTCGGGGCCCAGGTTGGTACCGGCGCCGAGTTCGACGTGCTCTTGAGGGACGGGGAGCTTGTGCGCGCGAAGGTCAGCGACCAATGGGCCGAAAACGCGGCGGAATCGACTCCAGAAACGAGCGTAGCCGAGCCGTTCCTCGTCGCCTCGTCCGACCGGAGGATCCAGCTCGCCCAGCTCCACGCCGCAACGGTGATCGTCTGGACGGGTCTCGCCTTCTCCGAGCCTCTTCCGGACCGAGGGATCGGCGTCGCGATCCACGAAGGCTTCTTGACCGGCGCCAGGCTCCTTGCCGATGACCCCGGCGTGGGCTTGCCGGCTGAGGTCCGCGTCCGACTCGACCGGATCGAGCCGGCTGCCGGCCCCGCTGAGGTCTACCTGCTCCAGGCGCTCGGCGACGCGGCGCGGGAGCGGCGGGCGCGCGCGACCCTTCTCGCCTTCCACTGGGACGAGTCGAAGGAGATCCTCGACGGCCTCCTCGCCGGCGAGGGACCCTTCTCGCTCGTTCACTGGCGGCGGAACGAGTGGGCGCGCTGGCGCAGCCTCGCGAACGAGTTCATCTGGACCACGACCCATTTTTTTTCGGCCCCGGCCCGGCCCGTGGATCCCCTCCGGACAAGAGCCATCACCGTGCGCTATGGTTTCGAGAACAAAGCCGAACTCAAGGATCTTCGATTCGACCCGCGGCAGGTCTCCCCCCGCGGAGGCTCGCTGGCGCGGAGGGATGTGCCCCGAACGCTTCCTCAAGGTCCGGCCGCCGGCCAGAGCTGGTATATCCCCACTGATCCGATCGACTCGGTCGCCCTCTTCGAGTCTCCCGTGGTCGTCGAGGGCGCCTGGACCCCGCTCTACGGCCGGGCGGCGGCGCGAGGCGGAGGGAGCGGGAGGATCGTCGTCGGCCACGGCCGCCGATTTGTGGCTGTCGACCCGGCCGGTAGGGGCCTTACCTGGCTCGGCGACCTCGCCGATGGCCGGCTCTCCATCGTCGAGGAACGACAGAGTCCACCGACGGGGCCATCGACCGTGCGGTTTCGGGTGGAGTTCTCGGAAGATGCCGCCTTCTCCGGAGCGGCCGGCGGCTTTCGGGAGCGGTTCGACTTCCCCGAGGAAGCAACCGGAGAGGCGGCCGACGGAGCTGCCGGACGTGCGGCCGGGGCGTTCGAGACTCCCGGGCGTCTCACGATCGCTCTGGACCCCGGAGCAACGCTCGATGAACTGTCGATCACGGGCGCGCCGGATCCCGTCTGGACGGCGGCCCGCATCGCCGAGCTGAAGGCGCGGTAACGGTCGCGAAAACCCGCTTCCGGTAAACGGCACCCGGCAGCTACCCCCGTTTGCCCGGGATTCCTCCGTGCGCTACTTTTCAATGTGCAGGAATTCCGGACTGGCGAGACCATCAACAACCGCTACAAGGTCCTCCGCAAGCTCGGCGCGGGGGCGATGGGCAGCGTCTATCTCTGCGAGGACCAGGTCGAGAGCAACATCAAGGTCGCCCTCAAGGTCCTGATCTCCGAGAACCTCGACGACCAGGACCTTTGGGCAAAGGGGGAATATGAGGCGCTGACCCGGCTCAGGCACCCCAATCTCGCTCGCGTCTACAACTTCGGCAAGATCGCGGATACCAAGGACTACTTCATCGTCTCCGAGTTCATCAAGGGGATCGACCTCTACACCGCGACAGAGTACGTCCACTACGACGAACTGAACGACATCATCGTCCAGATCTGCCGCGCCCTCGAATACATCCATTCTCAGGGCTATGTCCACTTCGACATCAAGCCGGACAACATCCTGGTGACCCGGCACAAGACGATCGGGCTCAAGGACGGTTCGAAGATGCAGATCGCCGACGAGGGCGGCAATCAACAGAACCGATCCATTTTCTCCAAGCCGAGCGTGAAGCTCATCGACTTCGGCCTGGCCGAGAAGATCACCGGTTCCTTCAATTTCGCGATCAAAGGGACTCTCAACTACCTCGCACCGGAGATCATCAACGGCAGCACCCCGGACAAGCGCGCCGATCTCTACTCGCTCGGCGTCACGCTCTTTCAGGTCACGAACCGAGACCTGCCGTTCTATCAAGATCCGAACTTGACGAACACGATCCGGGGGCAGAAGCGGTCCGAGCTGTTCGAAAGCCACATGAAGAAGCAGCCGGAGTATCTCCGGGGCCTCATCATGAAACTCCTCGAGGAGCGGACCGAGGACCGCTTCCAGAACGCCAAGGACGTCATCCAGTTCATCAGCAAGAACTCGGGCCAGCATTACGACGTCGAGACCAAGGAGACGCAGGCCAGCTACCTCTACTGTCCCAAGCTCGTCGGAAGAAAGAAGGAGCTGCAAACTCTCAAAGAGTTGTTCCAGCGGCTTTTCTCCCCCCAGCCCCCCGCCAGGGAAAAAACGGTCGCCGAGAAGCCGCCGGCCGAGAAGCCCGCCGCGACGCCACCCTCCGCAACCGATTCGGCGCCGGATCCGGCCGAGCCTCCGGATGCGCGGGCGGGGTTTGAAGGCGATGAGGATCGGGGCGACGAGCTCCCGACGGCCGTCCAGGACGCCGATGGCACCGACGACCTGCCGCTCCCGGCCGCCGGCGGCCCCGTCGGTCCCACCGTGCCGCCTCTGGCGATCGTCTCGGGCGAAATGGGAGTCGGAAAGTCCCGCCTCCTCGAAGAGTTCCATCACTTCTTGAAGCTGAACGGCATCGCCCTCTACACGGGGAACTGCTACGAGGGGAAGTCGAACGCCTATCAGCCGTTCGTCGAGATCCTGCGGCACATGGTCGTCGACCTTGGGCTGCAATCAGAAATCTATAGCCGCTACCAGGCGCCGATCCTCAAGCTCCTGCCCGAGCTGGCGAAGAGCGGGGCCCCGGCCGCAGGGGAATCGAGCCATCCCCACATGGAGAAGGCCTCGTTCATCGACCGTATCACGCACTTCTTCATCGAATTCGCCGAACGGACTCCCTTCGTCCTCACGATCAACAACCTGCACTGGGGTGATGCAGTCACCGTCGACCTCCTCGAAGCCCTGGTGGACCGCATCTGCGAGCGAGAGGCGGCCGGAAAGCCGGTCAAGATCATGCTGGTCATGAGCCAGCGGATCGATGACCGAAACCTCGAATCCCTCAAGGGCCTCATCAGCCGCTCCAAGGACACCGGCCGCTGCGTCGAGATCCTCTTGCGCCGCTTGAAGCGGGCGCACCTCGTCGAGATCCTGCAGACGATCCTCAACCTGACGGAACTCCCCGCTCCGTTCCTGGACCGACTGGAGGAAAAGACGGGAGGCAACCCGCTGTTCATGATGGAGACCCTCAAGACGCTCCAGGACGAGGGGATCATCAAGAACACCGGCGCGGGGTGGGCGATCAAGGCGACGAATTCCAACCGCATCGAGATTCCTCACAGTCTCGAAGACCTCCTCATCAAGCGCGCGCAGCGTCTGGAGCCGGTCAAGCGCGAGATCCTCGAGATGATGAGCGTCATAAACAAGCCCATCAGCCCGAAGGTCCTCGCCAAGTTCGACCGCTTCTCAGATCTCCCCATCCTGGTGCACCTGCGCGACCTGGAGGACGCCGGGCTCGTCTCGAAGCTCTTCGAGGGCGGGAAACTCCAGTTCCAGATCGACCAGCCGAAGATGCAGGAGATTCTCTACGCGCATCTCGAACCCGAGGCGCGGAGGAAGTGCCATGGCGAGGTCGGCGCGGTCCTCACCGAACTCTACCGCGGCCACGAAGTGGAAGTCCTCGAAGAGCTGGCCTATCACTTCCAGCGGAGCGACCAGACCGACCGCGCCCTGGACTTGGCCGTGCGCGCGGGCGATCGTCTCAAGGCGATCTACGCCAACGACCGCGCCTACGAGTACTACCTCTACATCATCGAGAAGACCGAGGGAGACCCCGCCCGGCGGTCTCTCTGGCTGGAGACGCACGAGAAGCTCGGGGACCTCTGCACGACGATGGGTAAATACGATGTCGCCGAGCACAGCTACGACAGCCTGCTCCAGCCGGAAGGGCGCGAACAGCAGGGGCCCGAGCCCATCAGCCGCGCTTGGCGAAAGAAGGGGAAGGTGTACGAGCTTCAGGGCGACTACGACAACGCCCTCAAGGCCTATAAGGAAGCTCGAAACTTCATCTCGCAGTTCCCGGACGAGAAGCTCTCCGAGGAACGGACGCGGATCTTCAACTGCATCGGTTGGGTCTACGTCTGCATGGGTAAGTACGAGAAGGCCATGGCCATCTCGTTGGAAGGGCTGCGGATGATCAAGGGCTCCATCGGGAAGATCGAGCACGCGATGATCTTCAATACGATCGGCAGCGCCAATTACTACAAAGGGAACATCGTCCAGGCCATCGAGTACCACTCCCGCAGCCTGAAGATTCGGGAGAACCTGGAGAACATTCCCGAGGTCACCAGCTCGCTGAACAACCTCGGGAGCGCTTACTTGGCCAACGCCGAGTACGGCGAGGCGTACGAGCACTTCAAGCGCGCCCTGGCCGCCAGCGAAGAGATCGGGGATCCCTACGGGAAAGCGATGACCCAGCACTACCTGGCCCGGCTCCACTTCGATGTCGGGCGGGGGAAGGAGGCCGAGGAGATCCTGAAGGAGTCGCTGCGCCTCTCCAGGAACTTCAACATGCGGCACCTCAACATGCAGAACTACATCCTCCTCGGCTCGATCTTGCGGGAGCGCGGCGAGGGCGCGAAGGCGGAAGGAAATCTCTTCCGCGCCTTGACGGCGTATTCCAAGCAAGGGAACCGCTGGGGGCTCTGCACCGTCCTCCTGGAGATCGTCGAAGTGCATCGCCAGCGGAGGAACTTCAGCGAGGCGATGGCGATGGCCGAGGAGGCCCATCGATACTCCTGCGACCTGGACATCGAATACCTGCGCGGGATGAGCCTCCTGGCCAAGGCTCGGCTTCTGCGGGACACCTCGCAGCGCGAGCTGGACAAGCCCCTGGGGGTCCTCAAGGAGGCGATCGGCGTGACCGCCAAGGTGGAGAATCCCGAGATCTCGGGCCAGATCCTCTACGAAACTGCGGAGGTCCTCGTTCGCGCCCGCAGGCTGCGGGAGGCGCAGGATCGCTACCGCATGGCCAGCGAGAAGTTCCGGGCGGTGATGGATCGGCTCCCCAAAGAGTTTCGCGCCTCCTACAAGGAGAAGCACAAGGACAAGCTGAGCGCCCGCGAGGATGCGCCCCTGGCGGCGGAAGTCTCGCCTCCGGGGCCGGAGCGGGCGGCCCCGAAGGCGTCGGCGCCCGCGACCGCCGTCACGGCACCCGCCAGCTCCGACCTTCTTCGGCGCGTGGGTGAGCTGACGAAGAGCCTGGGGGCTCAACCGCCCCTCGGAGCGTTCCTTGTCCAGCTCCTGACCGATCTCGTCCAGGTTTCGCAATCGAGGACGGGGTTCATTCTCGAGCGCCGCGGCGACAACCTCCACCTCCTCGCATCGGCGGATGCCGAAGGCAGGCCGGTGAGGGAGATTTCGCGTTACATCACTCTCTTCACCGTGGAGCAGGCCCTCAACGCGCAGACACCCGTGATCAACAACGCGGAGACGGTCTTCCCGTTCCTTGCGGCCAAGAACATCCATGGGGTCGTCTATCTGGAGAGGCCCGCTATTCCAACCGATGCCGCGGGGATGCCCGTCTACCAGACGTTCCTGAACCTGGTGCCCCTCGCCTTCATGACCCTGCCGGTCTCGCTCCCGCCTCTGAAGGACTCCGAGGCGACGGAGGTGAAGGCGGAAGAAGTGGCGGGGTGAGGCCGAAATCTCCGCTGGAAAGCCGCCGGGTTCATCGTCTAAGTACCGCGCGTCACAAGTTCGTATCTGAAAGGCGTGCCCGGCGCGCGGTACGTGCCGGGGGGGTGTGGGGGGGGCCGGCAAGGGACCCCCCAGGGGGTCAGCGAGCGGAGCGAGCGCAAAGGGGGTGGCTTGCCCACCCCCTTGAAGTACAGCTCGTCTTCGGGTGATTTCGAGAACCTTTTTACGACG
>Ga0187893_10011688_pt1 | contig 12669 bp, 9 predicted proteins | sample MA1701074metaG_FD_139574 | JGI IMG/M metagenome (GOLD analysis project Ga0187893, IMG submission 139574) | White microbial mat communities from a basaltic lava cave in the Kipuka Kanohina Cave System on the Island of Hawaii, USA - MA170107-4 metaG ...
GACGGAACGCTGTGGTCGGCCCTAAGCTGGCGATCCTTCGAGGGCCCTCAAAAAGGGAAGCAGCTCCAGCGGATTCCCAGCCTGATGACCGACTGGGGTCACTGGCTGATGCTGCATCCCGAATCGACGGCCTATGATTTGTACGATGGAATGAAGTATCCTTCGGCTCCGCTGCCCACACAGATGAGCGCCGAAGCAAAACAGACCCTGACTGAAGTAGATCGACGCCTGCAGGCCACTGCCCCGATTCTCGGTGTCCTGGCTGGCGGCGGGTCGAAGGCCTTCTCTCTGGATCAACTGCCCGAACGCGCCTGTTTTGCCGACACGATCAATGGATCGCCTGTAACGGTCTTCTGGTACGGCCCCACCCGATCGGCGGTAGCTTACAGCAGCCTTCTCGACCGGCGAAAGCTCACCTTCTATGCCGATACTGTTTCCCCCGAAACAGCACCTTTCAAAGACAAAGAAACAGGGACGCGGTGGACGCTCGCCGGTCGAGGTGTGGACGGCCCACTGAGGGGACGCGATCTCACTTGGGTCAACAGCGTCCAGTGCCGCTGGTATGCCTGGGCCCTCGAGTACCCCCAAACCGCCGTCTATTCAACAGAACCCTCCACAGGCCATGCACACTCGTCGCGCCGTCTGCAGTAGCCTTGCGGCTGCCATATCGGCAGTACTTCTGGCAACCAACCTTGTTTCCGGCGAGAAACAGGCTCAGCCCACCAAGAGGAGTGATTTCAGGCCGACTCTCCAGAACCGCGAGTCCGATGGGGCGATTAGTGCGGGGGCATTGCCACCCCTGAAAGGAATACTTGCCGGTCCGGAACAAATCACCTCGCCCAGTCTGCGACAGTGGGCTCGAGAAGGCGCCAACGGCGTTGTGCTCATGACAGGTACTGGCGGCGAGGCCAGTCTTCGTGCCGCGGCCCGCAGAATTCGGGGGGCGCGACTGGATCTCTACTATTGGATTGAAGTTGCTCGTGATGTTGATTTGGCCTCGACCCATCCTGAATGGATGGCCAGCTTGCAAGGCCATCCCGAATGGCGTCGCCATTTTCCAAAGTTTCCCGAAGCCCGGAAGGGCGAGGTCGTAAAAAACTATCCCTGGGTACCCATTGTTTATCAGGAAGCCTTCGATGCCCACTTGCAGCGAATCTCACGCCTTCTCAGCGGCCTGCCTCGAGCCCGCGGAATTCTTCTCAATGATCTCCAGTCTGCTCCATCGGCGTGCGGTTGCGGCAACTCGCTTTGCCGCTGGACCGCAGACTACGGACCGATTCAAACTGCCACGCGTTTGCCGGCAGATGCAGCCGCCCGCTTCACCAAAGCGGTCGCAGCGTTGCAGCCTGAGGCCCGTGTTATCCCGGTGTGGACAACCGAATGCGAGGAAATGGACAAACAGGAGCTTTGCGCGGGCGTGGGGTGTTTCGCGGGTCTCTGCTGGAAGGAATACACGGCGCAACTGACGCCTCTGGCATCCAGCGCAGAGCACCTCGGCGTGCTTCTGCCGTTTCGCGAAATGGGGCGCGACTCGGCACGCTACGGATCGGCGGGTGGTTGGGCGAAGCAGGCGTTGCAGTCGTTCAGCGAAATACCGCCCAAATGGAAGGGCACCGCAGTGACCGCTGATCGACTCATTCCGATCCTCCAGGGATGGAACGTTACGGAGGCAGAACGTAAAGACCAGCTTCGTCTCAGCCAGGAGGCAGGATCCACCAGCTACGTGATCGCCAGGAAGCGTATCGATCAGGGATGGGAGCCTCGCCTTGTTAAGATTCAAGGATCGGTTCAGCAGATCCCTGAGTGAACCGGGAGGACAGTTGGATGGGCGCTGCGGTCTTGGTTCCCCCACTCCAACGCGGGAGGGGGACTATTCGTGAGGAACAACGTCAGCTGTTGCTGTTTTAAGATTGGTCTGAGGTCACGTCTGCGCGGGTCAACAGCAGATCCCCCTCAGCGGGCGTACCCATGAACTAATACCGATTGTACTTCTCCAAGGCCTTCAGCATCGATTTGGTCTCTTTGATAATCGGGACCATCTTGCTTTCCTTCTCATCATACTGCCGGATCAGCTCTACGACCTTTGCCGCCGCTTCCACGGGAACGACTACAATTCCATCCCAGTCGCCCATGATGTAGTCTCCAGGCCGCACGCGAACACCCGCGCAAGTCACAGGCTCATTCTTTGACACGCTGACCAGACGGCCGACTGAGGTGGCAGGAGTGACACTCCGGCTGTACACCGGAAATCCGATCTGCGTGATCTCTTCGACGTCCCGCACGCCACCATCGATGACGGCGCCGGCCAGGCCGCGTACTTTTGCACTCGTCGCCATCAGGTTGCCAATGCCCGCTATGTTAAGTCCATCTTCCAGCACGTAGACCAGAATGTTCCCTGACGGGGCTTCGTCAAGAATCTGCAGCGCCTGATTGGGATAGGTTCGCGCATCTGTCTTCAAGACGCGACGCAACACTGCCGTGCTGGCTGGGCCTACGATCTTGGTCTTGAAGATTGGCTTCATGTCGTAATTCATGAAGCCCGGGTTGCCGGTAGCTTCTTCCACAGCATCAGCCAAATTGCCGGTGCTGACCCTCTTAAATTCCTCCATGATCTGCAAAGGTGTCAGCATGCCGGGCGACTGCGGTTCGGCAGCGAAGCTGCGAACAGAACACCAGACCAGCGCGACCAAGACAAACAATATCGGATGAACGCGACTATGCATTGAAACTCCTTTACTGATTTGGCTTCCTTCTCTAAGGACGCAAATGAGAATAGTGGGGGCCAGCGCCTACGCTCCAGTCCCGCTTTGGCTTCCTCACAAAACGATTCAGCCTTCGCACTTCACTCTTCCAACTTTTCACAAACCCGCATTCAACACACCCTTTTCAATCCGGCTGACAGTTTCGGCCAACCCACGTTCAGCGCGGGGACTGGAAGGGTTCTGTTCCAACGCCTCCTGGAAACATGTCTTCGCCAGTTCCAGCTTTCCGCTACGTAGCGCTGCCTGCGCTAGAACATCGATCACGGGTCGCGGGTAGCTGGTAGGCTCGCTGTACCGCAGCGAACGTTCTTTGCGGCTGGCAGCCTGCAGGATCTTCAGGCCGCGTTCGGCCTTGTTTGATGCGATTGCAACCTGCCCTTTCAATTCTTCTTTCGCAACCTTGAAGTGGGCTGGGGTAGGGTTCTTGGTCTTGTCTTTCAGCTGCTTGAGCGCGGCTTCCATCGCCTTCAATTGCCGAGCCGCGGCTTTGGAATCGCCTTTTGCAGAGTAGGCTAATCCCACCGCCCAGGCCCGCCAGGCGTTCTCGCGCGGCTTATCGTAGACGGGCAAGGTCTTGCCATCCAGAATCTCATCCCACTTTTCGTTCTGCACCATAGCACGCATGAGAGAGAACCAGCCTTGACGGTAGGGCGTGCGCGAATTGTCTACGGCGGCAGCTTCACGGGGATTCTCTTTGAATTCCATCAATCCGTGTGCGGCCTCGACGGCTTGGTCGTAGCGTTCCTGGTAGGAATAAGTGGAAACGAGGAAATGCACGTTGTGCGCGTGATGCCCGTGCGTGTAGAGCGCGTCCGCCTTGATGTAACGCAATTCGTTAGCCGCAGCATTCTCAAACGACCTGGCCGCTTCTGCCCATTTGCCCGTTTGCGCGTAGATGTGTCCGGGCATGTGAAGCGCGTGGGGAATGTTGGGAACTAATTCCGCATAGCGCAAACAGCTCGGCCAGGCGTCCCTGGCAAAAGTTGAACCTTCGAAACCGTGAATGACATAATGGTGCGCTCCGGGGTGATCGGGAGATTCCTGTACCAGCTCGCGAAGCAAGGCGGCGGCTTCCATGCTGCCCTGGCGCGGCGTCTTGGCTGGCATTTCAAATCCCCTCATGAGGTGCAGCGCCAGATAGGTCTTTGCTTCAACCTCATTGGGATACTGGGCCACAATGGAACGCAGTCCATTGATATAGCCCGCATTCGGATCCTTGGCTTCAAGGTCCAGCCGAGCGAAGACAGCCTCGATGTAAAGTTTCTCAAGCCGGGTCGCTTTGCCGGGAACACCACTCAAATCACGGGCCTTTGTGGCAGCCTCAAACGCACGCTTGGCGGCGCCTTCATACGATTTTCGCCGCCTGGGAGGACCGTCGCCTTCAAGCTGGAATCGAGGACGAAACTCACCGTGAGCCACCATGGCGATGCCCCAGCGGGGCATCGGTGCTTCGGGATCGAGTGCAGCCGCCTGCAGGAACGAGCGCTCCGCCTCAGTCGCCCAGAAGGAGTGCATCTGCGCAACGCCCTGAGTGAAAAACTCCTGAGCTTTGGGATTTGACGTGGTTATCGGAAACTGAATGTGCTCACTGCCTTGTCCGGACAACAGTTTGGCTGGCAGTGATGGTGGCACGCTGCCCGGAGGTGGCGAACAAAGATCGGCAGTTTTAGACTGCGCGAACGCTGAGCTAGCGAGCGCTGCGCTGGCGAGCAACACCCAGAGCGTGGCGGTGCGAATCATGACTGACCTCCAATTGCCGGGCAATAAAATCGCCCAATTGATCTTCTTCGTAGGATGAACCTTCAATCAGTGCCGCCAGTCTTCCATCGCGAGTGATGATTCCCGTTTGTGAAGTGTGCGTCAACAAGCCTTCCTCAGGCCAGTAAACCAACCCGAAACGGTTCGCGATGCGTTGGATTTCGGCTGAGTCACCGGTCAAGAATTGCCATCCTTCTCCGGCGTTCCACCGGTTCGCATAGTCTGCCAACACCGATGAGGTGTCGTACTGAGAGTCCAGCGTAATGGAAAGGAGAACGAGATCTTTTCCCATCTCCTGCCGAAATCGCTTCTGCAGATGCGCAAAGTTCGCCGACAAACGCTGACAGACTTCCGGCAGCGGACAGCGCGTGTAGATGAAATTCAAGGCAACAACCCGACCGGCAAAATCTGACAACCGAATCGTATGGGCAGACTGGTTGAGTAACTGAAAATCCGGCACGGGCATGCCCAATGCAAGTTTCTCAGCCGGAATTGAAAGCGGTAGCGGCGCTTCACCACGCGCAGCATTGGCTACTTCGGCAGTGGTCCCAGTGAGGACATTTTCGGCGAGCGACGATCTCCGCTTGACCACAAGCTGAAACTCAACCTGGTCCCCTCGCTTCACCGAATTGAGCTCCGACGCTGTTCGCACGCGAAACGGCATCGCCATGGCGTCCATATATCCAGGAATCGCTCGATGGGAAACGATCATTGTCTTGTCGGCCTGATTGATGTCGGCGGGCGCACGACGCTAGAAGCAAAGCTGAAAAAACAAGAAAGACGATGGTAGTTCGCGGCATAGTTGCGTGAAGGAGCTTCAGACGCAGAACGGGAAATTATACCACAGGGCCATCAAGTGGATCCGGGCACGTGGGTACCGCGACCGGCTGTAGCGACAGAATCGGTTCCACCCCTGGAACGCGCATTTACCAACGTCTGCAATCAAACCGCCGTCCACATGGGCCTCCCTGATTTAAACGGCTCCACCTTGCAAATCCGCGATCCCAGCCGTACGATGTTTTGTTGCTTTTTCTGCCAGAAGTATCCGGAGTTGGTTGGAGAGATCATGAGGTGGCTGTTAGCCTTCCTTTGTTGTTTCAGCTCAGTAGCGGTTGCTCAAGGCCCAGCCGACATCATTCTTACCAAAGCCAGGATTTGGACAGCCTCCCAGACCCTGCCCTTGGTTGAAGCAATTGCCATCAAGGGAAGTCGCCTGGCGGCGCTAGGAAGCGAAGCTGAGGTCTTGAAGTGGCGAGGTGAAAAGACGATCCTGCTGGAACTGCCCGGCCGGCTGGCGATTCCGGGATTCATCGACAATCACACTCATTTCCTGGATGGCGGTTTCCGCCTGAGAAGTGTCAACCTGCGGCCTGCGCGCGACGTGAAAGACTTCATCGAGCGAGTTCGGGAGCGTGCCGGAATGCTCGCCGCCGGGCAATGGATGACGGGAGGAGATTGGGATCACGAAGCCTGGCCGGGAGCCAGGTTGCCAACTAAAGAGCTGATCGATGCGGTCACGCCCAAGATTCCGGTCTTCGTGCGCCGGCTGGATGGACATATGGGCCTGGCCAACAGTCTGGCGCTGCAACTGGCCGGAATCACGAAGTCGGTCCCCGACCCAGACGGCGGCATGATCGTTCGCGATCCAGAGACGGGCGAGCCAACAGGCATCTTGAAAGATTCGGCACAGAATCTCGTCTCCCGGCTCATCCCATCCCCTACGGTACTGGAAGAAGACGAAGCACTCCGAGCCGCTATGAAAGAGGCTGTGCGATTTGGCGTGACCTCCGTGCAGGACATCACTTCCTGGAGAGCTTTTCAAACCTTTCGGCGAGCGCAAGCTCGAAACCAGCTCACCGTTCGCATCACCGCACGCACTCCTCTGTCCGCATGGGAGCAACAAGTCGCATGGATTCGCCAACATGGAGCCGGAGACGACTGGTTGCGGCTCGGAGGATTTAAAGCGTTCATGGATGGGTCACTCGGATCCTCTACAGCTTACTTTTTCGATCCTTATCGGGATGAGCCCAAAACCGTGGGCCTGCTGGCAAGCGAAGCCATTCCAGAAAGCAAGCTGCGAGAGCGCATGCTGGGCGCTGATAAAGCAAAGCTGCAGCTTTCGATTCACGCCATCGGCGACCGTGCCAACAAGATTCTGTTAGACTTGTTTGACACTGTGGCTAAGACCAATGGCTCGCGCGACCGGCGCTTCCGGATTGAGCATGCCCAGCATCTGCGCCGCGAAGACATCCCCCGCTTCGCGAAGCTCGGCGTTATTCCATCGATGCAGCCTTACCACTGTATTGACGACGGGCGTTGGGCAGAAAAACGGATCGGCCCAGAACGGATCAAAACCACCTATGCTTTCCGGTCTCTGCTCGACCACGGAGCGCGACTGACGTTTGGGTCGGACTGGACGGTCGCTCCGATCAATCCGCTATTGGGAATTTACGCCGCCGTGACGCGGCGCACGCTCGACGATCGCAATCCCCAGGGCTGGGTGCCGGAGGAAAAGATCACGATCGAGGAAGCAATGAAGAGTTACACCATCGACAATGCTTACGCTTCTTTTGACGAAACCAGAAAGGGCAGCTTGGAAACGGGCAAACTGGCAGATCTGGTTGTGCTTGACCGGGATGTCTTCGCCATTCCATCGGTCCAGATCCCGCGGGCCAGTGTGCTATACACCATTGTCGGCGGCAAAATTGTTTATCGCGCCAGCTCCCCACAACACCAGGTAGAGTGACCGACCTCTTGACGGCCTGGCGCAGCAGCGTGGCCTTGCTGCGCCGGTGGTCGTGCGAAAGCGGCAAAAATCCCTCTTAGCAAGGGAAAATGGTTTCAGATCTTTAGGGAAACTGCGTCCCAAATGTCTTCCGACAAAATCACCGGTTCTGATAGTTTCGTCCCTCTATGATTTCTTTCTCAAACATCAACAAACAGTATGGGAAACAGTTGATCTTCGTTGATGCCTCCTTTCAGCTGAATCCTGGCGAAAAGGTCGGTTTGGTCGGTCCCAACGGAGCGGGCAAAACAACGCTCTTCCGCATGGTAGTCGGTGAGGAAACTGCCGATGAAGGCGAGATTTCCGTTCCGAAAAGGCTGAGCATCGGATACTTCCGTCAAGACGTGGAAGAGATGAAGGGCCGTTCGGGGCTCGATGAGGCCATCGCAGGCAGCGGACGAGTGGGTGACCTGCACCACGAGCTTGAAGAGCTCCAGCGGTCAATGGAGGATCCGGAGCACACAGAGCACCTGGACCGGATCCTCGAACGCTTCGGAGAAGTCCAGGAAGAGTATGAGCATCTGGGTGGCTATGCCCTCGAAGCTCAGGCCCGAGAAGTGCTGCACGGGCTTGGCTTCAAGGACGACCAGATTGACGGCGACGTCGGCGCGCTCTCGGGCGGGTGGAAGATGCGGGTTGCACTGGCGCGGGTGCTGCTGGGCCGTCCGGACGTGCTCCTGATGGACGAACCGACCAACCACTTGGACCTCGAATCGATCATCTGGCTTGAACATTTTCTCAAAGCCTTTCCCGGGTCCCTGCTCATGACCTCGCATGATCGTGAGTTCATGAATCGAGTCGTCGCGAAGATTGCGGAAATTGATTCGGGCGAAATTGTCACCTACTCAGGCAACTACGATTTCTACGAGCGTGAACGGGCCATTCGCGAAACCAATCAGCAAGCGGCCTTCTCACGACAACAGGCAATGCTCGCCAAGGAACAGCGCTTTATCGATCGCTTCAGAACGCATGCAGCGAAGGCTGCCCAGGTGCAGAGTCGCATCAAAGCTCTGGACAAGATCGACAGGATCGACCTCCCTAAGAAAAGACAGGTGGTCAGGTTTACATTCCGCGTTCCACCACGCTCTGGCGACCAGGTTGCGGTGATTGAGGATCTGCACAAGAGTTATGGCTCGCGAGTAATCTACGCGGGATTCAATCTTGCCATCCGGCGGGGAGAACGATGGGCCGTCATGGGGAAGAACGGCGCAGGGAAAACTACGTTGTTGAAAATGATCTCTGGAGCAGCCACACCCGACGCTGGGCGTGTGCGGCTCGGCGCCAGCCTCAACCTGGGATACTTCGCGCAGCAGTCTGTGGACGTGCTTGACCCGGATCTGACGCTGATTGAGCAGTTGCAAAAAGACTTCCCGCAGGATGGTCTTGGCTCGCTCCGTTCCCTCGCCGGAGCATTCCAGTTCTCAGGCGATGATGTGGACAAACGCATTCGGGCACTTTCAGGAGGTGAAAAGTCCCGGCTGGCTATGGCGCGCATGCTCTACAACCCACCGAACTTTCTCGTGCTGGACGAACCCACCAACCATCTTGACCTGGCCACCAAAGAGATGCTGGTTGAAGCACTCAAAGACTTTGAAGGCACAATGATTTTCGTCTCGCATGACCGCATGTTCTTGCGTGGACTCAGCTCACGGGTTCTGGAACTGGGAGGGGAAAGCGGCACCGATCGTAATCCGATTGTGTACCCGGGATCATACACCGAGTACGTTCAGAAACTTGGGCACGAAGCGCCGGGAATCTATTCCTGAACGTTCCTGGTGGGCGGCTGGCTTTGCCTAAGCTGCGCCGTAAAACAGGCGGTCCCGCATCTCGCTCCCCCGAGCGGCCCAAAGGGGAAAGGCCCCAGGCTTTGGGCGACGGATTCGGATGCCCTAGCTAAGCCAGACAGCCCCGCGGTTTCTGCGCAACGCCGTCCGTGAATATGGGGGACCCACGCATCAGAAGTTAGTCTCTCGTGCCCAGCCAATTCTCACGCTTCCCTGCCTCGGTGATTGTGTCGCAGGCGGAAATCAAACTCTTAAAACTCTCTACCTGCCATGCCGATACGCTGGGGTTGAGGTTGCATGCAAGTTCTGCCCATCGATCCATCCTTTCAGCGAGTCATCCTTCAGGGTAACCATAGCCCAGAGGGACTCCAGCTCACACTGGGGCAACAGATCTCTATGACAGTCTTAAAAGTCAGAGAAGAGGGGCAGCTGCTGCTCGGCTTCGGAGCGCAAAAGATCTGGGCACGGTCGGAACTACCATTCGTTGAGGGCCAGCAGCTACAGCTTCGGGTCAACCAAAACGCCGCAACCGTCGAACTCCAGCTTCTGGGCACAACCAGAGGCAGTGATGTTGAGAACTACGAACTGGCGGCCCTTCTGCAAGCCAGCGGCGGCTTGGATGGAACCGGGCAAGGCGAATTCGACTCAAAACGGCTTTTACAGGGGCTACAACAACTGATGCGACCCGACGGTCAACTCCTCACTGAAAATCAGAGCGGCCAATTGAGAGCTCTGCTGGAACCCCTGACAGTGGGTTCCGAACCTAAGATCCTGCTTCCGCAGATCAAGAATCTGATTGAGAACTCGGGCGTCTTTTTCGAGGCAAAGCTGCGAACGCTTCTGGAAGCGCTCAATGCCTCTCCGGAAGCGGCTCTTCAGAAGCTTGCTTCCGACCTGAAGCTGCTGCTGGGACACCTTCATCGACCTCTGCAAGCTGCCGAGACCCCTCCAAGCCTGTCTGAAGAAACAAAATCCGATCCCGAGCAGTCAGCCATGGGTGATGCAAGCCGGAACCTCGCTAAACCTGGCGATCTGACCTCTTCGGATCGCCAGAGTGGCTTGCCTGAGCGTACTCTCGCTTTGAAGGCGTTACTCGACCTCGTGAAGGCCTCGCCCGATCAAGGATTGCAAAAACTCGCGGCCGAAGCGGCCACCCTCCTGCAAAACGCGAGGCGGGAGCACACCCTGAGTCAGATGGCTACAAACACGACTGACAGTCTTATGAATAAGACTGGCTTTTTAGGCGCGACCCACGACGCTGTTTCTGAGCTGCCCCTCGGCCAAAGGCATCCTATGACTCAGCCCACGCAGCATGAAACGCTTTCGAAGGCTGGTCCGTCTTTTCAGTCGAGTGTAGAGCTTGCCGAGACAATGCGAGACTTATTGGAAGCAGTCCGGTCAACATCCGAGCCAGAGGTCCGAAAGCTACTTCCAGAACTGGCGACGCTCCTTGCCCGAACCGAAGAGCAGGTTTTACTAGCCCTGTCCGAGACAGCGCCGACAAACAGCAAGCCGACCGTTCGAGACCAGATAACCTTGCTCTCGGACCAGGTACTGTCACGCCAAGCCGAGGCCGCCCTCGAATGGCTGAAAAACGGCAATTTTCAAGCCGAGTTGCCAATGCAGTTCGGCACGCACTCCACGCAGGCCAGAATTCGTTTTTTTCAGGAAAACCAAAGCGATGCCAAACAACACTCCGGTCGGCCGCTGAACATCAACATCTACCTTGATCTGCCTGACACAGGAAAAGTCGAAGCCTGGGCCCGATGGGAGGGTCCACACATTCAGGCAACACTTTATGTTCGGGACGCAGAAACACGGAAGTTGTTTGAATCGCAATTGCAGGAACTGTCGGCAAGTCTTGAGAGCGCGGGTTTTTCAACCGCCGTTTTGGATGTCAGAATCGACCCGGCCAGGCTATATAAGATCCAAGAAACCGATGAGCGATCACTGCCACCGGAGGGCTCACTGCTCAGTTTGAGAGTGTGAGTCAGTGTGACCTGAAATGCCTAAAGACCAGCGACCAAAAGCTGCAGCGTTGCGCTATGCAAGAGGCAAGGACCCCGCACCACGTCTCGTGGCGAAGGGACAAGGTCACGTCGCCGAAAAGATTTTACAACTGGCGAAAGACAACCAGATTCCGGTGCACGAAGATCCAACTCTGATTGAGATTCTCTCCAAGATGAATCTGGACGAACAGATCCCCGGCGAATGCTATCGCGTGGTGGCCGAGATCCTTGCCTGGATCTACAAGGCCCAACTGCAGACACGCCAGAAATAGGAGGGGGTCTTCGTCGTCGTTCTGGTTCGTCAAAAGGGTTTCCTGTTCCTGTCTGGCCTACCCGGTCTTCCGCGCCACTACCAGCTGATTCATTCCCAGCAGGAAACGTTCATATAGCTCGCAGGTCAATCCCTCGTCGTTCATTAGCCGCCTCAGGGCTTCATAGTTATAAAATCTTTCATGCTCGTTGGCGGCTTCGCGATAAGTCAAACCAAGACGGCTTCCCCAGGCGTGAACCCTGCCTCCCAACGGGGTCGGAGTCGTCAAGACCAGTCTGCCTCCGGGCTTCAGGAGTCGTCGCGTCTCGCACAGGGCCACCGCCGGAGTCTTAAGATGTTCGAGCAAAGCCGCCATTACGACCGTGTCAAATGAATCGGATGGCAGGACAATCTCTCCGCTAGTAATGTCACCCAGCATAAATCGGGCCTCGACTGTTCCGCGAGAAAGCCTCTTTTGGAGCTTGGGAAGGCGTTCAGAGCTTCGATCGAGCAGAGTGACCGAGCGAATGTGCTCTGGAAGATAGTCCAAGAGCTCGCCGTAGCCACAACCAGCATCGAGAACGGTGCCACCTATGTGCTTTGCAACGCGGGAAAGTCTAGCCCGCGTGAGAAATCCGGAAAGTAGTGGCATGGGCGAGCGCCTATTTGTAGTGGCCAGTTCACGGCAGGATCGCGGGGGTGCGAAGCTCCCTGCAGGGTCGCTTGGATCGCAGCGATGTACACCGCACCGTCATAAGGAGCCTCGCCCTTGCGCGCTGGTTTACCTACCTACTTGAGAGAGCACCAAAGGCGGCAAAGAAAGCATTCTTGTGTCGAATCTCCTGAAAGTGGCTGAACTTGCTTTGATCCGCTGCCTTGACAGGTAGCTTCCTGGTAGCTTCATGCAAGACCGCACGCAATGATGACGATTGCAACATAATGCATGATCGCGTCGCAAGGCCGCATTTTCGAAACCCCGCAAAGCTCACTTTCCGTTTCTCTTCAAGCCATGTAATCTATCTCAGGTGAAGGCGCCGGTGCGAATCCACGTCCGGGGAGTCAGAATTCATCCGCCCGTCTCGTCTCGCCAAACCATGAGAGTCGGGCTTCGATCTCTGCTCTTTACTCTATGCGTTCCGGTCAGCGCCACGGTGTGGATTCCTTGGCTGATCCTAGCACGCGATGTACCTGAAACAAGCGCATCCCTGTCCGCTCGCTTTGCCGGCGGACTACTAATGACCGCGGGTTTTGGTCTTTATCTCAGTTGCCTGTGGGATTTCACCTTCACCGGGCGGGGAACTCCAGCCATCTGGGACCCACC
>Ga0187893_10011689_pt1 | contig 12668 bp, 10 predicted proteins | sample MA1701074metaG_FD_139574 | JGI IMG/M metagenome (GOLD analysis project Ga0187893, IMG submission 139574) | White microbial mat communities from a basaltic lava cave in the Kipuka Kanohina Cave System on the Island of Hawaii, USA - MA170107-4 metaG ...
GGCGATCCTTGACCGGCTGCTGCATCACGCGACGGTCGTGAACATCAAGGGCAAGAGCTACCGGATGCGCCGCCACCAGGCTCAGCTGGACAGGGAGGAGGGGCCGCCTATGATCTGAGCGAGCTCTGCACTATTCATGATCGGCTCACTGCACTTTTCCTGATCGCCAACAGTTCCCCGGGAGGTATTCAGGAAGGGGGAGCGGCGCGCCTCTCTTCAGTTCGGCTTCGAGATGGGCACTGGCGTTCGGACCTACGTCTCCTCAACAACGCCTTACGTTCTCGTGCTCGGGCTGTTGCTCCTCACTCCTAGTCTTCCGCTCGCGCTATCCGCGGGAGCTGGGTTCGGCTTGGGTCGGTCGGCGATGTTGCCTCTAAGACTCATGAGCGTCAAGCGCAGACTTTGGGACACAAGCCTCAGGAGGGAACTTACGTGGCTTGTGCCGGTGTCTACTGTTGTATGCGGACTGTCCGTCTGGACGGTGGCAAGTGCCTAGCCAAGGGCGGGCATGCGGGGGTGGAGGTCGTGATGAGGCGTTCGGTTCACTGGCTGGGAGGCGCGCTCTTCGTTGCAACTGTACTGGTGGGTCTGGGCCGTGAGGAGGCAACGGCGAAGGAAGCCTCGTGTGATGACCCGTCCAACCCTGATGCGATAGTGGGCACATCTCGAGCCGAGGTATTGCGAGGAACAGCGGGCGATGACCTGATCCTGGGCCTTGGCGGCGATGACGTGATTCGAGGGCTGGGTGGCGTGGACGTTCTCTGCGGTGGCCCCGGAGCCGATACGTTGGTTGGGGGGCCAGGGAGCGACCGTCTGGAAGGTGGATCCGGCAGCGACGTGCTTCGTGAGGGACAGGGGGCGAAGGGTCTCCTGATCGGCGGATCCGGCGGCGATCAACTGCTCGGCGGACCGGGAAACGATCGCATGTACGGGGGGCGCGGGGATGACGACATCAAGGGTGGGCTCGGGGATGATACGGTCGACTACACCCAGGGCAGGAGGCCTATCCGCATTGATCTCAGGGAGGGTACGGCCGCTGGCGAGGGAGACGACCTCTTGTCTTCGGTGGAGCGCGCATGGGGCTCAGTGTTCGACGATGTGCTGATTGGCACGTGGAGAGCTGAGAAGTTGGTTGGCTACGATGGCGCTGACGTGGTTTCGGGGCGAGGCGGCGACGACGATCTTTGGGGTGATCAGGGCGACGACGCCTTGGACGGCGGTAGGGGGGACGATCGCCTTAGGGGAGGCGGCGGTGATGACGCTCTTGCGGGCAACGACGGCGCCGACTCGCTCAACGGAGGCCCCGGAGTCGACGATTGCAGTGGCGGATCGACCGTGACGGAGTGCGAAGGATAACGATCACCCAAGGGTCGACCGTGGCTACCGGCGAACTCGTGGTGTGGCCGACGCAGCGTTAGGACCAGCACGACGGTTGCGACCACCGGATTCGTAGTCGGATCGATCCGGGCTATCGAGCTAGCAGAACCGAGTGTCCACATTGCGCCGGGAGTGCGGGTCAGAAAGCCCCGGGTCCAACGATCCGCGACAACATGCGCGGTCTCCAGATCGAGCCTTTGCACCGATCCAGCGAGCGCGATTCAGAGCGAGCCGTCTTCGATCGCCAGCTGTCCTGGCAATCCATCGACCGGGATGGCAGTCGTCGCTTCGCTTGGTTGCCGGGTGTCTCTCTGCTCGCCACCCCATCGCGGCCGCTGCGCCGGCATCGATTGCCGGGTCCATGCCACACCGACCACCAGCTCGAGCGGCGCTCCGGCGAGTGAGGATTCTGTCGGCGTCCGGCCCCGGGCACACGCCCGTACATCCGCATGAGGTCGTCTTGGGCCCGCCGTCGCCGGGTGCGGGGGTCGATCACGAACGCCGAGACGATCCACAGACCGAGCACGGCCACGACGCCGATCGCGAACAACACGTCGTAGCGAGGGAACGGCCGGTATCGGAACGCGACGGTATGCCTGCCGGGCGGCACGGGGGCGCCGACGAAGCTCGGGGCCAGCATCTGGGGCTCGACGACGTTCCCGTCCACCGTGACCTCCCACCGCGGGTCGAACGTCGACCGCAAGATCACGACGGCCTGCCGCCGCGCGTCGACCTCCGCGACGAACACGCCGTCGCCGAGGTCGACCCGCTCGGACCGGACCGTCCCCGCGGACCCCGTGACCTCGGAACCGGGCTCGAGGCTCGGCTCGGCCGCCGGCGACCCCGCGAACGCGATCGTCGGATACCGGTCGTTCTCCAGCAGATGTGACCTGAGGAAGAACACGGCCTGGTCGTGCAGGGTCACCTGGTCGGCCTCGATGGCCGGAGCCACGGTGTCGACCACGTCGAGGTAGCCGTTCGAGCCGATTTCCCACAACACGTATCCCCGTCGCTCCTCGATCGCGTTCGCCGGCACCGGTGGCTCTTCGTCGACCGGCAGGATGAGGTACCGAACGCCGAACAGCTCGTACTGGTCGGGGTCGGTGTCGTCGAACTCGTACTCGAAGTCCGACGACAACGAGTTCGTGTGCAGCAGGAACCCGATCCCGTCGGCGCCGTAGCCGAGCAGCGCGAGGTAGAGGGGCACGTGCTCCATCCGTGTGCGCCTGCCCCAGTTGGTCGTGAGTCCCGAGTAGATCCGGCCGGGACCGTTCGCCTCCGACCGTGTGATCAGCTCCCGGATCGCCGCGCCTTCGGTGTCGTCGAACGCACGTTGCTCGTACATCCAGATGCTCCCCACGTGTGCGAACTTCCACCGTTCGGCCCAGGCGGGAGACAGGATCCCGACCCCGAGCACGACGATCACGGCCGTCGCGAGGGCCGGAGTCACGTTCTTCGCCTGCCGGCGGAGCGCCTCCCGGAAGGCCGACACGACCCAGGCGACGCCGACGCCCGCGAGCAGGACCCCCGCGAGATGCACGCCTGCGATGTAGCGGTGCAGGAACAGGCCCTCGCCTCCGGGCAGCAGGTCGATGAGCGCTCCGAATGTCGGCCTGCCCGAGTACAGCACCAGACTGAGGACCAGGACCCCCAGGAGGGCTCGGGCGCGTTCGTCCCTGCGGGACCGCGCCACGCAGACGGCGATCCCCAGCGCGACGAAGACGGTGATCACGGGGAGTCGCCCGGCGTCGAAGAGCTGTCCGGTGACGAACCACTTGAGGACCCTGGGAGCGCCGTACGAATCGAAGAACTTGCTCTGGACGTCGTGCCAGAACGCGCTGAGGTTGACGTAGCGAGCATCGAGGATCGCCGGCACCACGACCCACGAGATGATCAGGAGCGCGCCGGCGCCGAGCGCCGCCGCTCGGGCCGCGCGCCTCCAGAGCTCGCTCGGCCGGATCAGCACCCAGACGCCGAGCGCCAGCAGCGCGAGATATGCCGTCAGGAAATGGGTCGCGGCCGTGAAGGCGATCAGGAGCGCGCTCGTCGCGTACCGTGCGGGCGCCCGCCCGCTCACCGTTCGCCACGTGGATCCCCACGCGAGCGGGAGCAGCCACATCGCCCACAGCTGTGTCCACAGCCCGGGACCGCGCCACACGTAGCTGTGGAGCTCGTACCCGAAACCTCCGCGCGCCGTGCTGGCCAGCAACGGTGACAGGACCGCCGCCCCCGCAGCCGCCCACCGCTCCCACCCCAACAGCCGGGCACCGATGTAGACGCTGATCGGCCAGGTCGCGAGGAGCACGTACAGGGTCGTGGAGAAGGCGCGATCGGGTCCGATCGCCAGGCCGAGCGTCCCGGTCACGATGGCCGGCAGGCTCTGGTAGTGGTGGAACCACGACGAGCCGAACCCCAGGTACGCGTACCACGCGTCGAACGGGAGATGCCCCTCCTGGATCCGCTCGAGCGCGGTCCGGACCATCGACAGGTGCATCCCGCCGTCGTTGACCTGCAGCATCGGCATGAGCTCCGCCCGCAGGATCCAAAGGTTGAAGCCGACGGCGATCGCGACGAGACCGAGCGGCGCCAGATGCCGGCCCGGACGGTCCGCTGGGAGGCGCCAGCGCTCCTGCCGGGCACGACTCGCCGGGGTGGCCGCCGGCCCGCCTCGAACGGTCCCTTCGCCGTCGCCGGTCTGGGGCGCAGGAGCGGTCAGCTCCCGAGACGTCATCGCGCTCCTTCGTCCTGCCGCCGGGTCCACCCGGGCGGGGGACCTCGCGGCGTGCGGGGTCCTCGCCCCGAATCGGCACCCGCCGGGGGGTCCTTGAGAGGACGGCTGCGCTGCTCGAGGCGGCTGCGTTCTTCGGTGGGCGCTAGGAGGGATGGCCGTCGCGCGCGACGGCCTCGATGAGGTCGGCCGCGACGTGCTTTCCGTCCTTCACTCGGATCGCCGAGCCCAGCGCGGCCATCCGCGTTCGAAGATCACCGTCGCCGAGCAGACGATCGACCGCCGTGCGGAGCTCGTCGTCCTCGAACGCGTAGGTCGGCAGGCGCACGCCGAACCCGAGCTCGTCGACGCGTTGCGCGTTGTCGTACTGGTCCCAGAACAGGGGGAGCACGACCATCGGCTTGCCGAAATGCAGCGCCTCGGTGGTCGTGTTGTTCCCCCCGTGCGTGATCACGAGGTCACACGCCGGGATGATGCTCGTCTGCGGCAACCGAGCTTCGCCCCACATGTTGGCGGGCAGCTCGAGCTCGTCGGCGCGCGGGCCCTTCGACACGACGTATCGGTGGGGGGTGTCCGCGAGGACCGAGACGAGCCGTTGCATGAGCTCGAGGTCTGCCGAGCCGAGCGAGCCGAGCGACAGGTACACGAGGCCACCCTCGCCCCGGAGCGACTCGGGCACCTCCCACGGCTCCTCGGTCTCGCGCACGCTCGACTCGAGGCGGTGCCATGTGGACGCCGGCGTTCGCGACCGAGCGTAGTCGGCGACCTCGGGGAACACGGAGAGGTTCAGGTGCTCGGACTCGTGGATGAACTCGAGATCGGGCAGGGCCGGCGCGCCGTGCTCCAGGACGAACGCGTTGTACGTCTCCCACGTCGAGCGGTGCGAGCGCTCGTACTCGGCGCGGAACTCGTCCCACCTCGTCCGGTCACCCGTGGGGTACCCGCTGAACACGGGCGGTAGGTCGGGGTCCTTCAGCTCCAGCGGGTTGCAGCTCATGATCCGCACCCATGGAGCGCCGTGCGTGAGCAACGCGGGGAAGCAGTTGACGTTGTCCTCGACGATCACGTCGGGGTTCGCTCGCTCCAAGATCGCCTCGAGCTGCGGCTGGCAATAGGTCGCGCCCTCGATCAGCGACGCCCACACCGGCTCGATGAACGTGGACAGCTGGTCGATCGTGGGTTTGCGGAACTCGGGCGCCGTCTCCATGATGAAGTCGGTCCAGAACTGCCCCGCGTCCTGCTCGCCCTCGGGCGGTGGCGCGAGGTCCACGAGGTCCTCCTCGAACCCGAGCGGCTCGAGCCGGCCCTTCCACGAGGCCTCGGCCGCGAACACCACGCGGTGCCCTCGCTGCTGGAGCACCTTGCCGATGCCGATGCAGTTGTTCGTCGGTCCGTAGGCGCTCTCGGGCATGAACACGATCGTCAGCCGGTCGTCCATCCGAGCCGTCCCCCATCCGGTATGGGCCCGCGTGGGGATGGAGCCTAGCGGTCCGTCACGGACGCGGCGTCACGATGCCGATGCGCTCGGAGCCGATCCCCGGGAACACCCCGGAGACCGAGCCGGCCCGGCAGCGCTTCTCGAGGATCTCGGCGAGCAACACCCGGTAGTCGGTCGTCGCGTTCACGTCGCCGTCGATCAGCGACTCGGGCGCGAGGCCGGGCCACGAGCCGTGGACCGTGCCGCCGACCACGCCGCCGCCGAGCGTGAGCACGACCTGACCGTGTCCGTGGTCGGTGCCCCCGGAGCCGTTCTCCTCGACGCGTCGCCCGAACTCGGTGAGTGTGACCAGCGTGACATCGGACATCCGAGATCCCATGTCGGTGGCGAACGCGGACAGCGCCTGAGACAGCTCGGTGAGGTGATCGCGCATCCAACCGGTGTCGACGCTTCCCATCCCCGCGTGCATGTCCCAGTCTCCGTAGTCGACGGCGGCGACCTGGAGGCCGACCCCCGCCTTGATGAGCCGGGCGACGTCCTTCAATGCGTCGCCCAGGTAGGTGTCGGGATAGACGGCGCCGTGCTCCGGCAGGTACCCCGCCTCCTGGAGCTCGGCGGCGGTCGCGAGCGCGCCGAGGGCGACCCTGGCCGGTTCGCCGAGCGCCGAAGGCGCGCCCGTGTGGAGCCCTCGAAGCGCCCCGTCCCAGAGGGCTCGCTGCTCGGCGTCCCATGCGGCACCCAGGGCGAACGAGTCCACGGACCACATCGCGAGCTCGGGGCTCGGGCCGAGGAAGGCGGAGGCCGCCATGCCGCTGCCCACCTGGGTGCCTTGGAACGGGGTCTCTTGGTCGCGCAGGCCGAGCACCCGGTCGATCCACCCCGTCCGGAGCGAGGTCCCCGGCGCCGCCCGCTCCATCTGATCCATCGCCTCGAAGTGCGAGCGGTTGGGCTCGGCCATGCCGACCGCGTGCACGGCGCCGAGCGTGCCCGCGTCCCACAGCGGCTTCAGCGGCGCCATCGCCGGATGCATCCCGAAGAAGCCGTCGAGTTGGATCAGCGTGCTCGCGGGGATCCCCACGTTGGGCCGCCAGCTCGCGTAGTTCGGGTCGGCCGCGGGGACGATGGCCTGGAGGCCGTCGAAACCCCCGCGGAGCGAGAGCACGACGAGCACATCGCCGTCGTACGGCCCCGCCGCGAACGCGAGCCGGGTGGCGAGCCCCTCGGTCACGAGGCCTGCGAGCGCGCCGGCCGCCGTCGCGAGCCTCAGGAACGAGCGTCGAGACAGCCCCGAGTACTCGGGGCAGCCACAGGGCTTCGCGGGGACCGGGCGCGTCGTGTCGTCGCTCATCCGTTCACCGGACCATGTGGTAGGGAGAGTCGAGGATCAACGCGACCAGGTACGGCAGACGCCACCCGACGGCCTCATCGTCCTTCGAGAGCGGATCGCCGGCTGTGCGCCCGATGAAGCCGAGCACCGCGGCTCGATGCGACTTCGAGAGCTTGCGGAAGACCAGCCCCCGGGCGAGCGCGTCGACCAGCGCCCCGTGCGTGTTCGGAAGCGGGTCGGGCACGAGGCGCTTCAGGTTGGGCGCCTCGAGCTCCTCGGGCCACCAGTGCCCGGCAAGCGACATGTGGCTGTTCCAGCGCGAGACCATCCCGCCGGCCGAGCGCCATGCGTCGGCGACATCGGGATACCCGTCCGGCTGGGTCCAGGCCAGGGGCGCGTGACCGAGGCCCTGGACCATCCAGTACAGGCCGATGAGGCCGTCGACCCCGTTCCGATCCGGCCCCGTGCCGAGGGTGCGCACGGTCGCGACGAGGTCCTCCAGCGGCCGGCGCACCTTCGCGCCCACCGACCCCCCGAACGTCTTCGAGCGGAAGAGCGTGCGAAGGACCGGAACGATCGCGGTGTCGTTGTCGAGGTAGACCTCGGCGAGGGCATCCACCAACCCCCTCGGCGCCTCGTCGCTCACGAACCGACGCACGAGCTTCGTCGCGATGTGCTCCGCGGTCGACGGGTGGTGCGCGAGGAAGTCGACGTAGTCGAGCCCCACCTTCTGCCCGTTCGGACTCGCGTTCCTCGACGACCACTTCATCACCGTGACGCGGCCGACGTGGTGCGCCCACGGGTGGTACTCGTACAGGCCCGTGTCCCAGTCGATCCCGAAGCCGGTCATGACCAGCGCCGAGTTGCGCATGTCGTCCTCGTCGTACCCGCCGTTCACGCCCACGCTGTGCAGCTCGAGCAGCTCCCGCCCGTAGTTCTCGTTGGGCGACTCGAACGTGGACTCCGCGTTGTTCAGGTAGAGCAGCATCGAGGGGTGACGCGCCGACGCCGCGAGCATCTGCGAGAACTTCCCGAGGGCGTGCTTGCGGATCACGACCCGGTCGTAGTCGTGCCGAGAGAACCACACCATGTCGCTCGGGTTCGTGACGTTGAGGTGGTTCGACCAGAAGTCCACCATCACCTCGAGCAGCTGGCGCTCGCTCCATGCCGCTCGCGCGAGCGTCGAGACGCCCAGGTCGAACATGAGCTGCCAGCTGCCGTCGAGTCGTTCGAGCGCGGTCGGGATGCTCCACCCGAGGTCGGGGAAGCGACCCACGATGTCGTCGCCGGCCGTATCCCGGACGCGCTCGGGGTGCAGCTGCCGGTCGAGCCACTCCTCACGACCGAGTCGCTTGAGCTCCTTCCGCGAAGCCCCGGTCGCGCCGAACGTGGCCCGGCGGAGCAGGTGGTCGTTCGGGTCGTCCGATGCGAACGGCGCCCGAGCCGCCGCCGTCGCGGGGGCCGCGCGCACGATGGATGGGACCGTCCCCGTCGCCACGAGTGCGGTCCCGGCCGCCCCCGCCTTGAGCACGGTTCGACGAGGGACGAGCGCTCCTCGGGCGTCGGCGACGGGGGCCCTCATCTCGCTCTCGATATCGGCGGAACGGGCCGGCGACCTTGAACGGACGCGCCCGGCTACTCGACGACGATCGTGCCCCGCATCGACGCATGGATGGTGCAGCGGTAGGCGAAGGTCCCGGCCTCGTTGAACGTCCGGCGGAACGCATCGCCCGGGTCGAGCCTGCGGTTCCACCCGGGCCCGGTCGACGTGTGGTCGTGGTTGTCCCGGTTCACCCATTTCACGACGGTGCCTCGCGCGATCGTGACGGTTCCCGGACGGAAGCGGTTGCCGTCGACCATCTTGACCTTGGTGATCTCGCCGCCGGTCGCGGGGGCCGCGAGCGCACCGATCGCGGAAGCCGCGATCAGGACCGAGAGGAGCGATCGTCGGGCGCTTCGCCGCACCAAGCCATCCTAGTCGGAGGTCGTTGAACCGACCCGACCGCTGACCTACGGTCGGACGAGGACGCAGGAGGCGGCACGACGCTCTACGGCATCGACGGACCGCGACGCCGGCCACGACCGGCGGATGTCTCGAAGGACGACGTCCCGTTGCATCCCGCCCCATCGCCGACGCCGAGCGATCGTCCCGGTGCCGGGTCGGCGCGGGAGCGATGGAGCCAGGAGGCGGCCGCTCGCGCCGCCCAGGCGACGATCGACCCCGACGCGCATCTCTCCGCGCCCGTCGTCATGGTGGCCGATACGCCGGAGGCGGGGCCGCCCCACGTTCCGGATGGCTGGCTCGAGGCCCTCCGAGCGGACGTTGCCGACGCGATCGCGCAGATCCCCGAGGCGATCGATGGGTTCCGGACGACCGTCGACCGCGAGATCGAGGCCATGCGTTCGGCCAACCGCGAGGAGGCCAAACGCCTGCGAGCCTCGGGCGGCGAGGAGCTCGTCAGGACCCGGGTGGCGACCACCGAGGAGCTCGCCCGCATCCGCGCCTCGATCGAGGCGGGCGTCGACCGCCTCTGCCGCGTCGTGGACGGGGAGCTCGACAAGATGTGGTCGGCGAACGATCGCGAGCTCGAACGCATCCGCTCGATCGGCACCGATCGCCTGGTCGAGGTCCACGACCTGCTCACCGAGCAGCTGGGGCGTCTGCGAGCCTCGGGACCGCTCGAACCCGTGAGCGCCGAGCCTCCGGTGTCGGGCAGGCGATGGCGCAGGAGCCGGGCGGCGCAGGACTGAGCTGAGCTCGGTCAGCAGACGAGCATCAGGAAGTCGTACGGATCGACGGCTTTCCCGTTGTTCGGATGCCACTCGAAGTGGTCGTGCGACGCGCTCGTGTTGCCGGTCGCGCCGACGTACCCGACCACGTCGCCCTTTTCGACCTCGCCGAGCTTGCCGTACGCGGACATGTGCGCGTTGTACACGTAGCCGAACTCCCCGTACACCTTCACGGCCTTGCCGCCGATCTTGTTCGCCGCGTTGACGGCCACCCCGTCGAACGGCGCGCGGATGGGCGTGCCCATGGGGGCTATGATGTCGTTGCCCTGGTGGATGTGGTTGCCGCCCTGGTTCTTCGGGCGTTTGACCCAGATGCCGAAGCCGTCCCCGATGGCGTGGGGGCCGTCCACCGGGCACACGCCGAACGGCCGGATCCGGGAGATCTCCACTTGGATGTCCTCGACCTGCACGTTCAGCCTCGCGATGAGCTTGCGGGTCTCGGCCATCTTCTCGCGGAGCGCCTTGCGGTCGGCTGCGAGACGCTGGAGCCCGAGGTCGATGGCGTAGCTCGTTCGCGCGAACTCGGAGCGGGCCCGCGCGATCCGCTCGCCCGTCTCCTCGACCTTCGCGGCGAGCACCGCGTCGCGTCGGTTCATCTCATCGAGGAATGAGATCCGGGCCGCGGCCTCCGCTGCCGAGGTCGCCGTCAGTAGGTACAGCACCGACGCGCCCCCGAGCATGTACGCCTCGCGGATCCGCTGGTCCAACTTGGCCTGCAGGCTGAGCATCTGGAGCTCGAGCGTGAGGATGTCCTGTCCGAGGTTGTCCTTGTGGCGCAGCGCCTTGACCAGCTGCGCCTCGGTTCGCACGATCCGCGTCGCGAGCTGGTTCATCTGCCGCTGGTTCCTCTTCAGGCGCTGGTTGCGCGCTCGGATGCGTTCCTTCGTCTCGTGCAGGGCCTTCTTGTTCTCCTTCAGCTCGTCCTCCGAGGACGACTGACCGAACGCGGACACGACCGGGAGAGCCGCAAGCAGCAGCGCGGCGGTCATGACCGCCGCGAACTTCCGCGCGCGCGCAGGGGGACTCGGCATGGAGCGTGTTCCCGATATCGGCTGTGCTCGAAGGTAGGGCGAGCGCTTGTCCGCATCTACGGCGCAAGGTCCTAGTCCCGTCCGCGGGCGACGGAGGCCATGCGACCTCCCGCGTTTCCCTGAGGGATCTCCGAGCGACCGGGGGGTATGCTCGAGTGCCGATGAGGCGCCTTCCCCGCCCTCGCCTCTCGAGCGTGCCCGCGCGATGGATCGTGATCGCCGTCGGTGCCGCGTTCGCGCTCGCCCTGCCCGCCCTCGCGCCGTCCGATGAACGCGCGGGCGCCGATCCGCGCGGTGGGCCGGAGCGCTCCGTTCGCCCGACCGCGCTCGCCACCGAGCCGCAGGGCATCTTCAAGCTCGACCACCTGATCTTCATCGTGCAGGAGAACCGGTCGTTCGATCACTACTTCGGGACCTATCCGGGGGCGGACGGGTTCACGACGCGGCAGGGCAAGCCGGTCGACTGCGCGCCCGATCCGGTGCTCGGCCGGCGCTCGTGCGTGTACCACGCGACGGCCGATCGGTTCCTCGGAGGGCCGCACGACCGTGCGGCGGCGATCGCCGGCATGGCGGGCGGGGCGATGGATGGCTACATCGAGGCGCTGCCCCGGACCCCTCGGTGGTGCGTCGAGCGCACCGCTCCCGAGTGCGCCGGGTTCGTCGGCCCCGAGCTCCAACCGGACGTCATGAGCTACGTCGACCGGCGCGACATCCCCAACTACTGGGCGTACGCGGATGCCTTCGTCCTGCAGGATCGGATGTTCGCGCCGACCGACAGCTGGACGCTGCCGGCGCACCTGTTCCTGGTCTCGGCATGGTCGGCGAGTTGCCTGGACCCGGGCGACCCGATGTCCTGTGTCTCCGAGCTGGACCTCAAACAGGAGGAGGAGCGGTTCGAGTACGGCGAGGAGCCCATCTACGCGTGGACCGACATCACCTGGCTTCTCGACCGAGGAGACGTGTCCTGGGCCTACTACGTGGCTCCCGGGACGTGCTCGTTCCCGCCCTGCGAGGACGACGCGCATGCGAGCGCGACGCCGGCCACGAAGAATCCGCTCCCGGGTTTCACGACACTGCACGAGACCGGACAGCAGGCCAACATCCGAACCCACGACGCGTTCCTCCGGGCCGCGGCGAACGGGACGCTCCCGTCGGTCTCCTGGGTGGTGCCCGGCAACGCCGTCAGCGAGCACCCCCAGTCGAGCCGCGGGATCTCGGCCGGGATGGCGTACGTGACGAGGCTCGTCAACGCCGTCATGAAGGGCCCGGCATGGGGGTCCACGGCGATCTTCCTCACGTGGGACGACTGGGGTGGCTTCTACGACCACGTCCGGCCGCCGCTGGTCGACGAGAACGGCTACGGCCTGCGCGTGCCGGGTCTGCTCATCAGCCCGTACGCGCGGTCCGGCTACGTCGATCACCAGGTGCTGACGTTCGACGCGTACCTCCGGCTGATCGAGGACCGGTTCCTCGGCGGTCAGCGACTGGACCCGGCGACCGACGGACGCCCGGACTCTCGCCCGACCGTTCGGGAGGAGGTCGCGATCTTGGGTGACCTCGCGCGCTCCTTCGATTTCGATCAGGAACCGCTCGAGCCGCTGATCCTCGATCCCACGCCGTAGGGGCTAGCGGCTCCGGAGCCATCGCTCGAGTTCGCTGCGATGGACGAGCCCGAGGACGAGGATCACGCGGTCCTCGGCGAGCACGTCGTACATCACCCGGTAGTCGCCGACGCGGAGGCGGTGGAAGGTGTCGGCGACGCCCTTGATCGTCTTCACGCGTTTGCCCGGGATGCGGCCGGGCTCGCCGGTACGCTCGGCGAGCGATCGCAGTGAGGCTGAGAGCCTGCGGCGGACCTCCGCTGGGAGCTTTCGGAAGGCCCTGGCCGCCGCGGGGGAGAGCTCGACTTCGAATGGCTTCAGGCGAGCCTGCTCAAGTTGGTCGTTCGGCCGCGCCGGTAGGCCTCACGAGAGCGCC
>Ga0187893_10011690_pt1 | contig 12668 bp, 3 predicted proteins | sample MA1701074metaG_FD_139574 | JGI IMG/M metagenome (GOLD analysis project Ga0187893, IMG submission 139574) | White microbial mat communities from a basaltic lava cave in the Kipuka Kanohina Cave System on the Island of Hawaii, USA - MA170107-4 metaG ...
CAGACGCTGCGGTCGAAGATTTGAATCTGTTCTACTTTCGCGCAGAGTATCTGCCGCAAGCAGTTGCTCCAGACATCTTGGAAAGGAACGCCCGGCCGATCGAGCAACAATTACACGCCTTAAGGTTTCTGACCCAAGGCTCTCCAAACTTCGGTGCCTTGATCTGCTTAGGCAAGGAGCCGTTACAGTGGGTTCCGGGCGCTTATGTTCAGTTTCTTCGCATTGACGGCGCGGCATTGACCGACTCGATCCGCGATCAAAAGCGCCTTTCTGGGCCCATGTATCAATCCCTGGTCGAGCTAGATGAGTTGCTCAAGATCAATATTTCTACCCGGACCCATGTCATGGCAGGCGCTAGAGAAGCGCGCTCGCCTGATTATCCCATTGCGGCGCTCCAGCAACTGGCTCGCAATGCCGTGATGCACCGCAGCTACGAAGGCACCAACGCCCCGGTGCGCATTTACTGGTTCTCCGATCGCGTCGAAATCTCTAACCCCGGAAGTTTGTACGGACAAGTCAACAAAAACAACTTCGGGACGGGGGCTACAGATTACCGCAATCCCTTGATAGCCGAGTTTATGAGCACTCTCGGTTACGTCCAGAAATTCGGACTCGGGATCCCTTTGGCAAAAGAAGAGCTCGCGAGAAATGGTAACCCGGATGCGGAGTTTACCTTCGAAGCTGGTAATGTGTTGGTGACAGTGCGGCCCGGGGCATGAAATCGATCGCCCTGTTCAACAACAAAGGCGGCGTGGGTAAAACATCGTTGGTTTATCACCTCGCCTGGATGTACGCGGATCTGGGGTTTACAGTGCTCGCCGCTGATCTCGATCCTCAGGCGAATTTGACCACGATGTTTTTGGAGGAAGACCGGCTTGAACTACTTTGGCCCAACGGCGGTTCTGTGGGCACGGTGCTAGGGCCGGTGCTTCCGCTGCTTGAAGGAGAGGGCGGTATTGGTAAACCGCATCTCGAGGACATCGGTGACATCGGTTTGCTGGCCGGGGATTTGGCGCTTTCCTCGTTCGAAGACGAGCTCAGCAGTCAATGGCCCCGATGCCTTGGGGGTGAGAAAAGGGCCTTTCGTGTGATCGGAGCGTTTCACGAGGTCATCTCTCGAGCGGTAGCGGAGAGGGAAGCAGACATAGTCCTCATCGACGTGGGTCCAAATCTTGGCGCGATTAATCGCGCCGCCCTTATCGCGGCCGACTTCGTGGTTATCCCATTGGCCCCGGATCTGTTTTCGATCAAGGGGCTGCAGAACTTAGGTCCTCGGCTGCGGGAGTGGCGGCAAGGTTGGAATGAGAGGCTTGCCAAGCGACCGCCTGATTTGAACCTCCCGGTGGGGCGTATGGAGCCGGTCGGTTACGTCGTCATGCAGCACGCAGTAAGGCTGGATCGCCCCGTCAAGGCTTACGACAAGTGGATGGGGCGGGTGCCGGGTGTCTACCGGGAAGCGGTGCTTGGCGATAACCCTTCCGGCTCGCCTGAGGTGGAGCAGGACCCTTATTGCCTTGGCCTACTCAAGCACTATCGAAGTTTGATGCCGCTTGCGCAGGAAGCGCGCAAGCCGATGTTCCATCTCAAACCAGCAGATGGTGCAATCGGTGCTCACGTCGCATCCGTGCAAAGCTGTTACAGGGATTTCCGAGCGTTGGCACAGCGGATCTCGGAGCGATGCGGAATAACTGCGCCGTAATTCGGGCAAAGAACTTCTACGCACGGACAGGGTAAGAAGGACATCGCGCCGATGCCCTGCCACGATGAGCATGTTAGCGCCCCTCGTCGTGCTGTAAGAATCGCGTTCCCTCTGGCCGTTCCGCCCATGTAACAGCAGCTCAAAGCCCCGGTTACGGGCGATCTCTTGCGCCCGGGTCGATGGCGTCTTCTTGCTGTTCGTGCACCATGGCCGTTGCCCTCCCTCGGGTTTTACAGCCCAGTGATTACCATGCGGAACGACGTGTTGATTTCTTTGCTCATTTTTAGTCTCCCCCAAAAGTTCGTTGAAAAGGTAAATGGTAGCTTTGGAGCTTACGCTGATCCTCGATCCGGGGCCTTTTTTACTGATCACTGCATACAGTTAGATCTTAAGCAGTGCCATTCGGCCGCGACACCTTCCGAGGATAAAGGCCGCTTTTTTCTTATACCGCGACCACTACAACTCTCCATCTTTCGTTCTTATGTCGACGATACGGTCAAACACCAACCCACTGTGTCCCTCACCGCGCCCTGTTTGTTTGCGGACACCTAGCCACACAAACACTTGACCATTGCGCCACCGTGCCCGCTGGAATGCTTGCGTTACACGCACGCCCGCACCGAGTACTTCTTCCTCATGGAGGAAATACGATTTGGCAGGTGTTCGATCTAAGCCCTTGCGCAAAAGCATAGTCCTGGGTCGTACCTTCTCGGGCCTATCTGGATCGCCTTCGAGGATGCGTGGCATGGCGGCGCGCTGCAGTTGAATCTCGCGATTGCTGTTTTCGACGTGTACAGGGATGAATGGGATCCAGTTTTCGGGCACGGTGTTCATCACTTCGTAGCGGATCTTGGCCTCGTTTTCTATCAATGAGTGCGGCGGTTGTGCCGGTACGGTGAGACTTTCGGCCAGTAGCCGTCGGTAAAAGTTGAGCGTCTCAATGGCTGCCTCTGCGCCCGGTTTGCTATCGCCAGTTGCGAGCGGAACGGTCCTCTCGATGCCCCAGACCATGTTGGCCATCTCGTCGCGGATCAGCACGGCCTCTTCCAGCGGACGGCCTTCCAGCACCTTAGGCGTCGTCGGCAATAGTAACAGAGTGGAGTCGGTGGCGCCCGCTTGGCTTTGGATGTTGAGCGTGAACATGCTCCAGCGCTGCCATGCATCATCGGCGCCGCTGCCTGCCGCTTCGATCCAGATGCGTTCACCAAAGACGTTCGTTACCGCCATACCTTTGATCCGCGCGATGCTGCCTTCGGGAAGCGTGTAGGGAATCAAGAACCAGTCGTTAGCGTAGACCAGCCCGAATTCGATCAGCAGTAACTTGGCCAGATCGGTCGTGTCTGGTTTGATGTCGCCGAAGTTGGTCGTGCGGTCTTCAAACGTCCACCAGCGCGTGTTGGGCATGCCCTCAAAAACGACCTGCGTGGGGATGAGCGTCTGCGTTTGTCTACCACGGGGGTCGGGCGGCACGATGCCGGTCACCTCGCCCAGTCCTTCCGGTTTTGGATCTACATCGAAGTTGTACCAGTCAAGGTGGCCATGGTAGTACTCATCGGCTGTCAGCACTTTCTCGCCATCGGTTTCCGGTGCGGAGCAAGCGAACCGATATTCCAGTCGCGATGGTTTCCAGGCGTTTTCACCAATCGGTTGGTAGTAGAGCTTCTCGAACCAGGCAACGAATTTCGCCGCCAGTCGGTCAATGTCGTCTTCGTGAATCGGATTCACAGCAATGCCATCATAGGCGTGATGCGACGGATCGGCTTTCAAGTAGAAATAAAGCGCCGCACCGTCCATCAGTCGAGTTGATGTGGCGGCAAAGGTCTGCCAAACCGCTTGGTGCGCGCACAGCAGCGCGTCCTCTTTACTGGTGGCATCGGGCTGTTCGATGCGGTATTGTCGAATGAACGCTTGCGTGTAGTCGCCGAGCTTGCTGACCATCTTAATCCATTGGCGCCCCATCAGCAGCCGGACGTCGAGCATGAGCTGTTTTCCACTGAGTGAGAACGGGATCGGGCGGCATTCGACCTTGGTTTCGAGCGGAACGTTCCCCTCAAAGACTTGCGTCGGATGATCGTCGCCGCGATATTTGGTCAGCCGCGTCGTGGTCAGATGGACTTTGGTGAAGATGGGCGTGCCTGCGTCGTCGCCGCGGAACTCGCCCATCTGCCACTGCTTCGTCAGCATCCACAACGCGTCGCGCACTTCAGCGCGGAGCGCGCGATTGAAGTTTTCGGTGCGCGGTCGTCCTTCGAGCCGATTCCAGAAGGTGACAGTCGGAAACGCGCGGCTGTGGAGCGCTTCGGAGATGTCGGCGACGATGTATTTGCTATCCATTGTTCCCCTGTGGTAAGGCTGCGAAGACGTTGTTGTTCACGGACAGATTGGCAGCAATAGAAATCTGATAGAGCGTGACGGCCATCACCGTCGATGGCAGGAATCGGGCATATGGGGTTGCGTCCACGTGGACGGGTTCCACCGCGCGTTTTTTGGCCATCTCCAGCGTTTCGTTCAGAGCATCAACCAAATCTCGCCATTGCCACGCGCCCCCCATCGTTGCCGGCGTGACGAGCAGCATCGTCTGCGGCGGTTCCGAATTGGGCCTGTCATAGTGGAAGGCGATGCCAGTCGTCTCTTCCTTGCTAGGGATCACTTCATTCCATTCATCGAGCAGCAGCCCGCATTGACGCTGTGCTTTTTGAAATGGCACCCCGTACTGCGCGGTGTAAAGCAAGCGATCACCGTCAATCTTGAACTGCTTATCCGGTTCGTTCTGGTCCTTTTCCGGAAATTCCAGCCCAAGCCAGCGATCATTGGGTTTGCATGGCAGTTGAATGGGGTCGAGCTTGAGCTCGGAACCTGTCAATGCCTGGATGAGCATCACGGTCTTCTCCCAGTGGCGCAGTTTTTCGCGAACGCGGGCGAGGCCGTAAAGCCAATCGTCGACGGGGAAATCAATTGCCAGCGGCGGATCGGTCAGGTATTTGAGCAATTCACCGTTCCGGCTTGCGGCCAGCGCCTTCTCCCACTCATCGCCCTGGGCAGTCGAAAGGCTGAACTCGGGGATGATCGTGAATTCGTCGCCGAGCAGCGTCTTGGCAGCGGTTTCGAGCAATTGCGCGCGCTCGGCGGCGCTGGCAGCGTTGTCGTGATCGGTAAGCAATTGCTGCGCAGCCTTCAGCCGTCTGTCTACATCCGCGGCGATGCTCTTCACGCGGTCATTCAATTCTTCTACAAAAGCGACAATCTGTTTTTCACTCTCCTCCACTTCGATGCCAACCAGATCGAAATCGGTGACAGACAATGCCTTCACGTTGTTGACGAGCGTCGTGAGCGACTTCGTGGTCGTTTGCAGTATCGTCACCTTGAAATCGTTCAGACGATTGGCGAACGCGACTCGCTTAGCGTCCAGGATGTTAGTCTTGAAATCGCCGGGGGTCGCCGGTAGCGGAGTTGTCATCTGCGTTGAAATCAGGCGTTCCGCGCGTTGGAGCAGATCGAATCTTTGTTGATCCGTGGTCGTCCCAGGCAGCGCGTTATAATCGATGATCAACGCGTCGTACTCGTCGAGCTTTTTCCCCCATCTGTTAACCAGTTCGTCGACTTTGTTAAGAACACCGGTGAAAGCCTGCCGCTTCCATTCGTAGGCGAATCCCCACCCAGAGTGCGGAATGCCGAACGTTCCCGCTCCGGACAGAAGCGAAGCAATTCCCGCGATCGCCACATCAATGGTGGCAGGTGTGGCGTTGAATGCTGTGAGATCCGCGTGAAGAGTCGCCATCGCAGTGCTGACTGCTGCGATGCGAGTTTTGTCCACGAAGACCGATCCCTCCTGCTCCTGTTTCGATTCGGTTTGGAGCGCGATGTCGGTTGCGCGCAGCGGGCGTGAACGCAGCAGCAGCGAGCGCAGGCTCTCCATCAGCGGAGACACTTCGAAGACGCTGATCTTGTCCGCTGGTTTTTCGAGGTATTTGATTTTGAGCTCGGCGTCGGGACGAGGATCGAATGTTGTGATGACGTGACGCAGAACCCGGTCGTCGAGTTCCGTCATCGCCTGCTGGCTTTCGGGGCGAATGAGGTAGAGCAGATCAATCGGCTGCAATTGCAAATTCTGCAAGGTGACATCGTGGCTGGCCAGACCATTGGCAACGGGGTCGAAATACTCGACCTTGCAGAAGACATCCGCGGCCAATGGGAGCGCCGAGCCCAACCATTTGTTGAGCGCGGGTTCGGCTCTTGTGCGCGGCGTGTCTGACGGCGCAGATCCAAGCCCGGCTTCAAGCTGCAGGCCGACGCGATGCGTTAACGTGACACCGCTGCGCGGCGTTTGCACAATATCAGGCTCGGGCGGGAAATTGCCTTTGCTGTAGGTTTCCAGCGTCGCCGCGACGCGGTCGTAATTGCCCTGCACGGCCTGATGGACGCCTTCAGCCAGCGCCAAATCGGCCACCGCATCATGAACGTCCAGCACGCGCTCGACTTCGGCGTTGATCGCAGCGGCCTGATCAGTGGTAGGCGCATTCGGTTGACTGAGCGGCGCGATGCCGAACGGAAAGATCTTTGCGCCCGTCTTTTTGATGTGCTCGACCAGACTGACGCCGTCCATCACATTGCGCGCTTCGATGGCCTCGATCGAGACTTCATTTCCTTGTTCATCTTTTTCCACCTTGGTCGGGGTGATACGGTTGGCGCGTAGCGGAAAAGCTTTGCGCATTCTGAAGATGAACTGATCCACTTCGGCCTGATTGTGACGGTCGTGCAGGCCGCGCTCGAATAGATAACCTAGCAGTGCGCCTAGGCTCTGCCCTTCGCGAATACCCTCTAGAATTGCGAGCGCCATGCGCACGCGTTCGGATGAGAGACTAACCGACAGTGTTGCGCGATTCGCCGGCGTGGCGTTCGAAAGATAGCCATTGCGCAATACGGCCGCAGTGACTGCGTGATTGAGCGATGGCGCGTGGATGTATCCGCCGTTGGTGTTGTCGCGCTGGAGCGGTGCATCGCCCTTTTTGTTGAATATCTGGTCGAGTTCCGGATCGAGCTCGACCGAAGTCAGAGCCTTGTTTTCTGGCCTCACGTCCTCCAGCCAGCCGTATGCGCCGAGGTAGAGACCTTTGCGCGCAAACACTTCGTCGTCGCCGCGGCGGTACCGCATCGCGGCAAGCTGGTAATGAACGAGCCCCAGTTGCCAGGCATCCAACCGGTACGAGCAGCAGTCGATATGGTCGGCAAACACACGCTCCAGCCGGGCGGTCGGTGCGGCTTTCAAATGTGTGAGCGCGTCGAGCTGCTCGCTCAAATAGCGTGCAGCTGGTAACTCGAAGATAATTTGCGGGATAAAGTCGACAATGAGCTGCGCAGGGTTGTTGGTGATGCGCGCGTCGGCTTTGTAGAGATGTTCCCAGCGGCTCTCACTCACTTGGACCTGTTCGGGAACATGGATAAACGCCGGTTCACGCCGGATGGAGAATGGGATCTCAATTTCTGCTGCCTCGTGTAATCGGAGGCTGGTATCCCAATAACCCAGGATCAGCGCGTGCCGAAGGAATAGATACAGCAGCGCGGTCGGCGCCCGGTTGTCTTTGAATCCCTTCTCCTGACGAATGGTTTCGAGCGAGGTCTGTGCCGCATCCTGCAACCATTCAATATAGTTCCTCCTGTCCTTCTCATTCGCCTCGTCGGTGTATTTCCGGATCCCTTCGGTCTGGGAAAGAGGGCGATCATCAACAACGGGGCCTTTCAACAAGTTCTGCGAGGTGAGGAAGAATCTGTCGAGGATGTCGGGCGTTGCCTCGCCCTCATAGCCGAGTTTGCGCAGCAAATCCATTCCGCTTTGCACATAACCAGCCGCGATCAGTGCGGCGATGAGCGCTCCCCCAAGGCCACTGAGATTGAACAGGTTGAAGATGTGAGCGAGGCTTTCGGCATAACGCTGATGATATTCGACCGAACCGGAGTGTAGGCCGATAACGTCGAGCAGGATCTGATAGGCATCCTTATTGGCACTGGGCTGCGTGCCAACGAAGGAAGCCTCCTTTGCCATGCTGGACCAATCCGTATCCATCTTCCTCAATACCCCGTGCACTTGGCGCAGGAAAGGGCGGTAATTGCGCGGATGATCCAGACCTGGGATGGGCGGGAGCCGGTCGGAGAGCTGCCAGCTCATTCGTGAAAAAGCCGTCGTCGGTAGAATGCCGTACGGCTGGCTGCCGATACGAATGGCGGGGAGCGCACCGCGCCCCGCTACGAAGTTGTTGAAAAACCACCGCGCCTGCTCGACGGTCTGGTCGTCGAAGAGCGGATGCATCATCGTCTCCATCATGTAGCCAAACGTTGCAGGCCAGAGCGCTATGTTCATCGCGCGTGCTTCGCACTGGTCGGTGGCGTCGGCGTAGCGTGTCTTTTTAAGGATTTCACGATCGATGCCCAGATATTCAGCCAGCCACTGGCCGTCGCGTTTCGTCGCCCATCCCTCCGGTTTGCCGAACAGATCGTCAGCTTTCGTTTTGAAGTTGTCGTCGAAGCTCGCATCGGCATCATCGGATCGATTGAACCCCGATCCGGCATTTTCGGTGTTGTTGGTCGGCGTACCTTGTGGCAACAGGCTCAATCCACTTCTGCCATTTTGGTGATGTTGAAACAACTCCTCGATCAACGTCTGGCTCTTCGACTCATCGGCGCTCAGACGAATGCCAAGGGCGAGCAAACGATCAAATCCAGAGCCCGCCTGCGCCTGGGTGAGATTGATCCTGAACCCCATCCCGACTTCAATGGCTTTCTCGAAATCCACCAGCCAACGCATTTCTTCGGGGATGACGATCTCACCATCCTTCTGCTGAAGTTGATCGTCCGGCGCAGCCGATGGATCGGGCCCGACCACGAGCGGCGATGGAATCGGGTTGCCGATCCCCAAAAACATCTCCTGGCCTGCGGCATAACCGATTAGAACGAAACGGTCGGGCAGCACGTTGACGTGCGGCGCTTGCGACCACGACTGCTGCTTTGTTTGCGTTGCATTGGGCTCAGGAAAGACAACGGTCGCGACCTGCACGACCACTTCTGACTTCGGCACGTTGGGCGTCTCATCGAGATTGACGGGTTTGTACGCTTTGATAATCTGTATGGCGCGGGCTTCGCCGACAGCGGTCTGCAGGGTCTTGATTGCGGCATCTTCTTTATTTTTGTCGCCATCAGCGAGCCAGATGTCAAGCCAGAATGCGGCGGTGGCGGTCTCTTCCGCGGCATTCAATGGTTGATCGGTGGTGATCACCAGGATGATATCGGTGGGTTTCGCTTTCTTCGGCTTGTTGTCGATGTTGAGCGGTTGGTAATGTTCAACGATCCACGCTGCGCGTCCTGACCGGTGGCTGGCTACGAGACCACGCCACGCACCGCGCTCTTGATCTTCAATACCGCCAGCACGCCAAATTTCGATCCAGTAACGCTTGGCGCTTTCGACTTCGATCTCGGTCAACGTAGCCTCAAAAGTGTCAACCGCGCATTCGTCCGGATAGATGCGCACCCAGAGTTGTTGTTGCTCATTGACGGTCTTGAAGCGCGTCTCGATGCGCACAGGCATAAGCAGGAAAGGAAATTCGTCGCTATAGTTTTCGATCCGCTCGCGTGGATCGGTGAAGACAGCCCATTCTTGGAAGCGACCCAACTCAACCTGCTTGAGCCGCCCAAAGGCCGTGCCACGTTCCTTAACGACGGCTTCCGCCTCGGCGCGCAGCTCTTTCAACCGATTGCTGCGCGCGCTGTGTGCTGCATTGCTCTGGCTGAAGACTCTATCGAGCTCGGCCCGCTCGGCTTCGATCTTTCTGAGGCGCTCCCTGGCATCGAAGAGCATCTGCCGCGCCTGCTCCTTCTCGGCGCGCGATTGCAGCAGTTGGTCTCTCAGTTCTTTGAAATGGGACATCTCAATGGTGTCTGTTATTTCGGCAGCATCTCCGAGGCGTGCACCGCAACGAGCACAGGTACCTGATAGAGGATGTAAGCCAGATCAGCGGCATTGGTGTCGGGATCCCAGCGAACGTTCTTGTCTTCATCGTGTTGCTGCTTTCGCGCCTGAGCTTCCGCTTCAGTTCCATCGGGCGGGAGCGTAAGCGAGAAAGACCGATCAATTTTAATGTATGCGCCCGGATCGCCGGGCAATACATCGTCCCAGGCGAGATCGTTCCAGAGGTGCCAGGTATTCGGCGGCGTTTCGTGTTTAATGTCGAGGCCGAAGCGCGGCTCGCCCGGGCGCTCTTTGATCACGAAGAACCAACCGGGTTTGTTCTTATCGGGGTTCTCGCTGGTGTCGCCGCGCGCTTCCGTCACGGTCAAATCGAAACCGAAGAAGTAGATATCGGGTTCGACCTTCGCCTGGTAGAGCGGTGTCTTGAGCTTGGTCCTGGGCGGTTTGTCTTCCTCCGCGTCTTCGATCTTAACTGGCCTTCGCTCTAGGGTCGTGTCTACCGTGCCGTCAGCCTTCAACTGCCATTCGGCTTTATGTGCATAGACGACGGCGGTCGGATATTTCTTGAGCAACTCGCCCCGAATCACCAGGACGACCTCTTCTTCTTTCGCCCCGCCCTCTTCGCGGTGGTCGTGATCGCCGAGCTCCGAGGCGCGCCGCCACTTGTGTAGCTCGGGAATGTCTCTGAGCTTCTCTTTCAGCGCTTCGTCATTCAGGTTCTCGGTGCTCAAAAAGGTGCTCACATCCCAGAACTGGCGGAAATAGCTGCCCATCATATCGGTCGGGTATTCACGCCAGAGCAGCTCGCGCGCGAATTCATGGTTCAGTCCGAGCATGTAGGCTTCGATGAATTCTTGATTGGTTTCGAGCAGCGTGATGCTATTCTGCTCGATCAGGTTGATGTTGGGCAGGAACAGTTCCGCCGAAATATCGGTTAACGGTTTGTACATCGGCACGTCGATCTCGGGATAGGCCATTACCTCGCGAAATTCTTCGCCGACACCCGCTATAAGACGCGGCGGCAGGAAAATGCTTTGCATCGTCCAACGCGGAATGGTCACCTCGGGATTAATCGTTTGGAACGTTATGTCGGCCAGTGCCGGGATGTTGAGCGTGGTCCTTGGTGGTAATACACCAACCGTTGCGCTTGCGACCAGCAGCGAGTTGAGGTCTTTGAGGGCACCCTTGAACCGAGTTGCTTCCGCGCTGTCCGTTGTGCCTTGGCTTGGTTCGACGCCGGCACCGGGTTCGGAAATCACAAAGTCCGGACTGCGTGGCAGCGCGTCCACGGCTTCGGGTGTTTGGTTCTCCTCAAGAACAGAATCCGCTTTTTTGATTGCGTCAGACCAGCGTCTCAACAGCCAGTAAACATAGATCAAGCCGGCGATGGCGGCGATCCCTAGAGTCAAAAGGATCCCCGATGCGCCGAATAGCAAAAGTAACAGCAGGATCAAGAATGCCAAGGCGAGTGGCGCATAGACGAGCCAGGGATAACGCCTGAGCAAGTCAACGATCCAGCCAGGAACATCTTTTGGCAATAGGGTCGTGGCCACATCTTTGACCGTTACCACGCCCGGCGGCGTCTGTTTGGGGGGCGCGGCGCTCACTGCGCCACTGTTGATACGGGCAAGCAGGTTACCGGGTTGTACGCCGCCCTCAAATGGCAATGTACGCATCAGGCGGCCCTGTGGACGTACGATGCGGCGCATTGGGGCCGAAACCGCGGCCTGTTGCACATGGCTCGTATTCAGGTGGTGATGGACGGTGAGACCTTGGGCAACAATGCGCTTCTGAACAGGAGACGTTAACAGTAAGGCCTTCTCGGTATTCGCAGCACGCAACGGGTTCAAGTGGCGGTCGTACCAGACCCAGGAAATCTCCTTCGCCAGTTGGGCCGCACGGATCCGCCGGTTGGCTTCAAGTACTTCTCCAATCTGCTCCCAGGCGGCATTCATGTACTCTTCCTGCTTCTCCTGTACGACCTTCGTGCCGAAGCCCGCCGGAACACGGAAGCGCGGATCAAGGTTTAATTCGTGCACCCAGTTGTCATTGGGCGAAATCGCATTGGCGTCGCGATCAACGAGCAGGCGCTGGGTCAACGAATGCCATCGGCCATACAATGGCGGCGTGATCAAGGGATCGAGGTCGTTCTCGACATCGGCGCCCAGACCTGATTGGTCATTGGCGTCTTCCGCCGTTTTCTTGCTGTAATCGTCGGCGAGGTTGATGAATGACGCCAATGAGGTCTGAAACGGATGCGGGTAGGGCTGATCCCAGTTATCGTATTTTTCAACTTCCTTGCGATCGTCTTCTTGCATGCTCTCCAGCGGCACGCGCAACACACCGCCGAGTTTGAGGATCCCGCCGAGTGCCGGATCACTGATGCCCGGTAGATTCGATCCGGGCCTTTGCACATCCATGTCGCGGATGCCGACGCGTTTGTCTACCGGCTTGGGTTGCAGTAAGCGAACCAGGTACTCGAAATCGCCCACCGTGCCTGTGCGGAAATACCAGCGATAATATACGGGATAGTGGTTCGATTTTTCCCGGCTAGGATAGGTGCCCCAGGCGGAATGTGTCGCGTTCGGCGTTTTACCCGGATCGAGTCCCAACCCCGCCAATCGCCCACTTTCGAAAGCAGGGATCAGGAACGCATGGTAGGCTGCGTTTTCTTCCAGTTTGCGCGGACACAGGATGCGCGAGTACGCGAGATCGGGATTTTCATTCAGCGTCGCCTGAAAGACGGGCAACACCGCGTTCATATCCGACGACACGATGGTGTCGGCCAGACTGCGGTTTACGTGCACATGTGCCCAAGCCCACAGCTGATCGGCGGGCGGGAAGGTGTTGGGATCTGAAACGATGATATAGGGCAGCGGCTTAGCTTTGATGTTCTGGCCTTCATCGAACTCACCCTCTTTCAGAACCACGAGCATGATCCAGGGATGCAGTCTGGTAAGTGTGCTGTCAGGCACGGCGGGCGTATAACGCCACGGGAGGTCCTCGTCGTAG
>Ga0187893_10011691_pt1 | contig 12667 bp, 14 predicted proteins | sample MA1701074metaG_FD_139574 | JGI IMG/M metagenome (GOLD analysis project Ga0187893, IMG submission 139574) | White microbial mat communities from a basaltic lava cave in the Kipuka Kanohina Cave System on the Island of Hawaii, USA - MA170107-4 metaG ...
AACGCGCTCCATCAGCGCGTCTTTTCCCTTCGCGCCCGCCAGGGCGATGCGCGCCACCTGCAACGTGCTGCCCCGCGTCGCCTCGAGGACGGCGTCGGCGCTCGGCGCACGATACACACCGGATTTGGAGGCGTCGCTCAGGCGCTGCAGGAGTTTGCCCATGATTACTCGAGGACGCGCTTGAAGCTGCGGTAGTGGTCGTCGGTGTAGTAGAGCGTACCATCCCGGCCCGCCACGATGCGCCGCGCGCCGCGGTCCCGCGCGCCCGGTGTCTTCACGGTGTATTCGCGGTACCAGCCGCGCTCGCGAAGCGGCAGGAATTTCTCCCGGTTGCCGAACGTGACGCCATCGCGCCGGTAGGGAAACGGGCCGCCCGTCTTGATGAGGGCGATGACTTCAATCGCCTCCTTTGGAAGCTGCGCCTTTTCTATGTCGCCTTGGGAAAAACAAAAGGCCGCGAACGAAAGTACAAACGCCAGAAGCCCAGCAGCAAGCCTCACGGGCGTGGCGCTTCTACTCCGGCTTTCGCAGCCGGATGTGCAGCTCGCGCAGCTGGCGCTCGGTAACCGGCGAAGGCGCGCCGGTGACGAGGTCCTGGCCGCGCTGGGTTTTCGGAAACGCGATCACGTCGCGGATTGCCTCGGCGCCGGCCATCAGAGCCACCAGGCGGTCGAAACCGAAAGCGATGCCGCCGTGCGGCGGCGCGCCGTACTGCAGCGCCTGCAGCAGGAAGCCGAATTTCGCCTGCTGGTCATCCGGGGTGATTCTCAGCGCGCGAAATACCTGCTGCTGGACCTCCTGGCGATGGATCCGCACCGAGCCGCCGGCGATTTCCCAGCCGTTCAGCACCATGTCATAGGCCTTGGCGTAGGCCTTTGCCTGATCGGTCTCGATGAACGCCTCGTGGCCATCCTTGGGACTGGTGAACGGATGGTGACGCGCCTTCCATTCCTTCGTGGCTTCGTCGTACTCGAACATCGGGAAATCCACCACCCACAGCGGCCGCCAGCCCTTCTCGGCGAGGCCGCGGTCGTGCCCGACCTTCTGCCGCAGCGCGCCGAGGTGGGCGTTGCAGGCATCGGCCTTGTCCGCGCCGAAGAAAATGATGTCGCCCATTGTTGCATTTGTTCTTTTTAGGATTTCATCTGTCGCGGCTCGGGGTAAAAATTTCAAAATAGGCGACTGCAATGCCTGCATGCCGTCTCCGCCAGTGACCTTGATCCAAGCAAGACCCTGAGCACCCAGGCTGCGCAAGTACTCGGTGTAAGCGTCGATCTCGCTACGCGACAGCGTCGCACCGCCGGGAACGCAGAGCGCGGCAACGCGGCCGCCCGCGGCATTGGCCGGACCGGAGAACACCTTGAACTCGACGCCTTTCATGACGTCGGTCAGTTCGGTGAGCTTGAGCGATATGCGCAGGTCCGGTTTGTCGACGCCGTAGTCGCGCATCGCGTCCTCGTACGTCATGACGGGAAACGGGTCCGGCAACTGAACGCCCAGCACTTCCTTGAAGAGGTGCCGCGCGAGCGCCTCCATCAGATTGCGGATCGCCTCCTCGCCGAGGAAAGAGGTCTCGACGTCGATCTGCGTGAACTCGGGCTGGCGGTCGGCGCGCAGGTCTTCGTCGCGGAAGCACTTCACGATCTGGTAATAGCGGTCGAAGCCCGCGATCATCAGCATCTGCTTGAACAGCTGCGGGCTCTGCGGCAGCGCGTAGAAATGCCCGTCGCTGATGCGCGCCGGCACGAGGAACTCGCGCGCGCCCTCCGGCGTGGATTTGTAGAGCACCGGCGTCTCGATGTCGATGAAGCCCTGCGCGTCGAGAAAACCGCGCGTCGCCATGGCCGCCCGGTGGCGCAGACGCAGGTTCTTCTGCATCGTGTCGCGGCGCAGGTCGAGGATGCGATGCTCGAGGCGCACCGTCTCCGAGAGGTTTTCGTCGTCGAGCTGGAACGGCGGCGTGAGGGATGGATTGAGGATTTCGACCTCATGCGCGAGCACCTCGATTTCGCCCGAGCGCAGGTTCGGATTGACGGTACCAGCGGGGCGCGCACGCACGGAGCCAGTTATGCGCAGCACGAATTCGCTGCGCACGCCTTCGGCCAGCTTGAATGCATCGGCGCGATCAGGATCGCAGACCACCTGCGCCAGGCCCTCGCGATCGCGCAGATCAATGAAGATCACGCCGCCGTGGTCGCGGCGGCGGTGCGCCCAGCCGGCGATGATCACCTGCTGTCCGATCAGCGCCGCGCCGAGCTCTCCACAGTAGTGCGTGCGCATGCTCATTTTCCGTCGCCGCGCGTCGAGGCCTTGCCGTTGGGCGGCACTACACCCATCGAGATGATGTACTTCAGTGCGTCATCCACGCTCATGTCGAGCTCGATCACGTCCTTGCGCGCAACGATCACGAAATAGCCGCCGGTGGGGTTGGGCGTCGTCGGCACGTAGACGCTGATGCAATCGCCCGGCAGATGGGCGGCGATGTCGCCGCCGGGCCTGCCGGTAAGGAAGGCGATCGTCCACATGCCCTCGTTCGGCCAGCGCACCAGCAGCGCCTTGCGGAACGCCTGGCCGGTGGAGGAGAACAGGGTGTCGGAAATCTGCTTGACGCTCGAATAGATCGAGTTGACCACCGGAATACGGTGCAGGACTTCGTGCCAGAAGTGCACCAGGCGCGCGCCAATCAGGTTGGTGGTGAGCAGACCTGTGAGGAACACGATCACCAGCGTCATCACCACGCCCATGCCCGGCACGTGAAAACCGAGCCAGATCTTGGTCTCGAATTCCGGCGGCAGCAGGAGTAGCGTCTGGTCGAGCACGTCGACGATGAACTTAAGCACCCACAGCGTGATGACAAGCGGGATCCAGATGAGGAGGCCGGTGATTAGGTATTTTTTCATGGAGTAAAAACAAAAAAGCCCGGCAAACTGCCGGGCCCGTGTGCTGGCCCTTTAGTGGTCAATTCGTGGTACTGGCGGGCGTCTTCTTCTCCGCCTTGGTTTCGGTCTTGGTTTCGCTCTTGGTTTCCGGTTTAGTTTCTGTCTTCGCTTCCGTCTTGGCCTCTGCCTTGGCCTCCGGCTTTGCGTCCGGTTTGGCCTCGGGCTCTTTCCTGCCACCCTTGAAATCGGACGCATACCAGCCCGAGCCCTTCAACTGGAACCCGGCCGCCGTCAGCTGCTTCTCGTATTTCTTCCTGCCGCAAGCAGGACACTTGATCAGCGCCGGGTCGGATAGCTTGCGCAGGTGATCTTCCTGATGGCCGCAGGCCGAGCAACGGTATTCGTAGATCGGCATGATGTGCGTCGCAGGGCGCTGGCCCCTTACTCCCAAGTTCCTGAATTGGCTTGGATTATACCGCCGATGACGCCGATTCAGAATGGAATGTCGTCTTCCATGTCGTCAAATTTTCCAGCCGGCTTCTTGGCAGCAGGCTTGGCTTCGCCCTTCGCGCCCGAGTCGCCATGCGATTCGCCGCGCGGCTCGCCGGCTCCTGCTCGCGAGCCGAGCATCTGCATGCGGTCGCCGATGATCTCCGTGCTGTAGCGGTCCTTGCCGGTTTCCTTGTCCTGGTACTTGCGCGTGCGCAAGCGCCCTTCGACGTAGACTTGCGACCCTTTCTTCAGGTACTCCCCGGAAATCTCGGCCAGCTTGCCGAAGAACGCCACCCTGTGCCACTCGGTGGCCTCCTTCTTCTCGCCGCTGGCCTTGTCCTTCCACGTTTCCGTGGTCGCAACGCTGATGTTGGTGACCGCCTCGCCGCTCGGCAGGTAGCGCGTTTCCGGGTCACGGCCGAGATTGCCCACGATGATTACTTTGTTTACGGATGCCATCGCTATCCCCTTGGTCGAATACTGTACGAATATACAACGCCTGAGCGTTGGCCTGGTTGACTGCGCGGGTGGACCGTCCCTCCCGTTCGGCCCGCAGGAAAGGGTGGAGCGAGGCGGGGGGAAGAGGCTATAGTAGCAAGTTTCCCTTCTCGAAAATCGCCCTTGGAAAACAGCACTCTAGCTCCCACCATCCGCATCCGCGGCGCGCGCGCGCACAACCTCAAGAACATCAATCTCGAGCTGCCGCGCGAAAAACTGGTGGTGATCACGGGACTGTCCGGCTCGGGCAAATCCTCGCTCGCCTTCGACACGCTGTATGCCGAAGGGCAGCGCCGCTACGTCGAGTCGCTCTCGGCCTACGCGCGCCAGTTCCTCGAGCTGATGGAGAAACCGGACGTCGACCTGATCGAGGGCCTCTCGCCCGCCATAGCGATCGAGCAGAAAGCGGCCAGCCACAACCCGCGCTCCACCGTCGGCACCGTGACCGAGATCCACGACTACCTGCGCCTGCTCTACGCGCGCGTCGGCACGCCCTACTGCCCCGACCACGGCCTTGCGCTCGAGGCGCAGACGGTGGCGCAGATGGTGGACCAGGTGCTCGCGCTGCCCGCGGAGGCGAAGCTCATGATCCTCGCGCCGGTGGTCACCGGCCGCAAGGGCGAGCAGGCCGAACTGTTCGATGAACTGCGCGCCCAGGGTTTTATGCGGGTGCGCGTGGACGGCAAGGTGCACGAGCTGGAGCAGGCGCCGCGCCTCGCAAAAAACGCCAAGCACACGGTGGAAGTGGTGGTCGACCGGCTGCGCGTGCGGCCGGAACTCAAGCAGCGCATCGCCGAATCCTTCGAAACCGCGCTGCGTCACGCGGAAGGCAAGGCCATTGTTTTCAATATTGAAAACAAGAAAGAAATTCTCTTCTCGTCGAAATTCTCCTGCCCGAAATGCGACTACGCGCTCGCCGAGCTGGAGCCGCGCCTGTTCTCCTTCAACAATCCGATGGGCGCCTGCCCGCGCTGCGACGGCCTGGGCGCGGTGGAGTTCTTCGATCCGCGCCGCGTGGTCGCACATCCGAACCTGAGCCTCGCCGGCGGCGCGATCAAGGGCTGGGACCGGCGCAACCATTTCTACTATTCGATGCTGACGTCGCTCTCGCGGCACTACGGTTTCGACATCGAGGCGCCCTGGGAGATGCTCGAGGACGCGATCCAGTCCCTCATCCTGCACGGTTCGGGCAGGGAGAAGATCGCCTTCCAGTACCTTACCGAGCGCGGCCGCAGCCAGGTGCGCGAACACGCCTTCGAGGGGGTGCTGCCGAACCTCGAGCGGCGCTTCCGTGAAACCGACTCGGTGGTGGTGCGCGATGAACTCGCCAAGTTTCGCAATACGCAGACCTGCACGGAGTGCCGCGGCTCGCGCCTGCGGCGCGAGCCGCGCCACGTCAAGGTCGCGGAGCGGACGATATACGAGATATCCGCCCTGCCCTTGCGCCTGTGCAGGGATTTCTTCTCGTCCCTGAAACTCGAAGGCGCGAAACAGCAGATCGCCGAGCGCATCGTGCGCGAAATTGCCAACCGGCTCGAGTTTCTGGTCAACGTCGGCCTCGATTACCTCGCGCTCGACCGTGCTGCCGGGTCTCTCTCCGGCGGCGAATCGCAGCGTATCCGCCTCGCCTCGCAGATCGGCTCGGGCCTCACCGGCGTCATGTATGTGCTGGATGAGCCCTCCATCGGCCTGCACCAGCGCGACAACGCGCGCCTCATCGACACGCTCAAGCGCCTGCGCGACCTCGGCAACAGCGTGATCGTGGTGGAGCACGACGAGGAAGCGATTCGCGCGGCGGACTACGTCGTCGACATGGGGCCGGGCGCGGGCCACGCGGGCGGGCGCATCGTCGCCGAGGGCACGCCCGAGCAGATCGTCGCGAGCGAGGACTCGCTCACCGGAAGGTACCTCGGGCATGCCATCAGCATCGGCATACCGCGACTGCGCAACCGGCCGGGCGCCAACCGCCTCGTGGTGCGCGAGGCCAGCGGCAACAACCTGAAGCGGGCGACGTTCGACCTGCCCGTGGGACTGTTCGTGTGCGTCACGGGCGTGTCCGGGTCGGGCAAGTCCACGCTCGTCAACGACACGATGTACGCCGCGGTCGCGCGCCACCTGTACGGATCGGCGGCCGAACCGGCGCCGCACGAATCGATCTCGGGCCTGGAACACTTCGACAAGGTGGTGAGCGTAGACCAGAGCCCGATCGGCCGCACGCCGCGCTCCAATCCCGCCACCTACACGGGCCTCTTCACGCCGATCCGCGAGCTTTTTGCCGGGGTGCCGGAAGCGCGCACGCGCGGCTACGACCCGGGGCGCTTCTCGTTCAACATCAAGGGCGGGCGCTGTGAAGCCTGCCAGGGCGACGGCGTGACGAAGGTCGAAATGCATTTCCTGCCCGACATCTACGTTGCCTGCGACGTCTGCCACGGCAGGCGCTACAACCGCGAGACGCTCGAAATCCGCTACAAAGGCAGGAACATCCATGAAGTACTGCAGCTGAACGTGGTCGAGGCGGTGGAATTCTTCTCCGCCGTGCCCGCGATCGCGAAGAAGCTCGCGACACTCTCCGACGTCGGCCTGGGTTACATCCAGCTCGGCCAGAGCGCGGTGACGCTCTCGGGCGGCGAAGCGCAGCGCGTGAAGCTGTCGCTGGAGCTGTCCAAGCGCGATACCGGCCGCACGCTCTACATCCTGGACGAACCGACCACCGGCCTGCATTTCCACGACATCGGCCTGCTGCTGCACGTGCTGCACCGGCTGCGCGATGCGGGCAACACGGTGGTGGTGATCGAGCACAACCTGGATGTCATCAAGACCGCCGACTGGATCATCGACCTGGGGCCCGAAGGCGGCGACGGCGGCGGCGGCATCGTCGCCGCGGGCACGCCGGAGGAGATCGCCGGCACCGCGGCCAGCCACACCGGGCGCTATCTGAAGCGGGTCTTGACAATTACGAACGTTCGTACTATTATTTCGCCCCATGAGCGCCAGCAGCAAGGCAACCAAGGGCGAGCGGACCCGGGCGGCCATCCTCGAGGCCGGGTTCCACATCGTCAGCAAGGCCGGTCTTGAAGGCCTGAGCATCGGCACCCTCGCGGAAGCGACGGGCATGTCGAAATCGGGCCTCTTTGCCCACTTCGGTTCGCGCGAAGAACTGCTGCTCGCGGTGATGGACCGCGGCCAGCAGGAATTCATCAAGGTGGTGGTAAATCCGGCGCTCGCCAGGCCGCGCGGGCTGCCGCGCCTCAAGGCGCTGTTCGTCGAGTGGCTCGGCTGGACCGAGTCGGCCGAGCTGCCCGGCGGCTGCCCGATGATCGGCGGCGCCATCGAATTCGACGACAAGCCCGGGGTCATACGCGATGCCCTCGCCACCGGACAGCGCGTCTGGATCGACACGCTCACGCGCGCCACGCGCCAGGCAATCGAACAGGGCCAGCTCGCCCCCGGCACCGACCCGGAGCAGATTTCCTTCGAACTGTTCGGCATCGCGCTGGTGGTGCATCACCACCGTCGGCTGCTTGGTTACGAGAAGGCGCGCTCGCGCGCGTTGGCCGCATTTGATGCGCTGATCGAGCGCCACGCAGTTTCCATTCCGCGCGTCACTCGCGCATCCCGCTAGCGAAAGGAGTCTCCCATGTCGATGTCTTCAAGCTTGCACAGGATTAGCACGAACGTTCGCTTCCTGACTGGTGCACTGCTGCTGCCCGAGTACGCCGCGGCGCTTGCCGAACGCCTCTTCCTCACGCCGCCTGCGCCGCGCCTGCCACAGACCACGTTCTTCGATTTTCTCGACGCGCGCTCGAGCTACGTCGAGTACCGCGGCCGCACCCTCGCGACCTGGCGCTGGGGCCCGCTCGAGGCGCCCGCGGTGCTGCTCGCGCACGGCTGGGGCGGTCATGCGGCGCAAATGCGCGGCTTCGTGCCGCGGCTGCTCGCGGAGGGCTTCCGTGTCATCGCCTACGACCAGCCGGCGCACGGCCTCTCGGAGGGCAGGCTGACGGGCCTGCCCGATTTCGCCGGTGCGCTCGCCGCAGTCGCGGCGCATCACGGCAATGTCCGCCACGCAATCGCACACTCGCTCGGCGGCGTCGCCGCCGCGATCTCGCTGTCGCGCGTCTCGCGCCGCGGCTGAATACCCCGGCACTGGTCATCCATGACCGCGACGACGCCTTCGTGCCCTGGAAGCAGGGCGCGGCCCTGGCGCAGGCCTGGCCGCGCGCGCGCCTGCTAAGCACCGAAGGGCTCGGCCACGGCCGCATCCTGCAGAGTGAAACGGTGCAGCATGCCGCCGCCGATTTCATCGCCGGCACGTCCGCGGTGGCGAGCCTCGCGGCTCCGGCGCTGCCGCATCCGGCGCCGCTCTACTGATACGCTGGCGACAAAAGGGAGGCGGCATGGCAAGAATGGCGATCCCGCAGACGGTTGCGGAATGGAATGAAATGGGCAGGGAATGGCTGCCTGGACTCCTGGGTATCGAATTCCTGTCCGTCGAACCCGACGCGGTGCGTGCCCGCATGCGCGTCGAGCGCAGGATTTGCGCCTCGAACGGCTACCTCCACGCGGGTGCCGTGGTTTCGCTCGCCGATACCTGCTGCGGTTACGCGACCGTGCGCAACCTGCCGGCGGGCGCCGAGGGCTTCACGACGATCGAGCTGAAGAGCAATTTCATCGGCTCGACGCTCGAAGGCGACGTCGTCTGCGTCGCCACTCCGGCGCACAAGGGCCGCAGCACGCAGGTCTGGGACGCCGAGGTGCGCGCCGAAAAAACCGGCAAGACCATCGCCCATTTCCGCTGCACGCAGATGATCCTGAAAAAAAAGGCCTGAACGCAATGACCCGCTCGCTGAGCGTCACCTGGGACGACCCGTTCGCCGCGCACGGCGCGGGCAAAAGCCTGACCGGACTCGCCTACATGCAGGAGATGATCGCAGGCCGCATCGCGGTGCCGCCGATCATGAAGCTGCTCGGCTATCGCATCGCGCAGGTCGGCGAGGGGCTCGCGGTGTTCGAGTGCGAGCCCGGCGAGCAGCATTACAACCCGATCGGCGTGGTGCATGGCGGGCTCGCGATGACCCTGCTCGACTCCGCAATGGGTTGCTGCGTGCACACGCGCCTGCCGGCCGGCGGCGCCTACACCACGCTCGAAGTGAAAGTGAACCTGGTGCGCGCGATCACGGCGAAGACCGGGACCGTGCGCGCCACCGGAAAGGTGATCCACCTGGGCGGCAAGACCGCGACCGCGGAGGCGCGCCTGGAGGACAGCGCGGGCAAGCTCTACGCCCACGGCACCACCACCTGCATCATCCTGGAGGGAAGGAACGGGGCGTCCTCAGCGCCCCGTTAGCGCCTGCCCCTGCCAGCTGAGCCGCCGCGCGTGAAATTCCGCGAGGCCTGAGCGGTGGCCGATCGATACCATGCTCGTTCCCGGCAGCTTTTCCTTGAGCAGGCGGTAGAGCGCGGCCTGGTCGTCGTCAGGCAGCGCGGCGGTCGGTTCATCCATGAACAGCCAATCCGGCCGGTTGAGCAGCGCGCGCGCGATGGCGAGGCGCTGCTGCTCTCCGCCGGACAGAAGTTGCGCCCAGTTTTCCTCGCGCGCGAGATCGCCCGCCAGATGCGTCAGTCCCACGCCGGAGAGCGCAGCGCGCGCCGCGTCGTCGCCGAAGCCGCCAGCATCCATCGGATACGCCACCGCACGCTTCAAGCTTCCGATCGGCAGATACGCTTTCTGCGGCAGGAAGAGGAGCTTTGCTCCTTTCGGCAATGACAGCTTGCCGCTCCAGTACGGCCAGATGCCCGCCAGGGCGCGGAACAGGGTGCTCTTGCCGGCGCCTGAGGGACCGGTCACGAGTACCGACTCGCCCTGCTTGAGCCTGAGGCTCGTGGCACCAAGCAAGGGCTGGCCCTGCGGCAGTTGCAGCGCAAGATTTTCCAGCGAGAGATCGCTCGCCGCGCCCTCGGCGCGCTCGCCGTCCTGCTGCCCCGCTTCCGCGCGCACGCGCGCGATGGCTTCGGTGAAGCCGGTCAGGCGGTCTACCGTGGCCTTCCAGTTGGCGTAGCTGCCGTAGGCATTGATGAACCAGGACAGCGCGCCCTGCACCTGGCCGAAGGCCGAGGCGATCTGGAAGATGCCGCCCAGCGGCATCGAACCGGAGAAAAACCGCGGCGAGGCGACGAGAAACGGAAAGATGATCGCGACCTGGCCGTAGAACGACTGGAACCAGCCGAGCTGCTTTTGCTTCAGCATCTTGGTCCACCAGACCGAGATCACGCTCGCGAAGCGGGCGCGGAAATTGTCGTACTCGCCCGCCTCGCCGCGGTACAGCGCCACGCCTTCCGCGTTCTCGCGCAGGCGCACCAGCGAAAAACGGAAATCCGCCTCGACGCGCTGCATGTTGAAGTTGATCCCGACCAGCGGCCGGCCGATGCGGTGCGTGAGCCAGGTGCCGGCGATCGCGTAGACCAGCGCCACCCACACCATATAGCCGGGAATTTCGATGCCGAAGAAGCTCGCCGCGCCCGAGATCCCCCACAGGATGCCGATGAAGGACACCAGCGTCACCACCGCGGAGAGGAGGCCCAGCGCGAGCGTCAGGGTGAGGTCGACGAACGCATTCAGATCGTCGGCAATGCGCTGGTCGGGATTGTCGGTGCCCTTGTCGAGGAGCTGCAGCCGGTAGTAGGCGCGGTCCTTGAGCCAGTCGGCGAGGTAGCGGTCGGTCATCCAGCTGCGCCACTCGATCATGAGCATCTGCTGGAAGTAGACGCGGTAGACGCCGTTGATGATGTAGACGATGGCGAGCAGCGTGAAGGTGCCGAGCTGGCGGAAAAATTCGTCCTGGTCCTTGGATTCGAAGGTGTTGTAGAACTCGCGGTTCCAGGTGTTGAACTGCACCTCGAGCCAGACTCCCATCAGCGCGAGTCCGACCACGGTGGCGAGCAGGATCAGGCCGGTGCCGCGCTGGTCGGAGGCCCAGTAGGGCCGGGTCAGCGCCCAGAGCGCGGCGAAGAATCGTTTCTTTTGCATGGAGTTACCTCAGGGTCGTTCGATCGAATCCGCGGGCAGTTTACAGAACCGCGCCGGCGGGGTGAGAATGACTTCATGCAGCAGGTCTACCGCTTCGGTCCCGCTCGCTTTGGACCTGCCCAGCCTCAACCCGCCCGACATCTTTTCGTTTTCCTGCATGCAAGCGGCGCCGACGCGCGCTCGATGATCCCGGCAGCCTTCAAATACCAGGGCCGCTTCCCCAGCGCAGCGCTCGTGGTGCCGAGCGGCTTTTCCGCGTATCGGAAAACCGCCGAAAGCAAGCAGTGGTTTTCGACCAAGGACCTTTGCGCGGACAACCACATGGCCCGGGTGTCCGCCATATTGCCGCGCATCGAGCAGCTGGTGCGCCGCGAGCAGACCAACCACCGCATCGATCCCGGGCACACCGTGCTGATCGGCTACTCGCAGGGCGGCACGGTCGCGCTGGAAGCGGTCAAGGCGATGCCGGAACTCGCGGGCGCGGTGGTCGCCTACGCGGCGCGTTTCGCGAGCCTGCCCAGGCCCGGCACGCGCATGGAGGCGCGCATCCACCTCGTGCACGGCGGGTACGATTCGGTCGTGTCGCGCGTCTACGCCGAGCGCGCCCAGCGCGCGCTCTCCGGCCTGCGTGTGCCTGTCACCCTCGATATCATCGAACACCTCGGCCACGCCCTTACCCACGAGGCCATCTGCCGCGGTTCCCTGCGCCTGCTGCAGGGCATCTACGAACGGCGCCGCGCTACGCTGCACTAGGCGGCACAGGACCTCAGCGGTGTCGTCATTCCTCGCTTTTCTGCATCACGTCGCCGCGTTCACGTTCGTCGCGGCGCTGGCGATCGAACTTGTCCTGATTCGGGGCGAGCTGACCCTCCAGTCGGCGCGCAAGCTGCCGCTCGTCGATCTCGCCGCAGGCATCTCGGCGGGCGTCGTGTTGATCGTGGGCGTGATCAGGGTGAATTATTTCGAGAAGGGCGCCGCCTACTACCTGCACAGCGCGCCGTTCATCGCCAAGATCTCTCTCTTCGTGATCATCGCACTTTTGTCGATCTACCCGACCATCGAGTTCCTCACCTGGCTCAAGCCCGTGGGGCAAAGGCAGCTCCCCGTGCTGAGCGAGAGGAAGCGGCGCCTGCTGCGCGCGATCATCCACGCGGAACTCGGCCTGGTCGTCCTGCTGATTCTCTGCGCCGCGCTGATGGCGCGCGGGGTCGGCTACTTCGGCTGACTAGCCGGCGCGCGCTCAGGAGCTGGTGGCGGGATTCGGATTCATGACCGGCGAATGACGCAGCGCAGCAGCGCCGCGGGCCGTGCGTTTCGATAGCCTCAGGCGATGACCCGCATTTGAACAAACGATTTCCCTCTGCGGCCCGGAAGGCATCAAATGGAACGCATCGACGAGGTACTCAAGGGAGGCGGACATGGATACGAAGGTCACGGGCGCATGCCCATTCCACAACATTGCAGGCATCGGCCGCACGAACCGCGACTGGTGGCCGAACCAGGTGCGGCTCGAGCTGCTGCACCAGCATTCCGCGAAGTCCGACCCGATGGGCAAGGGCTTCAGCTACGCAAAGGCGTTCAAGAGCCTCGACTACCAGGCGTTAAAGAGAGATCTGGTCAAACTGATGACCGACTCGCAGGACTGGTGGCCGGCGGACTTCGGCCACTACGGGCCGCAGTTCATCCGCATGACCTGGCACGCCGCGGGCACCTACCGCATCCATGACGGCCGCGGCGGCGGCGGGCGCGGCCAGCAGCGCTTCGCGCCCCT
>Ga0187893_10011692_pt1 | contig 12666 bp, 8 predicted proteins | sample MA1701074metaG_FD_139574 | JGI IMG/M metagenome (GOLD analysis project Ga0187893, IMG submission 139574) | White microbial mat communities from a basaltic lava cave in the Kipuka Kanohina Cave System on the Island of Hawaii, USA - MA170107-4 metaG ...
ATCCTTCTTCATGGTGGCGTGACTCCCTTCGTGGACGCTGAAATTGATCTCGACAATCGAATTCCAGCAGGTCACGCCGCCTTCTTCAACTCATCGTCGTACACCAGATTCGGTTATACCTCGGATGTCATGCCTCGAAGATCGAACAGGGCATGTCCCGAGTCAGCGACGTCAGCGGGTGCTGCGGTTCCAAGACGTATTCAGGCCACTCGTCAGCAACGTTCTTGATCGTTCCCTTGTAGCTCGGCCATTCACCGGAACGGGCGGCGGATCGTGCCATGTCGATCATATGGTCAAGAATCTCGATCACCCGCTTTTCGCCGAGGATCGCGGGGATAGTCACCCGGACGCTGTCGGCATGGTCTTCAAGGCAAATGTGAGCGACGTGTCTCCGCCCGCGTTGCAGGCCGTTCGGCCTCGACCCTGTACAGGCTCTCAGCCTAGTCCTTGCAATACGCCGCCTTGATTATCCCTAAGCCCGGCGATCAGGATCGTTACTCCTCGTACCGTTGCTTGCGAAGCGCGATTTCCTCGTCGGCGCGCTGGCGATCCGCGGCGCTCATCGCATCCAGGCCGTTGATGTACCAGGCCGCGAATTCCTTGAGCTTTTCGCTCGGATCGTTAAGCCAGTCCTGCATCTCCGTTTTCTTGCGCTCGTACGCCTCGGCAAATCCATAGGCGCCGCTGACAACGCCGGTGTTCTGCAGGGCGACAGCCACCTCCATACGATACTGCGAATCCGCGGGCATCTGCTTCACGACCGCTTTACACACATTGTGAATAAAGGTTTGTCCTTCGTAGTTCCTTAGGACGGCCAGGACAAACTCAAGATTCCCGTCACCGCCTTCATCCACGAGGCTTAGTAGTTCGCTTTCGAATTCCGGGGAGAACTGCGGGAATATGGTTTTGAGCAGGTGGGCACCCCGAAAGACAAACAGGCCGTAGTCGCCATCGTATTGCGCCCGCACGATGCGCACTGCCTCTCTTGGAATGGCGGCCAGCGGCTTGTCGAGCTTGTGCAGCCGGTAGGGAATGGCGTCATAGGTCTTCCGCTTCTCGCCGGATTCATTGACCGCAAGGCGCTGGCACAGGAACGCGAGCACCTTTTGCGGCGCTCGCTGCGCGATCAGGTACAGGAGTTCCTCGGCCTGGTGGTCGATCTTCTCCAGGAGCATCATGTTGCGCAGTATCAGCTTCGTGCCCGGATCATCCAGCTTCGAGATGACGGTGCGCGCTTCGCGCCGGAACCACATGTCAAAGATCCATTGTGGGTTCCCGCGTTCGGTGAGTATTTCGAGCGCGGGCAGGAACAACTCGCGAATGATGGAGTCGTCGTCGCGATAGTTCGAGGCCGCGACGGACATGACCAATGCAACGGTATTGAGGTCATTCAGTTCCGCGGCTCTGTCCAGCAGGCGCTTCACCAATGCCCGGTCCAGGGTCGGACAATCGAGGAACTGCTTGGTGCTTGCATAGAGGTATTGTCCCGCTACAATCCAGGCGTCCAGTATCTCTCGAAGTGCCGGCTGTTCCGGACCGGCCCAAAGGCCGCGCAGCAGGGGAATGTGAAACCCGGCAATCTCCTTTGTATCCTCGGAGAGCAGCTTCAGCGCAAGCTTGGGCTGGGCTCTGGCGAAGGTCTCGAGGAAGTGGTAGAAGTTCGGGAACGTCGCCAGGTCCTCGGATTCCGTCGTGGCGTAGGAGAGGATGCGTGCGCGCCACGTCTGGAAGTTGCCGGCGTTGATGCCATTTGCAAACTCGGTGGCTTTCTCTCGCCGGAACTTGTCCGTTTCTTCCCAATAGCTGTCTCTCCTGCGCAAATCCTCCCAACTCAGAAAGATGCCCTCAAACCCGATCAAAGTCTTGTAGATCTGGTACTCGGCGTTGGCTGCGATGGCTTGCTCGATCGCCAGCGCGTCACGTTTCACCTGTTCATTGGGGGCGTGGTAATACGCCCAATATGAGAGGTCTTCAATTTTCTGGACAAGCGGGAAGTCCGCCGTGGGAACCAGGCTCTTGTAGAAGGCCAGGACCTCCTGGGTGTTCCCGGTAATCATGGCGGCCACATCTTCGCCGCCGGTAGGATAGCGGTGCGGTCGCGTCGCGCTGTTGAGGACGTTGATCACCGAAAGCTTTCGCGGCGTTCCTTCCAGCAGTCCGTACAGGCGTTTCAGGACCTGGATCGTGCCGCTGCGAATGTCCGCCACGCCGCCATCTGCCGGGGCGGCACCGTGGGAGATGGTGACGGCCGTGGAACTCCAGCGTGTGCCTTCGATTGTGGGAGACAGAAGGCTGTCCGCGATTTGAAGCGCCGCATGCTGAAATGCGATCAGTTCCTCATCGCGCAGGCCCGATACGACATCGAGCATCTGCTTTTGGGGCTGTCCCCCGATGCCCCCTTGTCGATCGTCGCCATAGAAGACGCTCAGATCATACGCGGCAACCTTCCTCACGCTGTCAATGGCCTCCTTGCGAATGTCGCCGTCTTCGTCGATTGACAACTTGAGCAGGGCTTGCGTAACAGTCGGGGTCTCCAAGTACCGAACGCGTAGCAGAACCTCAATGGCACGAATCGCGAGCGTCGAGGCGTTCTGATACTTCGCAACCTCTGCGACAAAGGCCGCGTGTTTTGTGTGGTAGGTGATTTGACGCGTCTTGATGGCTGCAATAAACCCGATCATCTCAGCCGCCACGACATCACTGAAGCGATGCGCGATGGCTTCAAGCAACGAGAGTGACTGTTCAAGCAGGTCGTATTCGGTGTCCTCGTGCAGGGAAGCCAGCGCTTTTCCAAGTGCCTTCTTCAATGCCTCTGCCGCGGCATCCGTCTCGGATGTCGCCAACCGGCTGATGGCTTTGAGGCGAAGATCGAAATCCATGACTTAATCCTCGCCCGTCACCAGCCGGATGATCTCCGGCTCGACGGCGGCGGTCGCCTGCGCGCCGGCTTCCTTGTTGCCCGGGATGTAATGATGGCCGGTATCCTGAATGATCGTGGCGAGCGCCAGTCGCTCAGCGACGTTTTTCCCGACGGCGAGCGGGATGCCGGATCGCTCCAGCAAGGCGTAGAGCTGATCCTTTGTAGGTGAGCCCAGGTATGAAACCAGTCCGATCACCTTGGTCGCCACGTTCCGAAACTGAGATTCTGCTTCGGTAAAGACCGCGGCCAGCGCGCCATCCGCCTGTACCGCTGCTTCCGCAGGCGGAACGTACGCCGCATCCCGGGTTTTCACGGATTTGATCGTTTTGGCGGGCTGCACCGCGCCGTCAAGATGCTCTATGACTTCCGCCACCGTTCGGAACACGCGTATGCTCAAAACCTTTTCCAACGCAACCGCCAGGTTTCCGTCATTGCACACGGCGATCAGGCGGGAATGGTCCCGCTTTACATCGATCGCTGCTTCGAGAATCCAGGAATCGGGAATGTCTTTCCGGCGCTTTTCGCGGTCGGTGACCTCCGGGTTGAACGGCGGGCTGGCCTCGAAATACCGGTGCCAGGCCCTGTCCGCGTGATCGGCGCTCATCGGGACAATGGTGATGCGGTTGTCACGCGCGAACTCGTCCATCGCCGCGTGGGACCGTGCCTGAATCTCCGGTTCGTCCCAAAGGTCAATAACAGGCGACCGAAGTCCCTGCAGGATCAGGCTTGACGGCTGCCGGCGCTGCACCGCATCGAACTGTCGCCGCAGTTTCAGTACTTCGGACCACGCCGACTGGAGGAATTGAGTCCGAAGTTCCTGCCAGGCGATATGGGAAATGAACAACCGCACGTCGTTGGATATCGAATACTTGAGCAGTTTCTGGCAATCCGGATCGTGAAAACCCGCCTCCCGAATGGCGGAGGTGTCCCAGAAGATGGGTATCGGTGTGGACGGCATTCCCGGGATCGGTCGCTATGCGCACGTTCAGAAATCGGTCAATTGTGCGCCATTCGAACGGTTACGTCTCGCGAGAGGGCGGGAAGTGATGCTGCCAATGCGGAGGCGCGACTTAGAGCGTGATGCTTGCGTGCCGGCGTGCGCAGTCGGGCTCTCGGGCTCGCACCCGGCATCTCTTCTCGAGTCGCTGCCATACGGCTTCTCCCGTAAGCCTTCGACAGCCTCGGCCGTTTTCAGACATTTGTTCTCGGACGCTATCGAGCCGTTGGAGCCTGGCTAAAATGTACTTATTGGCTGTCGTCAGCCGTCGCCCCCCACTCTTCTGCGTACGGTGAACGCAAGGTAATCGAGGCTCTCCACTACAACGATCAACCGATGACTCGGAGCCCGGTGAGGCTGGATTCCTCCAAAGAAGTAGCAATGCGCGTAGTGGCCCGGCTTTACCGCTTCCGACAATTGGGCAATCAGAAATTTTCCGTTCCAGTGCTCGAGCACCGTTTCCCGCTTCAGATAGAGCGAGACATCGAGAGCCTCCCCTGCCCTTCCTTGATTCGGTGCAGCGACGCGATCAAAGAACCGCACCGCAAAGTTGGGCCCATGAAGCCGCACTCGCACTCCTCCGTGAAAGATCCGGTCTCCTCTTGCCGAAAAGTAATGCTCCACACGGCAAAACGCCCTGCTATACGGAAGCTTCGGACCTCGCCCAATCCGCAGAACGGCTTCGCGACGCTCGTCCGCCTCCAGCAACTCGTAGACGCTCACGACAGTGTCGAGAAAATCGGCACGGGTCGAATTTGCTGACTGTCTTCGCTGCAACCCTGCGTCGTACTTAACTTCGCTTGCCTTCTGACTCAGCGAAGCCGCGCCGGATGATTCGGTCCCTTCAGAGTGCGTTGCCGATGTCGTCACGCAGTCTGGGGAGAAGACGTCAACGAGGTCACTGAACTTAAGATGCCGGTAGCCAGGCGCACGCCCGCGCCGTTCCGGTTCGGCGGCCGACGAGTCGAGTACTTCGAATGCCCGCTCTCGCACCAGCCACTCGCAGTCAGTGCTGTGCGGCGTCTCCTGATTCATCCGGACGTGCGGCTTGACAACTACTCGATCGCGTTCATCTTCGACGAGCTTGTCGTAATTGACGCCCGTCACCCTGGTTGCGTTTGCGGCTCGACAGGCGTCATCGGAGCATAGGAACTGAAATCTCCGTCTCGGCTCATCCAGTGCGAAGAACAAAGCCCGAGCCTGATAGATATCGACGACCCTGTCGGCTTCGACGCAGTACGCCCGCGCGATATGCATGGCATAAATCCGAGTCCTTGATGCGAGCGGACAGAGCATGGCGCTCCACCACCCTCTCCGGGACTATCAGTTCTGCCAGCCCCGTAAGTTCTGCTAGTTCCGACGGGTGACTTACGTTGCTAATTTGATTCGCGTGCGGCCACCGGATTCGCAGGCGAGGCCGAGTTGAAGGGCGGACACTCGTTTCCTGGCCGCACACCCTGACTCGATCACCGATCCGACGCCCTTGGTGACTTTGACAGCCACAACGACCAGGTATTTTCATTCGTATGGGCTTGGATACATTTCGCGAACTGCAGCCCTCCCCTGGGCGCATAGGCCGAAGATTATGAGGGCGCGAACTCAAATCTTGGCGTCGGTGCCGACCGGCGAGCATCCCGGACAGCGTGCAGCCGCCCGGCTATCGCAGAATCCGCCCGCTCGCGCGCTCGGCGGGTCGTCCGCGGAGACGCTTGCATTCTCCATCCAGGGATTCTGCCGCAGTCACGGGATCAGCCGCGCACATTTCTACAACCTATGGAAAAGTGGAGACGCGCCCACCGTCATGCGAGTCGGCCGAAGGACTCTCATCAGCACGGAAGCATCTGCCGAGTGGCGCCGCCGAATGGAAGGCGCAGCGCGCGACGCACGCTCCGATGGCTACCCGCCGCGATGAGACAAAAGCTTTCCGCAATCCTCCTGCGGACTTTGCCGCGCACCCGACGGGAGTCGGGTGACGCGGCTTTTCTTAGGGCCCTTCTGTTGGATTGTCCCCATCCAACGGCCCTAGCTTACGTTTTCGCTTCCGGGATTGGTGGCGAGGCGCTAGATCCAGAAGTTTTCCCCTCGAAGTACCGGCTTCACCTTTGCCGCCGTCGGTGAGATCGGCCTGGGCGAAACGGTCTTGCCCTTCGGTTTTATGCCTTCTGCCGGCCGATCTTCACGACCGCAGCGCCGTCGCGTGCCGCGATGAGCGTGCGCTCGTACCACGTCATCAGCTGGCGTCGCAAATCGAGGCGCTTGGCGCGATCGTACGCGGCCGCAACCTTGTCCCCGACGACATGATCGAGTTGCGACTCGATGCTGTCGCCATCCTTGCCGGCCTCGCGGGCGACCGTCGAGAACGCCGAGCGCCAGGAGTGCGGCGAATGCTTGCTGCCGAGCCCGAGCGCGTTGCGGTAAAACTTTTCCACCCCTTCGGCCGTGATCGGTTTCGACGGATCACGCGGCGCCGGGCACACATAGACGGCGTCCGGGCCGTCGGCTTCGCGCCATTCGCGCAGCTCGGCCAGCAGCGCAGGCGGTAGCGGCACAACGTGCGGGCCGCGGTCCACGTCCTTGCGCTTCATCCTCTCGCGCGGCACGGACCAGTCGCCCGCCTCTGGGTCATGCCGCATGCCGCGCCCCTGGGCTGCTGGCACATCGACGCCATCGAGGGCGAACTCGTCCCACTTCGCCCCGACGACTTCGGACACGCGCAGCGCGGTGAACGCGAGCAGCAGGTGCGAGCGCTCGATCCCCTTGCAGGGGTCGGAGGCGCGCGCGGCCCGAAGGATCGCGCCGAGTTCGGTCAGGTTGGTGACCGCTGGATAGTGCTTGCGCTCGATCTTCCTGCGACGGCGCATGGCGGGAAGCGGGTTCCCGGTCAGGATGCCCTGCTCGACAGCGTCATCGAAAATTGCGCGCAACCGTCGGCGCACCTTCTCGACCATGTGCGGCGAGCTTTCTTCGATCGCGATCAAGAGTGGCGCAACGATCGCCGCGGTGATCTTGGTCATCGGCAGCCGATTGAGATCCGACAGGTGATTGCGTAGACTGGCCTCGACTTCCGCGAGATAGTCCGGCGACCACTTCTGCCTTCGCGCTTCGCGCAAGCTCCATGAGGCGGCGAACGCGCCGAACGTATTGGCGGCCTCGACGCGCCGCTGGACTTTGGCTGTGTGTTTGACCGCCGTCAGGTGGTGGCCTTCAGCGGCGAGCTTGCGCGCTGCCTCGGCTGCAATGCGCGCTTCCGCGAGGCTCACGCTTTCCAGCTTGCCTAGACTCGCCGTCTGTTCCTTGCCGCCGAGTCGGTAGCGCAGTTGCCATGACCGCGAGCCGGTGGGCGAGATCAGCAACGCCAAGCCGTCACCATCAAACTTTCGATAGGGTTTTCCCTTAGGCCTGAAGTTGCGTACTTGTCGATCGGTGAGTGTGTGCCTAGCCATATCGCCGCCTTCCGAGGGTAACGGTTCCGGCTATTATAACCCCTTATGGGGTAATGGCGGTGGCTAGCGACCCCGCTGTTACCCTTAGATTAGCTGGATTCTGGCAGACGGCCAAATACACCTGAGAACGGCCATATACGCCGATCCTAGAGGGGCGAGGCGGATTGGCGGGCCATTGTCATAGTGAAGGATGGAGGCGGGGGTCGGAATCGAACCGGCGTATACGGCTTTGCAGGCCGCTGCATGACCACTCTGCCACCCCGCCGGGTGCGCGCGGCAACGTGGCTGCGCGGGATGAATGTTCGCAGTAATCGATGAGTGGAAAAATCGCAGTCCGTCGAAAAACTGCAAAGAGAAAACGGCTAGTTTCGATTCAGACGAATTGAAACTAGCCGCTTTCCGCAGAAAAACCTGGAGCGGGAAACGAGGCTCGAACTCGCGACCCCAACCTTGGCAAGGTTGTGCTCTACCACTGAGCTATTCCCGCAAAAAACAGAGTTGGCATTATAGGGAGCATGGGCTTTTTGTCAAGAAACGTGCCATTGCTAACCGCTCCTCATTGCCTGCGGCAATGCCATTTTCAAATAGTAAACCATCGACCACAAAGTCAGGACCGCAGCAACGTAAATCAGGATCGTTCCAATGGCGTGCATGCTCAGCGTAAGGAACTCGTCGTGATAGAGCAGCATGATGATCGCAGTCATCTGCGATACCGTCTTGACCTTTCCCAGAAATGACACCGCGACGCTCTTGCTCTTTCCGATGCGTGCCATCCATTCCCGTAACGCAGAAATCGCGATTTCCCGGCCGATAATGATGACTGCAATGAATCCATCGAGCCGGCCAATCCACACCAGCATGATGAGCGCGGTGGCAACCATCAGCTTGTCGGCAACCGGATCGAGAAAGGCGCCAAAAGGTGATGTCTGGTTCAGGGTACGCGCCAGATAGCCGTCCAGCCAGTCGGTGATCGCGGCAAAAGAAAAAACCGCCATTGCAGCGAGATTCTTATTGTGGTCCGCAATCCAGTCGTGCGGAACGTAGTACATCCCGACCAGCAACGGAATCATCAGGATGCGCAGCCACGTGAGCAGATTCGGGAGGTTGATCGGCATGAAGGCATCAGTGTAGCTGCTGATAGATTTTTTCGGCGAGTCCGGTGCTGATGCCGTCGACCTGCGCAAGTTCTTCGACGCTTGCGGACGCAACTCCCTGAAGACCCCCAAACCGCGAAAGCAACCTTTTCCTGCGCTTGGCGCCGATCCCGGCTATTTCCTCCAGTTTCGAATGATTCCGCGCTTTCGCGCGCCGCTTGCGATGCCCGGAGATTGCAAAACGGTGCGCTTCGTCCCGGATCTGCTGAATCAGATGCAGGCCCGGATGGTCGGGCACGAGCCTCAGCGGTTCGCTTCGGTCCGGGAAACAAAGCTGTTCCAGGCCGGCCTTGCGCCCCTCACCCTTGGCCACGCCAATCATCGGCAAATTGCTCAGGCCCAATTCGCCGAGCACTTCGAAAGCCGTGCTCACTTGCCCTTTGCCACCATCGACAAGCATCAGGTCCGGGAGTCTGCCCTCTCCCTCAACGATTTTTCGGTAGCGGCGGTCCAGCACCTGCCGCATCGCGCCGTAGTCGTCACCTGGCTCGATGCCTTTAATGTTGTAACGGCGGTATTCACCCGGCTGCATGGCGGCGTTGTCGTACACCACGCACGAGGCTACGGTCGCTTCACCCATCATGTGGCTGATGTCGAAGCACTCGATGCGGCGAAGGCTGTCGGAAAGCCCCAGCGCCTGCTGTAATGCGGTAAGCCGCGTTTCCTGTGTGGCATGCGTCGCGAGGCGCTGCGCGATCGCCAACTCGGCATTCTTTTCCGCCATGCGGAGCCAGATCCGGCGTTCGCCGGTCGGGTTGGCGTTGATCTGCACATTCGTTCCCGCCTGTTGCGACAACAACTCCTCGTATGCCATCGCTTCGACCGTTCGGTTGACAATGATCACCGGCGGCACCTCGCGGTTTACGTAGTGCTGCGCTAGAAAGGCTTCAAGCGCGTTCTGTTCGTCCTGATCTTGTGCGTTTTGCGGGAAAAAGCTCCTGTCACCGCGATGAATCCCGCCGCGTACGATGACCAGGTTGACGCAAATCAGTCCCCCGGCGGCTACCAGCGCGACGATATCCGCGTCGACCTGGCGGCTACTGCTGACAAACTGTGTTTCGCGCACTTTGGATAGCGAACGAATTTGATCGCGGTAGGCCGCCGCCTGCTCGAAAGCCATCCCGGCCGCAGCGTGGTGCATACGGTCTTCGAGTAGCTCGACGGCTTCATCTTCCCTGCCCTGCAGGAACAACTCCGCACTCTTGACGTCCTCTTTGTAGGTGCCCTCGTTGATCAGGCCCACGCATGGCCCGGTGCAGCGCTTGATCTGGTACAGCAGACAGGGTCGCGAGCGATTGCCGAACACGATGTCCTCGCATGTGCGCAGTCTGAACACCTTTTGCAAAAGGTGGATGCTTTCTCGTACGGCCCCCGCGTTGGGAAACGGACCGAAGTAATGATCGGCTTTGTCGAGGCTACCGCGATGGAAGCCGAGCCGGGGAAACCGGTGCTTGGTCAGCACGATGTAAGGATACGATTTATCATCTCTATACAATATGTTATATCGTGGACCTAAACTTTTGATTAGGTTATTTTCCAGCAACAGGGCCTCGGCCTCAGAACGCGTCACGGTCGTTTCGAGGCCACCGACCTGAGCCATCATGAGCTGGATGCGGGGAGCCAGGGACCCGGCTTTCTGGAAATAGGACGCCACGCGCTTCTTCAGGTCGCGCGCCTTGCCCACGTAGAGCACCTCCCCCGCAGTATTAAGCATTCGGTATACGCCCGGCCGGTGCGGAAGGCCGTCTACTACTTCAGCGGGATCGAATGCTGACCGGGTGGGGCGGGTCGGTTCCAGGTCCGCTTTCATCAGCACGCCGGGCGGCGGCGACTCCGTTCCGAGCGCGGCATCGTCATCTCGCATTCCCACTTAATCATGCGGCGTCGGAAACGGCCGATCAGCGCATCGCGCCTCTTCAGCATCCCTGCCCTGATTCCGGCGAGCAAAAGAACCGCAATCGGTAACTTTACGATTGGCACGGGACCTGGTCCTGGAAAAATCGCGCGATGGCTGCGAAGACCTGCTCGAACATGGGCTCGGTGAGGCGTCGAGTCTGGGTATTGTATCGGCTGCAATGGTAACTATCGAACAGTGTCAGTCCACATTGCAGACGGAATTGCGCGCCGTGCGCAAACTTGCGGTGCCTCGCCGTTTCTCCTGCTGCCATCAATACCGCTTTGTGGGCGATGCCGCCCAATGCAAGCACTGCGGCTGCATTCGGTAGTACTGCAAGCTCGGCTGCCAGGAAGGCGTTGCAGCGCTTCAATTCTTCCAGTAGCGGCTTGTTTTCCGGCGGGAAGCATTTCACCGCATTGGTGATCCTGCAGCCGCTAAGCAGAAGGCCGTCGTCCGCGTGCACAGACCGCGCCCGATTGGCAAAGCCGAATTTGTGAAGCATGCGGTACAGAAGCAGACCTGCGTGATCCCCGGTAAACGGTCGCCCGGAGCGGTTGGCACCATGCATTCCTGGTGCCAGTCCGACAATGAGCAGCCGCGCAGCGGCATCGCCGAAGGGCGGCACCGGTCTGGCGAAATAGTCCGGAAACGCCTGCCTGACCTCGTCGCGAAAATTTGCCAGCCGCTTGCAACGCCGACAATCGGTGGAAAAGATGTTCATTCTTGCGCTCTTCACGGTAGTGCTTGCGCAATCAAAGCCATGGCGTCATCGGCCCGCTGATGAAATGGAGGTCCGGCGCAGGAAGTAAGATGCAGCAGTTATACTTTCCGGACAAGCGATTGGCGACATGGCATGAATTCTGGCGCTCGAGATCCGCGCTGGTCATCCGATTGAAATGGACAGGCGCGACTGTCGAACGCCGTAATTCTGCGGGTGACCGAGACGTAGCCAGCCCTGACAAATGCCACCGCAACCGGCTCCCTCAAGCCAGCCAAGGTCGAAACCGGCATTACAGTGGTGGTCCCGCAATTCGTTAGCCGGCGAAAAAATCAATGTCAATACCGGATCAGGCGATGACATCGGGCGGGGCTGACAGTCCACCATCAATTTTGTTCGCCTTCGCGGCGGTGATCCCCGCGATGCGGAACGATCTTCACCCGCGCCCGGTAGCCCGGATTGATCCCACCTACCAGTTCCGGTTGCAGGGTCACATGCTCGATGCGGAAGCGCACTTGTAGTATGCGCCTTGCCGATTCAAGCAGCGCCGGCCAGTTGGCGAGATCCTCTACGTCGACGTGTGCGGAGAGAGCCGCCTGACCGGATGAAATGTTCCAGACATGTAGGTCGTGCACGGCCTGCACGCCGTCGATCTGGCTCAGCGCCTGGCCCACCTGTTCCAGACTGACACCAGCGGGCACGCCTTCCATCAGCACGTGCAACGCATCGCGGGAAAGCCGCAGCGTAGCCGTCAGGATCAGCAGCGCTATGAACAGTGACAGAAGCGCGTCGATCGGTTGCCATCCGGTAAAGTAAATCACTGCACCGGCCGTGATCGCGGCCACCGAGCCGATCAAATCGCCAATGACATGAATTAACGCGCCGCGGGTGTTCATGTTTCGTTCGCCACGGCCAATCAGAAACGCCACGCCGAGATTTACCAGCAGGCCGCAGGCCGCCACGACCATCACGCCCAGCCCTGCAACCGCCGGCTGTGGCTCGAGGAGCCGCGCGACCGCTTCAACCACGATCAATACGACGATAAGCAGCAGGGCCAGCCCGTTGACGAAAGCCGCTACCACTTCCGCTCGGACCAATCCGTAGGAGTGGCGTTCGCCGCCCGGCCGCGCAGCGACCCAGGCAGCGAATGCAGCGAGCCCCAGTGCAAGGGAATCCGAAAACATGTGGCCCGCATCGCTCATCAGCGCCAGCGAACCGAACACGACGCCACCGGCAAATTCCACGATTGCGTAGCCCAGCGTGACCGCAAACGCGATCAGCAACGTGCTGCCAGCGCCTGGGCTGCGTGGCGGATGGGCCGCGTGGCTAGCCACGTTCTCCAACTTGAGGTGTGCCTGCGAGCGGCAACTCTCCGCTGCTGAAGCCGACGCCCGCCATGGCGTGTACCGCACGGGTGTAGGGTTCGGTCTCCTTCAGTGCAGTAAGCGTGGGGGCGTGCGCCCGTCCATGCAGCCGCGCCAGCCGCGCCAGCGACATCGGAGAGGCGTTACGTTCCAGTCCTGCCAGAAGTTCGTCG
>Ga0187893_10011694_pt1 | contig 12665 bp, 13 predicted proteins | sample MA1701074metaG_FD_139574 | JGI IMG/M metagenome (GOLD analysis project Ga0187893, IMG submission 139574) | White microbial mat communities from a basaltic lava cave in the Kipuka Kanohina Cave System on the Island of Hawaii, USA - MA170107-4 metaG ...
GGTGGGCCCTGGTGGACTCGAACCACCGACCTCGCCCTTATCAGGGGCGCGCTCTCACCACCTGAGCTAAGGGCCATTTGACGCGGGTTCTGTGAGGGTGAGCGCACCTCTTCTGCCCGGTTTGAGCCAGAGAACTTCGGCATTCTCTCGGTTTGACCCATCCCTTTCCACCTCCATCATGAGATTCGAACCGCCCCCTACCCACCCTAGGAGCGAACGAGTATAGGCCCGCGTGGCGAGATCAGATTTAGTTTTGATGCCCACCCCTCCGTTGCCCCCCCGTCCGTGGGCGCCCCGTCTTGACCTTGAGTGCCCACTTGTCTTCCCACGCGCTGAGATCCGCCCTTGCGGGTATTGTCAGTAGGTGTGCTCTCGCTGCCATGTCGAACGCATGTCTTTCTTGTGGTGTGTCGAGGCTGTTTCTCTCATAACCACCCTTGCGCATGCGGTCCTTGAATCGCTCCCAAGTGCACTGTTTTTCATGACTGAGCTTGGGCTTTCCGGCAGTCAACCCTCTGCACCCATCGCAATACCTGCGTTCGAACCCGACACGGCGGAATGCCGCAAGTTTGCCGCATCCCTTACAGGCACGGAGTCTTCCCTGAAGGCGTCCGTAGACGGCAGAGAGTAGGACGGCCCCGGCCGGGGTCACTTCAAAGTGCTCTCCGGCGGGGCGGCCCGCTGGCCTGAGCTCGACAAGAGGGATTTGCCAGCGCACCATAGCGCGAAGCGCCGCTGCGTAATAAGCGCGACTGGGCACTCCAACCGGCCCGGAGCGCTCATCTAGTGATGCCTCCGCAAGTCTCCTAACCATCAAAAGTTGGCGCCTAGCCTGACCCCAAACGGTGTTTGCAGGTGTCGCCTTAAGTGCACCCTTCCGACGAGAAAGCGCTCTACGGACAGCTAGCGCTCTAACTGCGTTGAGGTCAGAGCCCGCGATGGCTACCAGCCTGGTAGCGTCTTCGGCCGGGACTATCATGAACCGCCAAGCCGCCAATACTTTGGCCGTCCAGGGCCCGCCCAGGGGCTTGATCGGGCGCTGAAGCACCTCGGCCGCGAGAGTGCCCAGGGGCTGGGGGCTCCGGTCGTTCAAGTATTCCTGACCCCGAAATACCGAGAACATCTCAGAAAGACTTTCCGACATTTCCTTACGTAATTCTACTTAACCGGAAAGAGTCCTCTATGTAGATTAAGCATGGAGGTGATGCGAATGAGGCTGTTGGCTCCCAGAGACGCTGGCGCAATAGTGGGGCTTTCGACGGCTCGATTGCAACAGCTCGACCGGGAGGGGCGGCTGAAGGCCCTCAGAGATTCAGCCGGTCGGCGGCTCTACCGTCCAGATGACATTCTGCGTTTCAAAGAGGAACGCGACCGCACACGTCGGCAGGCAAAGATCGGCACGTGATGGGTCTCACAAACGAATACCGGCCGCTGCGAACGGCCGGCGAGAGGAGCAACGATCCAATGGAAACCGTAACACGTTCTCGCAAGCAAGGCAAGGTTGGGGTGCCAGTATGGGGTGGGGGGGCAGTCCAGGGCCACGTGACGGAGGAGGGCCGACGAGTCGTCTTCGTGCGATATGTGACCTGGACGCGCCACTTCTTCCGGCTGGACACGGGCTGGTCGGTCTCAGGGCAGATCCTCGCACAACTCGAACAGTTGGCAGTCATGGTCTTGCGCTACGTGGACGACTCTGGCGGCACCTGGGAGATTGGCCTGGAGGACTTCAAACGGCATGCGATCCGCCGATACTTCGGCGAAATTCAGTTCATAGTGCCGCTCGACCACTGGGTGCACAGGCAGCGCGAGGCCAGCGCACAACTTGCTTTAGCAATCTAATGAGTCCCAGCCAATTCATCCCGCTGGAGACGATGCTCCTCGATCCTGAGTGGGAGATATGGCAGGACGTGGGCCACGGCGTTCTTCTGACCTACTTGGCTCTTCGGGCAGCCCACCAGCAATACACCCACTCCGAGGGAAGGAAGGGCCAGTCAGCGATCCGTGCCAAACATGATCAGACCTATTTCGAGAGCGAGAAGCGGCTGGGGCGACGCGTGGGTTTGTCGGAGAGCACGATCAAGCGCTACACTCCATTGTTGGCACGGATCGGCCTGTTGGAGATCGTGGAGCGAGGTAGAAAGGGCCGCCCAAACCGCTACCGGATGCCCATGTTGACGCTTCCCCTGCTGGAGCGAGCTAACCGTCATGCTAAGGTGCTTGCAGCCCAAGCGGGTCAGCCTGACCCCCAGTGCAGGTCAGAGAGACCCCTAGTGGAGGTCAGCCTGACCCCCAGTGCGGGTCAGCGTGACCTACGAACTATAAGTGAGATCTATACGGGAAATGGAGAAGAGAAATCTAGAAGAGGCGATTCACTCACAGAAGAACAAGGCTCCAAGCGGGACCACTTAGACGGTGCGTTCTCCGGGAGTGCCTTCTCACCGCAAGGGAACGAGGGTCGCGCGGGAGCGGAGGAGGCCCGGCGGTTCATTCAGGAGCGAGTGCGCACCCTGGCTACAGCGAAGGGGGTGCCTGCAGTAGGCGTATCGTCGAGAAGGAGATGGTGATGAGCGCGCACAGAACTGCCCGAAAACTGCGAGGGATTGGACGCCCGTTCGAATCAGGCCATGACCCCCGGCGCAATCTTGGAGGCCGGCCGCCTCTGTCTGAAGAGGTCAAGGAGGCCTTTCGAGCTGGTGTGCCCGAGGCAATTGCGAAGTTGCAACAACTTGTTAGGGGAGACAATCCGAGGTTGGCCCTTGAGGCGGCCATTCACTGGCTCAACCGCGCTCTAGGCAAGCCCACAGAACGGCACTCCTTCGTGGAGGACGAGGCCCCTGGTTGGGAGATCCGGTTGATGCGAATCGGAGAAAAATTGGAGGAGAACGCCCCATCGCTTGAGCCGCCGCACGCGGAGTGAGGTTCTGGGCGACCGATTGGACAGAGAGACGGGGGGTGAGCCCACGAGGAATGCCGGGCTTTCTTTGGCCCGGAATGCATATTGCAGTGGCTCCTTCGGCCATCTGTGGGTCTTGGCATCTGGCCAATGGACAGCAGATCAATCATCCAACTGCGACACACAGCCCGCTAGAGTCTGCGTGAATTACGGGGTTCTCTTCGGGGATCTTATCCTCGGGTATCTGCTTGAGGCTCGATACACGCTCGGTTACTTAGTCTGGAGTGGCGAGTAGTCTCTGGGTCGGAATCTACTTCCCAGGCCAAGCTGCTGTGGCCTACGGCTGGCCTCACTTTGGCTGGAGGTCGGTCGGGTGGATCGGCAGAGGTTGTGGGACTGGGTAGATCAAGAAGGGCAGCGACGTCCTGGAGAGTGTTTCCCACTGCTTGAGCTTCCACAGCAGATCCGCCTCCACGAAGGTGAATTCCTCCTTCGTCCAGAGGGGCACGCCAAAAATGCTAGGATGCATTCCGCTGTTCATTATACACTTTGCCCAATTTACCGAAATCCGGACTAGACTTCTTGCTCGTCGAGCCGTGAACCTCCTCCAATGTGTCCGTCAGGGTCTGAGTGCACCGCCAAACCCCCGTGCCAAGCTCGACCAGGGCGATATCAGTAGCCTTTCCGACCCCCGGTGCCACCTCTGAGGCTTTCTTCGCATCGTAAACAGCGTATAGGGTCTCCACGAGATTGCGGAGTCTAGTTTGAGCGCTCAGAGACAGACGGGTTACCGCGTGGATTCCCCCGCTGCCAATCGCATCGTATCCAAGTTTATCAAGCCAGTATAATACGCCAGGGTGCGTCACCCTTGAGATATGAGCCCCTGATCCGTCAATTCCAGCAACTATGATGTCCAGGCTTATATTTAATTGGTTCGTCGCCATCACAAGCTGTTGGTAGATTTGAGGCTGCGGCTGCAAGTAGGCCGGAAGTGTTCCCCCCTTGGCTCGAAAGACGGCGAAATCGGAGCCAAGTGCGGCAGTGACAATCGTTTCCTCTGCCTGCCTAGCTCTAAAAGATGAATACTCTTCTCTGACAAATTCCGACACTTCAGCCACAGTAGGGGATTGTTTCCCGCCCAATCGGCGCTTGGTGGCTTCGACCACCTGTGTTCCTGATGCCGAGTTGCCAGACACCAGGGCGACGCTGGCCGGGGCTAATTCCTCGACCTTTTGTTCTTCGGTCTCAAACTCTACGGTGACAGGCGGAGGTGCCGTAAACATCCGATCTGCAGCAACCACGATTGCCTTTCCTGATTCGCATATCGCCGCAATACAGATGGTCATTCAGGAGCCCCTGGAGCCTCTGTCTAGGATGATGATAACAACCCGTAGATCCTCCGCTGCCTAGCCACTGTTCTCTCGATATCACTTAAGTTAGTGCCCTGCGCCCTGTGATAAGCAATATCGGATTCGTCGCATGGCGCACGGTGGCAATGGTATCGTCCGTAATAGAGCCCATATCTAGCGACATCAGGTGATGCTGCCCCTCTCTTGATGATGCACAATCGCATTCCACGCAGGAGGAAAACACTCCGTCCCTGTTTTGCCATAGTTATCGCGACTCCAAATCGCTAACCCGGCCGTCAAGATCGTCTGCATCTGTTCTGACGCTGCTCACTTCGCGAGCCAAGTCCTCCGTGTCCGATTCCAGCTCAGTAACCTTGTTCTCAAGATCCTCAATCTTACTCTCAAGATCGTCCAGCCTGGACCTCAGGTCACCCAATTCTGAGGTGGATTGATAGGCCACCGCTAAAAGCACAGCAGCTAGAACTATAGCGGCAGCTGGAGATCGCACCCATTTTGACATACCATCAGCCTCTGTGCGGACGTAGTAGAGTGCCACCAGCTAATTCAGCATGCAAAATGAAGCGTCTCGCGAATCTTCTTTGGTCTTTGCAAGGCGCCTTGGGGCGGATCTCGGACATTCAAACTTGGCCTCCAGCGGGATCTCCGACCTACTGTGGCAATGGATCACCTGAAGGGGCGAGAGCCACGTCCAGGACCCTTATTCTTGCATCGCAGGCGCACCCGTGCCCGACTCGGCATGTTCTGTTTCTCGCGATGCAGGTGTTGCCGCACGCTTTTCCCTTTGAGCAATACCTGCAGCAGGGGACGTGACTCGCGAATGCAGCGTTCTCACCGCAGCCCAGAAACGCGGGCGTCTGATTCACCGGTGAGAAGAGAACAATCGCGCCGACAATGGCAAGGCCGAATAGCCACCTCAGCATTTCGCACCCCTGAAAAACGAGATACGTTACGGTAAGTGACGAGAAGACCGTTCGTAGCCGAAGAGGTAATCCCCGTCTGGGTCAATCGCATTCGATCTCCCTGAGGCTCACCCAGACATAGGGATCGGTGCAGACGGTATCCCCTTCTAATGTGACCTCCCATCCGAGTAAATAGCCGTTCCTACCGACGACTTGGGCGGCCCAGGCACTAACCGTCATTCCAAGCACCAAGCCGACTGCCAGGCCGGCTGCAAATTGCTTGCTTTGTCGAAGCCGCTGCGCTAGCATAGCGCCTCCCGATGCACCGTCAAGGGTGAGCATTAGTAGTCTTCATGCTAAATCCTTCCTAGGCAAGATGGCGGTTCATTTCAATATGCAGACGCTCCATGGCCCCCTTCAGTGTGCCCGCCGCACGGTTCCACCCACCCGACCGCTATGGCGCACCCTGGTGCTCATGTCCGACCAGCGAACACTACTTCTCGACCTGCTCCTTTCGAAGCCAGATTCTCGCGGTGATGCGTTGAAAAGCCCGTCTTCAACGCTGAGGCAATGCTGTGTTGCGATGCTGAAAAGCGGAACCGTCCTTTCGGCACCGCCATTTCACCGCCCTGCCCGCAAGTTGTCCAACGGGCTCGCTCTCCTGAACTTCGCGCTCACGTCGGGCTTCGTAAGGCGCGCATACCGTAAGGCCATCGCCAGGCTCTCATGCCTGAGCACCTGCCGCACCAACTCCAGATCTCCGGTCTGCCTGAGGATGGATGTGGCAGCGTAGTGGCGCAGGGCATGGGGGCCGACCTTGCGGGCAAGACCGGCACGGGCAGAGAGCCGGTGTAAGATATGCAGCGCATGGCTTCTTGTCAGCGAGCGGCCAGACCGGTCGGAGAACAGGAAGTCCTCCGCGTGGGCCTCTCGCCGCTTCCCGAGCCACCCTCTGAGGAGCTGCGCGGTCTCCGCCCCGAAGAACCCGAGGCCGTCCTTCTGCCCTTTCCCCGCGCGCACCCTCAGGCTGCGGTCCGTGAAGCTCACTTCCTCGACGCGCAGGCGCAGTGCTTCACTGATGCGAAGGCCGCTGTCGGCCAGCAGCGCAACCAGCGCCTTGTTCCTGCGGCCTTCGAACGTATCGGGGCACGCAAGCAGCAACCGCCGCACGTCTTCATCCTCGGGAACCCTCGGCAGAACCTTAGGCTCCTTCATCACGAGACCGCGCAGCGGGTCCTCGCGGAGTTGTTGAGCCTCCACGCACCACCGAAAGAAGGCGCGCAGTTTACTGAAGTGCAGGTGGGCTGTCATGGGTTTGACGCGCATTCGGAGGTCGCTGAAGTAGCGTTGCACAGGGAGCGCTGTGTATGCCTCCATCCTGTCGCCCAGCGCTCCATGCAAGGGCTTGAGCACCGTGCGGTAAAGCGCGAGCGTCCGACTCGTGCATCCACCGACCGTGCGGGACAACAGAAACGCTTCAAGCGCCCTGCTGAATGTGCCAGCGCCGGAGCGAGTGAGCGCACCTCTTGTGAGTGGTTCTGGGGACTGCTCGGCAGGCTGAAACCCGTGTGGGAACTGACATGGTGGGCCCTGGTGGACTCGAACCACCGACCTCGCCCTTATCAGGGGCGCGCTCTCACCACCTGAGCTAAGGGCCCGCGGCTTCCACGAGTATAGGGCCGCGGCCGGCGATGCTCAAGGGTACGGGGAGGCCGAACCGCCGCTATCAGGCAACCGTGGCTATAGCGCCGTCGAACTCACGGCGTACGGCCGCCAACAGGTCGGGCTGCGTCAGCACATCATACGCGGTGAGCGCCATGGCTTTGGCCGCCGCGAGCATCGCGGCAAGCCCACGATCGGAAAGCGCCGCCTCCCGGAACTCGACCGTGTGGCCGGCGAGGGTTTTGGGGCCAATCGAGACGTATGGATGAATGGACGGTACCACCTGACTGACGTCGCCCATGTCGGTCGAGCCCATGCGCGGTCGTTCGGGCGGCGTGTCCTGCTGCCAGCCCAATTGCTCCAGATGCCTGACGAACAACGACGCCAGTGCCCGGTTGGGCTTGATCGCATCGTACCCCTTCCGCACCGTGTGCTCGAGGGTAGCACCCGTGGCCTGCGCCGCGCCCTGAGCGCACGCGACGACACGCTCGGTCACTTTCCTGGCGTACGCGCTGTCGGTCGCGCGCGCGGTGAACACCGCCTCGGCACGGTCCGGGATGATGTTCGGCGCGGCGCCGCCGTAGGTGATGATGCCGTGAATCCTGGCGTCGTCGCGGACCTGCTGGCGCAGCAGGCCGATGGACACGAAGGTCTGGATGAGCGCGTCGAGCGCGTTCACGCCCTCGTGCGGCGCAGACGCCGCGTGCGCCGCCTTCCCCTTGAATTTGAGGACGATGCGGTACGAGGCGAGCGAGCCCCGCTCCGCCAGCGTGTACCCCGCGGGATGGAACATCATCGCGGCATCGATGCCCTCGAACGCGCCGCGCTCCAGCATGATGACCTTCCCGCCGCCGCCTTCCTCCGCCGGGGTGCCCAAGACCAGCACTCGGCCCGGCAGGTGCTCGCGGACGGCGGCTAGACCGATCCCCGCCCCGATGGCCGCGGTGGAGATGAGGTTGTGGCCGCAGGCGTGACCGATATCCGGCAACGCATCATACTCCGCGAGAATGGCGACGGCGGGGCCGCGTGAGCCGGCGCCGGGGCCGGCGACCTCCGCGCGAAAGGCCGTTTCGAGATCGGCGATGCCGCTCTGGGTACGAAAGCCATACCGCTGAAGGGTCTCGGTGAGCCAGGCGCACGCCTGCCGCTCTTGAAACCCCGTTTCCGGCGCGGCGTGAATGCGGCGCGCCAGCGCGGTGAGCTCGCCTGATGCGGCATCAATGGCCGCCGTGATCTTCTCGTACATGCGGGCTGCCTCCGTGTGAGCGGTGATTCGCCATTCGGCGGCGGAAAAGACCCCTCCTGCTACGGCAGGCCGACCCCGGCTATCCCAGCCGCAGGCGGGCGAAGCGGCGCCGCCCCGCACGGATCACGAGCCCGTCGCGGATGGTCACGGAGGCGTCGCGATCATGCACTTTCGCGCCGTCCACGGTGATGCCGCCCTGGCTGATCAACCGGCGCGCCTCACCATTGCTTTCGGCCAGGCCGGTCACCACGAGCAGCCGCACCAGGCGCATCTGTCCCCCCGGGGCCTCATCGGCGTGGATGACGGCCTCGGGAATCTCTTGCGGGAGATCCTTGTCGACGAACACGCGGTCAAAGGCGTCCTCGGCTGCGATCGCCGCTTTGTGCCCGTGCCATTGCTCCACAATCGTCGAGGCCAGCCGACGTTTTGCGGTCATCGGGTGGAGCACGCTTTCTTCGAGGCCGCGACGGATCCCGGCGGTCAGCTCGAGCGGCGCGTCGGTGGCATACTCGAAGTACTCGAGCATCAATTCGTCGGGGATCGACATCACTTTTCCGAACATCTCATTAGGGGGATCGGTGATGCCGATTGCATTGCCCAGCGACTTGCTCATTTTCTCGACGCCATCGGTCCCGGTCAGCAGCGGGGTGAGCATCACCACCTGCGGTGGCTGTCCCATTTCTCGCTGCAGCTCGCGCCCCATCAAGTTGTTGAATTTCTGATCGGTCCCGCCGAGCTCGACGTCGGCCTCGATGGTCACCGAGTCATGCGCCTGGCAGAGGGGATACAGGAGCTCGTGCAGGTAAATGGGGACGCCGCTCCGCAGCCGGGTCGTGAAATCGTCGCGCTCAAGGATACGCGCAACGGTGGTGCGCGCGGCCAGGCGGATGACCTCGGCGAAGGCCATCGCGCCCAGCCACTGGCTGTTGAACACCACGCGCGTACGCTTGGGGTCGAGGATGAGGCTGTACTGACGTCGATACGTGGCGGCGTTGCGCTCGACGTCGTCGGGAGTCAACATGGGCCGGGCCTGCCTCTTTCCCGTTGGGTCGCCGATCATGGCGGTGAAGTCGCCGATCACGAGGATGACCTCATGGCCGAGGTCTTGGAACTGTCGCATTTTGCGCAGCACGATCGCATGACCGATGTGCAGGTCGGGCGAGGAGGGATCGACACCAAGCTTGACCCGCAATGGCCGGCCAAGCCGGAGTTTTGCCAGTAAATCCTCTTCCGAGATGATCTCGACCGTGCCGCGACGCAGCCGCTCGAGCTGTTCTTCAGGCGAGGTAGAAACAGGCATCTGGCCTCCGGGTTGCATGATTATACATCGCGTCCCCAGGCGCGGGCCGGCCGCCGCATCCTAGACCGCCAGCGTGACCACGGTGGCGCCCTGATCGCCTTCGCCGCGTTCCCCGGCTCGGAAGCGCTGCGCGTGAGGATGGCTGCGAAGAAATTCGTGGAGCGCTCGGCGGAGCCGGCCCGTCCCTTTGCCGTGAATGATGGTGACCTGAGGCAGCCGCGCGCGCACGGCCTCGTCCAGGTAATGGTCAACTTGAGGCAGCGCCTCGTCGACCGTGTGACCGACGATGTTCAGGGACGAAGGCACGGTGGGGGCGCCGGGAACCTCGACCGTGCCGTGGCGTGAGGAGGGCGCGCTGGCGCCATCACTCGATTCGGGGAGCTCTCGCAGGGCGTCCCGGGGTACGCGCGCGCGCAGGGTCCCCACCTCCACCTCGATCTCACCGCGCGCATCGGGGCCGGCGCGGATGATGCCAGGGCGACGGAGTGGGGCGACGTACACCGTCCTGCCGACCTCAACCGCATCCACCGGGTCGCCGGGTGGCGGCGGGGCCGGGTCGGCGGCCGGCAGCGCCTCGAGCACATCTCTCAGGTGCTCGCGCGCCGCGCGTACGGCGGACTCGGTCCGCGCAACCCGCACCTCCGCCAGCACCGCATCAAGCCGCCGTTTCGTCTGCTCTACGATCGTTTCGCTGGCCTGCCGGGCTTCGGCGAGCAGGCGCTTGCGCTCGGCGCGCAACCGCTCGGCCTCGGTCGTCCAGCGCGCTTCGGCTGCTTCGGCCGCGTGGCGGGCATCGGCGGCTTCGGCGCGATCGCGTTCGGCGGCCTGGCGGTCGCGGGTGAGATCCTCGAGCACACGCTCGATCGCCACCTGTTCGGGCGCGAGATGCGAGCGGGCGGCCTCGACGATTGCCGGCTCGAGGCCCAGGCGCTCCGCGATGACCATCGCGTTGCTGCGGCCCGGGAGGCCGACGCGCAACCGATAGGTCGGCTGGAGCGTCTCCGGATCGAACTCCACCGACCCATTCTCGATCCCCGGCGCCGTGGAGGCCAGCAGTTTCAACTCGTTGTAGTGTGTCGTCACGACCGTGTGCACGCCGCGCCGGTGCAGCGCCTCGATGATCGCGCGCGCAAGAGCAACGCCTTCCGTCGGGTCTGTCCCAGCGCCCACTTCATCGAGCAGGACGAGCGCCGGCCGCGCAAGGTGCCGGAGGATGTGTACGATCGCGCTCATGTGGGATGAGAACGTTGACAGGTTCTGCTCGATCGACTGCTCATCCCCAACATCCGCGTGCACCTGCTCGAACGCGACCACGGTGCTGCCCGCCGCGGCCGGAATGTGCAGGCCCGCCTGCGCCATCAGCGTCAACAACCCGATCGTCTTCAGCGCAACGGTTTTGCCGCCGGTATTGGGCCCTGTGACCACGAGGGTGGTGAAGTCATCGCCCAGATCGACGTCGATCGGGGTGACCGAGGCGTCGCCCCGCAACAGCGCGAGCAGCGGGTGGCGCGCCCCGCGGAGCCGCAGCGCGCCGTCGGCACGAATCTCGGGCGCGACCGCTCGCAGGCGTGCGGCGAAGGCGGCCTTGGCGGCGGCCAGGTCGATCTCGCCTAAGAAGCCGCCGTTGGCGCGAAGGGCGGCCGCGTGGTTGCCGACCATCGCGGACAGATCGCGAAGGATTCGCAGAATCTCTTCCCGCTCCGCCGCCTCGAGCTCGCGGCGTCGGTTGCCGAGGGGAACGATCGACGTGGGCTCCATGAAAAGGGTGGCGCCGCTGCTGCTCGCATCGTGCACGATGCCGGGAAACTGGCCCCGATGCTCGGCTTTCACCGGAACCACGAAACGATCGCTTCGGGTGGTCACCAGCGGCTCTTGCAGGTAGCGGGCGTAGGCGGCGTCGTGAACGATCGCATCGACGGCAGCGCGCATGCGGCGTTCAACATCCCGCACCTCACTACGAAGGCGGCGCAGCGCCGGCGACGCGTCGTCCCGCACCCGGCCCCGCTCGTCGAGCGCGCGGGCAATGGCGGCCTCGAGGTCGGGCAGCGGTATCAGCAGGTTTCCCATCGCCGAGAGGCGGGGGGCCTTCGCGCGGCGGGCGTGGAGAAACGCGTGCACCTGCCGCGTCACCTCCAGGGTCTGCGCCACCTCCAGCAGCTCGGCCGGATCCAGCACACCGCCCTGCACCGCTCGCGCTACTGCGGCACCGAGGTCGCGCGCACCACGCACAGGAATCTCCGCCTCGTCGGAGAGTGCGACTGCCTCGGTCGTTTCCGCGAGGGCGGCGCGTGCGAGCTCCGCGTCGCGGGTCGGCACCAGTGCGTGGGCCTGTTTGCGCCCCATCGCGGTCACGGTACCCTCAGCAAGCGTGGCGACAATTCGGGGATATTCGAGGACCCGCAGGGTGCGCTCATCTGCAGGTGCGGCCTGGTTCACGCCGTCCCTCCGGCCGCACGCTGATCCACGACCGCCGCGACGCCGACGAGGCCCAGAATCGCCGGCGCAACGTCGGTGATCGCCTGGACGCCGCGGAAGGCATCGCGCCCGGGGCCGATTGCCAGAACCGGCACCGGGTTCGTGGTGTGTGCGTGGGAACGATCATCCTCCAGATTCCCATGGTCGCTTGTCATGATGACCGTCATCTCCGGGCGAGCGGCAGCGAGCACCCCGCCCAGGAGCGCATCAACCATCTCAACGGCAGCTTCCGTGGTGAGGGGAATGCGGCCGTGCGCGGCAAGATCCGTCAGGAAGAACTCAAAGACCGTCACATCCTCGTTCGATGCGATTGCCGCGAGCGTTCCTCCGGCGTCCCGCGGCGTGATTTCCGGGAGATCGTAGCCCCACTGCCGTAGTCGTCCGTTGGTCAGATCGTGGAAGACCGCGCGGCCCGAGCGGAGATCATCGACGGAGCGCAGTGGAATGCCGGCCGCCTGGGCCGCATACGTCACCGCGGCGACCTTCAACCGGCGCTCGGCCACCGCGGCGAAGTACTCCGGCGTGTAGGCGTTCGCCAGCGCGACGCGCCGGCCCCGCCCGCGCAGACGCGCAAACAGGCTCTCCGCGGCCAGCAGCGCCCGCAGGGCCTCGGTGGGATAGGCGGTCACGTGACGGCCCGCAAGCGCGGCGGCGTTGACGCCGGTCAGAAGTGCGGTTTGACCGGTAGCGCTTTGCGGCAGTCCCGGTACTCCCATCGTCGCGTCGGCCGGAACGAGTAGCGCGGGGGGGCGATCAACGATCCCTCGAAACGTCAGCGGACCGTCCAGCAGACGGTGCAGCGTGGGAGCGTTCGCGCGAA
>Ga0187893_10011695_pt1 | contig 12665 bp, 12 predicted proteins | sample MA1701074metaG_FD_139574 | JGI IMG/M metagenome (GOLD analysis project Ga0187893, IMG submission 139574) | White microbial mat communities from a basaltic lava cave in the Kipuka Kanohina Cave System on the Island of Hawaii, USA - MA170107-4 metaG ...
CCGGCCGTCTGACCCGATGAGCCTGCTGCGCTCCCGCGGCGCGCACGCGCGCGTCACGTACGTCGAGCTCTTCTTCGACCTCGTCTTCGTCTTCGCGGTCACGCAGCTCTCGCACTCGCTGCTCGCGCGACTGACGCTCGAGGGCGCGGCGCAGACGCTGTTCCTGCTCCTCGCCGTGTGGTGGTCGTGGATCTACACGTGCTGGTGGACCAACTGGCTCGACCCGGACCGCCCCGCCGTGCGCGCGATGATGTTCGTGCTGATGCTCGCGGGGATGCTGCTCTCGGCCGCGATTCCGCACGCGTTCGAAGGCCAGGGCCTCGCGTTCGCCGGCGCGTACGTCTTCATGCAGCTCGCGCGCGCGTTCTTCATGCTCGGGGCGCTCCGCGGCCGCGACGACGGCAACTACCGCAACTTCCGCCGCATCACCTGCTGGCTCCTCGCCGCGTCGGTGTTCTGGATCGCCGGCGGCCTCGCGGAAGGCCACCCGCGGACGATGCTGTGGATCGTCGCGCTCGGCATCGAGTACCTCGGGCCGGTCGTCGGCTTCGTCGCCCCCGGGCTCGGCCGGTCGACCACCGCCGACTGGCGCGTCGACGGCGCGCACATGGCCGAGCGCTGCGCGCTCTTCGTGATCATCGCGCTCGGCGAGTCGATCCTGGTGACCGGCGCGACTGCCGCGTCGCAACCGGCGAGCGCCGCGAACGTCGGCGCCTTCCTCGTCGCCTTCCTCGGCACCGTCGCGATGTGGTGGATCTACTTCAACGTCGGTGCCGAGCGCGGCAGCCGCGCGTTCGCCGGATCGGCCGACCCGGGGCGCATCGCGCGCGCGGTCTACACCTACTTCCACATCCCGATCGTCGCGGGGATCGTCGTCTGCGCGGTGGCCGACGAGCTCGTGATCGCGCATCCCGGCGGCCACATCGAGCCGGGCGCGGCGTTCGCGCTGATCGGCGGCCCCGCGCTCTACCTCGCCGGCAACGTCTTCTTCAAGCGCGCGAGCGCGAAGTACCACCCGCTGTCGCACCTCGTCGGCCTCGGCCTGCTCGCGGCGCTCGCGCCGCTCCACGGGCTGCTGACGCCGCTCGCGCTCGGCGCCGCGACCTCCGCGGTGCTGATCGTCGTCGCCGTCTGGGAAACGCGCTCGCTGCGGAGCGAGGCGCACCGACCCTCGTCCGCGCACTGAGGCGCCGGGTACAATCCGCCGCTTTCTTGCTGCGCTCCGGATGAAGCTCGCCACCCTCAAGAACGACACGCGCGACGGCGCGCTCTGCGTCGTCGCGCGCGACCTCAAGCTCGCGACCGTCGCCTACGACGTCGCGCCGACGCTGCAGGCGGCGCTCGACGACTGGGACTTCTGCTCACCGCGGCTCGAGGCGCTCTACGGCGAGGCGAACGCCGCGCCGCAGGGCTCGCGCTGGTTCGAGGTCGACTGCGCGAAGCTCGCCGCGCCGCTGCCGCGCGCCTATCAGTGGCTCGACGCCTCGGCCTACCTCAGCCACGCCGAGCGGTTCTTCCGGGCGCGCGGCGAGGAGCTGAAGAAGGAGCTGCGCGAAGAGCCGCTGATGGTCCAGGGCGGCTCCGACTCGTTCCTCGGCGCGCGCGACGACGTCGCGGTGGAGCGCGAGGACTGGGAGATCGATCTCGAGGGCGAGGTCGCGGTGGTGCTCGGCGACGTGCCGATGGGCGTCAGGCGCGAGAAGGCGGGCGAGCACATCCGCCTCGTCATGCTCGCGAACGACGTGAGCCTGCGCGGCCTGGGCACCGCCGAGCTCGCCAGGGGCCCCGGTCTCATCCACTCGAAGACCCGGACCGCGTTCTCGCCGGTCGCGGTCACCCCCGGCGAGCTGGGCGCCGCCTGGGACGGCCGCAGGCTCCACCTGCCGCTCGCGGTGCACGTGAACGACAAGCTGCTCGGGCGCCCCGACGCCGGCGTCGACATGAGCTTCGACTTCCCGCGGCTGATCGCGCACGCGGCGCGCACGCGCCCGCTCGCCGCCGGCACGATCCTCGGCTCCGGCGCGGTCTCGAACCGCGACGCGAAAGCGGGCGTGTGCTGCATCGCCGAGGCGCGCGCGCTCGAATCGGCGCGCGGGAAGCCGGCGCAGACGCCCTGGCTCAGGTTCGGCGATCGCATCGAGATCGAGATGCGCGACGCGAGCGGCGCTTCCGTCTTCGGGACGATCGAGCAGCGGGTGGTGCATCACGGCCGCGCCTGACGGGGCGGGGCCGCCCCGGGCCGGGGGCGCGCACCGCCCGATCGGCCACCCGTCGCGGCCGCCCGGGCGCTCGGTGATCGCGTTCGTCGCTGCGCTCTTTTCGCTCCTCGCGCTCGCGAGCGACCTCTACCTCCCGGCGCTGCCGGCGATCCGCGGCGAGCTCGGCGCGACCGACGCGCAGGCGCAGCTCACGCTGTCGGCGCTCGTCGTCGGCTTCGCGCTCGCGCAGCTCGCGTACGGTCCGCTGTCCGACCGCCACGGCCGGCGGCCGGTGCTGCTCGCCGGGCTCGCGCTCTTCGTCGCCGCCTCGGCCGCCGCGATGCTCGCCCCGTCGATCGAGACGCTCGTCGCCGCGCGCTTCGTGCAGGGCGCGGGCGCCTGCAGCGCGACGGTGATGGGGCGGGCGATCGTGCGCGACCTCTTCGATCCGGCGCGCGGGGCGCGCGCGCTCGCACAGATCTTCCTCGTGCTGGGGCTCGCGCCGTTGTTCGGTCCCCTGGTCGGCGGCTATCTCACGGTCTGGTTCGACTGGCGCGCACCCTTCGCGCTGCTCTTCGCCGCCGGGGTCGCGCTCTGGCTCGCGAGCTGGCGCCTGCTCGCCGAGACCAACCGCCACCCCGACCCGACCGCGACCGACCTCGCGACGCTCGCCGGAAACGCGCGGCGCATCGTTACCGACCCCACGTTCGTCGGCTACGCGGTGTGCTTCGCCTGCACCTACTGCGGCCTCTTCGCCTTCCTCTCGGCCTCGGCGTTCGTGCTGATCGAGGTGCTCGGCGTGCGCCCCGAGCGCTACGGCCTGTGGTTCATGATCGCGGTCGCCGGCAACATGACCGGCGCCTTCGTCTGCTCGCGGCTCACCCACCGCCTCGGCCTCGCGCGCCTGCTCGCGGTGGGCGGCGTCGCGAGCGCGGCCGGCGGCCTCGCGATGCTCGCGCTCGCGCTCGGCGGCATCGCCCACCCGCTCGCGATCGTCGCGCCGGTGGCGCTCTATCTCTTCGGCCACGCGTTCACCTCGCCCGTCTGCATGGCCGCCGGGGTCGGGCCGTTCCCGCGGATGGCCGGACTCGCCTCGGCGCTCCTCGGCTTCTTCCAGCTGGCGGCCGGGGCGGTCGCAGGACAGGCCCTGATGCGCCTCCACGACGGCAGCACGCGTCCGCTCGCCGCGGCGGTGGCGCTCTTCGGCTGCGGGGTGCTCGCGGCCTACGTGCTGCTCGTGCGCGCCCGGAAGCGGGAGGGATCGCCGTGAAGCGTCCGCGCGGACGGCGGTAAGATCGCTCCGGCCATGGTCGACTTCTCCGAGATCACGAGCTCGCCGCTCTTCCTGGTCGGGACCGCGTTCGGGCTGATCGGCCTGCTGCAGATGGCGGCGGGCTTCATCGTCCTTTTCCGCCGCCAGCCGGTCGGATTTCTCGTGCGCCTCGCGATCGGCCTCGCGGTGGCCGCGGTCGGCGCGCTCGCTGCGACGGTCGCGGTCGGGATGGCCGGCTACGAGGCGTTCACGCGCGAGACGGTGGCGGCGCGGATCTCGGTCTCGCCGAGCGGGCCGCAGCGCTTCGACGCCAGAGTGAAATTCCCCGACGGGCGCGAGACGGGTTTCGTGATCGCCGGCGACGAGCTGTACGTCGACGCCCACATCCTCAAGTGGCAGCCGCTCGCGAACGCGCTCGGGCTGCACACCGCCTACGAGCTCGACCGGATCGCCGGCCGCTACCGCGCGGTCGAGCAGGAGCGCAAGAGCCTGCGCACCGTCTACCCGCTCGCCGCGCCGAAGGCGGTCGACCTCTTCGACTTGCGCAACCGGTACGCGTGGCTCGCGCCGCTCGTCGATGCGGAGTACGGCTCGGCGAGCTTCGTGCCGGTGACGAAGCCGGCGGAGCTGGAGGTACGGGTGTCGACCTCGGGCCTGCTGATCCGCGAGGTCGGGGAGAAGAGCCAGTAGCGTCGCTGCCCGCTACCGCTTGTCCAGGTAGGCGAGCTCGACCTTCTCGTTTCCGACCTCGATCACCGCGCCGTCGCGCAGGGTGTGCCAGCCTTCGGCGAGCGCCTTGCCGTCGACGCGCGGCGGCTTCCCCGCCACGCGCGCAACCGCGAACCCGTCGGGCCGCCGGAACACCGCCGCCGAATCCCGGCCGCGCTCGCCGAGCGCGGTGAGCGGAAGGTCGAGCGCGATCGTGGCGCCGGCGCGCGGTCCGGCGACCCCGCGCAGCACCGCCACCGGCAGCGCGACCTCGACGGTGCGCGCGTCCGCGAGCGGCGCCCTGCCCCCGCCCGCGCCGGGACTGGCGCCGGGTACCAGCACGCCCTCCGCGACGCGGGTGAAGATCATGGTGCGGTCGCCTTCGGCCGACACCACGCTCTTGTGGTCGACGTATTTCAGCTCGAACCCGAGGATGTCGATCGTGTCGCCGTGGCGCAGGAGGTGCCGCGTCACGCGCGTGCCGTTCACGAACGTGCCGTTCGAGCTCTCGAGGTCGAGCAGGATGTGGTCGGCGCCCATCACCTCGATCGAGGCGTGCTGCTTGCTCACCGCCGCATCCTCGAGCCGGATGTCGACCCCGTCGGCGCGGCCGATCACCAGCCGCCGCTCCTCGATGAACCAGGAGCCGAGCGTCGTGCCCGCGCGCGTCACCATCAGCTTCGCCACGCGCGCCTACCCTCCCATCTTCGACTTGAGCCAGCCGAAGAACCCGGGCGGGGCCTGCGGCTGCGGCGCCTTCTCGCTTTCCGGCTGGATGCGCCGCTTCGCGCGCACCAGCACGACCGAGATGTTGTCGCGGCCGCCGCGGTCGTTCGCGATCGCGACCAGCGTCGCGCATGCGAGCTCGAGGTTCGGCTCGAGCACCTCGAGCGCGTTGGCGAGGTCGGCGTCGTCGACGAGGTCGTGCAGGCCGTCGGTGCAGAGGAGCAGCACGTCGCCCACGAGCACCTCGTGCTCGCCGAGGTCGGGCGCGACCTGTTCCTCGGCACCGAGGACGCGCGTCACGAGATGCCGGCTCTTCGAGGCCCGCGCCTCGTCGCTCGTCATCTGGCCGGCGGCGAGCTGGGCCTGCACGAACGAGTGGTCGGTGGTCAGCCGCTCGAGCCGCCCGCCGCGCCAGCGGTAGACGCGCGAGTCGCCGACGTGCGCGATGCACACGCGGTCGCCGCGGAACCAGGCGGCGGCGAGCGTCGTCCCCATGCCGGCGAGCGACGGGTCGGTGCGCGAGCGGTCGCGGATCGCGCGGTTCGCCGCGGCGAACGCAGCGTGCGCGGCGGCGCGCGGGGCGATGTTCTGGGCGGTCGCGAGCTGGCCGACGAGCGTCTGGGTCGCGAGCGTGGCGGCGAGGTCGGCGCCCTTGGCCGCGGCCATCCCGTCGGCGAGCGCGACGAAGCCGCGTGCGGCGTCGGCCGCCACGCTGTCCTCGTTGAACTTCCGCACGCGGCCGATGTCGGTCCGCGCGGCGACCTCCAGTTCGTAGCGCAGCAGCAAGAGCTTTGCAGCCTATGACATTGACATGAAACGGCTTTTCCCCGGGGCCGGGGCGAAGGTGCGCCCGGCGGCCGGTCCGCCGCCTCCCCCAATGGTAGGGCAGCCCTGCCGCCCGGGAAAAGAAATAGTTTGGATTCCGGCGCTTACCCCGGGCCGGCTCAACCGCTTTCTCTGCAAGAATAGGGGTGGAAAGGCACGCTTTTGGCCCTCCGCGACCCCCCGCCCGCATGACACTCCACCGTCTCGGACGCTACGAAATCCTCGGCGAGCTCGGCCGCGGGGCGATGGGCGTCGTCTACCGGGCGCGCGACCCGATCATCGACCGGGTGGTCGCGCTGAAGACGATCGACCACGCGCTCACCGGGGCGGCGCTCGCGAGCTTCGAGGCGCGCTTCTTCCAGGAGGCGCGCTCGGCCGGTCGCCTCAACCATCCCAACATCGTCACCATCTACGACGCCGGCAAGGCCGACGGCGTTGCCTACATCGCGATGGAGTACCTCGAGGGCACCTCGCTCCGCGAAGTCCTCGACGAGCACCCGCCGCTCTCGGTCCCGCGCATCCTCGAGACCGTCGCCCAGGTCGCGCGCGGGCTCGCCTACGCGCACGAGAACGGCGTCGTCCACCGCGACATCAAGCCGGCCAACATCATCGTGCTGCGCAACCGGCGGCCGAAGATCACCGACTTCGGCATCGCGCGCCTCGGCGAAGCGGACGGCGTCGGGAGCGAGCGCGCCGGCTCGCCGAAGTACATGTCGCCGGAGCAGATCCGCGGCGACGTGACGCTCGACGGGCGCTCCGACGTGTTCTCGCTCGGCACCGTGCTGTACGAGATGCTGACCGGCAAGGCGCCGTTCAACGGCGAGACGGTGACCGAGATCATGCAGGCGGTGCTCGAGCACACCCCGCCGGTGCCGAGCGTGGTCGACGCGCACGTGCCGCCGGAGCTCGACGGCGTGGTGATGCGGATGCTCGCGCAGCGGCCCGACGACCGCTACCCGAGCGCGCGCAGCCTCTTTCGCGAGCTGCGGCGGGTCGACGAGAATTTCGCCGCGCGGGCGGCCGAAGCGCCGGCCGCGCCGGCGCGCGCCGAGCCGGACGTGCTCGTGCCTTCGGCGCCGTCGCGCCCCCCCGGTGCGGGCGACGCGACGCTCGTCATCGGCAGCGGCCGGCCGCCGCGCCCGCAGTGGCAGCGCGTCGCCGTGCTCGGCGCGGTCGCGATCGCGATCGCGACCGCCGCGATGATCCCGCTCAAGCTCCAGTACAACGACGCCAACGCCACGCGCGGCGCGGCGTCCGGGCCTCCCGCCGTCATTGCCGCTGCGCCCGCGCCCGAACCGCCGGCCGCGGCGCCCGTGGAGCCGCCGCCGGCGCCGGTCGAGACCGCCCCGCCGCCGCCCGCTCCGGCGAAGAAGGCGGCCGCGCGGCCGGCGAAGAAAGCGCCGGAACCGCCGCCGGTCGTCGTGGCGCCACCGCCGCCGGTCGAAGTCGCGGCCGTCGCGCCGCCGCCGCCACCCCCGCCGCCGCAGACCGGAACCCTGCTCGTCGCGGTCCAGCCGTGGGGCGAGATCTTCGTCGACGGCAAGCGTCGCGGCGTCGCCTCGCCGCTCGCCTCGCTCGAGCTCTCCCCGGGCAGCCACCGCGTGGAGATCCGCAACACGTGGCAGCCGCCGTACTACACGAACATCACCGTGCAGCCGGGCGGCACGCAGCGGATCGAGCACCGGTTCGAGTAGCGCCGCGCGCGGGGAGCGCGCGGTTGAACGCCGCGCCGCGCACCGCGGTAGGCTCCGCCGCATGGACACCCTGACCCACGCGCTGAGCGGCGCCCTGCTCGCTCGCGCCACCGCGCCCGATCCCGCCCGCAGCCGCGTCACCACCGCCGCACGGATGGCCGCCGGCGCGCTGGCCGCGGCGTTTCCCGACGTCGACTCCGCGCTCGCCTACGTCTCCCCGGTCGCGTACCTGACCGGCCACCGCGGCGTGACGCACTCGGTCCTGCTCCTGCCGGTCTGGGCGTTCCTGCTCGCGTGGTGCCTGGCGAAGCTCACGCGCGGCGCGCGCACGACCTGGCGCGACTGGATCGGCGTGTGCGCGCTCGGCGTCGGTGCGCACATCGTCGGCGACCTCATCACCTCGTTCGGCACGATGATCTGGGCGCCGGTCTCGGACCGGCGCGTCGCCTGGAGCACGACCTTCATCATCGACCTCTGGTTCAGCGGGATCATCGTGGCGGGACTCGCCGCATCGGCGATCTTCCGCCGCTCGCGCCTGCCGGCGATGCTGAGTCTCGCGGTACTGGCGGGCTACGTCGGCTTGCAGGCCTTCGCGCACTCGCGCGCGATCGACTTCGGCGCGGAGCACGCGCGGCGCGCGGGCTGGCAGGCGGCCGAGGTGTCGGCGATCCCGCGGCCGGTGTCGCCGTTCAACTGGATGGTGGTGGTGCGCGAAGGCGACCGCTACCACTACGCGAACGTCAACCTGGTGCGCGATGCCCCGCCGCCCGACACCGGCGGCTTCATCGCGCGGCTCGACGCGCCCTACGCGCCGCTCGCGCAGGCGCGCTGGATCGGGGTCGAGAAGTACGGTGCCGACCCGGGCGCGCGCGAGCTCGCCGCGCGCGTGCTCGCGGACGGGAAGCTCGGGTTCTTCCGCTGGTTCGCCGACTACCCGGCGCTCTACCGCGTCGACCGCGGCAACCCGTCGACGTGCGTCTGGTTCCAGGACCTGCGGTTCGTCATCCCCGGGCGCGACGCGAACATTTTCCGGTATGGCCTCTGCCGGGAAGAGGGTGACGCCGGGTGGCGCGCGTTCCGGCTGCTCGACGACGGGTCGGTCGAGCCTGCGGGTTGAGCGCTCGCTACCGGCAGGCCCGCGCGACCGCCGCCTCCTGGCCCGCGATCGCATCGGTGCGCTCGGCGTCGCTCAGGTAGCGCCGGTCGCCCTTTGCGTCGACGCCGGCGGTCACGCGCCGCGCGGTGCGCAGCGTCGCGAGCCGCTCGCGCTCGCGCTGGCAGTCCTGCTTCGCCTTCTCCGCCGCGCGCTGCTCGCGCGCTTCCTGCTGCTCGCGCTCCATCCGGCGGCGCTGGAAGTCGCGCTCCTGCTGCGATGCGTCCGCCTTCGGCCTGGCCGCCGCGGGTGGCGCGGGAGCCGTGCTCTCGACCGGGCTCGCCTTCGCGCCGCCCGGCGGGCGCCCGCCGTAGTGCACTTTCCCCTGCTCGTCCACCCAGCGATAGATCTGCGCGTGCGCCGCGGCGGCGGCGAGCAGCGCGCAGAGGACGGCCGCGCCGCGCACGAGCTCAGGCGCCGAAGCGCGCGACCGGCACCCCGGCGACGTCCAGCCGCAGCGAGCAGATCGCCCCGGCCAGGGCGTGCGGTTCGCGCACGAGCGACGTCATGAACACGGTGCGCAGGTCCTCGCCGCCGAAGCACGGCATCGTCGGGTTCGGCATCGGCAGGCGGATGCGCCGCTCGATCCGGCCCTCGGCGTTCCAGCAGTTGAGGACGCCCGCCGACACGCCGGCGCTCCAGTAGCGGCCCTCGACGTCCGCCGCCGCGCCGTCGGGCCGCCCGATCGCATCCGCGATGTCGGCCGCGACCACGCGCTCGTTCGCGATGCGCCCGCTCCCCGGCTCGTGGTCCCAGCGGCGGATCCAGCGCGAGCGGCTGTCGGAGAACCAGAGCGTGCGGCCGTCGGGCCCGAACGCGATCCCGTTCGAGATCATCCCGCCGTCGCGCTTGCGCTCGACCCTGCCGTCGGGCGCGACGCGGTAGAGCGCGCCGCTCGGCTCCTTCTCGTCGCGATCGTCCATCGAGCCGACCCAGAAGCTGCCGTCGGGACCGGCCTTGCCGTCGTTCAGGCGGTTGTGCGGCCGGTCGGTTTCGACCGCGGCGAGCAGTTCGAGCTTGCCGGTTGCAGGCGCGAAGAGGCGGACCGTGGACTTCAGCGCCACGAGGATCCGGCCGTCGCGGGCGAGCGCGAGCGAGCCGATCTTTTCGGGCATCGGCCATGCCTCGACCCGCCCGGACGCCGGCTCGAGCGCGTGCAATCGCTGCGCCGGGATGTCGACGAAGAAGAGCCGGCCGTTCGCGGCGTCCCAGACCGGGCTCTCGCCGAGGTGCGCGCGGAACTCGTAGATCCTGAGATCGACCGGGTCAACCGGAGCGGGTGGATTCATGGCGCGAGGCCTCGCGATCGCGGGCCTGCACTGTACCCCGATCGCGGTCTCCCCGATAATCGCGCACCGCCATGCCCCGCTACCACTTCGAGGATTTCGCGCCCGGCTGGACGAGAACGGGCCGCGCACGCTCACCGCCGCGGAGATCGTCGCGTTCGCGCGCGAATGGGATCCGCAGGACCTATCACACCGACGAGGAGAAGGCACGGGAGTCGCCCTACGCCGGGCTGATCGCGAGCGGCTGGCAGACCGCCGGCGTGGCGATGCGGCTGATGTGCGACGGCTACCTGCTCGAGACCTCGTGCGTCGGCTCGCCCGGCATCGACGAGCTGCGCTTCCTCAAGCCGGTGCGGCCGGGCGATGCGCTCCGCTTCCGCTCGACGGTGCTCGAGACCGCGGCGTCGAAGACGCGGCCGAACCGCGGCACGGTGACCTTCCGCTGGGAGGTGATCAACCAGCACGGCGAGGTGGCGCTGTCGATGATCGGCCGCCAGCTCTTCCTGCGGCGGCCCGGGGCGTGACGGTCGCGCTCAACCACCGCATCCACGTCCTCGGGAAGAAGGAGGATCTCGACGCGGCCCGGATCGCCGGCAAGGTCGCGATCGTGCTCGATGTCCTGTTCGCGACTTCCACGATCGTCGCGGCGATGGCGCACGGCGCCTCCGCCGTGACGCCCGCGCCGGACGAGGCGGCCGCGCGCGCGGCAGGCGAGCGACTCGTGCCGGGCTCGTTCGTCCTCGCCGGCGAGCTGTACGCCGAGACGCTGCCCGGCTTCGCGCCGCCGACACCGCTCGCGCTCGTCGCGCACGGCGTCGCCGGGAAGCACGTCGTCTACTCGACCACCAACGGCACCGTCGCGCTGCGCGACGCCGCCGGCGCGGCCGACGTGTACGCCGCCGCGCTCCTCAACGGCCGTGCTGTAGTCGACCGCGTGCTGGCGGCGCATCCCGACCGCACGATCGTCATCGTGTGCTCGGGCTCGATGGGCAACTTCAACCTCGAGGACTGCTACGGCGCGGGCTACCTCGTGGAGCTCCTCGCCGAGCGGCTCGGCGAAGGCGCCGACTTCTCCGACGCCGCGCGCGTCGCGCGCACGCTGTACCGCTCCGGCGACCCGGCGCCGGTGCTCGAGAACTGCCGCGTCGGGAAGATGATGCTCGCGCGCGGCCTCGCGCACGAGATCGCCTACGCCGCGCGGCGCTCGCACCATGACGTCGTGCCGCGGCTCGAGGCGGGACGGCTGGTTCCGGCGTGATCGCCGGGCGGGCGTAGAATCCCGCGGGCACCGCCTCAAGCTGAAGGGCGGGCCGGCCGGGATCGCGTTCTCCAACCCGTAGCGCGGCGCCGGGCGGGTCGCCGGACGGCGGCCGATCCGCCCTACTCGATCCGCGCGCCCGAGAGCTTCACCACCTCGCCCCAGCGGGCGTACTCCTCGGCGAGCCGCTTCGCGAACTCGGCCGGGCCGCCGGTGAGCGGCTCGGCGCCGATGTCGCCGAGGCGCTTGCGGAACGCCGGGTCGGCGAGGAGCTTCGTCACCTCGGCATTCAGGCGGTCGACCACGGCCTTCGGCGTGCCGGGGGGCCCGACGAGGCCGAACCACACCGACGAGATGAGCTGGGGCATGCCGGCCTCGACGGTCGTCGGCACGTCGGGCAGCGCCGTGGAGCGCCGGTCGGAGAGGACGACGATCGGCCGCAGGTTGCCCGCCTTGACCTGCCCGACCACCCCGGTCATGAGCTGGAACATGAGCTGGGTGCGCCCGGCGACGAGGTCCTTGGTCGCCTCGCCCACGTTCGCGTACGGGATGTGCTGCATCTGCGTCCCGCTCAGCTTCTTGAAGAGCTCGCCCGAGAGGTGCATCGAACTGCCGTTGCCGGAGGAGCCGAAGTTGAGCTTGCCGGGGTTCGCGTTCACGTAGTCGGTGAACTCCTTGAACGTCCGCACCGGCATGCTGGGATGCACGACGAGCACGTTCTGCACGTCGCCGACGAGCGCGATCGGCGCGAGGTCCTTCAGCGGGTCGTACGGCATCGTCTTGTAGAGGTGCGGGTTGATCGCGAGCATGCTCGATGCGGCCATCGCGAGCGTGTAGCCGTCGGGGTCGGCCTTGGCGACCGCGGCAAGGCCGGTGTTGCCCTGCGCACCCGGCCGGTTCTCGACGACGAACGTCTGGCCGAGGTCCCTCGAGAGCGCGTCGCCGACGAGCCGGGTGAGCGGGTCGATCGTGCCGCCCGGGGTGGCCGGGACGATCACGCGCACCGGCTTCGCCGGCCACGGGCCTTGCGCGTGCGCGGTGCCGACGGCGAACGCCGCGGCGGCGGCGGCGAGGTGGATTGCGAGCTTCATCGAACTCTCCGGCGGTGAGTCATGCCGCGCGCGCGGCATCGACCGCGGCGCGGATGTGGGAATCGGGGGTGGCGACGAGCAGCACGCAGCCCGGGCCGATCATCAGCCGGCGGCCGCCCGTCTGCGCGATCGCCTCGCGCACCTCGGCGCCGATCGCATCGGCCGGCCCGGCGGTGAGCGTGTGGTTTTCCTCGACGCCGCCGACGAGGAGCTTCGGCGAGCGCGGCAGCGCCTCGCGCAGGGTCGGCGCGGTGAGGCGGTCGTGCCAGTTGACCAGGCTCACCGGGTAGTCGGCGAGGAGATCGAACATCACGTCCTCGCCGTGGAGGTGCAGGAGATCGAGGCGGGTCCGGCCTTTCAGCGCGGCGAGGAGCTCGAGGTCGTAGCGCCGGCCGAAGCGCGCGTACTCGGCCTCGCTCGCGACCCGGTAGCTCGCGCACTGCGTGGCGAGGA